>Ga0247841_10001322_pt1 | contig 57135 bp, 44 predicted proteins | sample LaCruzMarch2015__2_FD_192410 | JGI IMG/M metagenome (GOLD analysis project Ga0247841, IMG submission 192410) | Freshwater microbial communities from meromictic Lake La Cruz, Castile-La Mancha, Spain - LaCruzMarch2015_18m | ecosystem: Environmental > Aquatic > Freshwater > Lake | place: Spain... | reverse complement strand
GTCATGGGCAGCCATGCCAAGGAACTGGTTCTTCAGATCGTTGAGCTTGACCAGTTCAGCATTTTTCTTCTGCAGCTCGCGCCCCAGGTTGCTCAATTCGTTGTTGGCCGACACGAGGTTCTTGCGCAGGGTTTCGATTTCCAAGCTGTTGATTTCGCCAAAGGCGAGGACGTGCGCTCCGAGATCGATAAAACGGAAATGAAAAGTCTGGGGCAGACCGGAGAGGGTTCGGATGTTCAGCAGGTGGGCTTTGTGAGGGCCCTGTAGAAGAGCCGAGAAAGAGAATGACCCCGTGAAGTCGAGGATCAGATCTGCCAGTGATTTCCCTACAACGTCACCGGCCATGCCCTGGAAGTAGCGGTTGTTGTTGATGATTCGCCCTTCTGCATCGAGAACCAGAAAAAGGAGAGCCGCCTCCTCGAGAAGGTACCCGGCTGCCGCGCTTCGAATATCGCTTTTTTCCATAATTAATTCTCTTCTCGTCTCAATCTTTGGCCGGCTACGAACCCTGCCGGATGAAGGATTCTAATTCCTTTAATGTTGGAATCAAGGTGACTCCCGGATATTTTTCGACTCTTTCCTGCCCGCCCCAGCGGAAGGCCTGGCCACCCACCACCACGGGCAGATCCCGGAAGGAGCCTCGGACCATTTCCAGAACCCGCAAAAGGTATTCCATGTTGAAATAGATACTCAGCGACAGGCCCAGGACGTCTGGTTTTTTCTCCTGTATGAGTTTGAGCAGATCCTCCGGCGGCGTGTTTGCCCCGAGGAAATAGCCGTCCCATCCATTGAGTTCAAAGATATCCGCCGCCATTTTGCCGCCCAGTTGATGGTATTCGCCGGCCACGCAGGAGACCACCGCCTTTCTGCCGATATGCTCGGCGGAAAAAATCAGCGGGTAAACGAGGGTGAGAAGGCTCTCCGTAATGGCCGTAGCCAGATGCTCGACAGCCACCGAAATCCGGTTTTGTTCCCAGAGTTCACCCACCTGATACATGGACCGCTGGAAAAGGTGGAGGTAGAGATCGTAAAGCGTAATGCTTTTTTCCAGCAGGCTGTTGACGGTCTCGATGCATTCCCCTTTATCTCCGGTCAGCAAGGCCCGGAGATAATCGTCATAGATATCATTGGTGATCATCGTTTGTCGCATTCCCCCCCCTATCTTTTCCGGTAGATCGGGCTGAAATCAAAGACCCTGCTGAAATGATGCCGATACTTAATTTAGATGTAATAATATCACATATCTTTTTTTTCCAACAGGAAATCATTATATATAAATGTAATTATCTTGACAAACAGGCAGTGTCTTTTATATGTTCTCCATGACTTCATTTAAAATTTAGAAAGAAAGGAAAACTTTATGAATTTTCATTTTAGCATTGGTCCATTGTTGGCGCTTATTGCCGGTATTGTCATACTTTTCGCGCCGAAGCTTCTGAACTATATTATTGCCATTTATCTGATCATCATCGGAATTTTGGGACTTTTCGGCACCAATCACATTAGCTTGTAAGAGCCCCCTGCTTTCTTGATGCCGGTATGCTCACCTCGACTAAATGTTCCTGATGGTCATTTGCCAGATGAATCGTTTGGTCTTTTCTTTCCAATCCATCTACTGTAACAACTGCTGTCTGCGTTTCTGTTTGCCGCAACGTGATTTGATAAGGAGTATCTTGAAACAAGTAACGAATTTTGAATTGTTTCCAATCCGTGGGCAGGCAGGGCTTAAAAGTCATTTTATCAATGTTAATCGAAATTCCTAAAAGCGATTCCAGGATCAGCCGGTACAGCCAGGCTGCAGAACCGGTGAACCATGTCCAGCCGCCACGGCCGACATGCGGGAATACGGCATAGACATCGGAAGCAACTACATAAGGTTCAACTTTATAAATAGCCACCTCCTCGGGTGACCTCGCGTGATTTATGGGGTTTATTATAGATAATAGATCCCAGAGACGTTGATTGTCGCCTAAAGCGGCAAAAGCCATGGCCGCCCAGATTGCCGCATGAGTATATTGGCCGCCATTTTCTCTCACACCGGGCACATAACCTTTAATGTAACCTGGTTCCATATTAGACTTGTCAAAGGGCGGGTCAAGCAATTGGATCAGTTTTTTATCGCGGTGAACCAGGTGCATATCTAAGGCATCCATAGCAAGCCTTGCTCGCTCAGGATCACCTGCCCCTGACAGAACAGACCAGCTTTGGGCAATCGAATCAATCCGGCATTCCGTGTTAGTTGCAGAGCCTAACAATGATCCATCATCGAAATATGCACGGCGGTACCACTTGCCATCCCAGCCATCGCGCTCAATGCTTCGCTGTAATTGAACTGCTTCTTTTTTGCATAACTCGGAAAAAGACATATCGCTTTTGACGAGGGCAATTTCAGCAAACTTCATAAGTACTTCATAAAGGAAAAAGCCCATCCAGACACTTTCCCCCCTACCCTCTTCTCCCACCTTATTCATACCGTCATTCCAGTCACCGCAGCCCATAAGCGGCAGACCATGACGACCAAATCTCAGTCCCCTTTTAATGGCTCGTATGCAGTGTTCATACAAGCTTGCTGTTTCATCAGCTACACCCGGCAGATCGTAATAGGAATCCTCCTCTGCGCGTACCTGACGACCTTCAATAAATCTGACCATTTCATTCAAAATACCCAAATCACCAGTAATATTAATATAGCGGCTCACGGTTAAAGGTAGCCACAGATAATCATCAGAACATTGTGTGCGCACACCTCTTCCGGAAGGCGGATGCCACCAATGCTGAACATCGCCATCCTGAAATTGACGGCTTGCGCATAAAAGCAAATGAGCACGAACAAGAGACGGCTGGGCATAAATCAGCGCCATCATATCCTGTAGCTGATCACGGAAGCCGAAGGCGCCGCCGGACTGGTAATAACCGTTACGAGCCCAAAGACGGCACGATAACGTCTGGTATAGCAACCAGCCATTGGCCAGCACATTGAGAGACTGATCCGGAGTTTCTACCTGAATAGTTCCCAGTGTCTGCTTCCAGCTTTTCTGCACTGCAGCAAGAACACTTTGCGCTATTGTTGATCCTCTAAAGCTTTTGACCGTTTTACTGGCATCATCGGCGCCCCTTCTTCCGGTAACACCAAGGCGGAAGATTGTTTCATGTTCTTGTCCATGATCCAATTCAAAGTTCACTTGAATAGCGGCGCAGGGATCAAGGGCAGCGCCAACCTTGCCGGAGAGTTGTGCCCGCGTCATTGCCGCCGGGTTTGCAGGTTCACCATTGCGCCCGAGAAACTCCGTTCTATCTCCGGTGACCATTCTATTTATGTCGTCAACATCAAAGAAAACTATCCTGTCCGCAAATTCCGTATTGTATGAATTGTGCGCAAAAATCGCCCCGCTTCCTGTATCCACTTCGGTTGCAACATGCATCATCGTTTTTTGGCGCAAGTCACCTAGCACCCACTCCACATAACCTGTTACCGATAGAATTCGCGAACGGCCTGATTCATTGCGCAACTTCAACACTGAAAACTTTATCGGCGCGTCTATGGCTACATAAATCCACAACTCTGATCGAATGCCTTCTTCGACATGTTCAAAAACACTATAACCAAAGCCGTGCCTGCTGATATAAGGCTTGGCCGAACGGCAGGGAAGTGGAGTAGGAGACCAGAAATGTCCTGTCTCTTCATCACGGATATAAAAGGCTTCTCCGCTTACATCACTTACGGGATCGTTATTCCATGGTGTGAGGCGGAACTCGTGGGCATTCTCACTCCAAGTGGAGGCTGAACCACTCTCTGAAATTACAGATCCAAAGTGAGGATTAGCCAATACATTAACCCAGGGAGCAGGCGTCACACTTCCCGGTTTTGTCGTGATGACATATTCGCGTCCGTCGGCTGTAAATCCGCCCAGCCCGTTTTCAAAGATTAAATCGTGGGCGGCGATTTCCTTTGTCTTGCGCATGCCTGCCTGTTGAGACCGTGTTGGTTTAAAACGAGGAATAACTGCTTCCATAAGAGAGCGGCTGTTTATTTGTTCCACCAGAGTACCACGAGTATCCTTAATTATAACACGGGCAACAGTTTGCAGCAGATTGCGGTCTTCATTGGATATCTGATCACCGGGCCGCACAAATATTCCACCCGGCTTGTCAATAACTTTTGCTTCCGTTCCCGATGTAATCATCTCCTTTATCTGGTCGTGGAGGAATTGTCTGTAAATCGCGTTATCTTCATTCCAGATCACCAGATCAACAGACATTCCTTTTAAACGCCAGTAAGCGTGGGCCTGCTCGAGCTGACGAACAAGTTCAATATTTGCGTGGTCGCCGATCTGGAGCAGGACAATGGGCAAATCTCCGGAAATGGAGTAGCCCCACAAACCCGATTGCCCTCGGTTGTTTCGAAGAATTATCTTAGGATCAACGCGTAAAGATGAATTGCTGTAAATTATAAAACCGGCCAGGCGACCGTAAATCTGGGCGTCGGCTTCTGTGGCATTGATTTGCCGCAAGACTACCTGACTGTGAGTTTGCGCCAGATCAAAAACACGATCGGCCAGGCGGCGATCGGTATATTTTGCCGCAAGTTCAAGCGCTTTATCCCTTGTTTCACTGATACCGGAAACAATATCAATTGTCACCGATTCTCCCGCTTCCAACTTAACGCGGTAACGAATAGCTACAATGGGATCAAGAACGGATCCATCTGTATCCGAAAGAGTTTCTGAAATATCTCCAGAACCACTCATCGCCTGCGGATGTGCCGTTGTATTTCCACGGCCAACAAACTTTAAACGATCTGTTTCGTAAGACACTTCAGTATTCTGAGTCCCGTGCAATGCCATCAGGTGAAACATCCAATAAGAAGGCTCATCTTTTGAACGCGGCCTTCTTGTACAGAGAATCGTCCGGCGATCACGAACGATTTCCGTCTGCACAAAAAGATTGGAAAATGCTGGATGCAGTGCGTCGGCTGCCGGTATCGCCAGAACAACTTCCGCGTAACTGGTTAGCTCTACCTGCCTTACCCTTCGGGAACGATTGGTGATATGCACGCGTCGCAGTTCAATATCATCCTCCGGAGATACAGCTATCTCCGTGTGCGTGTTGATTTCATTATCCCGACGTCGAAACTCCACCTTGGCATCAGAAAAAATTGCTTCATATCTTTCCGGTTGTTTTAGCGTTGGTTGATAAGCTGTTGACCAAAACTCTCCACTGACTAAGTCACGAATGTAACAGAATGTGCCCCAATTATCGCGGGTAGAGTCTTCGCGCCAGCGGGTGAGGGCAAGCTCATTCCAGCGGCTGTAACCACCTCCCGCGTTGGTAATCATAAGATGGTATCTTCCATTGGACAATAATTGCACTCTGGGCACAGGTGTGTGAGGCGTTTGAAATATACGCGCCGGAACCTTATCCTGCTTTGAAGTCTTGCGCAGAGTCTTATCTTCGGATACTTGCCGATAGTACGCCACAGCTCTGGGAATACGTTCCTGAAGCAGGAGCATCGTTGATTGAAACATCGGATCAGATTCGAAACGTTTCTGCATTGGACAATTGAGCAACAAATAAGCTAAAGACAATAAAGTCATCCCTTCATGATGAGCCATAAACGATTTGACGACAACGCTCGTTTTATCAGCAGGCATTCGGGAAGGAGTGAAATCCAGCGCTTCATAGAAACCATAAGGCCCTTCCATGCCCTCATTTGACAGCCGCTGCAGATTTCGACAGGCGGCATCAGGCTCAACCATAAGCGCCAGTGCCGAAGCATAGGGCGCGATAACCAGATCATCGGAAAGCCCTCGTTTAAGGCCGAGACCCGGAACACCAAAGGCATGATACTGGTAGTTAAGATGGACATCAATTGTACTGAAACCGGATTCGGAAACACCCCATGGCACACCTCGGTCTTTTCCATATTCTATCTGTCTTTGCACGGCGGCTTTGTATGTCTGATCAAATAATGTGTTTTCATAATTGGGCATCACCAGCAGCGGCATCAGATACTCAAACATAGAACCGTCCCAGGAAAGCAGCACCGGGTATTTTCCCGGATTAGTCAGCAGGCGTCCCAGGGCAAACCAGTTTTCCTGGGGCAGTTGCCCTTGCGCGATGCCGATGAAACTGCAAAATCTGGCCTCGGAAGCCAGCAAATCATAGTAACTTGCGTCCCGACGATGCTCACCTGCACTATAGCCGATGGTTAACAACTGGCGTCCTTTATCATAAAGGAAGCTGTAATCCATTTCAGCAAAGCCGTTTGCCTGTGCGGCAAGTAGGTTGATCGTCTCTATTCTTTCTTCTGCACGCTTACTTCCTTCATTAACCATCCGGCGAAAATCGGCATACCAAGCAGCTTCTTCGGCAGCTGTATCCGTGCTGATTAGATCTTCGATTTTTTGCAGCAATTCCATTTCGAACATTGCCAATTCCCGCAATGAGGGTATCTTCATCGTTTCAAAAAAATCACTTACCCTGACCGACGGGTAGGAAAGCGCAATCCAAGGCGATAAATAAGTCATTTCATCCAGGGCATCGCCACATTGATTCACCAAGGATTTCACCCATTTCATTACAGAGCTATCCGTGCTTACGTCAAAGGCGGAAGCAATATCCATCGAGGATGTTACCAGATGACCGAGGTACTGCCGTAATGGCTTTAACATCATTTGACCGGGATCTGGTAATGAACCCAGATATTTTTGAAAATCGGCAAGTTGCTTTGGCGCGGTTATTCCCGCAACTTCCCGCAGGACAGTAGCAGTATCGCTGATACCTTTAAACAATTGAGATCCCCAAAGTTTTGAATCGGGAAGATCAATAAATCCCAATCGCAGTGTAAGTAAGTGACCGCCTAGATTTCCGCTATCCACGGTGGATATATAATGAGGTGGTAATATTGCCAGACTTTGCGTATCGTACCAATTATAAAAGTGTCCCTTGTAGCGTTCCATTTTTTCCATTGTATGGAAGGCATTGGCTGTGCGTTCGATTAATTCACCAGCCGTTATATAACCAAAATCATACGCCGACAAATTTGCAAGCAATGACAAGCCCATGTTTGTAGGCGATGTTCGATGCGCAACTACGGCAGCTGGGTGCTCCTGATAGTTATCAGGCGGCAGCCAATTATCATCAGCGCCGGCAAACGTTTCGAAGAATGCCCATGTTTTGCGGGTAATTTTTCTTAAAAAGATAATTTGCCCTTCTTTAAGTTTTATATCGCCACGAACAATTGGCCGGCTAACCCACCAGGTAACCAGGGGAGACACAAACCAGAGAAAAAGTATGATTAAAGCCGCGCTGAGAGCGGCAGGCCTTGAGATCAGAAGGTAAATAAACAGCGTGGCAGAAAGCACAGGGGCTACCCACATTGACCGGCAAGAGGCAAAAAGACTATTGCCGCGGCTTGTGCGGCCTGAGGCAGGATTCCACTCCAGCAGCCGCTTGTGCGCAACAAGCATCCGCCAGATAGTACGAACAATAGCATCAAGACTAAAAAATGCTTCATAAGGAAGGCAAATCAGTGTGAACAAAGTCTGAAAAAATTGCCTTCTGGCCTGTCGCAGGGCAGTAGCAAAATGCTGGCTTAGCAGTACATCTCCCGGCTTGCGTAAGAGATCCAGTAGTATTTCAGCCACGGAAGGAATTAGAAATATTCCGATCACCATTACTGTCCACAGCCAAACCGGGGACATAATGGCCCATCCCATAATCAGCATCAAAGTCAGCGCCGCCGGAACCAGACTGCGCCTGAGATTATCCAAAATCTTCCACTGGGAAAGCCAGGATATTTTATTATTTGAATACTCTCCTTCTGAGACCGGAACTCTCGACCTGAGCCAACTGGCAATTTGCCAGTCTCCGCGAATCCAGCGATGCCTGCGGCTCACATCCATGCTGTATTGAGACGGATTTTCTTCGTATAATTGCACATCGGAAAGCAATCCCGCACGCGCATAGCAACCTTCGATCAGATCGTGACTAAGTATCCGGTTTTCCGGAAATCGGCCACCAAGGGCCTTCTCAAAGGCATCCACATCATAAATACCTTTGCCAATATATGAACCTTCACCAAATACATCCTGGTAGATATTGGAAACAACGCGCGTATAAGGATCAATCCCGGTATCACCTCCCCATAAGCTCACATACCTTGAGTTGCCATCGCGCGATACGCTTTCGGCAAGTCGTGGTTGAAGAATACTATAACCCTCACAAACACGCTGCCTCGCTTCATCATAAATTGGACGATTCAGCGGATGGGCCATCGCCCCCACAAATTGATGCGCGGAATCGCGGGGAAGCTGAGTATCCGTATCGAGCGTAATAACATACTTCACGTTGAATAATATTTCAGGAATACCAATCACTACTGAAAAACAGTCTTTTGCGCCACCGCGTAGAAAGGCATTCAAATTTGCTATCTTCCCGCGTTTTCGCTCATATCCCATCCAAATTTGCTCATCGGTATTAAAGCGGCGCGGACGATGGAAGAGAAAGAAAATTCCTCCTTTTGTGCCCCGATACTTGTCGTTTAGTTCTTCAATCCCCTTCTGCGCCAACCCTATAAGCTCATCATCACCGGGAGTCGTTTCCTCATGGGCATCACGAAAATCGGTAAGTAGCCCAAAGTGAAGGTTATTGTCCCGATTTGCCAAATATCTGATCTCCAGAAATTCGATCAGATCCGCTACGTTTTGAACACTTGTCAACATGGTCGGAATTATCACCAGCGTGCTTGATTCCGGCGGAATTTCCAAAGAGAAATCCATACGCGGCAACGGATGCGGATGCGCCAAAAGCGTGGAGAGCCAGTTTGCCAGCGCTACGGCCAGACTACTTGCGCCCAGAATAAAAACAATAGCGACAGGAAGAAGTATCCAACCATTAAGACTATCGCTTTTAACTTTCAGCAGTAAGCCTAATGCGGTGACTAATGTGATTAGCATTATTGTCCCCAGATAGAGCAACAATGGAAATCTACCTAAAATTCGACGGATGAAAACGCGGACAGGCACGCGCATCTGAGCTCTTTGTTCTAGTTCAGGTAATCCCTTGTCAATGAGATAAAACCCAACATGCGTCGCTCGATCACCATGGTTGTGCTTCAATAAGCCTTCACCGGATAAATCAATTGCCAGGCGAGCCACATCACTTTCGGATATGCTGCTGTTCTTGGCTATTTGCTCAACGACATGACGATAACGATCTCGCGTTGTAAAATCCATTTTGATGTAAGTATCGCTGGGATCTTCACGCAGTATCTGCTCGACAATGCTGATTGTCTCAACAAATTCACGCCAGTTCATCGCCGTCAGGAACCGGAGGCTGCCGATGCTGTTACTTACAGATACCTGATCGGCGGCCTGTTTCTGATTTTCGGAACGAACTAATTGTTCAATTGTCAAATGAGATTCAGAAAGCCTTTGCTCAACCCAGGTTACAGGCAATGCCAGGGCTGGAATCTGACCTTGCATGCGGCGCGCAAATTCCGCGACAAATGAACTTGTCATTGATTGATCGGAACGCGACATATCCGCAATGACCAAAACGAGGTTTTTCGGGTCTTTCCGGGCAATATCGGCCATCTGGTCAGCCCAATAACCGGCTCGCGACCTGTCGGCAATAGCGGCAATAATCAGCGTTCCAATACGCCTCAGATTTTCGATCAGCGCCAGACGCAGCATAATCGGAATTGCCCATAACTCGCCCATTTTCAGGTTTGTAACTGTTTGGTAGGCGGTAATAAAACTAACCAGACTTTCCAGATCCACAAGTCCATCGCCATGGGAGATTGTCTCCAGCGCAATATCATAGACACGGGGGAAACCGGCCGATGGCCCATTTTGCAGGCGTGGTAATCCCCGGCTGTAGCCTTTGGACAAGTGTCTTTTGGCCATGCGAATATGCTCTTCAATTAAATAGAAGTTATCAAGAAGCCACTCTTCGGCAGGCGCAAGCGGGTTGTTATCATGAGCCACAGATGCCAGTTTGTTGCGTGTTTCAATCAGCACATTTTCATTTTCATAAAGCCGTACCAAAAGACGTTCAGCAGCTTTTTGTGTCGTTAGCTTATGAATGTTTGCCAGTGCCTTGCCATGTTGCTTCATCTGTTCCGAGCTGAGTAATTCCGATCGCAGGGGTAATTCATCGTAAGAATGCTTCTTCCCAAAAGCGCTTCCGCGTGAGTGCAATTTCAAATTCAGCAATGGCTCTTCTAAAATTGTCTTGTCGTTTAACTTCACGTTTCCAGCCTCCTTGCTGAATGTTATATGAAATACTTACAAAACTCAATTTTATTTTAATAGAACGAACACAAGTTATTTACAATTTATTAAATTGATTTTGGTTGGTAAATTTAATAATAGAAAAATGGGCTGAAGAAATATTGTGAAGTTGTGTAGGGTGGAACAATATGAGATTGCCACGGAACACGCGGGACTCCTCCATGACAAATAAGAAAAAAAGTCTTCCTTATTATGCTTTGTTGTATTCTAAAAAAATCATGGAAAAGGTTGCGCGGCCTTGAGTGGCAGAGCGCAGGTCTGTGGAATAACCAAACATCGCCTTAAGAGGAACTTTGGCTTTAACTTCGCTGATCGGACCTTTGGGATTAACGGCTGAAATCTCGCCTTTACGGGAGTTGATATCACCGATAACGTCTCCCACAAATTCACCCGGTGTAATAATATCAACCATCATAATCGGCTCCAGCATCAACGGATCAGCCTGATTGCATCCATCGCGAAAAGCCGTCGCCGCAGCTATTTTGTACCCCTGAGTCGAAGATTCGCCTTCCTTAAAAGACCCGCCGGTTATGTTCACGCCAATATCCGTTACAGGATAGCTGCTGAGCACTCCGCTCATCATCGCCTCACTAATGCCTTCTTCAATTGCCTGGTAATATTCCGCGGGGATAATGCCATCACTTAGTTTATTGATTATTTCATTTCCGGTAGCCCGCTTGCGAGGCGCAAGTACAAGCCGTACATGGCCAAAATGCTTCTTGTCGCCAAGTTCTTTTTCAAATATTCCTTCCGCTTCAATCTGCTTCGAAATTGTCTCGCGATAAACAACACGCGGTCTGCCGACATTAACGTGCGCGTTGAATTCGCGGCGCAGACGATCAACAATGATTTCCAAATGAAGTTCACCCATTCCGGAAATTACTGTTTGCGCGGTTTCTTCATCATATTTCACCCGCAGTGTCGGATCTTCATCAAGTAATTTTATCAGCGATAAGTTAAGTTTTTCCTGATCGGCGGGCGTTTTGGCTTCAATGGCCTGACTGATTACCGGCTCGTAAAAGTCCATCAACTCCAGCATTATGGGATGGGCTTCATCGCAAAGTGTGTCGCCGGTAGTTGTGTCTTTCAATCCCATAACAGCAATCAGCTCTCCTGCCGATGCTTTTTCTACTCTTTCTCTTTTATTGGCGTGCATGCGCAAAAGACGGGCAATTTTTTCCTTTTTCTTTTTTACCGGATTGTATACTTCATCATTGGCATGTATTTGACCCGAATAAATTCTTAAATAAGTAAGTTTGCGGCCGTCATCCAGCATGATTTTAAACGCAAGCGCTGCCAGCGGTTCCTTATCGGAACTGTGTCTTACCTCTTCAATTTTGGTAATCGGATTGATCCCCTTGACCGGCGGTATATCTTCCGGAGATGGCAGGTAGTTGATAACCGCATCCAGTATGGGTTGAATGCCTTTATTGCGCAGCGCCGCTCCACACAGCACAGGGACTATCTGTAAAGAAATGGTTGCCTGGCGCAATGCTGCCTGTATTTCCGCAACTGTAATTTCTTCACCGCCCAGATACTTTTCGGTAAGGCTATCATCGGCTTCAGCCAGAGTTTCGATCATCTTATCTCTGCCGCTATCGGCCTGCTCTTTGAACTCCTCAGGGATTTCCTGAATTGTATATTCCATACCATGGCTGCCATCATCCCAAACCATGAGCTTTTGATTTATTAAATCGATTGCCCCACGAAATTTTTCTTCACTTCCCGCAGGTATCTGGATGGGCACAGGAATTGAGGTAAAACGTTCGCTCATCATCTTGACCGCTTCAAAGAAATCCGCGCCTACCCTGTCCATTTTATTTATAAAAGCTACTTTGGGCACGCCGTACTTATCAGCCTGATGCCAGACAGTCTCTGATTGCGGCTCAACGCAGCCCACAGCGCAAAACACAACTACTGCGCCATCAAGCACACGTAAAGATCGTTCGACTTCAATGGTGAAATCAACATGGCCGGGCGTATCAATGATATGGATTTCGTGATTTTTCCAATCGCAAGTTGTGACCGCTGATGTAATGGTTATGCCACGTTCCTGCTCCTGAGGCATCCAGTCCATAACGGCCTCGCCATCATGAACTTCTCCCATTTTGTAGGATTTACCGGTGTAATAAAGAATTCTTTCACTGACGGTTGTTTTTCCTGCGTCAATGTGAGCGACTATGCCGATATTTCGTGTCCGGGATATTTTTGATTTTGATGCCATAGGAAAATCAGCTCTTCTCTTCCTTCATGGAAACCAAAAGATCAGGATTGGGAAGAAATGCTTTTGAAGTTGATATATGACCTTTAATGGATGTAAGTTCCTTGCCTTCCACTAATATTTTCACTTTTTTTATTTCGGGAACATTTTGCGTAAGGGAACTGGTTAAGGAATTAATTGACGCCATCTCCGTTGAAGAACTTCCCGGATGCAGTTTAATCAGGCTACCGGTGAAATTAACATACGCAATACCTGCATCGTCAACCCTCACATCCAGCACACTAACTCCAGCAGGAAATGTATTAACTTTCTTCTCTTTTGAACCATCAAGTAATGCTTTAACAACCTCTTTAGCTTGCGCCGCAGCATCGTTTTCCTTGAAAATGTAACGTTTTTCTCCAACTAAAAGAAGCTCCTGTTGATCAGAAAACCATATTATCGCTACTTGTTTTTCTTTCATTTTTAACGCATCCGCATCAACTTCCGGAAATAAGGCATTAATTAAAATTATAAAGAACAAAACCAGGAGGATAACAATACCCCCTATTATCATTGATAAATAGAGAATCTTCGTGGATTTCTTTTTTTTCTTTTCCTTTACATCTTCTGAACGGCGCTGTCTTTTCGACGTCATATAAAGCTAAACTCCTCTGTTCACGGATATGAACCCCAAAGCAAGCTGCGGTGTTTTAGACCCTCCGCTGCGCGGGATTGTTCAACTTGCCAATCCCGCGCAGCGGAGCTTTCGGAATTGGAGTTTCACAAAAAAAACTGCGCCAATCTAGGGTATTTTTCAGCGGCTGTCAAGAAGAACAAAATTTAATGAGCCTTGATTTTTACCCTAAAGGGCACTGCGCCTAAACGTAGTGCCCGGAAAATCTTAGAGCGAATTATCCCGCCACCTTACAGGTGGCAGGGACGAGCTTCACTGCGTTTATTTTACCACGTCGCTGTACGCCTGCAAATCCTTAATGTACTAATTATCCCCATTCGCTTCGGGGATACTTTCCAATAGCCTTTGGCTATTGGAAAGTTCGTCCCGCAAATTTCAGTGCGCTACGCTTCTGAGACTTGGGACTCACTACGACTTACGCTTCGAGCGTCGTTTCACTCGCTCTCATTATCCCGCTCCGCTTCGCTTCGGGGATAATTCGACTTACGCTTCGAGCGTCGTTTCACTCGCTCTCAGCTTGTCTCATTAATAATTTTCAGCCAAAACTTCGTAATACGATTGTGGGTGATTACAGGCCGGGCATTCTCTTGGCGCATCCGTCCCTTCATGAACATAACCGCAATTAATGCAATGCCACTTTACTTGCGCTTTCTTTTTAAAAGCCTCATTGCCCTCGAGATTGGAAATAAGCTTACGATATCTACTTTCATGAAATTTTTCCACTTTTGCTATTTGTTCAAATGATCGCGCTACTTCCGGGAAGCCTTCATCCTTAGCTACTTTGGCAAAATTAGCATAGATTGTTGTCCATTCCATTTTCTCTCCTGCAGCCGCTCCCTCCAGATTTTTCTTTGTGTCTCCTATGATGCCGGCAGGATAAGCAACTGTGATCTCAACCTCTCCTCCTTCCAGATGCTTAAAAAATATTTTGGCGTGTTCTTTTTCATTTTCGGCTGTTTCCAAAAAGATATTGGCAATCTGCTCAAATCCTTCTTTTCTGGCGGCACTGGCAGAGTAAGTATATCTATTTCTAGCCTGTGATTCACCGGCAAAAGCTGCCAATAAATTTTTTTCCGTTTTTGTTCCTTTAATTGATTTTCCCATTGTTTCGATCTCCTTTCACATTTTTATTTTCTATTTACTGAATATTACATTTATTATCAACTTAATTATAAAAATACCAGAGCCAAACTTCATGTAAAATTGATTTACTTTTTTAACGATCTTGTAGTATGGAGTAACAAAGTATTTGAATATTTGTTCATTGCTCTAACTATTGAGCACTAAAATTGTCATTAATCATAAGGAGGTTTTTTAGTAATGTCCACTATTATGCCGGAAGCAGAAAATGTTCAAAAAGCAATCAAATGGATATCCGCAAACATAGAAGATGGGAGTGATCAGCCTTTACATAAACACATAGAATCTGCTGTTTTTAAATTTGACCTTTCACCCAAAGATTCTGAATTCTTAATGGGTTTTTTCCGTAACCATAACAAAAAGTAGCAACATAACATAGTCGGAACCGGATAATACCAGATTGATCATGTCCAATGTTTGGGAAAGGAAAATTTATGCCTGAAGCACAAGTGATAGCTGGGTATAGCTTCTTGGAAGAAATATTTAATAGCATAACTCATGGAGTTGGTGCCGTGGTGAGCATTGCCGCATTGGTTCTTCTGATAGTTTTCTCCAGCATATATGGGAGTTTGAGCCACATTATAAGTTGCACAATTTTTGGTCTTACGCTTGTTTTGCTATACACGGCTTCAACTCTTTATCACAGCTTTCAAAAACCAAACCTGAAGCATCTATTCAGGATATTTGACCATTCCTGCATTTATGTTTTAATTGCCGGAACTTATACTCCATTTATGCTTGTAACCATACATGGAGTTTTAGGCTGGAGCATATTTGCTTTTGTTTGGTCTTTAACTGTAATCGGCGTCTTCTTAAAAATCTTTTTCGTCCACCGCTTTAATATTATTTCTACTATTGCTTATATTTTAATGGGTTGGATTGCTATCATTGCCATTAAACCTCTTTTTCAAGCATTACCAGAAGGCGGTTTTTTCTGGCTGATCTGCGGTGGACTGGCCTATACATCAGGTACTGTTTTTTATGCATGGAAAAGGCTTCCCTTCAATCACGCGATTTGGCATTTATTTGTCCTTACCGGCAGCGTTTGTCATTTCTTCGCCGTTATGTTTTATGTCATCCCGTCAAATGTTTAAACAAATAATGTAATTAATATCAGGAGATTAACCGAATGATTTTATCTTCTCAAATCATTTTTAAATCATTCTTGAATTATCAGTTTTTAAATGCTAGAAACCTCATGCTGTAAATATATACGGCATTAAAAAAAGGAGATAAATATGCGAAAGATTTTCCAATATGTGCTTTGTTTACTGATTATTCTGCTTGCCACCGGTTCACTGTGGGCTAAGGATAAATACACTGTCACCATTTTACCTTTTGCGCTCAATAGCGCGGATAATATTGATTATGTGAAAAAAGGAATCTCGGAGATGCTCACCACGCGAATATCGATTCCTAACAAAATCGAAGTAACTGATAAAGATGCTGTTGCCGCCGAAATTAAAAAATCTAAAATAAAAGAAATTACATTAGTTGACGCATATAATCTGGGCAAAAAATTAAAGTCTGATTATATAGTCTGGGGTAGCATAACAAAAATTGGCAATTCTTTAAGTATTGACGGAAAATTGATTGATATTGTCGCCTCGAAATCGGACATTGGCATCTTCACTCAATCACAAAATCTTGATGAAATAATGCCCAAAATTAACGATTTTTCTCAAAGAATCGTGCAGCATATTCTCGGCACATCATCAACACAGGCAGCACCAGCTGTTGCCGCTACCGGACCTTCCAAGCCAATAGCTCCGGGAGTTTCCCGCGAAACACAGATAATTGCCGGCATGAAAGCAGGCGGTAAAAGGGGAACTTTAACATCTGTAATCAATCCTGACTTTATTAACGCTCCAGATCCTTTTAATCGCCTGGGATTTTGGATGAGTCAGAAATTACCCACAGAATTTAAGGGCATGGATATAGGCGACGTAAATGGTGATGGCTTAAACGAAACGGTAGTTATCGACACAAATAATGTTTACATATATCAGAAAACTGAAAAAGAGCTAAAATTACTGGAAAAAATAAAAGGTAAATCTTACGATAATTATCTGGCTGTAGATGTTGCTGACATTAACAAAACCGGGATAAAGCAAATAATTGTGACTTGTCTCAACGATAAAACGGTTAATTCCTTTGTTCTGCAATTTAAAGATGGCAAATATGTTACTATTGCCTCTAATATCCATTGGTTTTTACGAGTACTTGAAACGAAGTCGGGCATTCCTTTATTATTAGGACAAGGATATGGTTTTGATAAACCATTTGATACACCAATTTATGAAATCGTCTGGAGAAACGGAAAGTATGTTGATGATCAAAAAATGAAGATACCGCTAGGATTATCTATTTACGGTTTAACTATTGATGATTTTGGCACCGGTGGCGGCAGTGAAAAAATAATGTCCCTTGATGAGCTTGATTACTTATGCATCTTTGAAAAAACAAATAAACCGTTAGCAAGAATTTTTACTTTTGGTTTTACTAATGATGATTTGATCTGGAGAAGCGATGACCAATTTGGTGGTAGCAATAACTACTTTGAAAATATTGATAAAACAAGGCCTGAAGAAAATGAAAAAAGCGCCTATGTCAATTTACGCATCAATACTTTTGACACAAATAATGACGGGAAAAAAGAGATTATTATTGTTAAAAATTTATCTTCCGTCGGCCGCGTATTTAAGCATCTGAAGCTTTTTACTTCCAGCGAAATATATAATCTGGAATGGGACGGCATGGGCATGGCGGAAAACTGGCGGACAAAAAAAATTAACGGCTACGTAGCCGATTATTGCATTAAAGACGTAGACAATGACGGTAAACCGGAAATTGTACTGGCATTGGTCCTGTCTGTCGGTACTTCTGTGCGTGAAAAAAGTGTAATTGTTGTTTATCGGTTGGATACCGGCTCTGCTCAATAAGTCATTGACAAAATTTGTGCTCGCAGATATATCGTCGCACGGATTAAAGTTTGCAGTATCTTGTGTTACAATAGCGGCGGTGTAGCTCAGCTGGTTAGAGCATACGGCTCATATCCGTAGTGTCCCCTGTTCAAATCAGGGCACCGCCACCAATCATTATAAGGACTTAGGGAATTCTCTAAGTCCTTATAATTTTCAGGGCTATTTTCAGGGCTAATTTTTGATCCATACACATCATCAAGGACACTCACCGCTTTCATCTTGTTCTTCTTGATAGAGTAAAGGTATTTTTGAGTTGTCGAAATATTCGTATGCCCAAGAAGCTCACTGACTGTCTTAATATCAGGCATATTGTTTTCACTTCCCATAGTAATTGTAGAAGCGAAGACATCCCTTAAATCCTTTGCCGTGATTTTGATCCCCGTTGCTTCTTTGATCTTCACAAATAGTTTATCTCGTCTTAAAATACGCTTTCCATCGCTATGATGGAAGATGTAGGGCGAGTCCATTCGTGTTGTCTCCAAGCCCTTCAGAGCCTCATAAAGACTATTACAGATTTCTATTACTCTCAAAGACCCCTCTGTCTTAGTGCCTCTTAAAATTATTTCTCGTCTTTTATAATCAACATCTTCCCATCGCACTGAAAGTGCCTCTGTCAGTCTCGCCCCAGTAAAAAGCAAGAAGCGGAAGAAGTGGAGTTCTTCGCCTTTCAGTGATGCCTCACAGAGTTGTATATCATCCCGTGAAAATCCCTTTTTAATGATCCGCTCAGGCCGAATTCTTTTTCTCACTACTTTTGTCATCGGATTGACATTAATGATTTCTTCTTTTAGAGCCCAGTTAAGAAGAGCATTTAAGTCCGTCACATAATGATGTATCGTTTTCTTCGATATTGTTCTTTTGAGTTGGCTATCTATAAACATGTCAATATCAAGGTGAGTTATATCTTTGATTCGTTTATCGCCAAAGAAAGGAATTAGAAAACTCTTGAAATTGGAATAAAGACCCCTCAGCCTGTTGTCTGACTTGCCGATGCGTGCTGAGTATTTCATAAATTCATTCACAGCATCGACAAACGATGTTCCAGGGCCAGAAAGATGATTAACCTCACGCCTAAGCTTTCCGAGAAAGTCCTCTGCCGCCTTCTGCGCATCATCCCTCGTAGGATAAACGTAGCTTCTGTAATTCTTTCCACGGAAGCAATGTTGATAGCCCCACTTTCCCGTGTCTTTCCTTTTTTTTATTTTCATTGAAAATGCCTCCATCATCCTCTCTTGACTTGAGATAATTTATCAGGTCAATTTTTCTGCAACGAGTTACCCCCCTGCCCTGTCCTATCCTGATCTTGATCAGATCATGCAATCTGTAAACCATATTAACTTTAACTCCTAGAATTTCCGCTATCTGGTTTACTGTCAAAAGGTCAGGGTATTTACCCAAAAAATCCATAACTACAATTCCTATGCTTTTCTATTCCCATTTAAAATCATCTTCTAAATATCCACTTGGATAAGAAAATGCCAAAGGCTCTTTTATATGAGCCTCTTTTTCCATTTTTCTTAAATATTTTTCAGTTAATTGAAAATAATCTTTTCTTTTTCCTGAATATCCAAAATATACTTTTCCGCCTGGTTCAGGATAATCATAAGGCTCACTAAGTTCCTTTTCAAAATCCTTCTGTATCGGAATTTCCTTTTCAAGTATTTCCAATGCAGAAGTTAGCAGATCACCGATAATATCGGTCTTTGTTCGTTTCGGATATAAATCCAACAGTGCTGAAATCTTCGCTGAAATTATTATTGGCAAACGGATTGATACCTGTTTTGGTGTAAGCTTTGGAGGCTCTGGAGCCCCCCATATCGTAAGCAAATCATTTGTTTTCATATCGCTCCCCCTCCTTAAAAATATATACTCAAAGATATTTGTTTTTTCTGAGTTTGAATTTTAATTGAATGTTGTATGAATGTCAAGCATAATTTACAATAATATTTTGCATGAATTTTACAACATCTTACATTTTATAATTATTATCCAAATAATCAAATACTTACACTCTTCCACTCTCGCTGACTTCAGCAGGAAAACGCCCTATTCCTTCCTTCCTGAAGTCCACAAAATAAAGCACTTGGCGAAAATGCAGGAGTTCAATTGGTAATGATCAAATTGATTTATACATTTCTATCAGATATAAGTCCTGCGTGAAACAAGACATAGAGCACTTGAAAAAACGAGCCAATTCTCTAAAGCGCGAAACGTATGCGCTCTATTTAGCGTATAGCGATCCAAGAGTCCCTTGGTATGCCAAGGCTGTATGTGCTTGCACTGTCGGCTATGTATTAAGCCCTATTGACCTTATTCCTGACTTTATTCCAGTACTCGGTTATTTAGATGACCTCATCATCGTACCTGCTGGTCTCACCCTAGCAATAAAGCTGATTCCGGAAGAGGTTATGTCCGAATGTCGCTCCATAGCAGAAATGAAAATGAATCAGAAATGGCCAAAGAACTATTTAGTGGCTGCCATAATTGTCGCTATTTGGTTTAGCTTGATTCTTTTGTCAGTTAAGCTCATCTACATTGCTTTTTACAGATAAGATAGATGCCAGCTAAAATGAACACAATCCAGCTTATTTAATTACTGTCTTACAGCATCAGAGGCGCCGTAATCGAGAAATAAAAAAATGGCTGAATTCGTACTTAACATATGGTACAAATATTACGAGAAGATCAAAGGTGAACTCGAACTTTTATAAATTCCTTTTATAATAATTTAAAAGGTAAGCTTGCACTAAAAAATGTGACATTTAACACATACCAATGGTATAAATCTTGATGTCTAAAATTTTGATTGTCGATGACGAACAGGATATTGTTGAACTCGTATCCTACAATCTGGAAAAAGAAGGTTTTAAAACAGTTAAAGCGTTTGAAGGTGAAGCTGCGCTGAAGATGGTCAAACTGCAAAAGCCTGACCTGATTATTCTTGATCTCATGCTACCCAAAATGAATGGGCTTGATGTCTGTAGGGCAATACGTCGTAATCCGGAAACACTAAGCTTACCGATTATAATGCTTACGGCGAAGACAGATGAAGTGGACAAAATCATCGGTCTCGAAAATGGAGCGGATGATTACATAACCAAACCCTTCAGTATAAAAGAGCTTATAGCGAGAGTACGCAGTATTCTGAGGCGTCTGCACGATGGTGAGAAAAAGACTGGTCAGGAAGAATTCCAATACGAGGGGCTGACAATAAATTACACTTCCTGCCTGGTGAAGGTCAGTGGTAAACAAGTTACTCTCAGCCCCACTGAGCTCAAACTCCTCTTCTTTTTTTCGCGCAATCCCGGCAGGGTCTATTCGAGAAACCAGATTTTGGATCATGTCTGGGGTGATGATACTTTTATCACCGACCGGGCTATTGATGTGCATATCGGGCGTCTGCGCAGCCAGATTGAGAAAGATTTGGAAAATCCACGTTATATTTTAACTGTTCGTGGGTTTGGCTATAAATTTGCCGACAAAAAATAGGTTCCTATTGTTCTAATATCTTAACTAATCCGTCATCATTCTGTAATTCTTGATTGGTATATTCCCGCATCAATTGTAAAAAATTGAAGTTGGAGAAGCCTTAAAAATGCCTGTTTTTAAGGGTAGAATTAAATTTTTATTTTAGGAGGAAAATTAATGAAGAGATTTTGGTTAGTAATGCTGTCGCTGGGGTTAGTCCTGGCCTTCAGCGCATCGGCAATGGCTGTCGATGTAAAGTTTAGCGGCTCGTTTTACGCAGCCGGAATGTATCTGGACAAAACAACGTTGAGAAACACAAATGATGGATCAGACAATGTCAGCACAGCCTTTTACTTTCAGAGACTGCGCGTCCAGACTGATTTTATCGTTTCTCCAGGCCTGAAGCTGGTTACCCGCTTTGACGCGATGGAAAGAGCCTGGGGAGCACCAAGAACATCGGCGACTTTATCTGCGACAGCTGATGCGCTGTTAACAAAAGATTCCGCCGGAACAACAGCGGAAAATGAAAACATTGCTTTTGACTGGGCATATATTGAATATGCTTCACCCATCGGTTTATTGCAGGTCGGTTTGATGGAAGATGGATCCACAGGAACAATATTCGGCAACAGCTTAACCACGGCTGGCCGGATAAAATATGCTTCTACTATCGGTCCGGTAGCGATTAAAGCCGACATAACAAAAGGAAAAGACCAAAGTTCTACGGCCAAAAACATTGCCACTGTCACTGATGCAGACAATGATAAATATGGCATCGAAGGCGTTTACGCATGGAAGGACGGCAAAGCAGGCATGAAAGTCACTTACTACAACTATGCCGAAAAAAGTCCAAGCGCAACATCAACCCCAGCTGGCTCAAACTATAAAAAGAAATACTTCCTTTTCACACCTTATGCTATTGCCAAAGTCGGCCCGGTTAATATCCAGGCAGAAGTCAACTACGCAACTGGTAGTTTGAAAAAATATGGAGACAGCCTAGGTGATGTTTCGCTGAGTAATCTGAGCGCCTTTGTTGATGCCACTGCCACTTTCGGCCCTGTCTATTTCGGTGGCACGTTTGCTTATATATCGGGTGATGATCCCAACACTTCCTACAAACAAGAAGGCGGCACTTTAAATGGCGGCCAAGATTGGAATCCAACCTTGATTATGTTCAGCTATTATGATCGCACCTACTGGGTGGGCGCTCTTAGTGGTTACGACTCCCTTGGAAACCAGGGCCCGATGGGCTCTGATTCCAAGAGTACAACAACTTTACCCGGTGCCTGGTTTGGCCAGGGCAAAATTGGTATGAAACCTCTTGCCGAGTTGGATATCATGGCATCACTTTCTTACGCGACAGCCGATCAGAAACCGACTGGTGTCCTCAACAACAATTTCGGTTGGGAAGTTGATGTTACCGGCACTTACAAAATCACCAATAACCTCTCCTATATGTTGGGCGTTGGTTACTGGTTTGTCGGTGACTATTACAAAGGCAGCAGCAATGCTAACACACTTAGAGACAACTACATGCTGATCAACAAACTGACGTTGACGTTCTAAAAGTAAAAGCGCTGTTGTTTAACTGTTAATTTAAATCCCCGAGATGGTTGAAAAAAACTATCCGGGGATTTTTTATTCAAACTTCCTTAATATCGTAAGGTATGATGTCCCCCAATTTTCCTAGTTACAATTTCAGGCAAGGATGAAAAAGGGGGAAAATGAAGATTCTGACCATTAAGGTTATCATCATTATATTTACCATGTGTATTATTGCTGTGTTGGTTGTTGGACTGTTTTATGCGATTTGTGGTTTTATGTAATATTTCTTTACAAAGTGGACTGCCAATCGTTAGCGATAAAAGTATACTAATATAGCAGAGATAATTCTTTAAAACAAATAATGTATGAAAAGTGAAGATATTTAGCGACGTCTGATACTACAATTCAAATGGTTATCCTCATCAAAATTCTGAATCCAAAATAGATGCTTTGTAGGTATAGTCAACAAGCGCTTGCTTACTGCTATACGTAACGAGAGCTTTGCACAACTCCCTTATTCGTCATTCCGGTCGCAGATGACCTTCAGATTACGAAGGCCGGAATCTAGGAAATGCTTGATAATAGTGGATTCACCCTGAAGGGTACTTCGCCCGCCTTCACGGGAATGACGAAATTGTTGGTTTTATGTAGTTATGCAAAGCTCTCGTAACAAATATAAATCCAATGCCAAGCTGTTACTCAAAATTATTTTTATAAAAACTATTGTAATATTAAGCTGATGAACAATAGCTGGATTTTCACATAGCCCTAGCAATTTAAAAAAGAGGTCGCTAAACCCGCCTTTCGACCAATGCATAATATCGCTTGACAAGCAAAAACAGCCCCCCTATACTCCGCCCACAAAAAAGGAAATTCTTATCAACAAATAATTCAACTCAATCAGAAATTGTTAGAAGCAGGGCGCTATGCGCTAACGAGCGCTTAGATATTGCTTGCCCCCTTTACCGGAAAGGATAGATCGTCATAATGAAGTTTAGAACCGTCACATTGGAGCAGCATGATTCGGATGTCGCACACATCGCACGGGAGCTGCGCGAACGCAAGAGTACTCGCCCGCTATCGCTTCGCAAAAAGGTCACAAGCCATCAGGTCCCCAAGCCCGGTGACAGAAAATATTCTGATGACAAGATCGACGTTTCCTGTCTGAACCGGATACTGGCAATCGACGTGGAAGAGCGCACTTGCACGGCCGAGCCGGGCGTAACCTTCATTGACCTGGTACGCGCCACACTGCCTCTTGGCCTGGTGCCCATGGTGGTGCCTGAGTTTAAGACCATCACCATCGGAGGAGCTGTCTCCGGCTGCTCGATTGAGTCCATGTCCTTCCGCTACGGCGGATTCCACGACACATGCATCGAATACGATGTGATCACCTCTGCAGGCGATGTGCTCGTCTGCACATCTGACAACGACCTGAGCCTGGTCTATCATTCGATCCACGGCTCGTTCGGCACGCACGGTATCCTCTGCAAGCTCAAGTTCAAACTTGTTTTGGCCAAGCCCATCGTCCGCGTGGTATACGAACACCACACTAACGTGGAAACCTATCGGGCGTCAATTTCCGCGCACGCCGAAAAGCACGACGTGGACTTCATGGATGGCATCATCCACAGCCCCGATCTCTATGTCCTCTCGCTCGGGCATTTCGTGAACAGCGCGCCATACACCCACACCTACAACTGGATCACCGCCTACCACGAGACTACTGCAGTGCGCGACGAGGACTACCTGCGCACCACCGACTACTTCTTCCGGTACGACCGCGGCGTCACCAATGTGTATCCCAAATCCAAACTCGGCCGCTTATTTATCGGTCATTTTATGGGCTCGAACAACTTGCTTAAAATCGCCGAGAAGATTCATTGGGCACTCCCGAAGGAAAACCCGATGGTCACGGTGGACTTGTTTATCCCCATCTCCAGATTCCATGACTTCATGAGCTGGTACTGGAAGGAGTTTGGCGCGCACAACCTGTGGTGCGTGCCCTACCGCCCGGCCCAGCGCTACGCCTGGCTCTCCGACGAGTTCTACAGAGGTCTCCAGGATGAGATGTTCGTGGACCTCGCGATCTACGGTTTCCAACCGCGCGATGGCCGGAACTACTACCGGATGATTGAAGAGAAGCTCCGTGAGATAAATGGCGTTAAGACCCTGATCTCCTACAACTACTACAGCGAAGAGGAATTTTGGCAGGTGTTCCACCGCGAGAACCACTTCGCCGCTAAGGCCATCACCGACCCGCGTAATGCCTTCCGCGACCTATACACCAAGACCTGCGTAGCGAGCCAGGGCCGAACTAGCCCCCTTTCGACACAGGCATGATTCGATGCAATGCCTGACTCACTTTCGGCATTGCACTTATAAAATGTACTTGGTATTGTTTTAACAAAAAGGGAGGAAATTTCATGGGAACAGAAAATGCAGTCAAGGCTTCAATTCCCCGTTGGATTCCACTGCTCGGGGGCGTACTGGGATCAACAACTTGCGGCTCATTACTCTACGCATGGAGCGTTTTTATTAAACCATTGAGCGCTGAATTTGGCTGGAGCCGTGCTGATATTTCACTGGCATATTCAATTTGTCTTCTTGTATTCGGACTTACCACTTTTGTCGCTGGCAAAATGAGCGATAAATACGGACCTCGTGTTGTCGTTGCAGTTGGCGCGGTAATTCTAGGTGTCGGCTTTGCTGCCGCCGGATTTATTCAATCCAAAGTGCAATTGTATTTAGCATACGGCCTAATTGCCGGACTAGGCGGTGGTTTAGTTTATCTGCCGCCTATTGCCACAGCTCCCAAATGGTGGCCTGACAAAAAAGCTTTGGCGACGGGCTTTGCCGTTGTCGGTCTGGGCTTAGGCTCTTTTATCATGGCGCCACTGGCTACTTCAATTATTACTAATCCCGCTTACGGCTGGCGTTACGTCTTTTATTTTGTCGGCACAGCCATGGGCATTATGGGACTCCTCTCCGCGTTTTGTCTAAGCAATCCACCCAAGGGTTGGAAACCGGCAGGCTGGAATCCACCAACCTCTCCTGCCGGAACTGCTATTGCTAAAGAGACAAGAGACTATACTTTCAGCGAAACAATCAGAACTTCACAATTCTGGATGTTGTATAGCGCCTACTTCTGCGGCTCGTTCGCCGGATTAATGGTTATCGGACATATTGCTGGTCATGGCATTGACTCCGGACTGAAACCAATGCAGGCAGCCATGGTAGTTAGCACGTTGGGCATATTCAACGCCGTTACACGCATCCTTATCGGCTACGCGGCGGATAAATTTGGCGCTAAAGCATCGCTGATAACAATCCTGGCGCTGCAAGTAGCTGCCATGGCGCTGCTTTATCCTGCTGGTAAAGATGTCGTCTTCCTGGGAGTAATTGCTGCGATAATCGGCTGGAATTACGGCGGCATGTTCACATTATTCCCCTCGACTTGTTTGCAGTATTACGGCCCGACTTCACAGGGTTCCAATTACGGCCTTCTTTTTACATCTTTTGGTCTGGCCGGATTTGTCGGCCCTTATGTTGGCGGTATGCTAAAAGATATAACTAAATCATATTATGTGCCCTTTATTATCGGCGCAGTTGTGGTTGCCATATCCGTAGCCATTATTTCTCTGGTGAAGACGCCATCGAAGAAACATGCATAATTTGCAGAGTTTATTAAATGCTGAGGAGAAGGCAATAAAATTCCTGACTATTTCCCGACAGGTATCGGCTGTACCCATTTTTGATTATCTGAGTCATAATACCATTTATCGGGAAAGCCGCGACGGCGAATGAAAGTAGGATTATCCGCCCAGCGCAATAGCTCCATATAGGCGGCATGAAGTTTTCGAAATGTTTGCGCGTGGCCACCCATATCGGGGTGATGAAGTTTCGCCTGGCGACGGTAAGCGTTTTTGATGATTTTAGGTAACTCATCGGAGTCAATATCAGCCTTATCAATTTTCAGATAATTCATGGCTCTTGTCTTAATAGTTGGAACTTTGATTAACTTGGGGCGCAGAAGTAGCGGAGAAATCGCGCATCTTTGCGCCAGTTCCAGAACATGGCGCGATGCAAGATATTTCCTGGCTGTCCGATTTTCTTCCTCCCACCATGCATTACCCATCATGTTCGTCATTTGACTGAAATCATCAGCAGGAGAATTACCCGCGGTTCGTAGAGACGTATATCTGAAAATTTCTTTAATCCCGTGCGGAACAACATCCATAATAATTATCGTATCGGAAAAATAGAAAGTGGCATAACGTGTATTTAATGCCTGTAGCAGACCGCTTCGGGTATTGAGCTTCTGCCGCAACTGCTGCCGGCACCTCAGAGAACAGTACCGGCGATCTTTCATATCTTCGGTTGTGCCGCAGGAAAGGCAGCGATGCTGACTCTGATCACTCGTATTAGACTTTTTATTTTTTAACATCGCCCATTCAATATTATAGCCTGAAATACTATTTTTTTTCTGCCGCCAGATAGCCTTTCGCCAGAGCTTTGTTCACATGCAATACACCTTTGTTCATATCTTTGAGCAGATAATCAGGTGTAATTGCAGGCAGCATATCTGCCTCGGCTTGAGTTTTGATCACAGATCCCACCGGTACATAACGGCCATCGGCAATTTTGACGCCCATTAAAATAACGCCCGGCTCGATTACGCAATTTTGGCCCACAAAAGATTTGAAGACCAGCACTTTCATCCCGACAAAAGTATTGTCCATAACCACTGCCGGACCATGAATCTGCGTCTGATGCGCAAGCGATACGGAGCTTCCCACATAGACTGCGTATTTTTTACCGCTTACTTCATAAAGATTTTTTTCTACTGGCTTGCCGTCAACTTCTGTTTCCAGAGCATGGATCACAACGCCATCCTGCACATTGGAATCATCACCAACATAAATGGGCTGCCCTTCATCACCGCGAACCGATGCTGTAGGCGATACCATAATATTTTTGCCTAAAATTACGTTCCCGATAACCGCGGCCAACGGATGAACATAGGACGATGGATCAATAACAGGTGCAGATACTCGCGCGTTGAAATCAGTCTTAACATTTTTCCCAATCATTTTATCCTCCACAGATTTTATATATTTTTCTCAGGGCACCCAATTTGGAATAAGCCTGAAATTAATTATCTTTATTTTCTTCCCTCGTTTTGAGCTGTTGCCAAATTTCCGCCACTTTTTTCTCTGCTTGCGCAAAATCGCCTGAATTATCAATTACAATATCCGCAAGCCCAATCTTGTCCGCAATGGGCATTTGGTTTTTTAGCCTTATCTGTGCATAATCTCTGGACAGCCCATTTCGCGCCATCAGCCGGCATATTTGTTCTTCAGGAGATATTGAAACAAGTATCGTCAGATCAAAAAGATTCTGCATCTTTCCTTCAAACAGCAGTGGAATATCGGCTAAAACTATGGCGTGCTCTTCTTTGATTTTGATTTTATCCATTCGCTCTTGCCAGAGATTAAAAACAAGTGGATGCACAATGTTGTTCAGGACTTCAAGTTTTTTTTTGTCCGTAAAAACAATTTGAGCTAATCTATTGCGGTCAATTGTATCATCCTGATTGAGAATGCCTTTGCCGAAATACTTGACAATTTCTTTCCAAGCAGGCTTGCCCGGTTCCTGTACTTCATGCGCAAGCTTATCAAAATCAATCAGATAAGCCCCCAACTCCACAAACATTTGAGCCACTGTCGATTTTCCGCAGGCAATCCCGCCTGTCAAACCCACGTTTAGCATTGCTTAGTATTTAAGTTGTAAATCAATCGCAAACCTTCCAAAGTCAGCATCTCTTCAATTTTTTCGATGCTCTTCGTCTCCGGCGCAACTATCCGCGCCAATCCTCCTGTGGCTATAACCGTCGGTTTAGTTTTTACCTCCGCTTTCATTCGTTCGACTATGCCATCAACAAGCCCCGCATAACCGAACATAATTCCAGCCTGAATCGCGCTTACTGTGTCCTTGGTTATCACTGTCTTCGGTTTGCTGAATTCTACACGCGGTAGTTTTGAAGCCCGGGTAAAAAGAGCCTCACTGGATATCACTATGCCCGGCGCAATGCATCCACCCATATATTCGCCTTTGGCAGAAACATAATCGAACGTCGTAGCTGTTCCGAAATCAACAATAATTGATTCCCGCCGGTATTTATCGAAAGCTGCAACCGCGTTGACAATTCTATCAGCGCCTACTTCTTTGGGATTATCATAAAATATGGGCATTCCTGTTTTAATGCCCGGCCCCACTATTAACGGAATAATTTTAAAATATTTGACGCACAAAGGCTCAAGAATGTTGAGCATGGGCGGCACAACGCAGGAGATAATAATCGCCGTAACGGATTTTATTTCCTTGGCGTTCATCCGGATGGATTGATACAAGTTATAAATGAGGACGCCGTATTCATCAATGGTATGATCAATCTCAGTACGAATGCGCCAATCGTGCATTAATTTATCACCATCATACAAACCTAAAACCGTATTGGTGTTGCCGACATCAATTACCAACAACATATTTACCTCTCCTTTACAATTGTGGCGTCTCCCGCTGAAACTTTAACTGTTTCACCATTTACATTCAATATTATCAGTGAACCATCCTCATCAAGCCCAAGCGCTTTTCCACTTACGCCTTCATCACGAAACATTACCTGAACATTCTGGCCGATCATCGGCGAGAAACTAAGCCATTTTTCCTTTATCGCATCAAAACCTCTTTGCGATAGCTCTTTATACCATTTTGCAATATTTTCATACAGACTAATTATCAATTCCTGCCTGTCTATTTCCCGACACGTCTCTATGGCTAAAGATGTTGCAATAGTCCGAATATCCGGTGGTAATTGATTATAGCCGATGTTGACATTAATGCCCATACCGAGCACGACAAAGTCAATATCGCTTGCTGATGCCTTCATTTGTGCCAGTATACCGCATACTTTTTTTCTGTTCAAAAGAACATCATTGGGCCACTTGAGTTCAACAAGGCCTTGGCAATACTGACTTAATATTTCTGCCACTGCCACACCTGCGGCAATTGATATCCGCGGTGCCTGATCCGGTGGGAAATTCGGCCGTAAGAGAATTGATGTGTAAATATTAGAACCGGGAGGCGAATGCCAGACTCTCTGCAGGCGTCCCCTACCCTTCGTCTGGCTATCGGCAATAACAGCCGTACCTTCCGGCGCGCCTGCGACTCCTAGACGAAAAGCCTCATCATTTGTTGAACCAATTTCGGGATAATAGTAAAGCGGCTGACCAATAAACTTTCCCGTCAACCTTTTTTCGAGAGCTTCTAAATTCCAACCCATAAATTTTACAATATTTTAATATTTTACTGATTAAGCCCAAACTATCTTTTTAACATTACTTAACGTTGCTTCTTTTATCGGGTATATGTCTTCGACAATCTCTTCGGGCTGAAACCAGAGCTTGATTTCCTTTTCAGCATCTTCCGGGCTGGAAGACGCGTGTACAACGTTTTCAAATACTCCTGTTGTGGTAATTCTTCCGTATGATCCTCTTATTGATACCGGATTGGCTTTTTCCGGATCCGTGTCGCCAACAATATCACGAATCCTGTCTATTGCGTCTTCCCCTTGATATACAAGCGCAAGCACCCTGTATGTCTTATGCACATCACCTACGATATAATCTATCAGTTCCTCAAAGAAAGGTTTCCCCTTTAGATGTTCATAATGCTTTTCGGCAAGCTCCCGACTCACACATACAACCTTCGCGCCCATAATAGTCAGCTTTGCCTCTGATAATCTGGAAATTACATTTCCCGTAAGTGACTTAATTAGTCCATCCGGTTTAATCAGTATCAATGTTTGTTGAGTTGCCATATCTATTCCCCTGTAATATTATTTTGTTAAATTATTAGTATCTCATGTATGATGACCTCGTAAAAAACCCCCACCTGTCATTCCCGCGCAGGCGGGAATCCATAACATACTTAAATCACTAGATTCCCGCCTGCGCGGGAATGACAAAAAAACCATAATTAACTTTTTGCAAGAGCATTATGTATAATGTAATGTTAGAAAAACATCTAGTTACTAATTTTCAATGAAATATCCGCTGCACGCACTGAGTGTGTCAACTCGCCTACGGAGATCAGATCGACACCGATGGCGGCAATTTCGGCAACGCTCTGCATACTGACATTGCCGGAGGCCTCAATTAGCGCTCTTCCTGCCACAAAAGATACTGCCTTCTTCATTTCATCGGGAGTCATATTATCGAGCATGATAATATCTGCGCCGCACTTCAAAGCCTCCTTCACCTCACTCATATTTTTTGTTTCGACTTCTATTTTTAAAGTATGCGGTAAGCTTTGTCTTTGCATATCTACTGCCGCGGTAATGCTTCCGGCGGCGGCGATGTGGTTGTCTTTAATCAGTACGCCGTCATAAAGACCCATCCTATGATTAAACCCGCCACCAATGCTTACAGCCATCTTATCGAGCAAGCGCAAACCCGGCATAGTTTTCCGGGTATCAAGAATTTTTGTTTTTGATCCATGAACAGCTTCAACGAATTTTGCGGTAAGCGTGGCAATTCCGCACATGCGTTGGAATAAATTTAGCGCGACACGTTCAGCCTGAAGGATATAAAACAAGCTGCCCGATATTTCGGCAATAATACTTCCTTTTTTCGCTCTTTTGCCATCTGAAATTAATTTTCTTACTTTAATTTTATCATTGAGCAAAAGAAATGTTTCTTTAAATATATCAATTCCGGCGATAACGAAATCATTTTTGGCAATGGCTTGAGCATGTCCGGTTTTACCGCGGCTGACAATTGCCGCTGTGGTTATATCGCCGGTACCGATATCTTCTGCCAGCGCCGCTTCTATTATCTTTTTTATCTGATTTGAAATAACCGCGTCTGTCATGTTTTTCTACCTAATATTATCAGGCATTAATTTCTTTAAGTTTCTTCAGCGCATTTTCGAGAACTGTATGCCGCTCCTGAAAACCTTTGAATTTTTCTTGTTCCTTCAAAATTACATCAGCCGCCGCTTTGGCACAAAAATCTCGATTCGCCAGCTTTTTCGAACATTGCAGTAAATCTTTTTCCAGTTTTGCCAGTTCTTTATCCAGACGCGCTTTTTCTCCGGCAATATCTACAATACCGGCCAGAGGTACAAATATCCTTATGGGGCCTACAACACCGGTTGCCACACCTTTTGGTTCCACCAAATTCACTTCGGCGGTTAGGGTATCTAGATTAGCCATGCTAATGATATAACCACTGCCTGTTTCAATTATTTTTTTCAGTTGCTCATCGGATGCTGAAATTAACACATTCAACTTACTCGAAGGTGGAATCCTCATCTCGCCGCGGATATTGCGAATACTGGTAATAACATCCATCAGCAGTTCCATCTCTTTTTCCGCGACAGGATTCTCCCAGCCCTTATTAACAACAGGAAAATCTGTAACCATTACCGATTTTTCATCGCTTTTATTTAATACCTGCCAAAGCTCTTCAGTAACAAAAGGCATAAACGGGTGCAAAAGGGGCAACACGGTTTTGAATACTGAATAAAGTGTTCTCTGGGTGGCCTTTCGCTGCTCCGGGCTCAACTTGCCGTAAAGGGCTGATTTACTTAGTTCCAGATACCAATCACAATATTCATGCCAGATAAAACGATAAATACTTGCGGACGCATCGTTAAAACGATATTCGTCCAAACTACGAGTTACTTCCTCAATTGCTTTATTTAATTTCGCCTTGATCCATTTATCAGGCAGAGAATCATCGGCTGCAGCTGTTGCCGTCTCATCAAAATCTTCCAGATTAGTAAAAGTGAGTTTGGCGGCATTCCAGATCTTATTGACAAAATACTTGTAACCTTCAATTCTTTCAGGAGACATGCGCACATCGCGGCCTTGCGCCGTGTAAGCCGCGAGAGTAAAACGGAAGGCGTCTGTTCCATATTGATCGATCATTAACAGCGGATCAATACTGTTTCCCTTTGATTTGCTCATCTTTTCCCCTTTTTCGTCGCGCACAAGGGCATGCAGATAAACATCTTTAAAGGGAACTTCTTTCATGACGTAAATTCCCATCATCATCATCCGGGCAACCCAAAAGAAAAGAATATCGAAGCCGGTGATCAAAAGTGATGTCGGATAAAATGTTTTCAGGGCTTTTGTTTTATGAGGCCAGCCGAGTGTCGAAAAAGGCCAGAGCGCGGAGCTAAACCAGGTGTCGAGCACATCTTCATCCTGCTTTAAAGAAAGACCTGCGCAATCCGGGCATTTATCAGGATTTGTTGTGGAAACAATCACTTTAGAGCAGCTCTCACAATACCATACAGGAATCCGATGTCCCCACCACAACTGCCGAGAGATACACCAATCGCGAATATTATTCATCCATTCAAAATAAGTGGCTTCCCAACTTCCGGGAATAATCTTTGTTTTACCTTTGACTACTGCGGCAATCGCCTGCTTGGCCAGTGGCTTAATCTTGACAAACCATTGCTTGGAAACCATCGGCTCGATATCCGTCTTGCAGCGATAGCACTGGCCGACACTATGTGAATAGGGCTCGGTGCTGACAAGGTAATGTCCTTTTTCCAGATCGGCAATAACGTTTTTGCGCGCTTCGTAGCGATCTTGCCCTTTATAAATTCCACCGTGACTGTTGATTATTCCCTGGCCATCCATGATCGTAATAATTTCCAGATTATGTCGCTGAGCCATGGCAAAGTCATTGGGATCGGAACCCGGTGTAATTTTGACTGCGCCTGATCCAAAATCAACAGCCACATACTCATCGGCAATGATCGGAATCTTTTTGTTAACCAAAGGCAAAATTACATATTTGCCAACAACGTCTTTGTATCTTAGATCAATGGGATTGACGGCCACGGCGGTATCTCCCAGCATTGTTTCCGGCCGTGTCGTCGCGACAACGATCTCTCCTTCGCCTTCAGCTAAAGGATAACGAATGTTCCACAGAAAACTTGCATCCTGCTTGAATTCGACCTCCAAATCCGAAATGGCAGTATGGCAACGCGGACACCAGTTGACAATATAATCGCCCTGATAGATCATGCCTTCGTTATAAAGCCTTACAAATACTTCGCGCACAGCCTGAGACAGGCCTTCATCCATGGTAAAGCGTTCTCTTTCCCAATCACAGGAACATCCCAGCCGTTTTAGCTGATTGATAATTACGCCACCGTATTTTTCTTTCCATTCCCACACGCGGGCAACAAATTTCTCTCTGCCCAAATCATGGCGTGTTTTCCCTTCTCTGGCCAGTTCCTGTTCAACAACATTCTGCGTGGCAATTCCGGCATGATCCATTCCCGGCATCCACAGAGTGTTGAAACCCTGCATGCGTTTGAAACGGATGATTATATCCTGAAGAGTATTGTTCAGGGCATGTCCCATGTGCAACATGCCGGTAACGTTGGGGGGAGGTATTACTATGGAAAAAGATGGCGCTTCACTTTCATCCTGAGCATGAAACAATTTTTTCGTCATCCAGTAATCGTATAATCTTTTTTCAGCTTCCTGCGGTTCAAATGCCTTGCCTAACTCTCTTGTTGCCATGGAATTCTTTACTCCAATAATTTTCCTGGAATGTGTCTCCTAAAAATATAGGCGGGACAAAATAAATGTCCCGCCTTTTTATGATCTTTTTTTAAAACCACTCTTAATTAAACTTTAATTCACCTTGAAATTTGCGGATAATCAAAAGTGCATCCACACCGGCAACCGGACTAATCGGCTCGAATTCAGCCGTGGTTAAATCCTTGGCTTCCATAATGCCACGGGAGGTTACGACCATGATAGCGTTAAAATAAGGTAAGTCGGCCCTCAAATCTGGGAAGGGAGAAACTGTGCCGATGAATTTCGTGGCTAAAGCATTATCCCCACTGACTTTAATCAATATATCTTCAATCATCATCGCGTAAGCGCCGCGTGTGACCATTTCTGCAGGATGGAAATTGCCATCAGGATAATTTTCAAGGCCTCGAACACCTAACTTAAGTATTCCTTCTATATCCGTTCTTAAAGGATGAACAGCAATGTCTTTAGCTGTAATTTTAACGGGCGCGGCGGCGGCCGCAGCTGCCTTTTCCGGATCTTTAAATGACGTATCAAAAGTCTTCGGTGTCCGTTTTTTATAAAGCGTTTCTATTTTAAATTCTTCCATAAATAATGCTGCCGCGTCCGCGCGTGTCAGACGCTCGACAAGAGCAATCTGCTTTCCCGTAGCTGTTCCGGGCATGGCCCGTTGAACTTTCTGTATAAAATTCCATTGAATATCAGCTTCCGCGACATATTCTGATTTAAATTCCAGAACTTTGGTAAACATTTGACCCGCTTGATTAAACTCGAGCCCGGCCTTATAGGCCAAACCCATAAAATAATAAGCGGGAACATACTTGGGATCCAATTTCATGGCATCGTCGAATTCATTTATGGCCGACTTCAACCATTTCTTTTCTAATTTAGTTTGTCCCTGAACGTAGTAACGAATGCGGCTGACATGAACAAAAATTTTGTCTTCATCATTTTTGGCTTTACTCCAGCCCTTTTTAAGGTAATCCTCCGCGGCGTTGAAATCTCCTGTATATATCTTGACTAATCCAACGCCTGTATATCCTTTGGAATATTTAGAATCTAATTGAATCGCCAATTCAAATTCCCTCTGGGCATCGGCATATTTCTCCTCACCCAACAGCTTTAAGCCGGTATAGGCATGATGTTCCGGAGTATCCAGCTGGCTTTCCGCAACCCGATCCTTCGGAGCGCATGAAAATGCAATCATTGCTGCAGCAAAAAACATAAAGATAGTAAATACCTTTCCCATCCTGTTTTGAAACAACATATAATTCTCCTTTCGTTAGTTCTGACTGTTAAAATAAATGACTGATTTAGTACATTTCTTCTTCAAAACATGAATGCATAATTATCTTTATAGACTGCCGAAGTCAAGCAATATTGCAACTCCCCACTAACTGCTATTTTCCTTCCAGAATGTTTCGACATTAATTTTAATATCATCTAAGATATCGGGATTATACCAATTTATTTCTTTATCGGCAGCAAACCAGGTCATTTGCCGTTTGGCATAATGCCAGGTATTCCGGGCAATTAAATCCAGGGCACTTTCCCAATCATACTTGCCATTCAAAAATTCAATAACTTCATTATAGCCTAGTGATTGTAATGGTTTTAAATTTTCGCTGTATCCCCGCCCCAAAATACTTTTAACCTCGTCCAATAGTCCCGCTTCGACCATATTAGTTGTACGCACAGCAATTCTGTTTTTTAATTCCTTGCGATCAAATTGAAGGCCAATTTTGTATGTATTATATGGACAATCGGCAAAAGAGTGTCTCTTTTGCATTTCAATAATTGACTCTCCGCTTTGTTCTAAAACCTCGAGTGCCCGAATTACGCGGACGGAATCGTTAGGTTTTATCCTTAGTGCCGCCTGCGCGTCCCTTTGCTGCAACAATTTAAAAAGATATTCTTTACCGTGAAGATCGCGAAGCTCGCGGTAATGATTTCTAATTTTATCGTCAACCGCGGGTGTATCAATTATTCCTCGAAGCAGCGCTCTAATGTAAAGGCCTGTTCCCCCGACAACAAAAACAGGCTTCCCCTGATCAAATAAATCATCAATGATAAAACGAGCTTGCTCAGCATAAATGGCAGCGTTAAATTCTTCATCAGGATTCACAACATCTATCAGATGATGTCTGATTTTTTTCCTTTGATCTATTGATGGTTTTGCCGTGCCGATATCCAGATAGCGGTACACTTGCAGAGAATCAGCACTGAGAATTTCACCACCAAAAACACTTGCCAATTTTATGGCCAATTCGCTTTTCCCTGTCGCCGTCGGCGAACAAATTATCACCAGAGGCAATTTCCTCATGCCCTACTTCCTCTTAAAGAGTCGTTCGATTTCGCTGAGTGGAAAACTGATACTGATCGGGCGGCCATGCGGACAGGTAAGATTAAAGGGGGTTTCCTCCAGATCACGGCAAAGAGCCGTAACTTCTTCGCCGGAAAGAACATGGTTGGCTTTGATTGCCGCCCGGCAAGCAAGCGCCGCAAATATCTTTTCTTTCTTTTCCTGCAAAGAAGGCGCTTGAGCTTGATCACCTAATTGATCGGCAATGTCAGAAATCAATTCATGTGTTTGAATTTGCGGCAGGATCGCCGGAAATGCTTTGACGACTATCGCGTCTCGCCCGAATATTTCCACATCTAAACCAATTTCCTGCAGGAAATCAATGTAACCAGCAAATAACGCAATTTGTCCGGGACTTAAACTGACAACTTCCGGCATGAGGAGAGGCTGACTGATAATTTTTTGAGTCGAGGTTTTTTTCAACCGCTCCAGAATTATCCGCTCATGCGCGGCATGTTGATCAATTAGCATCAGTCCATTTTCGCCGGCAAAGACAAGATAGGTATCGGCGAATTGACCGAGGTAGCGAGAGTTGGTAAAGGTTATCTGTTTTTCTGCCGGGCCGGCATCACTTGCAATATTCGGCGCGTTTTGAGTTACTGACCGCGTTAGCAAATTCTCACTAATTGCCCGCTGCAAGTTTTGCCGGGAGAATAAACCTTCGGACTGAGCAGGTAATGATTCTTTCGGACGCCAGAATCCCGATGACGTTGTTATCTTTTCCCGCGGTGTTAAGCGATAAACAAAATTATTCCCGGCAATTTCCACGCCTGTTAGATTTTGAGCAACTGTTTTGGATACTAAATCATAAATGCCGCGTGAATCTTTAAAGCGCACCTCCATTTTTGCCGGATGAACATTAACATCAACATTCTCACCCGGCAAATCAAGAAACAACACGGCGGCAGGGTAGCGTCTGGCCTCAATAATCTGTCGATATGCCGAAAGTACAGCATGAGTTACACTATTGTCGCGCACAAAGCGTTTATTGACAAACAAATATATGCTTTTGGAATTTGATTTGGTGAATTCCGGACGAGAGATGAATCCCGTTAAACTTACATTTTCGTGCTGCGCGTTTATTGAAACGCGATGATTAGAAAAATCTTCACCCATGACCATGGCAATGCGCTCGGAGACATCTTTGGCCTGGGGCGCGGTAAATGCCTCGCGCCCATTAATCGTGACTTTAAAGCGAATCTCCGGATGGGCAAGGGCCAGTCGGGTGATTGCATCCAGACATAAACCTTGTTCCGTCGTTTCCGTTTTTAAGAATTTCCGGCGCGCCGGGACGTTGGCAAATATTTCTGTAATCTGTATTTGCGTGCCCACAGGACATCCGGCAGGCACAATTTCCGAAATAATCCCTGCCTGCAAAATGGCTTTTGTCCCGGCTAAATCATCTTTGCGCCGTGTCAATAACTCCACTCTCGCAATTGACGCAATACTGGGCATCGCCTCACCACGGAAACCAAATGAGACTACTTGATATATATCTTCAAATTTCTGAATTTTACTGGTGGCATGTCTTTGGAAAACCAGGGCGACATCTTCCTTGTCTATTCCTTCGCCATTATCAATTATCTTAATCGACTCGCAACCACCTTTTTCCAATTCCACACTAATATCGGTCGCCCCGGCATCAATGGAATTCTCCGTCAGTTCTTTAACAATAGATGCCGGCCGCTCCACCACTTCACCGGCCGCAATCTTATTGGCAATTTCTTCGGATAAAACAACGATTCGTTTAGACAATATCTATCCCTATCTTAATTCATGTGTGTTTAGAACTTTTCAAAAACATAGTACTATCAGTAGGTCTGTCATTCCCGCGGAGGCGGGAATCCAGAAATTATTTCAAATTATTTTACTATATAAATCTTCCCATTCAGGATTTTTTTCTTCAATAACTCTAATCTTCCATTTTCTATTCCATTTCTTCATTTGCTTTTCTCTTAGGATAGCTTCTTTGATATCTCCGTATACTTCACAATATACTAGGTTGTGAACATTATACTTCTTTGTAAATCCATCTACTGCTTTTTGTTTATGTTCAGAAATTCTTTTTATTAGATCACCTGTTACACCAATATACAAAGTTCCATTCTTTTTACTGGCAAGAATGTAAAGATAATAATTTTTATCAGTCAAGCCTAATTACCTTTTGTTCCTGGATTCCCGCCTACGCGGGAATGACAAATGGATCGGGGATAGTTCGACCTGCAAACTTCAGTGCACTACGTTTCTGAAGTTTGGGTCTCATTAAAAAGCCGCAGCCACTCAATATTTGCGTGACTGCGGCTACTCTTTATCATTCTTTTTGGTACAATTCTAATCCAAAACAACCATTACACGGCACTTTTTCATAAAAGTCATATTCTCGGCTGCAGATCTGATTTGCTGCGCATCCGCGTTGCTGATGATAAGATCGGACCTACCGGCGCCACTTGATCTTAGCGCTTTAACCGTTACGGGATTTGCTGTTACGCGCTGATTGCTCTGCGCTGCGTTAAGATCACGCGCATAACCGCTCATGCCCTGCTGTACAGCGAATTCACGATCAACATTGGCTGATCCGTACACTTCCTTGCCGTCCTCATCAAACACGCGAGGTGACATTGCCGGACGCGCCTGAATTCCACGGGCATCAACAACCATGCCTGTGTAGACAGAAGCAGCCGGAGGTGCGGGTGCTGTTACAATCGGAGCAGGAGCTGCCGGTGCGGGTGCCGGTTCAGGCGGAGCTGGCGGCTTGGCGATGGCCAGCGGCAGAATTGTCTGAGCTAAAACACCACCATAAAGGGACATTCTTAATGTTACTTCTGCTGTACCATCAGACATGTATTCCGTTTTGACTACCTGTGCGCCTTTTACCAGACCTTCCACTTTCGTATTAATAATATCGCTTTCGACCATAAAATCTTTAACTGATGTTGCCGAATCAACTTGTACACCTTTGGTTATTTCCAGCAAATTACGCAAGGCATCTACTTTAGCCGCGCGCAGAGCCATAGGACGAGCGTTTGACTTACCAATCGACCTGTCGGGCACAGCGCCGATGCCTACTGCCTCAATGTAACCTTGCGACCAGTTCACAGAACCCTGACCAACTTTTTCCACCCATTCGGACATGCTTACTTTATCCTGACAAAAACCTGACCCGGTAAAAAGAAGCAATATACCGGCAACTACTGCTAGTGACATTAACCGTGATTTCATAATTCCCTCCTTTGGATGTTCCTAAGACAGAATGTCCCGGGAAACAAATTAAGACTCGTTAAATTTGCGCTAAAAAATAGCAAAATATCTTCCAAGTTGCAACAAGTATTAATTAAAACTCACTTCTTTTCCTGAAATGCCCTGCCCTCTTTCTTAATCAACCACGGTTTTATATTGATGTTTTCTCCAAAGATCATATTCTGATCCGGCGGGCTTACGCCCCACCAGTTATGGCGGGCATCAATATAAATTGAAGACTGGCTCTGAATGGCCCAGGAATTGGCCACAAAATTATTATTAAATATTTTGGGATTGGCATTTCCCACACATTTAATCGCTCCTTCTCCCTGATTTTCGGCAAAGGTGTTGTAAGACAATGATGGCGTGGCATCGTTGCGGCAAAATACGCCATTTTGTGAAGAATCAGCTACATGGCAATAAGAAATTTCCGGAGCGCCGGTATAAATATCAAACGCTGTTGTGGCATATTTAATTATACAGTAGGCAAAGGAACTGTTCACCTTGGTCTTTTTAGAAATACGTACGGCACTTCCATAAAAACCGGGCACAGGCGATGAGGCCGCCGCCGTAAATATTATCGGATTTTCTTTTGAACCCCTAGCAACGATGCCTCCGTCTTCAGTAATCAAAGATGTCTTTTGTTCAAATTCCAGCACGACACCCGGTTCGATATGCAATGTCGCACCGTTGTCCACAATCACATCTTTCGTTATGCGATAGGGGCTGTTAGACAGAATCATATAGGCATCGGCTTTAATAGGGCCACCTACCTTTTTGCCCAGCACTGTTATGGCCTGCGTTTTCCCTTGCGGATAGGGGGCATCCAGCACAAAGCTAATATCGATTTTCCCCTGCATACCTGCAAGTATTTCCAGAATTTTAGAACTACCCCACCAGTTATCCAAAGCTTTGACGGAAGTCCCGGTCATGTTTCCGACAATATTGTAAGGCTTGTTATCGACAACATTATTCTGGCTGATATTTACTCCCGCGCCTTTCACCACAATGCCGTTATTATTGTTTCTGGCAATCGTATTTTGCATGATCGCAGGCGAAGCCGATTGAACCATCAACCCTGCGTCATCATTATCCTGTATGTAATTTTCCTTAATTAAAGGCGCCGCTCCATCGCTAATCTGAATCGCCACACCCTTATTTTTGTATATAGAATTTTTCGCAATGAGCGGTTTGGAAAACGCACCCGAAATCTTCAATGCTTCATTATTTTGCGTGAACTCGGACATCTCAATTCTGGGTGATGACGACTGGCAGGTTATTGCTGTTTGGGCATTTTTAATACGGACAAATTTAATCATATTTTCCTTATCTTTGACATTGATAAAAGTTATGCCTGCCCATAGCTTCCCTTCCTTCGCTGTATCCAGATTGATAATGTGCTCATCGTCTCCCTGCGCATTTATCCGGCCTTCAATAATCAGCGCGCCATCTCTGGATTTAATTTCTGTTCCCGGTTCAATGGTCAAAATGGTTTTGTCTTTGACTACCACATCCCCTTCTAAAATATAAGGGCTTGCACCGGAATACCAGATTGTGTTTGTTTGTATCTCGCCTGATACAGAAGTCGGTCCGGGTGCGATAGGCATGCCTGTTACTTGCGTTAAGCCGCTTTCATTGCCGGCAAAATCATAAGCGGAGATCCGATAATAATACTTTTGGGAATTAACCAGCGTAACTTCTGCATCCCGGTATTCGTTTAGTTCCGTTTTGCCGATTTCCATGTAGCCGCTAAGCGGTGTATTGGAACGATAAATTTTATAACCGGCCAGATCCGCCGCTATCGGCTTTTCCCAACCCAGCAATACCAGTTTATTGCGCCCAACCGCGATCACATTCTTTGGTTTATCGGGCGGTGTGGTATCCAGGGTAACTGATCCTACTGCATCTACCCATTGTCCGGTATTGCCTGAATCATCTGTCAGATAACCGGTGATGATTGCTTTATCAACATTATCACCAGGCAGCACTTTATAAACGCCGTAATACCCACCCGGTTCTACTTCTCTCATTTCTATGTTTTTCTTATAAACACCAATTTCAAAATGTGCCTGCATTTTTGGTGTTCCCTGAATAACTACTTTGATTTCATCACCGGCCTTTTTCGGCAGACCTTTGGAATCCTGAGTTAGAAGGGTAATGGACGGTGGTCTGAGTGCCTCCGCTATAGAAGGCACAGGAATCGTTTTGACCATATCGCGGAAAAGATCATCATTGGCCCGCAACAGTTGAATATCACGGATATTCAAAGCCGTAGAAATCACCACCGCAATCAGACCAATAGGGTTTGTAGATATTCCCCCCTCATGTTTTCTTACCGTGTGCTTGCCGCTCCAGAGGAAATTGCCGGTTTTGGCATCATACATTTTAATTTCCGCTCCCACCGAAACTTGGGAATATAAAACCAGAAACAACTTATCAAAATTAGATATTTCACCGAAAACTACGGCATCAACTCCCAGAATTCTGCCCAATTCCTGAGGCGAGGTTTTACTGATTACTTCGGCATCGGTAAGCCCCGCTTTCGCAAGTAAGCTGTTGACTTTATAGAGCTCCATATCTTTAAATGGCAGAGAGCTAAAATGGTTGTAAAAACCGCGTCGGACTATATCAATAGCTTCTTTGCTTTTAGACAAATCAACAAAGGGCAAAACGGCAACGGTCTTGGGGATGTGCTCTTTCATATAGGGATCAACTTTGTATTCCCCTTCAAACAGCGATGTTATCTCCGGCGAAATGATAGTGTTTTGTGTTGCCACAAGACAGCTTTGCAACACTAAAAGGATCGGCACCAATATAAAAATTAACAACAACTTTAAATATTTCTGCATGACAGACCCTCCATTTTAAAAGCGTATATTTATTTAAATGCGTGAAAAAACATACTTAATATGCCGGTAGCTGTCAAGACAAAATAACGGACCGAATATCTGCTATTTTGACCGGACAAACGCCCTGCAATTTCTCGGAAATCTATTTTATTAGCAATTATTTTGTTTCTTTGATATAGGTTGCACCATCTGCTTGTCTATAAAAATAAGCAAGCTCAAGAAAGGGAAAAACATGAAAAAAGAAGATTGCATACTCTTTAGTGGCGGAGCTCAGGGGGCGGAAGCAGAATTTGGCGCTAATGCGGAAAGCTTTGGAATTGAAGAAGTAAATTTTACATTTAACGGACATTCTCTTCTCCGCAAACGGGGATTGCGTGTCCTCAACCACGAAGAACTTAAAAATGGCGATGTAAGTCTTGAATACGTCTCCAAATTAATGAATCGCCGTTACACTGATAACGCGACTTTTCGAAAGATCCTCCAAAGTATCTGGTATCAGATTAACAGCGGTCAGGAAGTTTTTGTAATCGGTGAAATACTCGACGATAAGACCGTCAAGGGCGGTACCGGCTGGGGCGCAGAATTCAGCAAAATTTGCAATAAACCACTGCATGCTTTTGATCAAAAAATAAACAAGTGGTTTCTATGGAATAAATTGCAATGGGTTGAACGCAAAAAAGGCGACGAGCCGGTTATCAGCCATGTTCATTTCACCGGAACAGGAACCCGCTTTCTCGAAGAAAACGGCAAGAAAGCAATCAAGGAATTATTCGCCAGATCTTTCTCGCAATGAATTGCTGATAAAAACAGCCTTTCATGTCAAGGTGTGCAGGCGGGCTTTCATGCTTTCCAGATAATCTTGTAATCCCAGTTGCCATGGCTGCATTGCCTTTCCTGTTGTGGCAATAAATTTTTGCATGCTCATCACGCTATTGGCCGGGCGCTTTGCGGCTCTTACGAGTTGATCTGATTTGATCGGGCTGACTTCAACATCATCTATTCCAGCTTCCTGTAATATTTTTACGGCAAATTGATACCAACTGCAACTGCCTCTGTTGGTCACATGAAATATACCTTGAGCGTTCTTTTCAATCAGATGATCAACCGCTGCCGCCAAATCTTTTGTATGTGTGGGCGAACCGATTTGATCATCAACAACTGTAAGCTTTGGTGTAGTTTTTGCCTTTTCCAGAATTGTCCGCACAAAGTTTTTGCCGTTTGCTCCATATAACCAGGCCGTGCGAATTATAATATAATTTTGAGCAAGCGATTGCAGATATTGCTCCCCGGCAAGTTTTGATAAGCCATAGGTATTAATCGGATCGCAATTATCGTCTTCTTTGTAAGGAGAACTTCCGGCACCGTTAAAAACATAATCAGTACTGAAATGAACAATACGGATATTTTTATTGCGGCAGGCATCGGCAATATTTTTGAGCGACTCAGCATTGACGGCAAAACATTCTTCTTTCGCTGTTTCACACCCATCAACATTAGTATAGGCTGCGGCGTTAATGATTATTTGCGGTGCTGTTTTATCAATGGCACTGGCGCAATCATCGGCGGAAGTTATGTTTATTTCGTCTTGATCCATCCCGACAACCTCATGGTGCAGGCGCATTTGCATAAGAAGGTCACTGCCCAGCATTCCTTTATGCCCCAGTAATAATATTTTCACTAATCGTATTTAACCTCCTTTAAAAACAAACCGCAAGCCGGCGCGGTGACACCGGCGACATTGCGATTCCGGGAATCAATAATTTCTTTCATTTCTTGCGGCTTTCTTTTGCCCCGGGCAACTTCTACCAGCGTTCCAACAATATTGCGAACCATATATTTTAAGAAACCTTGGGCCTCCACTGTTATTTCGATCAGGTCATCCACACCGGGTTTAATATCAATACCGGTTATCGTCCTCACTCGTCCTTTGACCTCGCTGCCGGTCGCGCAGAAACAGGAAAAATCATAAGTACCGATCAAATACTGCGCTGCTTTTCTCATCATTTCCAGATCCAACTCAAAACGAATAAACCAGAAATAATTGCGTCCCAGAACAGGACGTAATCGCCTATTGCAGATACGGTACACATAAATCTTGCTTTGGACATCACGCTGGGCGTGAAAATCAATATGAACCTCGTCCAGCTTTTTGACAACAATATCCGGAGGCAAAACGCTATTGACCCCACGAAATAGCTTATCGGCGGACAACAAGGTGGTACTTCTAAAGTTTGCTACCTGATTGATCGCGTGCACGCCAGCATCAGTTCGTCCGGAACCGATCAATGTCACCTTTTCGCGAACAATAAGGGCGATTGCATCTTCCAGTGCTTGTTGAATGGAAAAACCATTTTTTTGCCTTTGCCAACCGCAATAAGCAGCGCCGTCATATTCCACAATCATTTTAAAGTTACGCAATAGTGCTTTTTGATCAATATTTTTCACAAATCCTGCTTGCCAGTTTTTTTTAAAGATGTTAGCAATATCTAAACTATGCGTGTAATAGCTTACACCTACTGGTTGGTCAAGACAAAAACATTTGATATAAGAGGAGATAATGTATGGCAGATGATTTGCAGGCAGTAACAACTCAGGAAAAAATTAATAATTTTGACGCAAAAGCTCAGGCACTCCAACTCATGGGCGGTGAAAAGCAAATAAAGAAGCAACATGAGGGTGGCAAGATGACCGCTCGCGAGCGATTGGATCATTTATTTGATAAAGGAACTTTTCAGGAAATGCAGCTTTTTGTGCAGCACCGCTCCACTCTCTTTGGTATGGATAAAAAAGAAATACCGGCAGATGGCGTAATCACCGGTTTCGGTAAAGTCAACGGACGCACTGTTTTTGCAGCAGCTCAGGACTTCACCAGTTCCGGTGGCAGCCTGGGTGAAATGCATGCCAAAAAAATATGGAAAGTGATGGATATGGCCATTGCCGCGCAGAAGCCGTTTATCGCCATTAATGATTCCGGCGGCGCGCGTATTCAGGAAGGTGTTCCCTCGCTGGAAGGCTATGGCGGCATTTTTTACCGCAACACTCTCGGTTCCGGCTATATTCCTCAGATCACAGCCATCATGGGACCAACGGCAGGCGGCGCTGTTTATTCTCCGGCCCTTACCGATTGGGTTTTCATGGTGAAGAACTCCTCCTATATGTATATCACCGGCCCGGAAGTCATCAAGGCCGTTATCGGCGAAGAAGTAACCCAGGAAGAGTTGGGTGGCGCGGTTGCCCACGCCTCTAAAAGCGGTGTCTGCCATGTCGTGACGGAAAACGACACCGATTGTCTCGATAAAATAAAAATCCTGCTTTCATATCTGCCAGATAGTTGCAACTCTGAACTGCCGATTATTACAACAACAGATACAGCGGATCGAAGCTGCCCGGAGCTTAACAAAGCCATCCCCGATAAGGCCGCTCGCGCTTATGACATGAAAAAAATTATTAAGGCCGTTGCCGATAATAATGATTTTTTTGAACTGCATGAAAGTTGGGCGCAAAATATTATTGTGGCTTTAATTCGGATCATGGGCAAGCCAGTCGGCGTTATCGCGAACAATCCCATGTTTTTTGCAGGTTCTCTGAACGTCAATGCCTCTGACAAAGCTTCCCGCTTTATCCGCTTTTGCGATGCTTTTAACATTCCCCTTTTAACCTTCGCTGATGTTCCGGGCTATATGCCGGGAACCGAACAGGAATGGTCCGGCATCATTCGCCACGGCGCCAAACTGCTTCATGCCTACGCGGAAGCAACAGTACCAAAGATCACGGTTGTTACCCGAAAAGATTACGGCGGAGCATATATCGGAATGTGCAGTAAACAATTGGGCGCTGATTATGTGATGGCCTGGCCGACAGCGGAAATCGCGGTGATGGGGGCGGAAGGCGCCTGCAATATTATTTACCGCAGTGAAATCAAAGCGGCAGCCGATCCGGCAGCAAAAAGGGCGGAACTCATTGCCGGCTATGAAAAAAAGTTCAATAATCCTTATTTTGCCGCCTCATTGGGAATTATTGAAGAAATTATCCAGCCGCAGAACACACGAAAAAGAATCATCGCGCTAATGGAAGCGCTGAAAGATAAAAAAGAAGCAAGGTTGGCCAAAAAGCACAATAATATACCGTTGTAGCGTAGCAGTATATAACGTTAACTATCTTCATAACCTTTCAACCATGTAGGAGGCATTATGAAAAAAATTGTTTTAACGATTGTTGCCATTTTGTTTCTGCTGGCCGCTTATTTGACCCTCTGGCCGGTACCAATTAAACCTTTCAGTTGGAATGCGCCCATGCAGCCCGGCTACGTCGGGCCTCACGCAGTCAACACCAAACTTGCCAACCTCAAGATGATTTCTTTGGGCAAAGAAGAAGGACCGGAACACATCGCCTTCAGTAAAGACGGCAAGCTTTACACCACAGTTGCCAGCGGCAACATCCTGCGCATGAAGCCGGACGGCAGCGCGCAAGAAGTATTTATCAACACCGGCGGTCGTGTGCTTGGTTTTGACTTTGACAAAGCGGGAAATTTGATTGCCGCCGATGCTAACAAAGGCCTGCTTTCAATCAGCCCCGACAAGAAGATTAATGTGCTTACCGACAAGGTAAACGGAGATCCGATTCTCTATGCCGACGCAGTAGTGGTAGCAAAATCCGGCAAGATGTATTTGAGTGACGCCTCCGTGCGCTTTGCGCCAACAAAATGGGGAGGGACGTTTGAAGCCGCTGTGCTGGACGTCTTTGAACAATCATCAACAGGCCGTATTCTTGAGTACGATCCGGCAAATAAAACTACCCGCATCGTCGCTAAAGGCTTTAGTTTTGCCAACGGCATAGCCCTGAGTAGTGATGAAAAAACTCTTTTTGTCAATGAAACGGGCAAATACCGGGTGTGGAAAATATCAGTTGCCGCAAAAGATATGGATATCTCGATTGCTAGCAGCCAGGCCAAAGTGCTGTTTGACAACCTACCCGGTTATCCGGATAACCTGATGCGTGGCCTTGACGGTAAAATCTGGCTGGGCTTCAACAAGCCGCGTAGCTCCACCATTGATAAAATGAGCTCCAAGCCATTCATGCGTAAGCTCACGCTGCGACTGCCACGTTCTACATGGCCGATTCCCAAAGCATACGGACATGTGATGGCCTTTACGGAAGATGGCAAGGTTGTAGCTGATATGCAGGATCCAAACGGCGCATACCCGGAAACAACGGCTGTGACAGAAACATCTGACCGTCTATACATACAGAGCCTGCATGCCAAAGGACTGGGCTGGATGCCAAAAAAATAGCTATGCTGTAAATTATCATTACAGGTGATGGCTTGCGGTCAAGATTTCCTTGACATACAGAACCGACCGTTTTATAGTTCATTTGAAACAAGCAACTCGACTCAAATAATTACATAGAAAATACTATTAGAAAGTAAAATTTTATCAGTAATTTCGGAGGAGGCTGCACTGTGAAAATAAAAGAGATAGAGCTTTACCACGTTCATATCCCACTCAAACATACCTTCTGGCCAACCTGGATTCCCGGCTACCCGCAGACACATAACCGCTTCACACTCATCAGACTAATCACAGACGACGGCATTGAAGGCTGGTCGGCCGGTATCGCTATGGGTGAGGAGAGGCAGGGAGTAGGCGAACTGCTGGGCGGATACATCATCGGCGCCGATCCCATGGATATCGACCGCATCCAGAGCCTGCTCAAGCAGGCCGGCATCCTGGGCTGGTTAAACTACTGGATAGAGCCTGCCTGCTGGGACATCATCGGCAAAGCCAAGGGCAAACCTGTTTATGAGTTGCTGGGAGGGGAAGCAAGGCCTATCGAGGCTTATTGCTCGTTTGGTGAATTGCACGAACCGGCACAACGCGTTGATGAACTTTTAGCCATGAAAGAGCGCGGCTTCAAGACTTTCAAGCTGCGGGCCAAGGCCAAAGAGTTCAGAGACGATGTCCGGCTTATCGAGGAAGTCCGAAAAGGTGTGGGCGATAGCCCCATACTGGGAGTGGATGCCAACCAGGGATGGCTGGTCTCCATCGTGGATCGCATACCTGCCTGGGATCTCAAACGGGCTACCGATTACGCCAAAGCCTGCGCCGATAACAAGATAGAATGGCTGGAGGAACCGCTGGACTGGCACGATTACGATGGGCTTGCCGCGCTGAAAAAGGCATCCCCTGTCAAGATAACAGGCGCGGAGCTTAACCACGGCTGGGACGAGATAAAGATCATGCTCGAGAAAGACTGCTTCCATGTCTACCAGCCGGATGCCGTCTTCGCCGGCGGCATCGCGCAGGTCAAACAGGTCATTGATGCCTGCCACGCGCACAACCGCGAGTATTCACCTCACACCTGGACAAACGGCATCGGCTTTTACATCAACTGGAACATGGTACTGGCCGACAAGGGCAATACTCACCCTCTGGAATACCCATTGGAGGAACCATCCTGGGTGCCGGAATACCGCGAGGGCATTATCGAGCCAATTATCCCAGACAAAAACGCCATGCTGGCGCCATTTACGCGCCCCGGTCTTGGTTTTGAGATAGATAAAAAGATGCTCAAGAAGTACGCCAAACGCTTCTACCACCAGACAGATAAGGGCCTGGCCTTCAAGGTTATCCGCGAGAAAGGGTTGATGGCCGCTCTGGCGATAAAGAAGCGGAAAGAAACTGTGTCGTAATTGTCATTGCGAGCCGACTCTCAGGCGGCGTGGCAATCTCATAAACCGCTGATAGTATTGGGATTGCCACGTCGTCCAAGGGACTCCTCGCAATGACAAACGAAGATTGCGACAAAGTCTCAAAGCGGGTTCATACCCGTGAATTAACATACAAGATCCAAATTATAATAGTTGAACCAGAAACAATTAATGTCTCATCAACCCCGAAAATGGAGGATGCTCAATGAAGGAAAAACAGGTCGGTCAGGATACTCAGGAGTTTCAGGTTTCAAGGGGATACGCAAACTACGTATTTCTTCTTCTTTTTCTTCTCTACCTTTTTAATTACGTTGATCGCATGGTGATTGCTTCTCTTTTCCCGTATCTCAAGGTGGAATGGAACCTCACGGATACCGACTGCGGCTGGTTTGCCTCCATCGTAACGCTCATGATGACGTTATTCGTATTTCCCGTATCGTTGCTCGTTGACCGGTGGAGCCGTAAAAAGGCCATCGCGGCCATGGCCGTTGTCTGGAGTTTTGCCACCGCGGCATGCGCACTGACCAAAAACTTTACCCAGCTCTTCGCCATGCGAGCCGTTGTGGGCGGCGGAGAGGCCGCCTATACATCCGGAGGGCACGCGATGATCGCCGCCTATTTCCCGGAGGAAAAACGTGCCACCATGAACGGTCTTTTCACGGCAGCCATACCTATGGGCACAGCAATCGGGGTTATCCTTGGCGGTGTAATCGCCGTAAAGCTGGGTTGGAGATATGCTTTCGGCTTGCTTGCCATCCCTGGTTTAATTGTTGCCATTCTTTTTTTCTGGGTGAAAGATTACAAGACTGTAATGATCACAAAAAATGCCGGCGCCGGAGAAATCAAAATGGGATGGAAAGATATCGCCAGAGAGTTTTTGCACACGCCGACGGTGATTTTTACTTATGTGGGATACGTGGGAAACACTTTCGTCACCACGGCGCTTATGAACTGGCTGCCCTCTTATTTCAACAGGATCGACGGTATCCCCATGGATAAGGCAGGGATAAAAACATCCGTTGTATTTCTGCTGGCTATCATCGGTGCCCCACTCGGTGGAATGCTGACCGATAAGCTCCGCAAGAAATGGTTCCACTCCAGGATGAGCGTGCCTGCAGTCACTTCCTTATTGGCAGGCCTCTTACTCTTTATCGGATTCTTCTTCTTTGAAGGAACAACGCAATATATTTTCCTGATTATCTGGGGTTTTACAGCGCCCATGTTTGCTGCCGGAGGATCTGCCACTACGCAGGACGTGGTGCACCCCGGGCTCCGGGCGATCTCCTACAGCCTGGTGCAATTTTTCATGATGCTCTTAGGCTACAGCCTGAGCCCGATTTTTATCGGCGCTATATCCGACAGGTATGATCTGCTTACAGCGTTCAAATTCCTGCCGCTCTTCTCCCTACTCGGAGCCATCGGGTTTTTCATCGGCGCGTTCTATTATGGCAGAGACTACAACAAGGTACAGAAGGTAAAATTAGAGACATCAAACTAAACCAATATAAATGGAGGGATTTATGAGCGATGTAAATGTGAACAGGCCGTGGTTAAAAAATTACGATAAGCACGTATCGCCAAATCTTAAATACGAAGAGAAGTGTTTTGCCGATTCCTTCGCGGAGATTGTTGCCAAGTATCCCGACAAAACAGCCCTTATTTATCTGGGAAGTAAACTCACTTTTCGGGATGTAGATATTCTCGCCAACCAACTGGCACATTTTTTCATAAAAAGCGGTCTCAAGCCCGACGATGTTGTGGGGCTGCATCTGCCTAATATCCCGGCGCACTACATTGGCGTATTGGGGGCACAGAAGGCCGGATGCGTTACCACAGGGCTATCCCCGCTTTTGACAGCGCCCGAGATGGCGCACCAGCTCAATGATTCTGGAACTAAAATCGTCCTCACTGTTGATGTGCTCTATTCCAAGATAGCGGAGGTGGCCGCTAAAGCGCCCTTCACTACCGTCGTCGTGTCGGAGATCGCCGATTTCCTTCCCGGCATTAAACGGGTACTGGGAAAGTTGCTGAAAAAAATCCCCACGGCGGAGGTTAAACCTCTTGCCGGAAAAACAGTAATGCGCTTCACGGAAATTATAAAAACAATGCCCAAGCAATCGGTAGCGGTAAAACGGGGGTTTGACGACAACATTTTAATGATGTACACGGGAGGCACCACGGGGCCGGCCAAAGGCGCCTTGCTCACCCAGCGAAGTTACATGAGCAACCGGCACCAGACGCTCACCTGGCTTGATATCCAGACCGATGATATTGCCCTTTCGGCATTTCCACTCTTTCATATAGCAGGGCTTGCCCTCGGAGGATTCTGTCTCACGAATGGTGTCACGCAGATTTGTGTACCCAACCCCCGCGATTCGCACTTCCTCATCGAGGCGCTGAAAAAATATCGTCCTAGTTTTTTAGTCAACGTTCCCACGGTCTTTTTTGAACTGTTGAAAAAACCGGAATTCCGGGCGCTTGATCTTAAAGGACATCTGAAATGGTGCCTTAGTGCTGCGGCTCCCTTCCCGGCGGAGAACATCAAAGAGCTTGAGGCGATTATCGGCGAGGGCAATTTTATTGAACTCTATGGAATGACCGAGATGTCCCCGGTGATGATCTGCAATCCCCGCATAGGAAGGAAGAAACCCGGATCTATAGGTATGCCCCTTTCCGACACGGATGTGCAGCTAATTGACCCGGAGACAAAGATGCCCCCGCAGACAGGTGAGCCGGGCGAGATTGTTATCCGTGGTCCGCAGATCATGCGCGGCTATTACAACCAGCCCGCCGAGACCGCCAATGCTGTCCGTGACGGCTGGATGTACACAGGCGATGTGGCAAAGATGGACGAGGACGGCTATTTTTACCTGGTTGATCGGGTAAAGGATATGGTGATCGTGTCCGGTTTCAAAGTCTTCACCAGGGAGATTGACGATGTTCTGGCCAAGCACCGCGATGTGCTGATGGCGGCAACCATTGGTATGCCCGATCCTGAGCGACCGGGATCAGAGCGCGTAGGATGCGCCATAGTGCTCCGCGAAGGCGTTGTTAAGAGCGACGCGGAAAAGGAAAATATCCGCGCCTTCCTTAAGGAACATATTGCGCCCTACAAGATGCCGCGCGTGATTGAGTTTATGGATGAACTTCCCACCAGCGGCGTAGGCAAAATACTAAAGCGCGAATTGAGAAAAATAATGGCGATTTAGAAAGACCCTTGATTAGTCAGGAGGTATTAAATGCGAGATGTATTTATTGTCAGTGCCGTCAGAACGGCGGTTGGCAAGCAAAGAGGATATTATCGCGAATATATCGCCCCGGAACTGCTGGCCCTTGTGTTAAACGAGGTTGTTGAACGCGTCCAGCTTGACGTAGCGCAGGTGGATGATGTTATCACCGGATGCGTGTACCAGATTGGCGAACAGGGATTCAACCTGGCGCGGATGGCTATTCTATCATCACGTCTGCCGGTGACGCTGGGAGGCATCAGCGTAAACCGTCAATGTGGAAGCAGCCTTTCCGCGATACAACTTGGCGCGGGCATGATAGCAGGGGGCGCGATGGACACGATCATTGCCAGTGGCTGCGAGCTCATGTCCAAGTATAGCATCGCCTCCGACATGAACTGCACGTTAGCCAACGGACAGAACGCGGGGCATCCAATCACAAAATCGTACATGGATAGCTACGGCATCCCCGACCAGATGGGCGCAGCTCAGGCGATCGCCAACCGATGGAAAGTAACCAAGGAAGAATGCCAGGATTTCGCTGTCGCCAGCCACGCAAAGGCATTAAATGCCACAAAGGAAGGATATTTTAAAAAAGAGATAATGCCGGTGCAAGGCTTGGACAAGGACGGCAATAAAATCCTTTGTGATACTGACGAGCCGATGCGCGCCGGAGTCACCCGGGAACTCCTTAACAGCCTCAAGGTACTGCCTGGCACAGATTGGATGACGGCCGGTCTTTCCAGCACAGTGACAGACGGGGTATCCGCGGTGTTGCTTATGAGCGGAGAAAAAGTGAAGAAACTGGGGCTGAAGCCACTGGCCCGTATTGTGGCAAGCGCCGTGGTGGGCTCCGACCCCAAGCTAATGCTCACCGGCCCCATGACCGCGACGCCGAAAGTGCTCAAGATGGCCGGCTTGAAAATTGACGATATTGACCTCTTTGAAGTGAACGAAGCCTTTGCGCCGATTCCACTTGCCTGGGCAAAAGAAGTCAAGGCCGATTTGGCGAAACTCAACGTCAATGGCGGCGCCATGGCGCTGGGACACCCGGTGGGGAACAGCGGTTGCCGTATCAGCATCACCGCGATTCACGAGCTGCAAAGGCGGAAGGCTAAATACGCCCTAGTGACCCTTTGCACCGGCGGTGGCCAGGCTCCGGCAACAATATTCGAGAGGGTCTAGTGATAACAGCTTACTGAAAACGATAACTGAGGATCAAAATGAAAATTTCATCTAAAGCCACGCTTCTATCCGCGTTTGTCTTTCCCGGCACAGGCCAGCTCTATTTGAAAAAGTATTGGCGGGGACTGTCTATCATGGTTTTCGTCTTTACCGGATTAGGCTACCTGATCTGGCAGGCCACAATAGTTGCGCTCAAGAGCCTTGATGAAGTCATGGCTAAGGCTCAGGGTAGCGCTCCGAACGTGCAAGAAATCTCTAATATTGTCGGATCAAAAATGTTAAGCTCAGCACCCTATTATGACATTATTTTCTACGCTATTATTTGTTTTTGGATATTTGCAGTCATTGATGCCTATAGAATCGGAAAACAGAAAGATAATATTGGTTAGCTCACATTGATTGCGGACTCGCAGGTGGAGGCAGTGATTCCGATGGATACCCTGACAAAAATTATAGAAAATTTTCAGGCCCAGATGACCAGCACACAGCTTCCCTTCATCATCGTGCCCGTTATTATAATTATTATTTTCTTCTTCATTGCTTCATCCTTGAAAAAGAAAAAGATTATTTTCAGCAGGTTATCCGCATTCTTAAACGGCAAGATTACATCCAGTTTCTTCAAACCCGGCTTCAAGGGGCAGCATGAAGGGTGCCTCTATGAGATCGAACATGTAATGGGAGGAGAAAACACGCCGGAATATCTGCGGATATTTTTTGAGCGCCCAACTCCTTTCAAGATGACGGCCATTCCGAGAGAAAAATCATCCCTGGACAACCTGGCAGGCAAGCAGTGGTTTGCCGATGAAGTCAAGACAGGAAATCCCGTCTTTGACGACCACATCATCGTATATTCCAATGATGTCTGGCCTGTATCAAACTATCTGAAGGCGCCGGATATTCAGGAGCACATAAGCGCGCTTTTCCTCCTCAATTATACGGAATTGCAGATCGCCAAAAACAAGGTTCAAGTAGAAAAGCCAAGCGTAGGCGTCAAGGGCCTTGCCGCCGATCTCGATATAACCAGGCTGACGGAAACCCTCAGGCAACTGGCATTCCTTGCCAAGAGCCTTCCTTAAGCGTGGTTACTGAGCTTGTCGAAGTACCAACAAAGTTAGCCTTTGAGCGCGGAATGGTATGAGGGGATAAAATGAATCTGCAATCAGGCAAAATGAATCTTGCCGAAGCACTAAGGCAGGCAGCACTCACACAGCGGCAAACAGTAAAAGCCCGCTACGGAAACGATAACCCCTACTACTGGGCGGCTTTTGTTTTCCTGGGCGAAGCGGAGTAGGAAAGGCATTCAAATGATTAACGTCTTATCTATATAGAGGCTGCGTCGCAATTGTCATTTGTCATTGCGAGGAGTCCCTTGGACGACGTGGCAATCCCAATACCATCAACGTTTTATGAGATTGCCACGCCGCCTGAGAGTCGGCTCGCAATGACAATGGCGACACATTTCATAAGAAGGGAGGTGAAATATTTACCGATATTTTTTCGTAATATAAAAAATCAGAAAAATGGAGGTCTTTATGAGCAGTAAAAGTAGTCTTTTCAAGACTGAGGACTGGTGGTCAGTGTGGCTGGGATTCTTCGTTTTTATACTTTCACTTGGATCACTTTTAGGTCTTGATCTTTTAGGGTGGGTGGTAACACCCAAAGTGTGGATGGATATTACAAAATCCATAGCTCCCGCATCAAAAGCATACGCGGGACTCAATCCGCTAATATCAATCATTTTAACATTCTTTGCTTTTCTGGGCATTCTCATCGTCGGCGCCAAAGCGCTAGGTTATGATTTAAAAAAATTCATTTATGGTTTTACTGTTATTTTCTGGTTAACGTATCTCTGCACCGTGCTGGGACATTACGCGGTAATCGCCGCGCAGACGACTGCCGAATTAAGTAAATTCAACCTGTCCTGGTCATTAAAGCTGACAGGTGAGGCAGGGTTGATTCTCGCGCTGCTTGTCGGCCTCTTCTTCGGTAACTTCATGCCGAAATTTGCCGATACACTAAAAGAGGCAGCAAGGCCGGAATGGTTCATCAAAACAGCCATTGTAATCATGGGTATCGGCCTTGGTGTTAAATCAGCCGAGCAACTGGGACTGGCAACATCAATGATGTTTCGGGGACTTTGCGCTATTGTTGAAGCCTACCTGATCTATTGGGCACTTGTATATTTCATCGCCAGGAAATATTTCAAGTTCAGCCGGGAATGGTCCGCGCCTCTTGCCTCCGGGATATCAATATGCGGCGTATCCGCGGCCATCGCGACAGGCGGAGCTATCCGCGCACGTCCCATAGTTCCGATCATGGTTTCCTCGCTTGTTGTTATTTTCGCGGTAGTTGAGCTTATACTGCTGCCATTTTTTGCGGCAGAGATCATTCCTAATCAGCCGCTTGTCGCAGGGGCGTGGATGGGGCTTGCTGTTAAAACTGACGGGGCGGCTGTCGCCAGCGGCCAGATAGTTGAATCTCTGATATATGCCAAAAACGCGGCACAGGGCATAAACTATGAGCCTGGTTGGGTTGTAGGCACGGCCACGACAGTTAAAATTTTCATAGATATCTTCATCGGAATATGGGCGTTCATCCTTGCCATAATCTGGACCACCAAGATCAATCCTAAAAAGGGCGAGAAAGCGCAGGCCGGAGAAATATGGGATCGTTTCCCCAAATTTGTCATCGGCTATTTTGTGACTTTCCTGATCATGCTGACAATAGGGCTTAATTGGCCGGAATTAAAATCAAAAATATCACTGTCCAGCTCTGAAACGGACGTATTTCGTAAGCTCTTTTTTGCGATGACTTTCTTTTCTATTGGGCTTGCTACAAACTTCAAGAAACTCTGGGAAGAAGGCATCGGCAAGCTGATGCTGGTTTATGTTATATCGTTGTTCGGTTTCATCATCTGGATAGGGTTGGCAATATCATGGATATTCTTCAATGGTGTTCTGCCACCACTTATTAAATAATTTTTCTAAAAAGGAGTTTTATTATGGCTGATGTAAAAATCAAAGATGAAATAGAAAAAATGGAATATGAACCACTGTTGCCTATCGAAAAGAAATTGATAGCCTGGAGTCTTATCCTGGGAGTGGTTCTGCTGGTTGCACTGGTGTTTGTAAGCAATACATTTTTCCCTGCCGGTCATTAACAGAATTGTGTATTAACGTTAATCCAAGTTTTTCGGGTCTGGACTGGCTTTTTAGGCATTTTCAATGACGCCTAGCCAGTCTGGACCCAATAACGATACCATTTCCTCGATCAGTATGATATGGGTGGCTCGTTTTCATGAGAGTTGGTACCACCCCGATACATAGGTGAGATAATGTGGTACCAACGGGAAAACAGCAAACAAAATCAACTGAAATCCGGAGGAGAACTAAGTGAGAACATACAGGTTTTTTCAAACAGCTGTTATTTTACTGCTTGCCTACAGTGCATTTATGCCGCTTTATGCACAAGCTACCGAGGAAATCAAACCCGCACTTTACCTGGCCATCGAAAAAAATGATATTGCCCGGGCCCAAGCAGCGATTGCCGGCGGCGCGGATGTAAATGCGATATATGACCAGGATACAATGCTTTTATGGGCAATAAGAAAA
>Ga0247841_10001320_pt1 | contig 57179 bp, 60 predicted proteins | sample LaCruzMarch2015__2_FD_192410 | JGI IMG/M metagenome (GOLD analysis project Ga0247841, IMG submission 192410) | Freshwater microbial communities from meromictic Lake La Cruz, Castile-La Mancha, Spain - LaCruzMarch2015_18m | ecosystem: Environmental > Aquatic > Freshwater > Lake | place: Spain... | reverse complement strand
AATCTGCGACGTCTATCGTGAAGTTTACGGCGAATACCGGGATCCGGGATTGTACTAAGATAACGACTTGAGGAGGGAATTTCGATATGTCAGATAAAAAGATTCGTGTAATGGTTGCGAAGCCGGGTCCCGATGGTCATGATCGTGGGGCCAGGATTTTGGCCCGGTGTTTCCGCGATGCGGGCTTTGAAGTGATTTACACCGGTTGTCACCAGACGCCGGAACAGATTGTGGCAAAGGCAATTGAAAAAAAAGTTGATCTGGTCGGGTTGAGCTGTCTTTCCGGGGCTCACTGCTACCTCTTTCCGGCAGTGAAAAAACTCTTGGCCGAAAAAGGGGCTGACGACATCGCCGTCATCGGCGGCGGTATTATTCCTGAACAGGATTTTAAATTGCTTTATGATGCTGGCATCAAAGCAATCTTCACACCGGGGGCGACTATGGACAGCATCTTAGAGTGGATCAATATAAACATCACGCCGAAAAATTAAATATTTATACTTTACGAAGGAGGGGATTATGGATTTTGTCAGGGTAGAAAAAAAAGACGGTATTGCCAAGGTTATTCTCTCGCGGGGAAAGGTGAACGCAATCAATGAATCCGTCATCGACGAATTGACCGCCTGCTTCAATGCGCTTGCCGCTGACGCCCAAACTAAGGCGGTCATCATTTCCGGGCAGGGGAAATTCTTCACCTACGGTTTCGATATCCCGGAGTTTCTAAAGTACAAGAAAGAAGATTTCCTCCGTTATCTCACCAAATTCACGGATTTCTACGGTGACGTTTTCCTGTTTCCGAAACCGGTCATTGCCGCCCTCAACGGTCATACGATGGCCGGCGGTTGCATGATCGCCATCGCCTGTGATTACCGGATCATGGTTTCCGGAAAAGCGAAGATATCCCTCAATGAGATCAACTTCGGGTCTTCATTGTTCGCCGGCAGTGTCGAGATCATTAAGCTCTGGCTGGGACAGAAGAATGCGGAAACGGCCATTTACACCGGTGCTATGTATACCGCCGAGGAAGCCTTTCAGCTCGGTCTGATTCATCAGGTTACGACGGAGGCCGACCTGGATGCAAACGCGCGAAGCATCGCTGAGCAACTGGCCACCAAAGACGGCGCTGCCTTCAGAAGCATCAAACATCTACTGAGAAAGCCTCTGGCGGACGAAATCAAGCGGCGGGAAAAAAACTCGCTCCTGGAATTCGTCGATATCTGGTACTCGGAAAATACTTGGAAAAACCTGCAGGGGAAAACAATCCAGTCGTAGACCATTGCCCCCCGGACGCCGATCATTTCTTCTGTCGACCGTTCACCGACGGCTGCCGGCGGGGCAACCGGCCAGGCAGTTGAAGCAGTCGTACTGAAAGCCGATAAACGAGGCCTGGTAGAGTTTCAGAAACTGGGGGTCGAGGAGCATTTCCCTCTGCTTTTCCGGCGGGGCCTTCGTGAACTTGAGGATAAAGCCGATGGCGTTGCCGATGCCCCAGGGCTGGGAGTTGCGCAGGCACTTCATGGCATCCGTTTGCCCTTCCACCTCCAGGGCTCGGGCGGGACAGTTCTCGACGCAGAGGCCGCAGTCGTTGCAGAGTTCCTCCGTTACCGGGGGATCGGAGGATAGGTCCAGTTCCGTAAGGAGAGCCGTGAAGAGAATCCGGCTCCCGAAGCGGGGATGGAGGACGAGGTTGTTCCGACCGAAGATCCCCAGGCCGGCGGCGACGGCGGCGTGACGTAGCGAAACATCCCCGATGAGCCCCATAACCTCCGGTCCCATGTCGAGAGGATAAGAGAGGAGGACCGGCGCCGTTTTGACGTGATACTTGTCTTCCACGAAGCGGCCCAGGAGATAGACGTTTTTCTGGGAAAGCTCCATAAGAGCCATGCGGCCGGACATGCAGGTCCGGGTGTTCGCGCTCTCCACGGACCCGTCGAGTTCCCGGTATCCCACCACCACCATGGATTTCACCGTTGGCAGGATCGTCTTGGGGTCTGGCGATTTTTTCGACCGGTAATCCTCGATCGCAGCGAAGCCAACCGCGTCGGCCCCTAAACTCATGGCATAATTTCTGATGTCTTCCTTGCTCATAACCCCCCCCTATTTTACACTCTCTTGACTTCTGACCGACATATCGTCTCGGTGGCATTTTTTAAACGTATGGCCACCATTTTGATCATTTTCTGAAAATCTGCGGACAGCTTGTTGAACTCCTGATCGAAGAAATTACGATCAATAATCCCGATGACTGTGCGACCTACGGCCATTGCGCTCGCCGTCCGGGGTATCTTGGCGATATAGGCCAATTCCCCCAGGATTTCCCCTTCTTTCAGGATGCCGACGATTACTTTTTGATCTTCAACATTTTTAAAGATCTCGACTGCCCCCTCGTCAATAACACAGATCCAGTCTCCATAAGTCCCTTCCTCAAAAATCACCTGGCCATCCTCATATGTTTCGTAAGACGCCACCTGGAACATATTATGAGCCCTCCTTTCTCAAAACTTCGATCAGGGTTGAATGCTATCACAATTCATTTTTTTCTTAAAGCACTTCGATCCCTCAATGAAATCATTAACCGTCAAGTTTTCCTGTTGACAGACATGCTCCCTTGGTGCATAAGCCCGGCCATATGAAAAGCACGGCCGCCCCGGACAAGACCCGGCAGATCTCGCTGCAAGTTGACGAAAACGATTCCATATCAATGATCTTTTCTCTTCCTCCGGCAGATGTGTTCCTACAAAAGACGGGTGTGATCATTGCCCACGGGGCGGGAAATGACATGGATCATCCTTTGCTCATCGCGATTGCCGAAGGGCTTGCGGAAGCGGGCTACATCGCCGCCCGCTTCAACTTTCCTTACAAGGAAAAAGGTCTTAAAATCCCGGACAGGCAGGAAAAACTGGAGCAGACGTGGATCAAGATTTTAGAATACTTCCAAGGTAACGCCGGTTTCAAGTTGGATGGCGTCATCGCCATCGGAAAATCCCTGGGCGGTCGTGTGGCCGCGCAACTGGTCGCTGCTGACCGCCTCAATGTAAGTGGGCTCGTCTTCCTCGGCTACCCCCTTAATCCTCCCGGACAAACGGAGCAACTCCGGGACGCCCACCTATACCGGATCAGTATCCCGATGTTATTTATCGCCGGGACAAGGGATTCACTCTGTGATATGTCGAAGCTCAGGATGGTTTTGAAGCGAATGTCCTCACCGTGGGATCTTTCCATCGTTGAAGGGGGCGATCACTCCCTCGATCTTCCTGCCTCCGCCGGCGTTCCTCCGGGAAAAATGCACGCCAATCTGACGGCCAGAATCATTCGCTGGTTGAAGGGGCGCTAATTTATGGTATGATGCACAGATGATCAAAGTAACCGCCCTCATTCCCCATGAACACAAACGGATCAGATACCGCTGTCTGTCCTGCGGAACCACGGAAAGCATGGGAAGACGCCGATATTGTTCGGTAGAATGCCGCCAGAAACTCCGCTTGAGACTCGACGCCCGGATGGGCCTCGTCGAGGTACTGAATACCCGTTGCGGAACCTTTTCCTTCTCAGAAACCCTGATCATGATGGATATTCTGCCCTATGGAACCTCGGAGATATTCAGTTTCCTGTATCCCCGCACACCGGGTAAAAAACCGGCCGACGATTTCAGCCGTATGGCCGATATCCTGGGTGAGCAGTGGTGGGCGGAAAAGAGGAGAACCAACAAGCGCTTTCTGGCTTCGCAACACGTCCTGGAGCAAGCGGTGCGGAATTACAAGCCTCTCACGTCAGTGAAACCGATCATTACCACCTTTTCTTCCGTAAAAAAAACATCGCTCCTGATCCTGAACCTCGAACGCTCCGATCTTTTTTCACCGGCCCTGAAGCAACTCATTAAGAACTCCTTCCGCCAGCAGGCAAAGATCCATCATCCTGATGTGGGGGGAGACTCAGAAATCTTCAGAAAACTTCATCAGGCCTATGAAGATATGATTTCCTGGTCAAGGAACCCCACCTTTATCAGGCGTCGCGGCTTTCCGGACAAGTGGTTCTATGATGGAGACAAGAAAAAGTGGGTCCAGCCCCTGCCGGAATAAGCGTGATATCCTGTGTTTTCGTTTATTTAAGGAGAGATTTGATCTCTTAAAATTTTATTGCCATCCGAAGACAATTTTCAAAGCCTCCCAGACCCGAACTAATTGATCGTCGCTGATGACGCCGATCCTTCTGATCAGCCTCACCTTCGCGATGGACCTCACTTGAAAGGTGTCAATAACGGAGACCTTATCAAGGTTATTACGGAAATCGGGCGTCAGCATGATCATCCAGGGCACAATTTCGAATTTTTCCTTGAAATCCGTGATCGGAGCAATTACCTTTAAAGGCAGAACACCGATGGCGTCGTCATTTAAAATGACACAGGGACGCGTCTTGCTAATTTCTGCCCCGATAGTTGGTTCCAGACTGATCAACCAGATCTCTTTCTGTTTCACCGGAAATCCTCGCTATCAAGGGCTGTCAAAACGGTTAGATCGGTGTCGGCTCTGTAATCCTCTGCCATCATTTCCGCAATCTTACGAATGTTTTGTCGCCGGTAGTCTTTCAGAAACTTTTCGACGGCCATCCTCATGACTTCGGATTTCGGAACATGGAGTTCTTCCTTTAATATCTCAATATCTCTCACAAAATCGATAGGCAACGAAATGGTCATCCTTTCAAAGCCTGCCGCAGTTTTCTGCATAATCACCTTCTTAAATATTTTCTTAAATTATACCATAAAAGTTAATGCATGCAATCAAAAAATGGCTTCCGGATCTTTCCCGCTACATCGATGACTTGCTTACAGTTGAAACAAATCTGCATAATCTTCAAGACCTCATCGGACACCGAACTTTGAAGGCGACGGCGTCGATCTCGATCTTCGCCCCCCGGGGCAGGGCGGCGACCTGGACGGTGGCCCGAGCCGGGAAATCAGTCTGGAAATAGCGGCCATAGACTTCATTGACGGCGGTAAAATCGGCCATATCGGCAAGATAAATTGTTGTTTTAACTACATGTTCCATCATCAGATCTGCCGCTGCCAAGACGGTTCCCAGGTTCTTCATGACTTGTTCGGTTGCCGCCCGTATATCGCCGTCCACAAGCTGTCCTGTTTCCGCCACAAGAGGAATCTGCCCGGAGACAAAGACAAAAGGCCCCGCTTCAACGGCGGCGGAATAGGGTCCGATAGCCGGAACACCCTCGGTTGTAATCGCTCGCTTTTTCATGGAAGCCTCCCGCAATGAAATACTAATCTGTTCTGTTTGAGAGTTAATTCTGGTACATCATAAACCCCCTCCCCCTCCTGACCTCCCCCTTAAAAAGGGGGGAGGAAGGTGACTTTTTTCCCTCAAGGGGAGGAACAGGGTTTTTTTACGCCTCCCTCCAAGGGGAAGAACACAGCATTTCCCCTCCCATTCAGGGGGAAGGGCAGGGTGGGGTAAAAACTATTTGTCGCCGTTGTGACAAAACCTGATTTATGAGTCAATGCCTACGGAAGATCCGCGATCCATGAGGAATCGTTGACCCAGCGCTGAGTCAAAAGATTGAGGATCCCGTCGCCTTTGAGCATGTTCAGGAAATTTCCAATCCAGTTGATCAGGAGGGGGTCGTCCTGGCGGACACCGATGCCGATCGGTTCGGAACTGAAAGGCTGATTGGCGACAAAACCCTTATCCTTGTATCGGAAGGCCTCGACCACGACATAGGGATAATCCGACATCATGGCCTTGACGGACTTTGATTTCAGGAGATCCAGGGCCTCATCGTTGGATTTGACAACCACCAGCTTTGCATTAGGGAGCATTTTCTTGGCAATTCGCTCCGTTGTCGTTCCCCTGGGTATGGCGATGCTGAAATTCGGGTTGTTCACATCCGCCGGACCGCTGATGTTCAGGGCAATGTCTTTGGTCGTCAGGATAGACTGACCAGAAAGGAAGTAGGGACCCACATAGGCGATGCGGAGGTTCCGGTCCGGAGTAATGGTCATGCAGGACAGGATCATGTCGATTTTTCCTTTTTCAAGGGCGGGAATAAGCTCATCAAAGGGAATGACTTCGATCCGCAGTTTGACCCCCATGGCCGAGGCCATGGCCGTGGCCAGGTCGATGTCAAGACCTAACACCGTACCATTTTTCGTCTTGTATGACAGGGGCGGATAGCTGGCCGAGGTGCCGATGACAAGCACCTTTTTCTTCATAATCCCGTCAATGGTGGAACCTGCCGAGGCTACGGCGGTAAAGCACAGGATGAGCATAAGGGTGATGCATAAACTGACAAACGATCTCTTCATAACTGTTCTCCTCAAATCATATTGGTGGACGTGAAATCTACGGTATCTTAAACAACGAAAGGCAGGGTGTCAATGTGAATTTGCAGCATGGTCAGCGGCCAGATTCATGACTTGTCAGGGAGCGTTAATCATTGTATATGAACGACCATTTTACTGGGAGCGGCAGCACTTGATCTATCTGAGAAACATCAGCTTGGCCTTTGGTGAAAGAACTCTCTTTGAGGACTGGAGCTGGCCCATTACGGAGCGGAGCCGGATTGGCCTGGTAGGCGACAACGGCGCCGGGAAGACCACCCTCTTGAAGGCAATCCTCGGCCTGGTGGAGCTGGACGGGGGGTCGATCGATATTCCGGACCGGAAAAACAGAATCATCGCCTATCTCCCCCAGGATCTCGTGGAAATCGAACCTGTACCCCTTATGGAATATCTGAAAAACCGCTGCGGTCTGACCGCGTTGGAAACGGGAATGGGCGATTGCGAAAAACTGATCGCTGCGCTGCCGGTCCACCCCCCGGAAGGCGAAGGAGAGGGGATAGGGAAAGAATTATCCGAGATCGGAGAGAGACGCGAAAAGATCCTCCGGGAATATGACCGGATTGTTGCTGTATATCAGGCCAAAGAGGGCTACGCCTTCGATGCGAGGGCCAAGCAGGTTCTCAAGGGGTTCGGATTCAGGGAACGGGATTTTCTCAAACAGTGCGACGAGTTTTCCGGGGGATGGAAGATGCGTATTCTCCTGGCTGTCATTCTCTTGTCTCAACCCGACATTATGCTTCTTGATGAACCGACGAACCACCTCGATACGGAAAGCATGGAGTGGCTGGAAAGCTATTTGAAAGACTATCCGGGGACCCTGATTACCGTCGCCCACGATCGCTTCTTCCTGGACAAGATGGCGACAACCATCGCGGAAATCTCCCAAGGTCGTTTGGCCGTCTACAAAGGTAACTACTCCTATTATCTCTTGGAGAAGGAAAAGCGTTTGGCGGCACTGGAAAAAGAACGGCTCCTCCAGCAGGGAGAGATCAAAAAAACCGAGGAATTCATTGAACGGTTCCGTTTCAAGGCCACCAAAGCCAAACAGGTTCAGAGCCGAATCAGGATGCTTGAAAAATATTCCCTCCTCCAGGCCGAAGGACATGGTAAAACTATTAAGATCCGCTTCCCCGCCGGGCCGAAAAGTGGGAAAGAGGTCCTCCTGGTCAGTAAGCTTGCCAAATCTTACGGCACCCAGGAGGTTTTCCGGGAGGTCAGCTTCTCCCTCCAACGGGGAGAGCGGGTGGCCCTCGTCGGTGTCAACGGGTCGGGTAAATCGACGCTGTCAAGGATTCTCGCCCAGGTGGAAGCGTCTTCGGCGGGGAAAGTCCGCTCCGGTCTCAATGTGCACATGGCCTTCTTTTCTCAGGAAAGCGCGGAAAATCTTCGTTATGAACGGACGGTTTGGGAAGAAACGATGGAGGTCGTCTCGCGGAGCAATGACCGGGAAAGACGCAACCTCCTCGGGGCCTTTCTCTTTTCCGGCGATGACATCCACAAACCCGTATCCGTCCTCTCGGGAGGGGAAAAGTCGCGGCTGGCCCTGCTGAAGATTCTTCTTCAGGAGACAAACCTCTTGATCCTCGACGAGCCTACCAATCACCTGGATTTCAAAACCAAAGATATTTTTCAGAAGGCCTTGCTTTCCTATCAAGGAACCGTCGTCCTCGTGTCCCATGACCGTTATTTCCTTGACCACCTCGTCAATCGCGTCTTTGAACTAAGGGATGGCGAATGTATTGAATATCCTGGCAATTATTCCTATTTTATCGAGAAGCGGCAATCATTGGCAGAGGAGAGAAGGGCCGCGGCAGGGCGGAACAGCCCCTCCCCGGATGCCATCCTGTCAGAGGGGAAAAGCGCCTATAAGACCAAGGAAGACAAGCGCCGGGATGCGGAAGATCGCAATCGCCTGGCCAGGATCAATCAGGGACTGAAAAAAGAGCTTCATGCCATAGAAAAGAGCATTGCCACCTTGGAAAACAGGAAGGCGGAGGGCGAATCGTTTCTCTGCGATCCCCTCAGCCACCGGGACCCGGAAAGAATCAAACAAACCCACCGGGACCTCAAAGATCTGGAGAAGGAAATCGAACAGTCGTACGACCGTTGGCACGAGCTGACGATGGCCATGGAAAATAATATATTATCTTGACATCAATCGGATTTTGTATACTGCTCGTCTCATAAACTCCCAGTTTTTGGGTTTGAAGCGTTCGTAAAAATTATTTTTCTCCCTCCCCTTCAAGGTGAGGGCCAGGGTGGGAATGGGTTAATGGGGGAAATCATGCCGGATTATGGCAAGGACTACGAAAAACTGAATATTTCAATCCCTCGGCCGCTAGCGAGAGATCTTCTTCACGTTGCCCAACAATTAGGCCACTCCGTTTCCCAACTCACCGAAAAAGCCCTGGTTCAGTACCTGAAAGATGAGCGAGGCATAAATTCGGTCTATCTCTCCGCGCCGGTCAATGCCATGCTGAAAGGTTTTTACGAAGAAAACACTACGCTTGGGGATCTGAAGAAGCATGGTGATTTCGGCCTCGGCACTTTCAATAACCTGGACGGGGAAATGGTTATGCTCGATGGCGTCATCTATCAATTGCACGCCGACGGAAAGACTTATCCCGTGGATGATCATGTTCAGACCCCCTTTTCCTGCGTTACTTTCTATCGTCCCACCGTTGTGGAAGAAATAGAGGGGAATCTCGATTTCAGCGCCTTCAATAACATTTTGAACCGCCTGTTGCCCTCCGATAACATGCTCTATGCCATCCGCGTCGACGGATTGTTCAAGCAAGTTAAGGTATGGTCCGTCGCCAGACAGCCTAATTATCAACCCCTTGTCGAAGATGAGCAGAACCATCCCGTCTTTGAATACGAAAATATCAACGGCGTTTTAGCCGGTTTTTATACGCCGAAATTTATCCGCGCCCTGAATTTCCCCGGATTCCATTTGCATTTTCTTACGGCCAATCGCGAGTATGGCGGTCATCTTCATGAATGTCAGACCGAGCGTGTGCAGATCGGCATCCAGTTCATCCACCGGCTCAAATTGGATCTTCCCATGACTATTGATTATCTGACGGCAAACTTGCCGCGGTAAGTCGAGAGTTTTGACAAAGGTGGACATAGTTCGATTAAATAAGATAAGTAAATCAAATATTTAGAGGCTATTTTTCAAATGGCAATGACGCGTCGCACGAAGATAATTGCCACCATCGGGCCGGCCAGCGCCGCTCCCGGAACACTGGAAGCCCTGATTGCCGCTGGCATGGATGTGGCCCGCCTTAACTTTTCCCACGGCACGCATCAGGAACATAAAATCCTTATCCGCCGGATTCGCGCCGCGGCCCGTCGGCAGAAGAAACCCGTGGCCATTCTCCAGGATTTGGCGGGACCGAAGATCCGCGTCGGCCCCGTTCCCGGACCGGGAATCCTTCTTGAACCGGGCCGCTCCTTTATCCTGACTACCCGTCCGGAGGGGCAAAATGAAGGATCAGTCTCCGTGACCTATCCCGATCTGGCCCGGGAGGTGCGCAAAGGAGACCGGCTCATGTTGGCGGACGGGCTTATGGAGTTGGTTGTGGAAAAGACGGATGGCGTAGATATTACCTGCACCGTCATTACCGGCGGCCTCCTCACCGCTCACAAGGGGATCAATTTCCCTACGGGAACGATTCGGGCCCCCGCCTTCACGGCGAAGGACCGGATGGATCTCCTTTTTGGCCTGGAAGCCGGGGTGGATTATGTGGGCCTGTCTTTCGTGAAGAGCGCCGAGGAGATAAGAGGGGTCCGGGAATTGATTACGAAGTGGGGCAGGCGAACGCCGATTATCGCCAAAATCGAGCGGCACGAGGCGCTGAAAGTGATCGACGATATCGTTGCCGAAACAGACGCCATCATGGTGGCCCGGGGTGATCTGGGTGTTGAAATTCCTCTCGAAGAAGTCCCGATGGTTCAGAAACGCCTCATTCACATGGCCAATAACGCCGGGAAACCGGTTATTACGGCCACTCAGATGCTTCGGTCCATGGTTGACTCTCCTCGCCCTACCCGTGCCGAGGCGACGGATGTGGTGAATGCCATCCTCGATGGCGCCGACGCGGTCATGCTTTCCGAAGAGACAGCCTCGGGGCGATACCCGGTAGAGGCAGTCCAGTTCATGAACCGTCTGGCCCTGATGGCCGAGGGGAATTTTCCCCACGATGCCTTCCTCAAGAAGACCCCGCGGCAGGATATCCCCGATTCAGTGGCCCATGCTTCTTGCATTCTCGCCGATCACCTGGATGCCCGGGCCATTGTCGCCCATACCCAGTCGGGGCTGACTGCCCTGAACATCTCCCGGTTCCGTCCCCGTCAGCCCATCGTGGCCATCACCCCCAACAAGGAAACCCTCCGCCGCCTGTCCCTGATCTGGGGCTGCCTTCCCATGCTGATCAAGGCGTCCCGGGGGACAGACGACATGATCGAGCGTGCCGCCCGGGCGGCTTTGGCCACCGGTGCGGTCGCACCCGGCGACCTCGTGGTCATGACGGTAGGGCACCCCGTCACCGGCGCGGGAACGACGAACATGCTCCGGGTCAAAAAGTTGGAATAGTGGGGTCAGACTTACTAATTGACATTTAACGCTAAATGTCAATTAGTAAGTCTGACCCCATGTGTTTATGCCCCGTCGAGACCGGAACGTTCCGCCTTCCGGAACCAGGCGGCCGGATACTTCAGATATTCTTCCGTGTCCTTGAGGGAAACGTAATGCTCGTGTTCAATATTGGCCAATAGCTCAAAGAAGGCCTTTTCCTTGGGGTCCGTAACGTTGTCACGGAGCCGGGCGTAGTAGGTCGCCCCCTGTCCCTCGAAATCAATGGCCTCCTCCAGGGCCTCCAGATCATCGGCGTCCCCTCCCGGGGCATTGGCCGCTTTCTTGACGACATCCTTCAGGATATCTTTAACAATGGTTTCTTTGACCTTCAGGGGTACCGTGTCGGGCCACTTCTTGTCTTTTGCCCAGTTTTCGTGAAGCTGCTTGAGCCGTTCGTAATGTTCCATTTCCTCCGCGGCAATCTGCAAGAACATGGTCTTGCCGACGGGATTTTTTGTCCGCGCCGCGTTCTTCATGTAGAACTCATGCTCTCTCATTTCGTTATTCAGGGCAACATCCAGAGCGTTTAAACGATCTTTCATCATTATCTCCTTTCATTGGGCATTTACTGTTGACGAACTCGAAAAAAGTTATTTTCCCCCTCCCCTTGAAGGGGAGGGCTAGGGTGGGGATGGGTTAAGTTTTTGTCAATCTTACGATCTGTCCGAGGGGCTCGACCCATTAAAATAAAATAGCATCTTTCTTTTGAACAGGTCAAGCCGCTTCATATCATGAATGCTCAACCGGCAGGTCTTCAACATGCTCGGCGATATTCTGGCAATGATCGGAAATCCGCTCCAGATGGATGAGCATCTCAATGAAAATCGGTCCGGCCTCGGCCTGACAAAGGCGTTTATGAAACCGGACCAGATGTTTTTCCCGCGCCTCCTTGACGGCACTGTCAATATCATTTTCCCGGCGGTATACATCCTCGGTTCTGTCCCCATCGTTCTTTCGGATCAATGCTTCCGCGTCGGCGATATTGGCGGTAACCTGCTTTTCAATGTCCTTTAATTCCTCCTCGGCAGCACGGGTGAATTCGATTTGCCGGTAGTGTTTTTCCCGTGAAAGATCAACGAAACTGACAATATGGTTACCCATACGTTCGATGTCGTCCGCCATGGCCGTGTAGGCAAAGAGCTTCTGGGAAAAGGTTTCCGACAGCTCGTTGCAGGATATTTTCCTCAGATATTCGACGATCTCGTGACGAAGATGATTGGCAACCATCTCTATATAGAGGACATCTCTTCTCCGGCCTTCACGGTAGGCATATCGGAGCGGGACAGCCAGGGCGAGCATCTTTTCCGCCAGCAGGATTTCCCGCGCCAATTCCTTTTCGACGGTTCCCAGGGCCGCCGCCGGTTCTGCGAGGACATCTTCCCTTAAGAACTCCGGCCAGAGGGGCAGCACCTCTTCCGTGCCGGGCATGATTTTTTCCATAAGATGGGCAATATTGCGGATAAAGGGAAAGAACAGGATCACGATGATAAGATTAAAGAGAAAATGTCCCAGGGCAATCTGTTGCGCCACATTCGGCGAGAGGTTCCTGAGCACATTCATCAGGACAGGCAGGGCGGCCATGCAGATCAATGCTCCCGCCGTCTTGAAGAAGAAATGGGAGACAGCAGCCCGCTTTCCGCCGATGCCGGATACCATCCCGGCCATCAGGGCCGTGACGGTGGTCCCGACGTTGGCTCCGATCACCATAGGCAGGGCGTTATCGAGACTGATGAGATCCTGCTGGGCGAGAATGGCAAGAATGCTGATCGGTATAGCTGAGGCATGCACAAGGGCGGTAAAGAGAGCGGACAGGGCAAAACCCGTCAGCGGATGCTGAGTGTCACGGAAAAACCCCACGATTTCCGGATGGTCCTTCAAGGGCGCCGTCGCCATACCCACCAGGCTCAAGCCAAAGAAGAGGAGACCGAAGTAAAAGATCGATTCACCTATTTCCTGCCATTTTTCCTTTCCTGTAAACCAGAGAATTCCGCCCATGATAATGAACAGAGGCGAGGCGTCGGTGATCTTCCAGACGACAAGCTGGACGATGACCGTAGTACCGAGGTCGGCGCCAAGAACAATGGCCAGGGAATGATAAAAGCTGATCAGTCCGGCGCTGACCATCCCCACGGCGATGACGGTAGTAGCAGAGCTGCTCTGAAGGAGGACCGTCGCTGCCACCCCAGTGAGGAGTCCGAAAAAGGGGCGCTGGACGGCGTACTTGATGTAATCCCGGATTCGGGTGGTAAAGAGACTCTGTATCCCGGCGCTGAGCTTCATCATGCCGAAGAGGAACAGGGTTATCCCGGCGCAGAGGAGTAGAAAAGCTTTAATCATGGGCATATACACTCATAAATTTATCCATACCATGTGTCACCGCTTTAAACAAGCATGACGCCGACCGCAGCTCCTCATATAACGGTCATGATCCCAATAATACAGCATGAGACGGCATCTATAATTGTCGCGTTTTCCAGTGCGATGAGATTTAGATAACCGTTTGGATCGCCGTCTTGTTATGAAAAATTTACACTTTCTTTATTCAATACTGGATCATTTTAACAACAACTCTCATCACTGTCCCGCCCACTTCGCCGGGCTTATGAAAACCCGCTTCAACTTTCTGACTTTTCAGTAATTGTCGGCATATGTCCTTCATGCCGCCGATTTGAAAGTAAAAACCCTTTTCGTCTGCAAACCACAATGCCAGGCCCTTCACTCTTGGCTGATCTCCATCACTGGTAGCAACCCAAGCGACGGGGTTTTCGTTGGCGAATTTCACGCAATCCACAAATTTCATCATAACCGCTCCTTTGTTTGGTGCCGTTAGTCATCATTTCGTTGATGAAGCTATACACAGTCTCGCTTTTTATGGTGGCAATTTATTCAAACAGACGGTATCATACAAAGCACTGACCGTTTCCATGATCACAAAGAGACAATCTATGATGAAAGATAAAAATCCTCCTCTCAATATACTTGTCATTGATGATGAGGCCAATATCCGTAAGACTTTGTCCATCTGCCTGGAAACGGAAGGCTACCGCGTCACCGCCACGGGTAAACCCGAAGACGCCCTTGCCGAGGCATCACGAAGGCCCTTTGACATCGCCTTCGTCGATATCCGCCTTGGCACAGTCAGCGGGTTGGATCTTATTCCTGCCCTGCTGGCTACATCACCGTGGCTCAAGATTATCATGATTACGGCCTATGCCTCGATTGACACGGCTGTCGAGTCCGTAAGGCGCGGCGCCGCCGATTACATACCCAAGCCGTTCACCCCGGCTCAGATCACCCTGGCCGTAAAGAAGGTTTTTGAAGTCAGGAGCCTGGAACAGAAAGTCGCTGCTCTGCGCGAAGACCTGGGACGATCCCGCCTGGAGGAAGATTTCTCCACAACGAGCGGCGTTATGGAACGTGCCCTCGATCTGGCCCGTCAGGCGGCGCCGTCCGATGCAACGATCCTGCTGCGAGGGGAAAGTGGAACGGGAAAAAGCGTCCTGGCCAAGGCGATACACACCTGGAGCCGGAGAGCTTCCATGCCTTTCAGCGTTCTCTCCTGTCCCTCCCTGTCTCCGGAACTCCTCGAAAGTGAGCTTTTTGGACACGTCAAGGGCGCCTTTACCAGCGCTGTCCGCGACAATGCCGGTCGCATTAGCTCCTGCGACGGCGGGACGCTCTTTTTGGATGAAATCGGCGACCTTCCCCTTTTTCTTCAACCCAAGCTCCTGCGTTTTGTCCAGGACAAGGAATATGAGCGCGTCGGTGATTATGTAACCCGCCATGCCGACGTGAGAATCATCGCCGCAACGAATCTCGATCTGGAAAAATCGGTTCGGGAAGGCCGTTTTCGGGAGGATCTTTTTTATCGCCTCAATGTCATCCAGATTGAGATACCGCCCCTTAGATCGCGACCCGATGACGTCGTTGCGCTTGCAAACCGCCTGCTCGTCTTTTTCGGGAGGAACTGCCATAAATCGGTCCTGGGGTTCACTGATGCAGCTATAGAGCTGCTAAAGGGCTATGGTTGGCCGGGAAATATCCGCGAATTACGCAATGTTATTGAACGGGCTGTCATTCTCTGCCATTCGGACCGGATCGGCGGCGGTGATCTCCCGGACAACCTGAAGACGGGCGAGACACCGGTAAAACTGGGAGACCCGGTATCCCTGGACAAGATTGAGGAAGAGCATATCCGTTACATTCTTGCCACCACACGATCTCTTCAAGAAGCCGCTGCCGTTCTCGGTATCGATCAAGCCACTCTCTGGCGTCGCCGGAAGCAGTATGGCATTTAATCCCTGCCCTCTATATACAGGAACCGCATGGACATAAACAACCCGTGTCCATTGAATTTTGCAATGCATTACTGTTAATAACTTGCATTATGCAACGCCGCCTGGCCTTTGTTAAAATTAATCCCTTTTTAAATTAGCTGCTTAAGACTTGCAAAAAATTGGCATAAGAGTTGCTCCAACAGATGTTAGGAGAGATGAAATGCTCGGACTTCGTCAAAAATTATCGCTCGGATTCGGAGGACTGCTTCTGATCATTATGATCATCGGCATTCAAAGCATCATTCAGTTCAAGAATCTTGGACAGTCCATCGACGTCATTCTACGGGAGAATTATCGCAGCGTCATCGCCTGCCAGGAAATGAAGGAAGCCCTGGAGCGTATGGACAGCGGCATCCTCTTCACTTTTCTGGGCTATTCGGAAGAAGGCACAAGGTTGATCCGGAACAATGAGGCGACTTTTGCCCAGGCCCTGGATGTCGAACTTCACAATATCACCTTGCCGGGAGAAAGGGAAAAGGCGGACGTCGTAAAGACCCTTTACGCCTCCTACGTGCAGGTGTTGCATCGGATCGAGAATCCCGCCCTGCCCCTGGAGGTCCGCCGCCGCCTTTATTTCAAAGAACTCCTCCCCCTGTTTCAACAGATCAAGGACGAAGCGGACGACATACTTCAGATGAACCAGAACAACATGCACGAAGCCAACGATCTGGCCAGAAAACAGGCGGCGGCAGCCCAAAGGCACATGTTCATCTTCCTGTTTTTCGGCGCCGTGATCGCCATGGCTTTTATGGTCTTCACCGGCAAATGGATTCTTAAACCGATCAACCGGCTGATTCATTCCAGCGAGGCGATCCGGGACGGGAATCTGGATCTGGTGGTGAAAGCGGAATCACGCGATGAAATAGGCCGCCTTTCCGAGGCATTTAACGACATGGCCTTGAGCCTGCGAGCGTTCCGTCGCAGTGACCAGGCCAAATTGGCCCGGACCCGGGAAGCGGCTCAGGAAACCTTCAGCAGGCTGCCCGATGCCGTGGCCATTGCCGATCCCGAAGGGAGGATTGAAATATCGACGGCCTCGGCCAAAAATCTCTTCGGCCTGAGGACGGGCCTGTTCGTCCGAGATGCATCGGTCGACCATCTGAATCGCCTCTTCCAGGCGATTATCAACCAGGATCCTCAGCAATATCGCGAAGAGGAAAAGCTCTTCCAACTGTTCACAAATGGCGAAGAAAGGTATTTTCACGCCGATGCAGCGCCAAGGATCGACCGTGACGGGCACTTGACCGGCGTTATTCTGATCTTGAAGGACGTTACCGAGCAGCGTCACGTCGAAGAACTAAAAAGTGGCCTGATTTCTACAGTATCCCATCAACTGAAGACGCCTTTGACATCCATACGCATGGCCATTCACCTGCTTTTGGAGGAGAAAGTGGGGCCGCTGACGGAAAAACAGGTCGAACTGCTGCTGGCGGCGCGGGAGGAGAGTGATCTTCTGCACCGCATCCTGTCCAAACTGCTCGATATTCGCCGCATCGAAATCGGCCGCTCGCAGATGACATTTCAAGCCGTATCGCCTCATACCCTTATCATGGAAGCGGTGGAGGCGTTCCGGCGGTCTGCCCAAGAAGGCGGCGTTGAGCTGACAACCGATATTCCCGATAATCTGCCCCTGGTTAATGCGGACACAAATCAGATCGGCACTGTCTTTTCCAACCTGCTGTCCAATGCCCTTAGTTATACGGCGCCGGGGGGACGGATCAGCGTTAAGGCGGAAATGGAAGGGCAGATGGTTCACTTTTTCGTAACCGATACAGGAAGCGGCATACCCCGTCAATTTATAGATCGGATCTTCGAACAATTCTTCCGTGTACCGGATCAGAAATCGGAGACGGGAACCGGCCTGGGGCTGGCTATTGCCAAGGAGATTGTGGAAGCCCACGGAGGCGCTATCAACGTGGAAAGTCAGGAAGGCCAAGGCGCCACCTTCACATTCACCCTGGTAAGAGCGGAACATGCCCCGGAAGGAGAAAATGGATGATTGACCTGGTGGATATCGTGAATCACACTCGCAATCAACTTCGCTACCATAGGCAAATCTATTACATGATACGGGAAGAACAAGTATGAGACATTTTAGGCGATGTAAGAGACTGCTGCCGATCGGCCTTTTGATCATTGCCATGCTGGCTATTTCCGGCACAGGGCTTTTAGCGGAAGACAAACCGACGGCAGACGCGAAGACCGCACCTGCAACCATTGCCGCGTCGGCTGCACCGGAGGCAGAAAAACCGACCGGAGACGCCACGGTGGCTGTTCTGAGCCAGTACTTTTGGAGAGGTTATGAACTTAGCCGGAACAGCATTGTGATTCAGCCGTCTCTGACCGTCGGCTACAAGGGCTTTTCGGCCAATATCTGGGGCAATCTGGATACCAAGGCCTATTATTCAGGAACGGACGTCGGGAAATCCTACGGCAGCACCTGGAACGAGACGGATTATACTCTGTCCTACACAAAGACGATCGGGCTGTTCAATCTGGGCGCCGGCTACATCTACTATGGATTAGGCGCCCTGAATAAAGACGCACCTAAAAGAGCTGATAGTCAGGAAATATTTGCCTCTGTCGGGCTCAATACCCTGCTGTCGCCGACATTCACCGTTTATAAAGAGATCAGCAGCTACAGGCAGATATACTATCTGCTGGGCATTTCTCATAGCCTCGATTTGAGCAAAACGATTTCCTTAAAATTGGCGGCATCGGGGAGTTATCTTCAGAGTTCTTATGCGGATGCAACCCTGTTCAATGCAGGGGCCGGTTACGGCGGTTATCCGAAATTCGATAGCAATGCCCAGGCGACAAACGACAAATTCAGCAATTTCCATGATGGCAATGTGACGGTCAGCTTGCCCATCAAGGCGACGAAGTACATTACGCTGACCCCGACGGTTTCCTATATATTCCCTTTGTCGGACGATGCCAGATACGAAATGCAGGGTCAGGGACTCAAAGGTTCGGCAGCGCCGGCCGAGAGGGACAGTTCATTTGTCTATGGCGGTTTAATAGCAAGCTTCACTTTTTAAGAAAGGAGATGAGTCATGTTGCCGGATATGGTTTATTCTTTTATCGTCGTTGTTTTTTTTGGCCTTTGCCTATTGTTTGCATCGGCCTGTGAGAGGTTTTGATCATGATGGAAATCGGAGTCGGTATCATCGGGGTTGCCCTGATTTTGTATCTTGTGGTAGCGGTTATTAAACCGGAAAAATTTTAATGATGACGGGATTTAAAAAGGAAACTTTGAGATGACGGACATATACGGATGGATACAATTGGCCTTGTTCATAGGGCTGTTGGCTTTGCTCGCCAAGCCAGTCGGCCTTTACCTCGTTCGCGTCCTTGACCCGATGGGCAGGACGTTTCTGGATGCGGCACTGAAGCCTTTGGAACGTACTATTTACCGGCTGATAGGTTTGGACCCGACAGCAGAACAGGATTGGAAGGGCTATACAATCTCCCTGATCCTCTTCAGTCTGGCAGGACTTCTTTTCACCTATGCCATCTTGCGGCTGCAACATCTGCTGCCCCTCAATCCCCAAGGATTCGGTCCCATGAGTCCAGATCTGGCCTTCAATACGGCGGCCAGCTTCACGACCAATACGAATTGGCAGAGCTACGGCGGCGAATTGACATTGTCCTATTTCTCGCAGATGGTGGGACTGACCTTCCATAACTTTACTTCAGCAGCCACGGGCATTGCAGTGGCGGCAGCCCTGGTGCGTGGGATCGCCCGGCAGACAGCCAAAACGCTGGGCAACTTCTGGGTCGATCTCGTGCGGGTGAATCTTTATCTGCTCTTGCCCCTATGTCTTATCTATGCCGTCTTTCTTGTCTCCCAAGGGGCTATCCAGAATTTCAAGGCTTACGATAAGGCAAATCTGGTCGAATCTTACTCGGTCCAGGAGACGCAACAGGATGCAGCCGGGACGCCCGTCAAGGATCAAAGTGGGAAGCCGGTTATGGTAGAAAAAAAGGTAGAGACCCAGACCATCGCCCAAGGGCCCCTGGCCTCCCAGGCGGCCATCAAGATGCTGGGCACCAACGGCGGCGGCTTTATGAACGCCAACGCCGCCCACCCTTATGAAAATCCGACGCCGCTGGCGAATTTCATCCAGATCCTCTCGATCTTTCTCATTCCCAGCGCCCTGACCTGGTACCTGGGCCACCAGGTCGGAAATCAACGCCACGGCTGGGTGGTCTGGGGGGCGATGGCTTTTCTTTTCCTGGCGGGCGTCCTGGTCTGCTGGTGGGCCGAAGCGCCGGGAAATCCCCACCTGACTGCGCTGGGAATCGATCAGCTGAGCGGCAACATGGAAGGAAAGGAGGTTCGCTTCGGGATTTTCAATTCCGCCCTCTTCGCCACGGTCACAACGGACGCTTCCTGCGGCGCTGTAAACGCCATGCACGATTCTTTCACCCCCCTGGGCGGGATCATCCCCTTGCTTAACATGCAACTGGGAGAGGTGGTCTTCGGGGGTGTCGGGGCCGGTCTTTACGGGATGCTGATCTTCGTTGTCCTGACGGTTTTTCTGTCGGGCCTGATGATCGGACGCACACCGGAATATCTCGGCAAGAAAATCGAGGCCTATGACGTCAAGGTCAGCGTCCTCGCCGTTTTGATCCTCTGTGTCAGTACCCTGGGATTTGCGGCCTGGGGGGCCGTCAGCGCCTGGGGGATAGCCGGGTTGAACAATACGGGACCCCACGGCCTCTCCGAGATCCTCTATGCCTATTCGTCGGCCACGGGAAACAACGGCAGCGCCTTTGCCGGCCTTAACGCCAATACCCCTTGGTTGAACACGACACTGGCCCTCGCCATGCTCATCGGCCGTTTCTTTTTTATCATTCCGGTCATGGCCCTGGCAGGGAACCTGGCAAAGAAAAAGCTGGTACCGCCCCATACGGGGAGCTTCCCCGTTTCGGGCCTGACATTCCTGATCCTCCTCGTGGGAACGGTCTTGATCGTGGGCGCCTTGACATTCCTGCCTGCCCTGGCTTTAGGGCCGATTGTAGAACATTTTATCATGACGGGCTCCGGGAGGTTGTTCTAATGGCTGCAAAAGCACACGTTCTGTTCGAAAGAAATATTATCAAGCAGGCCTCGCTGGCGTCTTTCCGGAAGCTTCACCCCCGGCACATGATGAAGAATCCCGTCATGTTTGTCACCGAAGTGGGCGCCCTGGTCACCACCATCGGTCTATTTTTTCGCCCGGCAGGCGAGCCGCTTGGTTTCGGTCTGCAGATAGCCCTCTGGCTCTGGTTCACAGTCCTCTTTGCCAACTTTGCCGAAGCCATGGCCGAGGGGCGTGGAAAGGCCCAGGCCGATACCCTGCGCCGGACCCGCACCCAGACGACAGCCAACCTTACGCTGGCTTCCGGCGCCGTGGAAACTGTGGCTGCGGAGAGCCTCCGGAAGGGCGATGTGATCCTCGTTTCCACGGGCGAAGTTATCCCCGCTGACGGCGATATCATCGAAGGCGCGGCCACCGTGGATGAATCAGCCATTACGGGAGAATCGGCTCCGGTCATCCGCGAGGCCGGCGGCGACAGGAGTGCCGTTACCGGAGGCACCAGGGTTCTCTCCGATCGGATCAAGGTGGAGGTCACCGCCAATCCCGGGGAAAGCTTCATGGACCGCATGATCTGCCTCGTGGAAGGCGCGCAGAGACAAAAGACGCCCAATGAGATCGCCCTGACCATCCTGCTGGCGGCCCTGACCATTATTTTCCTGGTCGTGGTCCTGACCTTGAAATTATTCGGACTCTACTCGGGCCTGTCCTTTTCCGTCACCGCCCTGGTCGCCTTGCTGGTTTGTCTGATTCCGACCACGATCGGCGGATTATTAAGCGCCATCGGCATTGCCGGCATTGACCGGCTGGTACAGAAGAACGTCCTGGCCATGAGCGGCAGGGCCGTCGAGGCGGCGGGAGATGTGGATGTGCTGCTTCTGGACAAGACCGGTACCATTACGCTCGGCAACCGTCAGGCCACGGAATTTATCCCCGCCCCCGGCATATCCGCTCCGGAACTCGCCAATGGCGCCCAACTCGCATCCCTGGCGGACGAGACGCCGGAAGGACGGAGCATCGTCGTCCTCGCCAAGGATTTCGGCATCCGCGGGCGGTCCATTGCCGAGATGGCACAGGCGGCCTTCATGGCCTTTTCGGCCCAAACTCGCATGAGCGGCGTCGATATCGACGGCAGGAAGATACGGAAGGGCGCTCCTGATGCGATCAGGATTTTTACCGGCAGTGATTTTCCGGCAGACGTCACGAAGGCGATAGAAGACATCTCCCGGTCGGGAGGGACGCCCCTCGTGGTTGCCGAGAATGATCGTGTATTGGGCGTGATTCATCTGAAAGACATCGTCAAAGGCGGATTGAAGGACCGTTTCGAACGCTTCCGCGCCATGGGCATCCGGACCGTCATGATCACCGGCGATAACCGGTTGACGGCAGAGGCCATCGCCAAGGAGGCCGGCGTTGATGACTTCCTGGCCGAGGCGCGGCCGGAAGACAAGCTCGCCCTGATCAGGAAGGAGCAGGCAACGGGGCATCTTGTCGCCATGACGGGCGACGGTACCAACGACGCCCCTGCCCTGGCTCAGGCCGATGTAGGCGTGGCCATGAATACGGGCACCCAGGTGGCAAAAGAAGCGGGGAACATGGTGGATCTCGACTCCAATCCTACCAAGCTCATTGAGATCGTTGAAATCGGCAAGCAGATGCTCATGACCCGTGGGGCGCTGACGACCTTCAGCATTGCCAATGACGTGGCCAAATACTTTGCCATCATTCCCGCCATGCTGATCGGTCTTTTCCCTGTCATCGCCCCCCTGAACGTCATGGGACTTAAGTCGCCCGAGAGCGCCATCCTCTCTGCGGTCATCTTCAACGCCCTGATTATTGTGGCCCTGATTCCACTGGCCCTGCGCGGCGTCACTTTCCGGCCCCTGGCCGTCACTGTTCTGTTGCGGCGCAACCTGTTCATATACGGACTGGGGGGACTTATCGCGCCGTTTGTGGGGATTAAAATTATCGATTTGATCATCAATTTTTTGGGGTTGACATGAAAACAACTGAATATCTTAAGGAACTAAGAACGGCCCTGGCAGCGCTACTGGTGCTCGCCGTTATTCTGTGCGGGGCTTATCCCTTTGCCGTCTGGGGCATCGGGCAGGCAATATTCCCAAACCAAGCTAACGGAGAGCTGATTCAACTCCGAGGAAAAACGGTAGGCTCATCCCTGATTGCCCAGGGCTTCAAGGGGGCGGCCTATTTCCATCCCCGCCCTTCTGCCGCCGGACAGGGCTATGATGCTGCAAGTTCCGGAGGCAGCAACCTGGGGCCGACTTCACAGAAACTGATTGACTCCGTCAAAGAACGCATCGCCGTTTACCGTTCGGAAAACAACCTCACACCCGAGTCCTCTGTCCCTGCCGATGCCGTAACGTCTTCCGGAAGCGGTCTGGATCCCCATATAAGCGTGCAAAACGCTCGTCTGCAAGCGCCGCGTGTAGCGAAGGTCCGGAACATGAGCCCGGAGACGCTGAGGAAAAAAATAGACCTCCTTACGGAAAGCCGCGATCTGGGCATATTCGGCGAACCAAGGGTAAATGTTCTCACGTTGAATCTCGATCTTGATGACCGGCGGTGATTAGTTATGACAAATGACCGGGCCGACGCCTTCCTGAGAATGATCCACCGTGCCGCGCGGGGGCGGTTGAAGGTTTATCTCGGTTACGCGGCGGGGGTCGGTAAAACCTACCAGATGCTTCAGGAAGGACATCGCCTCAAGGAGGACGGCATCGATATCGTCATCGGTCTGGTGGAAACACATGGCCGCGCCGATACGGCGAAACTTATCGACGGCCTGGAGATTATACCCCGGGAACGCCGGCAGTATCGCGGCATCACCACCGAGGAGATGGATCTGGAAGCCGTCCTGCGCCGCAAACCCCAGGTGGCGCTGGTTGATGAACTTGCCCACACCAACGTGCCGGGAACAAAAAACGCAAAACGATACGAGGACGTCCAGGATATTCTTGCCGCCGGCATTCATGTCATCACGACCTTGAACGTCCAGCACCTGGAGAGCCTCTATGATACCGTGGAAAAGGCGGTGGGGGTCAAGGTGCGGGAGCGTCTGCCCGACAGCGTCCTTGCCGAAGCGGATCAGATTGTCAATGTGGACGTGACACCGGAAGATCTTCAGGAGCGTCTCATCGAGGGAAAGGTTTACCCGGAAGAACGAATCGGGACGGCCCTGGAAAATTTTTTCAAGGCTCCTAATCTCGAGAACCTGCGCGAACTGACCCTGAGGGAGATGGCGGCCCAGATCGATCAGAAGCGCCAGGAGGCACTCCCCGAGGACGGGTCGGTCGTGCCCGATCAGATCATGGTTTGTCTGAGTTCACGGGGACCCAACAGCGACATGCTCCTTCGCTACTCTTCACGGCTGGCAGGAAAACTCAACCGGAACTGGTTTGCCGTATACGTCCAGACACCGTCGGAGGAGGCAACGGTCATTGACAGCCATACCCAGCGCATTATTTCGAGCACCCTGACCCTGGCAAAGGAACTGGGGGCCATGGTTTTTACATATAAAGGCGTCGATATAGCCGATACCATCATGCGCTTTGCCCGGGAATATCTTATCGGCCATATCGTATTGGGATCGCCTGCCCCTATCCCCTTCTGGAAGAGGATCACGGGCAAGAAGAGTATCCCTGAACGTCTGATGGAGGAAATAAGGGGGGCAACGATCGTCGTCCTCGATACCAGATCCCGTGGGCCTGCCGTCCCTAAGCTCCCATCCTCCGTGGAAAGAGAAATAATGGCCAATGCCCCGATCCAGGCACAAAAGCCGGCAGCGGCCGTGAAAGCCTTGTCGTTGGGATCTCTTTTAAACGATGGCCGAGTAAAAGTATGGGAACATCCCGTCAGCAGAGAAGAGTTACTGGAAGCCCTTGTTGCCGCCGCCTGCGGAGATGCGCAACGATGCGACATAACAGATGTATTGCAGGCGGTTCGGAAAAGGGAAGAGGAGGGGTCAACCTTTTTCAACGAAGGGGTGGCCTTCCCCCACGCCAGAATTGAAGGACTGAAAGAGTCGCTGGCCGCCCTGGGCTTGACAAAAATGGGGGTCACGGATACGGAGACGGCAAAGCCAGTGGAGTTTATCTTTTTGACTCTGACTCCCCTGGAAAAGCCGGAGGTGCAAATACAGCTCCTTGCCCTGGCCGCGCATCATCTCCAAAACAGGCATCTTCGGCAAGCCCTGCAAACGGCTCATAACGCCCATGAGGCTTTTCTGTCCCTTGTGGCGTGGGAAGCGTCCGGGAGCTCACTTAGTAAAAACTGGGAGGTTACATCTGGAGAGCTGTAAGAGGAGGCATGATCTATCCGAAATGCCGGCATGAACAGGGGGAGGAAAACGCGAATGCAGGAACTGCGCTCATGATGAAGCCCGCTGATCTTGCTCAGCCGCGACGCTGCCGTCGGTTGGGAAAAGGGGCCGGACTAGGCCTTTCCATCTGCAAGGCGATTGTGGAAGCCCACGGAGGCCGCATCTGGGCGGACAATCGCCCCGGGGGAGGGGCTATTTTCAGTATTCTACTACCCACCGGGGAGGAACCGCCGCAGTTTACCGACGACAGGCAATCATCGACGGCAAACAGTAATGATTGAAATGACAATTTATTAATATCATGAAAAAAACGAAGATGTCATCCTGCTGATCGAAGATGAAGTGCAAATGAGACGGTTTTTGCGCATCGCTCTGGAAAATGAGCAGTATCGGTTTCTGGAGGCGGATACTGCCAAGGCAGGGCTGGCAATGGCGGCGTCATGGAATCCGGACATTGTCCTTCTTGATCTCGGCCTTCCCGATATGGACGGGATAGATGTTATCGGAAGACTCCGGGAGTGGTGCAAGGCGCCCATAATTATCATTTCCGCGCGGGAGCAGGAACACGATAAGATCAGGGCCCTCGATGCCGGTGCCGATGATTATTTTACAAAACCCTTTGGGGTGGGAGAATTATTGGCAAGAATTCGAGTAGCCATCCGCCATAAGTTATTTCAGGAATCGGGGCAAAGGGAATGCGGGTTTATTGCCGAGAATCTCCGTATCGATTATTCTCGGCGACAGGTCTTCCTCGATAATGCGGAAATCCATCTAACCACGATTGAATATCGCCTCCTTACCGTCCTTAAGCAACACGCCGGCAAGGTATTGACCCTCCGGCAGCTCCTCAAGGAGGTCTGTGGACCATCCCACGTAGAACAATCCCAATACCTCCGAGTCTATATGACACAGTTACGGCACAAAATTGAAAAGGAGCCCGCCCGAGATTTCTCATCAATGAACCCGGCATCGGTTACCGCTTTAAATATGATCCCGGAAGATAGGGAAGTCGTTTTTATTGAGCATGCAAGGTTTACGATTTGTCCAATCATTTTTCTTGTAATCGGAGGAGGGCGACAACTTCTATATGACTGGTCTGGGGAAACATGTCGAAGGTTTGCAGGTTTTGCAGTGTGTAGTCATGATTGGCAAGGAAACGGCAATCCCGGGCCTGGGTGGCGGGATTGCAGGAAACATAAATAATCCGTTTGGGCCTCAGCCTATTGACAGATGTGAGTACTTTGCCGGGACAACCTGTACGGGGTGGGTCGAGGACCAGGACATCAAGAAATTGCCGCCTGGCAACAAACTGGCTTTGCATAACTTCCCCCGCATCACCGATAATGAAGTCGGCGTTATCATGACCCGCCCGCTCTAAGTTTTCCCGGGCACAGGTTATTGCTTTCCCCCATAGCTCGATGCCGAAGATCCGGCGGGCGGCGGGGGCTAAGAACATGGAGAATAATCCCGATCCGCAGTAGGCGTCGAGAACCGACTCCCGGCCCGTCAGGGCGCACATCGCGACGACGGCATCCACCAGTTGCTCCAGCAGATAGAGATTGGCCTGAAAAAACCCTTGGGCCGGAACTAGAAATGTCCTGCCCTTGACAATCCTGGGGACAACAGCACCGCAAAAGACGAGGTCGCCGCCGGTGTCGGCATGAATGGGCCAGAGGTCCAGAAGGTCAATGAAAGCGCCACCGTCGGCGGTAGCATGGGAAAGGTCCGGGGGTAACGACCGACTGCGAAGCGCCTCTTCCAACACGGGATAATTCAGAGCTGCAGCCGGGATATCTGCCCCGATCTCCCTCCCCCAGGACCAGGCCGTAACTTGCCGTCTGCTGACGGTGACAGGGGATTCCCGCACCTGCTCATGAAGCCCCTGAAGGGCCTGATTAAGAGATTCGGCAATTATTTCACAGCGACCTGCATCAACAATGTCTCGGCTTTTCGAACGGAGAAAACCGGCCACCCCATCCTGCCCGTCCCGTTTCCCGATCCAGAAATCTGCCTTCCCCCGGTATTTAAAGGGCCGGGGTGAGGTGATCACGTCCGCTACCGGCGGGTCGGGAAAGCAGCCGATACGCCGGTAGGTCTCCACTACCTGAGTCTTTTTGATTGCCAATTGGTCCGGATAGGAAAGATGCTGATAGTCGCAGCCTCCGCATTGGGTGAAATGGGAGCACCGGGGGGCAATACGCAACGGAGAAGACTTGACAAGTTCGTGTATTATTCCGTGGGCATGCCGCTTCTTAACCTCAGTGACCTTCACCAATACCTCGTCCTCCGGGGCGGTATAGGGGACAAAGATGGCCTGATTTTGATAGCGGCCGACGCCCTCACCGCCGAAGGCGATATCCTTGATGATGAGGGGAATGACCATCCCCTCTTTAAGGGTGGAAACTTTCCCGTCAATACTCATGGTAAATCATCCTTTTGTTTCACTTTACAATCCTCCCGATTGCTGCTAATGACCCCTCATCAAGTCAATAGTTATCGGAGTACAATACTTTGGACAATCCCAATATACACCGCCTGACCTATGAAGGCAAAGAATTGATTCTCGTTGGCACGGCCCATGTCTCCCGGGAGAGCGCCGACCTGGCCGAGGCGGTGATTGACGCAGAACGTCCCGACGCCGTCTGCGTGGAACTCTGCCAATCACGCTATGAGGCCATCAAGCAGCGGGACAAATGGCAGGAGATGAATATTGTCAAGGTGATCAGGGAGAAACGGACCTCGGTTCTGCTGTTCCAATTGCTTTTGGCCTCTTTCCAGAAGAAAATCGCCGAAAAGTTCGGGATTACTCCCGGCGAAGAAATGATCCGGGCCGTCGCCAAGGCGGAGAAAGTGGGGGCCGAAGTCGTCCTCGCGGACCGGGAAATCCGGGTCACCCTCCTGCGGGCCTGGCGGAAGATGGGTTTCTGGGCGAAAATCCGGGTCCTCCCCGAGATGATCATTTCCCTTTTCTACACCGAAGACATCACGGAAGAGGAAATAGAGAAGCTAAAACAGCAGGACGTCCTCGAAGTGGCCCTCCAGACCTTCGGGGAAAAACTGCCGTCCTTAAAGACGACCCTTATTGATGAACGGGACGAGTATCTGTCCCATACCATCAGTCACGCCACGGGAAAGAAGATTGTCGCTATCATTGGCGCCGGGCATATACCGGGCATCAAAAAGCACATCGGCCATATTGTGGACATGGAAGCCATCAACCAGATCCCGCCGCCGGGCCTCTGGACGCGATACGCCGGCTGGGGTTTTTCCGCCGTTATCGTCTTGATGTTCATCGCCGGTTTTTTCTATTCCGGCGGGAAGACAAGCTTGGACATGGTCATCATGTGGTCGGCCATCACCGCAGCCTGCGCCGGTGTCGGCGCTCTGATCATGTTGGCTCATCCATTGACGATTCTCGCCTCCGCCCTGTCGGCTCCTATTGCCACCATCCATCCCCTCATAGCCACGGGCTGGATTGCCGGGCTTGTCGAGGCGACCCTGCGCAAGCCCCAGGTCCGGGATTTCCTGGCCCTGAAGGACGACATCAGCTCGGTGCGGGGATTTTTCCGCAACAAGATTACCAGGTTATTGATCCTGGTGGCGTTTGTGAATCTGACTACCTCCGTCGGCACGCTGGTGGCCATTCCCGTGGTCATGAAATACTTTTTTACCAAGGTGTAAAATGACGTCCCCAAGAACCTCCGGCCTTTGTCCCAATTGCCGCAAGCTGATAAGTCTCGATGAACCGGTTTGCCCCTATTGCGGCATCGCCAGCCCGGGATCGCGCTGGCGCATATCTTTCCTAAGCCGCTGGACAGGCGGCAATCTCGATCTCGTCCGCCTGATCATCTACACCAACGTCGCCTTCTATCTCCTGTCCATTCTCATCAATCCATCCGGAATGGGCGTCACCATGAACCCCCTCATGCTCTTTTCCCCCTCGGAAAGCAGCCTGTTCCTCCTGGGGGCCACGGGATCCCTGCCGATTACCCAGTTTCATCGCTGGTGGACCCTGATCACCGCCTCCTTTCTCCACGGCGGCCTTCTCCACATCTTCTTCAACATGATGGCCCTCAATCAATTGGGGCCCTTCGTCGTTGCCGAATTCGGCGTTCATCGTTTCGCCGTCATCTATACCGTGACGGGCATCGCCGGCTTTCTCCTTTCCTATCTGGCAGGGATTCCCTTCACCATCGGCGCCTCGGCGAGCATCTGCGGCCTCATCGGGGCCATTCTCTACTTCGCCAAGAGCCGGGGCGGTTTTTACGGAGATGCGATGTACCGTCAGGCTATGGGCTGGGTCGTCGGCCTCGTCCTCTTCGGTCTCCTCATTCCGGGAATCAACAACTGGGCTCACGGAGGCGGCCTGGTTGCAGGGATTGCGTCAGCGTTCATCCTCGGTTACGAGGACCGGCACAAGGAAACATCATTTCATCGCATCCTGGGAAATGTCTGTATTTTCGGAACCGCCGGCCTGTTGATCTGGGCTGCTCTGTCGGCATTTTACCAGCTTTTTCAGTACATGGCGTATTTCCGCTAATCCTTGATATGAGTTTAAAGGCGGTTGGAACCTCAAATAAATTTATCAAGAAGGGGGAAAAATGAAAAAGTCTTTTTTTATCATCACCTTGATCTTCATCATCGGACTTCTGGCGGGCTGTGAAGGCGGCGTCGTTGTCGGAGGAAAATCCGTGGGCGTGCAGGACGGTCAATTTGTTCGTTCCAGCGGTTATATGATTGGCTCGTACCCTTATCCCTTCGATGCGGTCTGTCAGGGAATCGACGACACCCTCAAGGACATGAGGGCCGTAACCAACGAAAAACACGTCAAAATCGGCAAGGCGAACATAATTGCCACGCTCCAAGGTGAAAAGGTTACCTTTGAGGTGGAGTTCAAGGAAAAAAACAAGACCGACGTGTCAATCCTGGTCGGCATGGGGGGAAGCAATATCGCCTCGCAGCTCATTCATGACCGTCTGCGGCAGACCCTGACAAAAACCGCGAAATAACAAGTTTTCGTGCTTCCTGGCCAGTGTTTATCTCGCCGTTTAGCTGGGCGTCTTCAATCGTGTTCAGAATCTCCCGGAACAGCGGGCCGGGGCGGAAACCGAGTTCCTGTAGATCGTAGCCCGTCAGCAGCCGGGGAGGATGCAGGTCCTCCGCCGTCAGTTCCTGGAGCTTTCCCCGGCAGAATGCGTCATTGTCGAGATGGCCGTGGCTCCCCAGACAATCGAGGCGGTGGAGGGCCAGATGGAGATCGAAATCCGGCATTCTCAGGAACTTCTTCACCGTATTGGGCCGCATATCCTGAACATGCATGAAGCGCATGTGGTTCTCGATGAGGGCAAGGACAACGTCTAGATCCGCCTTGGAAAATTTCAGACGCCTCATGATTGCGGTGGCGATCTCTACCCCTTTTTTCACATGGCCATAGAAATGAACCCCCGTCTCGCTCTCCGTCCGCGTTGCCGGTTTGCCCACATCATGAAGGAGGGTTGCCCAGGCTAACCGGCTATCGGCCTCCGTGTTATGTCGTCTTTCCTGGGGCAGCCGGGCGAGCATGGTAAGGGTATGCTCCCAGACGTCCCCCTCGGGGTGAAACTGGGGCGGCTGGCTAACCCCCCGCAGGGCCTCGATTTCGGGAAGGAGTTGGGACAACAATCCCGCGGCCTGCAACCATTCCATTCCTTGTCGGGGATCCGGGCCGGTGAGAATCCGGGTCAGTTCCTCCCGGACCCGTTCGGCGCTGACCCGGGCAATGTCTGCCGGATGCCGTTTGATTGCCCCCAAGGTTTCCGCGTCAATGAGAAAGCCGAGATTGGCGGCAAAACGGACCGCTCGGAGCATCCGCAGATGATCTTCGGCAAATCTCTCTTCCGGATTGCCGATGGTCCTGATCACCCGCCTTTCAATATCCGCAACACCGCCCACATAATCGACGATCTCCCCCGTTTCTGGATCCATGAGGAGACCGTTGACGGTAAAGTCACGGCGGTAAACGTCCTCTCTTGCCGTGGCAAAGGAAACCTGGGAGGGATGGCGGCCATCCTCGTATTCCGCCTCTTTCCGGTAGGTGGCCACCTCATGGGCATGGTCGCCCTCGCTGATGAGGATCACGCCGAAACTGACCCCCACGGGATAGGTTCGTGGAAAGAGAGATATGACCTGTTCCGGGCGGGCGGAGGTCACAATGTCGTAATCCTCGGGGGCCTCACCCCGGAGGAGATCCCGCACACAGCCGCCGACGAAAAACGCCTCATGGCCGGCTCCGCGCAGGGTGCGTACAATGTGGAGCGCTCCTTGACCCATCTCCGTCCCGCTATCAGGTATCGCCGCCTTCATCACGCAATGTCCCCTGCCATTTCTCTTATCGTATGTAGTCATTGCGTTTCTAAATCAAAGATGAAATCAAGGCGGCAAGGCAGAGGCGACGCAGGCGTATTTTTCATACGTCGAGGAGCCGATGGCCGATGCCAACGAAGATAGCGCTTTGATTTAAAAACGGAATCAGTAGTCATCGTGATCATCAGACAAAGCCCGCGGGTTCTCCTTTCTCGCCCTCCAGAACCGGTATCCGAAGAACAGGACAAACACCAGGGGCACCCCGCCCATGAGGATATTTTCCACTGTCCAGGGAGGTCGGAGAAAGAAAATAGTAGAGAAAATTACCGAGACAACGATGAACGCCCAAGTAGCCTGAATCATTGAGTCCTCCATTTATTCATTCATGACGTATATCGGTCATGAATTTTTCATCTTGCCGAGCTTGATGGCGCACAAGTCGCCGCACATGGTGCAACCTTCTTCATTGGCGCTGGCGCTCTTTTCGAGGAGCGCCGTCGCCCGTTCCGGATCAATGCATACATCCACCTGTCCCTGCCAGTTGAATTCCTTCCGGAACGTCGCCATGAGCCGGTCCCTGTCCATCGCCCCCGGCAGTCCCTTGGCTAAATCGGCGATATGGGCCGCGATTTTGGAGGCAATGACTCCTTCCCGAACATCCGCCAGCGTTGGCAGGCGGAGATGTTCAGCCGGGGTGACGTAACAGAGATAATCAGCCCCGGCCGCCCCGGCAATGGCGCCGCCGATGGCAGAGGTAAGATGATCGTACCCCGGCGCGATGTCCGTCGGCAGAGGTCCAAGGACGTAGAAAGGGGCACCCTCACACATTTTTTTCTGCAGCAGAATGTTGCTCTCAATGTCCTTAAGGGGAACATGGCCCGGCCCTTCAATCATTACCTGGACCCCCCGGTTCTTTGCCCTTTTTGCCAGTTCTCCCAGCAGTATCAGTTCCTGTATCTGTCCCCGGTCCGTGGCGTCGGCAAGGCACCCCGGCCGCAATCCGTCTCCCAGGCTCAGGACCATCTCGTATTTCCTGGCAATCTCCAGCAGGCGATCGTATTGTTCGTACAGGGGGTTCTCCTTGTCATTGCAGGCCATCCAGTGGGCGGTAAAAGAACCTCCTCGGCTGACGATCCCCAGTAGACGGCCCTGCGCCTCGACGGCGGCGACACTGCGCCGGGTCACCCCGCAGTGGACGGTGATGAAATCCACCCCGTCCTCGCCGTTATCCTCGATTACCTGAAACATGTCGTCGGCGGTCATCTCCACAATGGTCTTGCCCTGGGCAAGCATGCGCACCGCCGCCTGGTAGATGGGGACGGTGCCGATTATCAGGGGCGATGCCGCCACGATAGCCTGACGGATGGCCCGGATATCGCCCCCCGTGGAGAGGTCCATGATCGTGTCCGCCCCGGCGGCAACGCAGACCCGCACCTTTTCCAGCTCTGCCTGCACATCCGCCCGGTCTTTGGAAGTCCCGATATTGGCGTTGATCTTGGTTCGCAGGCCTTTGCCGATGGCGATAGGTGGGATCTTTCCGTGCCCGTTGTTACGGATGACCACGATGTTTCCGTCCGCCACCCCGGCGCGGATAAATTCGGGGTCACGCCCCTCTTGCCCCGCACAGATCTTCATCTCCTCAGTGATAACGCCTTGTTGCGCATGTTCTATTTGAGTCATCATATTTCCTTTACCTCTTCAATTATGACGTTCTTGCATAAACTAAATTTCTCCCTCCCCCTCACAGGGAGATCTGGGGTGGTCAATGAGATCTTCATTACCGTTTAGTTCCCTCCCCTTCCAGGGGAGGGCCAAGGTGGGGATGGGTCTGTTTTTCGTCGTCTTGTTCATAAAGATACACCAGATGATTAGTGGGACCATGACCGGCGCCGAGACGCAGGGCATGACGAATGGCAGCGGCCATGTAAGCTTCCGTTTCGGCGACTGCCTCCCGCATCGTCCTGTCTTTGGCAAGGCCTGTAGCGAGGGCGGCGGAGAAGGTACATCCCGTCCCGTGAGTATCCTTTGTCATGATTCGTTCAAAAGGGAATTCATAAAAATCCCGTCCGTCATACAGGACATCCACAGCGGCTCCGAGGAGATGACCCCCTTTGACGATGACATTCGGCACGCCCAGATCATGGATGATTTTAGCTGCCGCCTTCATGTCGGAAACGGAAGCAATGATCACATCGGTGAGAATCTCGGCCTCCGGGATGTTCGGCGTGGCTACGAGAGCCAGGGGTAACAGTTCCCTGATCAAGACATCGCGGGCCCCGGGATCCATGAGGGCTGCCCCTCCCTTGGCAACCATAACGGGGTCAACAACAAGCTTTTTGATGTCATATTGCCTGATCTTTTCCGCAACGACCTTCATGATCGCAACGGAAGCAAGCATCCCGGTCTTGGCGGCGTCAACGCCGATGTCTGTCGCTACGGCATCAAACTGCGCGGCGATAAACGCCGTCGGTACCTCGTGGATGGCATGGACGCCAATGGTATTCTGGGCCGTCAGGGCCGTGATGACGCTCATGCCAAATCCGCCCAAGACGGTGATAGTCTTCAGATCCGCCTGAATTCCCGCTCCGCCGCCGGAATCGGAACCGGCTATTGTTAATACTCTTTTTATATTGGCCAAAACAAATTCCTTTCAGTTATGCTCCAACACAAAAACCCCATCCCCCTCATGACCTCCTCTTGTAAGGGGGAGTGTTGGGGAGGGGTGGGCCAAAAAGTTCAGCACAATAGTTAGGGTCAGCGTCGTATTAAGTCCTCAGGTAATGAATTACGAGTAAACAGCCTACATCGACTCGGATCTGTCCTGTCTCCGACGTCAATCGGTTGCTGATCCCGCAGGGGCGGGCCATGGTCATGGTCGCATCTTCCAGGAGATATTCAAAGCCTTCCAGGGTAATTCCACGAGCCTCCCCTCCCCAGGGAAAGATGGATACGGTCTGTCCCCTTTTTCCGAAGACGGATGCCGCTCCCGCCATGACAAAGACTTCACAATCTTCATCGGCGAGTCTTATGGGAACGCCTTTTTCCAGACCCATCATCAGGAGCCCGAGATTGGCCAGGGTATGATCCAGTCGTTTCCCCATCGCCCCAAAAATCAGGATTTCTTCGGGATTCATCGCCAGCGCCCGTGTGAGGGCCAATTGGGTATCCGTTTCGTCCTTCCGGGCTGGAAAGGGGGCAACGGCGACCCCTTTTTCTTCAAAGTGCCGCAACAACTCATCGTCCAGAGAATCCATATCCCCGATGATCAGATCGGGGACAAGACCGAGGGCATGGGCATAACGAGCCCCGCCGTCGGCGCACAGAACTGCCTCCGGGTCTGCCGCCTCGATTCGCCGTTGGAGAAACTCCATATCCTTAATGCCGGATCCCGCAATAATTACAACCGCTTTTTTCACCATTTCATCCACAATTCAAAGGGGCCATACCCCACCGGGATATGGCCCCTGAAAAATACTGATCATCTTTCCGCCACTCTCCCTACGCTGGCATTACCCAGGTCAGGTTCAAAGGGTATCTTCTCAGCCTTATCGGCGCCCCTGTCAACCATTCGCGGACATGACAGCGATGCATGAAACATCGGTCCCCGGCCACAAAAGGTGATGTGCAATCCTATGAATCTATCTTTGGAAAAGCAAGGACTTTTTTGGCTTTGGAAAAGCAGGGATTTTTCAGGCGATAACGGATCGCCAGCTTCCCGAGGGGATGCGGGGCATTCCTTCGACGCTCATGTCCACAAAATAGGTCCAGGCGAGGCAAGGCGCCCCGTCGGCCCTCCTTGCCTGAATGATTGCCCTGCGGAAAAAGGCCCCTGTTGTTGCATAACGCCTGGCTGTTTCAACAATATCAAGAATTTCAAAGGCCTTTTTCGGGTCCTTCAATGTATAGAGCTCTCCATTGACGATCTGACGTCCCGTCACATCAGGGATCATGCAGGGGAAGCCCTTCCAGCTATTATAGAGTAACCCGTGTGCCTGGGCCTCTATCCGCGAGTCCAGATCGGCCCAGCCGGCTAATAGATAGTGACGTGGACAGCCGCTCATCAGTGTTCCGTAAACAAAGAGGTGCTTAATATAGAAGTCCGGTTCCTTCCCTTCCGTCACGGACGCGAGCATCTGTTCATTGATCTGTTGAGCCGCCATTCCTTCCCGGACGATGCGGAGATAATCCGGATGGGGGGGGACAAAGATCTTGGAGGTTTTAGAGGCGTCTATCTGATAGGCGACGGCGACGTGTTCCCGGCCGTCATCGGTCAGGGCCACGATGTTTAGATGCTTGTACATATGTTCCGTATCACCCTTGGCGTCAAGAACATTCCATCCGCCGGGAAGGACGCGGAAAAGCGCTCCCGGGGTCGCCTGCCCAAGCTGGTACTTGATATTCAGGATACCGCCCCGGCGGAAAGAAGAGTAGTAATTGATAATCAGGCGGGTGTCGGGCAGACAGGCGTTTGCCACCTTTTCTCCGAGGGGATAAATATGACCTCTCTCTTCACACCAGCGGTTCAGATCGCTCGCGTTCAGATTGGAGCCATAGGCAAAATATAAAAGTTCGCCCATCATGGTTGCATAGATTTCCCTGGAATTCCGAATAGTTTAATCGCATTATCCGCAGTTGCCCGTCCCACCTCCGGGACGGATAAGCCCTTCAATTCTGCCACCTTTTTTGCTGTGAAGGCAACATATGCGGGTTCGTTCCGCTTGCCCCGGTGGGGATGGGGCGTCAGATACGGGGCGTCTGTTTCGATCAGAAGCCGCTTCAGGGGGACCTGGCGGACGACCTCCCATAACCGGTCTGATTTGGCATAGGTTACCGGACCGGCAACAGAAATATAAAAGCCCATCTCCAGGCAGGTCATGGCCATGGCCGCATTGCCGGAAAAACAGTGGATCACGCCGCCCGTCGATCCCTTCCATTTCTTCAGGATGGAGACGGTTTGGCTGTGGGCGTCCCGGTCATGAATTATCACCGGCAGTCCCAAGTCGGCGGCAATGGCAAGCTGTTCTTCAAAACACCGGGTCTGGGTCTCCGGCGGCGACAGGTTGCGGAAGAAATCCAGGCCGATCTCCCCATAAGCCACCACCTTTTCTTCCCGGGCCAGCTTTTTCAGGAAGAGATAGGTCTGATCGTCGATGCCTTTCGTGTCGTGAGGGTGGATACCGACGGCGGCGTAAACGGAGGGATGGGTGCGGGCTATCTCCACCGCCTTGCGGCATTCTCTGGGAGTTGTCCCCACCGTAACGATATAGTCGACCCCCCCCTCCGTGGCCCTGCGGACAACATCGTCCCGATCACGGTCGAACTCTCTCATTTCCAGGTGGGCGTGGGAATCGATAAACATATCTTTTTATGAAACGGGACTATCCTTCTTTTCCATGACGACGGTAACCTTATCCGCGTTAGCGGAAACGTCGGGGAGGTTTTCCAGATAGTCCTTCAAGTCTTCTTCTTTCAACTCCCCATTCATGATTTTCATTCCGATGATCCTCTTGTCAGTGCTGCCATTGTATAACTGTTTAGCCATGTCTTCCTTTAACCCTCCCGGATCATTTTCTTTGCCTTCTCGATATGTATTACCGCCTCCGTCGCCATCCTGTCAAGGAGTTCCCCGCAGGTGGGGATATCCCTGATGAACCCGATGGACTGTCCGACCATGAGGGGAGCGTAATCCACGTCTCCCGTTTCCCAGGCCTGCTTTACCTTCTGTCCGGAAAGAAGGGGGATGAGTTCCTCAAAACCGCCGCCCCGCTTCTCGATGGCGCACACCTCTTCCAGCACCTTCGTTTTCAATCCCCGACCCTGTAGACCCAGAGATTTCCCGTAGATGACCGTCTCGTTTTCCTGCCGCCGGATCAGTTCTTGCTTGATGTTTTCATGGACTTCGCACTCCCGGGTGGCCACAAACCGGCTGGCCATCATGACCCCCTGGGCTCCCAGGACCAGGGCCGCCGCCAGGGAGCGGCCATCGGCGATGCCGCCCACGGTGACTACGGGGATTTTTACGGATTCCGCAATCCGGGGCGTCAGGACCATGGTTGTGACGTCGTCGTCGAGGGGATGACCGCCCTCTTCGATACCGGCGGCGTAAATGCCGTCGTAACCGACTTTTTCGGCATGGAGGGCATGACGGACAGACCCGACCTTATGAAAGAGTTTCACACCCGCCCCCTTGAGGGCCTCAATTGCGGCCATGCCGGCCACCTTGTCTACGGGTGTGCCGGAAAACTCGATCCCTGCAACCTTTTCCTCGGTACAGACCCGGATGTACATTTTGTGATGCTCCGGGGTAATCCGGACAGAGGGCAGCAGGGTAATATTTACCATGAATGGCTTATCCGTAAGTTTTCGCGTTTCCCCGATGGCCGTGCGGAAGTCAGCTTCCGTTTCATAATTTCCCGCCGTCAGGTTGCCCATTCCGCCGGCATTGGAGACGGCGGCGCAGAACCGGGGCTTGCATAGCCACATCATGGCCCCGCAGATGATGGGATATTTGATGCCAAACATTTTGGTAATGGCTGTTTTGAACATAAACAATCTCCTTGAACTTGTTTTGACAGGAACGTTGTTTTCTAATGAAAAGTCTTGTTCCTGTCAACTTCTTTTCCGGTTTTTCGCAGGGGGGCCGGTTCCTTCTTGACAGCAGAGAGACGAAAGGTTAGCCTTCCAGCAATTCAGAGGTCAGGGGAAAGCTTTTTATGATTGAAATTATTGAATATGCGGATGTAACTCAGATCAAACTGAGCCGGGAGTTGGACGGCAAGCCCCTCTACTGGCTAGCCGCCTATCTCGTCGATGGACTCCTTATCGATACAGGCTGCGACTATACGGCCGTGGAGCTGGTCTCCTTCCTGGCGGGGAAGAAACTCGATCTGACGGTCAACACCCACTTCCATGAAGATCATGTCGGCGGCAATGCCCTGATTCGGAAGCGGTTCAACATTCCCATCTACGCCCCGGTAGAATCCATCCCCATCATCGGGCAGAAGCCCTTCCTTTACCCCTACCAGGAAATGGTCTGGGGATACCCGGCGCCTTCGACGGCGGAACCGGTCCCGCCTATTATCAGGACGTCCCGCCATACCTTCGACGTTTTGGCGACGCCAGGGCATTCGGCAGGGCACATTGTCCTGCTGGAAAAGGAGTGCGGCTGGTGTTTCTCCGGGGACATTTTTGCCCGGGAAAATCCCAAGTTCATCCGTCCGGAAGAGGAAATGGGGGAAACAATCAACTCGTTAGCGCAAATTCTGGCGGCAATGCCCCCCCGGTTTACTTTGTTTACCTCCGTCGGGAGGATTGTGGAAAACGGGCGGGAGACTCTGGAAGCCAACATCCGCTACTTGCAGGAGCTTGCGAAAAAGGCGCAGGTACTTCAGAAACAGGGCCGCAGCGTGGCGGAAATCATTCAGGAACTTTTCGGTGGGGAGCATCTCTTCGCCGAGATGACCAACGACCAATACACGACGGAAAATCTGATCCGTTCGGTCCTGAAGATTGCCGGTACCGTCACCCCGGCCCCGTTTCGCTATATGGGGCCGGAAGGGAAATTCGCAGGCTGATAGCAATGCAAGGCATTGATAAAACAGAAATTTACGTGCTTGTGCACGGCGCAACTGCGGGAGGCTGGGTCTGGACGCCCATCCCTGCCATGCTGCGCGAGGCCGGACACACAGTATATACGCCGACCCTGACCGGCCTGGGTGAGCGGGCCCATCTCCTTGGTCCGGACATAGACCTCAGCACTCATATTGATGATATTGTTGGTGTTTTTATCTATGAAGATCTGCGGGACGTCATCCTGGTGGGCCACAGTTACGGCGGCGCCGTTGTCACCGGGGCGGCGGAAAGGATCCCCGAGCGGATCAGGCAACTCGTCTATCTGGATGCCCTGATTCCAGAGGACGGACAATCCGTCATAAACCTTTACCCCGATGATATTGCAGAGTTATTGTCTCAATATGTAAAGGCCGCTGGTGGCGGATGGCGCTATCCGCCTCCGGAACCCAAGGGAGATCCCCGTTTCGCCGATCATCCCGCCCGGACCATGTTTGAACCCATGACCCTCACCAATCCCCGCGCCCGGAGCATCCCCCGGGTCTATATCTATTGTACCGACAAGGGAGACGCCGGTCCCCAGCACCAGGGAATCATTCAAACCGCCACCCGGGTCCGCGCCGCCGGATGGCCCTTTTATGAAATAAAAACTGGCCACCACCCCATGCAGACGGCCCCGGAGGAACTCGCCCGCATCCTTTTGTCTCTCGCCTGACCAAATTTGGATATTTAAGTATCATATGGCCAAACTTCTATCCAATTACATATACATGGAAATATCCGACTTCCTCTGATAGAATGTCCCTCATAATCGGGATGCGGGGTTGAGGATGAGAAGCAAGCAGAGCTGTTGATTATGAGATCAACCTACCTACTTTTGAGCAATTGAGGCGAATTATGACTGATGGTCCAAATGAGGAGAAATTCTTTTCTGTCGATAACCTGAAAGAAGAGGACATCGCATTGCTTGATCCTACCCTGAGATGGTGGATGTCCGAGCAGGGGCAGGTCAGGGAAGAAGAGGTACGGGTAACCAAAGAGCGGATGCAGGCAAGCATCAGGGATGCCCATGATGACGTCTATATTGTGGCCCGAGACCGCGCCGGAGGTCCTCCGGCAGGCGTGATGGGATTCGGCTGTCTCGATGCGCGTTTTTTACCGTACCGATCCTCAGCAGACGCCAAGGCGGCGGGACTCTTAATGGCCTTCATTTCTCCAGAGTACCGTGGCCGGGGACTGGGCAAGGTCCTGATTACCGAGGTCTTTCATAAGGCAAGCACATCCGGTTGTACGGAAGTAATCTGGTCGAGCAACCCCCGCTACCGGGAAACTGCCTGGAAATTCTACACCGCTATGGCAGGAGATCCTGTCGGAACTATTGATAATTTCTTTTTTTCCGGCAGCTTCTCCCCGGTTTGGAGGAAATCGTTTTAAGATGCCGTCCTGAATGGCAATGATAGTTTCTCTTCCCTGCAACTCCCTCCCCTTCAAGGGGATGGGTAAGGATGGGTCTCTACAGCTATTTTCATCCCCCTTTGTGACGACAAGGCACCATGTATGTTTAATTCGTTAATAAAGTAGTATGTTTTTTATATGAGAGAATTTGTAATTTTTGCCCACCGCGGAGCGAGCGGTTATGAACCGGAAAACACCCTCTCGGCCTTTGAGCTGGCCCTGGTGATGGGGGCGCGGTGGATTGAATTGGATGTCTATGCCGTGGATGGAGAACTGGTGGTCATCCACGATGATCGCCTGGAGCGGACCACCAACGGCACGGGGCTCGTGATGGACAAAGACCTTTCTTATCTCCGCACCCTCGACGCCGGAAAGGGGCAAAAAATACCATTGCTCAAAGAAGTTTTTGATTTAGTTAGTGGTCGAGCCGGGATCAATATCGAATTGAAAGGACCGGAAACCGCCGCCCCGACCTCCTCCCTTATCGCCGTCGCGATCACAGAGCGCCGGATGACGGCGGAACAATTCATTGTCTCCTCTTTTAACCACAAGGAATTGCAACATTTAAAGACCATCCAACCCGAGATCAAGCTCGGCGCCCTCGTCTCCGGCGTCCCTTGGCACAATGTCCGGTTTGCCGAGAAAATGGGGGCTTACGCCGTTCACGCCGGGATGAATATTGTCAACAGGAGGTTTGTTGCCAACGCCCATCGCCGGGGGCTGAAATTATTTGTCTATACAGTGAATACAGGGGAAGATCTGAAACGGATGCAGGATATGGGTGTTGATGGTGTATTTACCAACTATCCTGATTTATTCAGTTATTAAAAAATTCGTCCCGCTATTGCCTGTCAGATATCTTCCACGGTCGGGAATATTTTTCCAGGCTGTCCATACTTTATCCTTGACGATCATGAACTTTCTTACGTATGATGCCCCCCGCCGCTAAGGATTATTGATTCGCACAAATGAGCAGCAAATGACGCAAAGGTAAAGTCGATCTATGAAAAGAAGCACCATATTAAAGATTCTCTGTCTGGCCATCCTTTTCGGCGGCGGGACCTGGTTCTTTATACATTACGATCTTATCCAGTTTTTCACAGACCGGAAGAAGATCATCGAGTTTATCAATTCCTTCGGACCCCTGTCGGTGGTGGTTTTTATCGGCCTCCAGATCCTCCAGGTTCTTTTCGCCCCCGTTCCCGGAGAGGCAACGGGATTCATCGGCGGGTACCTCTACGGGTCCGTCTTGGGGACGCTGTATTCTACCATTGGGCTTACCATCGGTTCCTGGCTTGCCTTCGCCCTGGCCCGCTGGCTGGGACTGTCTTTCGTGGAAAAAGCCGTCAGTCCGGCGATCCTTAAAAAATACGACTACTTCATGGAACATAAGGGAACCCTCGTTACCTTTGTCCTGTTTCTCATTCCCGGTTTCCCCAAGGACGCCCTCTGTTATATCATGGGATTGAGCCACATGCGGACGCGACTATTTCTGATCGTTTCCACCGTCGGCCGCCTTTTGGGAACAGCCATGCTTTCCGTCAGTGGTAACTGTTTACGGTACAATCAGCACGGCGCGCTCTGGGTTCTTGCGGCCATCAGCATCAGTTCCGTCATTATTGCCTATTTTTTCCGTGATAAGTTGCACAATTTCCTGAAAGACAAGCACTTCCCACCGTCATAGATATCCATACTGATGTCACAAAGGAACGGCGGGAATAATTCCTCATAAAAAGGGGAATATTTCCCCAGCATTAGGGGCGCACAGAAACAGCCATCAAGGCACTTGAATTACAACAATCCGGTTTTGTTAAGTATTATAAAATATTCATTTCTGGCATGTTTCTTGTTACTACATAAAGAAAAAATGAAAGGAGGTGACACCACAAATGAAGAAACTGCTCTCGATCATCGTTTCGATTCTTTTCGCACTTTCCGTATCCGGTTTGGCATTCGCCCAGGCAGCTCCGGCCGCAAAGCCCGCTGCTGAACCTGCTGCAAAGGCCGACGTGAAGGCCCCTGCAAAGGAAAAGAAGGCTAAAAAGGCTAAGAAGGCTAAGAAGGCTGACAAGAAGGCTGACAAGAAGGCCGACGAGAAGGCTCCGGCAGCTGCTGCCGACAAGAAGTAAGAACCTTCCCATCTTTAGCTCTAATAAAAGAGGCTCCTGATATCAGGGGCCTTTTTTATTTTATTATCTGCCCCCACGGAGTCGCGGATCAAGGGCGTCCCGAATACCTTCTCCCAGGAGGTTATATCCCAGCACGGTGATCAGGATGGCCAGACCGGGATAGAGGGACAGCCACCAAGCGATATCGATGTTATCCTTCCCTGCCGTCAGGATGTTGCCCCAGCTCGGTGTCGGTGGCTGGACGCCAATTCCCAGAAAGCTCAGCGCCGATTCCGTGAGAATCGCCCCCGCCACCCCCAGCGTCGCCGCCACGAGGATGGAGGTCATGGCATTAGGAAGGATATGCCGGAAGATGATCCGGGCGTCGCCGGCCCCCAGGACTCGCGCCGCCATTACAAAATCTCTTTCCTTCAGGGACATGAAATCGGCCCGGACCAGCCGGGTGATGCCCATCCATCCTGTCGCTCCGATGATGATCATAATGTTCCAGATGGAGGGATCCAGGAAGGCGATGACGGCCAGGATAAGGAAAAACGAAGGGAAACACAGCATCATGTCCACAAACCGCATAATGACGGTGTCCCACCAGCCTCCATAATAACCGGCAAGGGCGCCGAGCAGGGCGCCGATAATCACGGCGATGCCTGTCGCCACAAATCCGACCTTCAGGGAAATGCCCGCCCCCCAGATCATTCGACTCAGGACGTCCCGTCCTAACTGATCCGTTCCGCACCAGTGTTCTATGGAAGGAGGGGCAAGAATCTTTTTCAGATCAATGGCGAGGGGATCATGAGGGGAAAGCCACGGCGCCAGCAGGGAAACGATAAAAAGGAACAGAACGATAACGCCGCCGGCGACGGCCATCTTGTTGCGTAAAAACCGTTTCCACAACTCAGAAAACATGTCTGCTCCGTTTAGTGCCTGGCCTAAGCTGCGCGAATCCTGGGATCCGCCACGGCGTAGGCGACGTCCGCAATCAGGTTTCCCAGGAGGGTGAGGACGGCGCCGATGAATAAAATACCCATGATGGTTGGATAATCCCTTGCCATGACGGACATGTAAAAAAGCTGCCCCATCCCGGGAATGGCAAAAATCGTCTCGAAGATGACGCTGCCGCCGATAAGCCCGGGAATCGAAAGACCGAGAATAGTTATGACCGGCAGAAGGGCATTGCGGAGAGCGTGCTTATAGACGACCTGGAATTCGCTCAATCCCTTGGCCCGCGCCGTCATGATATAATCCTGGCGTATAACCTCGAGCATATTGGCCCGCATGTATCTCGACAGGCCGGCTAAACCTCCGAAGGCGGATATCCCCACGGGCAGGATCAGGTGCTTGACAAGATCCCAGCAAGCGGTCCCCGGAGCAAGATACTCATAGTTCAGGGACCGGATCCCCGATATGGGCAGCCAGCCCAGATCCACCCCGAAGAAGATCATCAGGAGGAGGGCAAGCCAGAAGGTCGGAATGGCGAAACCGACAAAAACAAAGACGCTGATGATCCGATCAAACCAGGAATCCTGATGGACCGCCGAAAGCACCCCCAGTGGTATGGCCACCATCAAAATCAGGAGCAGGGAGAGGATGTTCAGGATAATGGTAATGGGCAGACGTTCCATGATCTTATCCGCCACGGGACGGCGATCGGTAGCAAATGATTTACCCAGATCCAGGACCATCAGGCGTTGCACCCACAATCCGTATTGGACATGGAGAGGCTTGTCCAGATCGTACATCGCCCGCAGGCGTTCCTTCAGTTCCGCCGACGCCCGGGGGTTCATCTGAGTCTGAAGGTCCGTCGGGGACCCGGGGGCAAGATGCATGACGGCAAAACAGATTATCGTAATCCCGACCAGCATGGGGATCATAAAACCGATGCGCTTCAGGATGTAGCTTAGCAAGGAAATCCCTCCCCATGGAACGCCGGATGCTGCATATTTTCAAGAGATTTCACGAGATTTTTTTCATTGTGGGCTTCGATGGTGACGATGGGGAAAAGACCTTTCTCTCTCAGCATCCGGGAAAACTCTCCAAAGGGAAAGCTACCATCTCCCACCGGGAGATGTTCGTCGGCCTGACCATGATTATCATGGATGTGTACCTGCCTGAGAAAGGGAGCCATTTTGTCAACCCAGTCGGTAAGCGGTTCCCGGGCAAACACGTTGAAATGGCCGGTGTCAAAACAAAATCCGCAATGAGGCGAGGAAAGTGATGTCAGGAGCCGGTGCAGTTGGCCCGGGCCTTTCTCATAGACATTTTCCAGGACCATCAGGACCGGGATATCTCCGGCGCGAGACAACAGGGCCCCCCAAGTACGGAGACTGTTTCCCAACCACTGGTCCTCCGTGGAAACATAATATCGGTCGTCAAAGGAAGGATGGCAAACGATGGAGACCGGCCGAAAGTAGTCAGCAAGGGTCAATACCTGCATGATCCGCTCCTCGGAGACAAGGCGGATCCGGGGATCGATGGCGCCGGGCCGGAGGTCCATAAAGGGGGCATGAAAGGTAACCCTCAGGTCGGCTTCTCTTAGTTTGTCGGCAACATGGCGGTAATCGGCCTCGCGATAGGTGTCCAAGGTATCGCTGTTAAAGCTGATTTCCGGATTCATTCCGTATTGCAGTACCCTGGGAAGATACTGCTTGTAGAGAAAATGAAAAGGGATATGGACCTGAACTTTTTTCAATATCGGGAATAACGCAATCTTCTCCATGCCTCCTCCTGAAGGTTGTGAAAGGAACCCTTGAAAGACAGACGGTTTTTAGCACATGAGGTCGGCTTAAGACAATGAAAAAATACATTTCATATTGACAATAAAGACTTAATCTGTTACTGAAAACAGTAGGTTATTACAATTTATCAAGAAAAGGGGGCCTTCAACCATCTCCGCAAGCCTATCCAAAACCGTCAATAGTGAGGCCGTCGCTTCACCACCCATGGATGCCAGAGAAAGAGTGTTATGTTGCATAAATGCCGCCCTGACCCGGAAAGCCCATAATCTCGTGGTCATGAAAGTCGCGGAAATATCATCTTTTGCCGATTATTTTCTCATCTGCAGCGGCGCCTCGGACCGCCAGGTCAAGGCCCTGTGCTCCTCCATCGAGGAAAGCCTGAAAAAGGTCGGCATGGCCCCTCTCGGCATTGAAGGAGAAAAGCATGGGAGGTGGGCCCTCATGGATTACGATGATGTCGTCATTCATGTTTTCCTGGAACCGCTCCGGGAATTTTATGATATCGAGCGCCTCTGGGCGGACGCCCCCAGGATGATCATCCCCGACGATGTCTCCCTAATTGAGGAACTTGCCGAGGGGTTGTGATGTGTTGAAGGAAGTGCTCCGGGATTTGGCCGATGTCCTGTTTCCTCCCCGTTGCCATTCCTGCCGGACGGTCGCAGAAAAATTGACCAATGATCTTTTCTGCGCGGCCTGTGAAGAGAAGATTCGATACATTCGTACCCCGCTCTGCCCGGCCTGCGGGGCTCCCTATGATGATTCCGAAGGATCGGACCATCTTTGCGGAGATTGCCTGACGGCCCCCAAGCCTTTCGCCGTCGCCCGGTCCGTCGCCGCTTTCGACGGCATTCTCCTTGAGGCTATTCATGCCTTTAAATATCACCATAAAACCGGTATGGGAACCGGCCTGGGAAGGATGATGACTTGCGATTCCTATACCGGCATGGACATGCAGGGCTATACGATGATCATGCCGGTTCCGCTCCATATCCGGCGTTTGCGGGAACGGGGATTCAACCAGTCCCTGCTCCTGGCAAAAATACTTTCCGCAAGGTATGCTATCCCCTTGGACTTTATCACTCTGAGGCGTGAAAGAGACACGCCGCCCCAGACGATGATGGGACGCAAAGAGCGGCAGACCAATATCAAAGGGGCCTTCGGCGTAGCCGATAAGGAAAGGGTCAGGAAGCAGCATGTTTTATTGATTGATGACGTTTACACGACGGGAAGCACCCTCGCCGAGTGCACCCGAGTGTTGTTGAATAACGGCGCGGCCCAGGTCGGCGTTCTCACCCTGGCCCGGGCGGTAAAGGATGTTTGATAAATCCGGTTACGGGATGGGGGTTGAAAATGGATAAAATCTTTCCCAAAGAGACGCTGAAAGAACAATTGAACGAGTTGCGCCAAGCGGGCAAAACCATCGTTTTTACCAACGGCTGTTTCGACATTCTTCACGTCGGCCACGTCCGTTACCTGCGAGAAGCGAAAAAACTCGGGGATATTCTTGTGTTGGCACTGAACAGCGACGCCTCCGTCCGCGCCATCAAGGGGGAAAAACGTCCCCTGGTCCCGGAAGAGGAGCGGGCGGATATCATGGCTGCCCTGGAATCCATCGATTATGTGATCCTTTTTGATGATCCGACTCCCCAGCAGTTGGTTGAATATCTCCAGCCCGACATCCTCGTCAAAGGAGGCGACTGGGCCGAAGCGGCAATCGCCGGCGCCGATTTCGTGAAGGCCTCGGGGGGCAGGGTCATCACCATTCCCCTTACCGAGGGTCGCTCTACTACCAACATCATAGAAAAGATCCGGCAGGTTTATGGTTGACGGACAGGGAGAAACTCAAAACCCTTGCAATCTATATGCTTAAATTTATTAATATATTTTGCAGAAAAACCCTGCTTTGTCTCCGCATTTGACCGTTAATTTTTTTCTTTACAAACACCTGCGGATCGTGTATGTGCTTCTATCCAAATGTCATGATACAAGTATGAAGTATAAGGTGGTGAGATGTCCTTGAAGCCCGACAAACTTCAGTTTTTCAGATTTATGTTGAATCAGAAGATAAGCGAGTTGCTGTTGGATGCGGAAAAAACCGTATCGGAAATGACCAACGGCAAGGAGAACTATCCCGATCCCAATGACCGGGCATCCCTGGAATCGGACCGTAATTTCGAACTCCGGATCAGGGACCGGGAAAGAAAACTCATTGCCAAGATGCGGGAAGCCATTCAGCGCATCGACGATGGCACCTATGGTATCTGTGTGCTCTGCGGATGTGACATTTCTGAAAAGAGATTGATCGCCAGGCCCGTGACCACCCAGTGCATCGAATGCAAGACCAAACAGGAGAAACTCGAAAAGATGAAGGGCGAATAGCCTTCTCCCTTCCCCCTCTCTCCATCCTTGCGTCTGAACAAGAAAATTCTCATATATGCCGAGGTAATGTCCATTCCAGAGCCAGCAGATAGCTTTGTTAACCTAACTACGCCCTGTTCCTACCACTGAAAAGGATTGAGCCGCCATGTTTGTGAAGGTTGCCATCCCTATCCCCAAAGATCAACCCTTTGATTATATCGTCCCCCCGGGGATGGAGAAGGATATTGTCGTAGGCAAACGGGTGCTCGTCCCCTTTGGCAACAAGCGGCAGACAGGATGCATCGTCGGGATCACAGCCGCGACGGATATTGAAAATCCCAAGGAGATCATTGAGGTCCTGGATCAGGAGCCGTTGTTTGACGACCGTGACCTCGCCTTTTACATCTGGACGGCGGATTATTACCTTTATCCGCTGGGAAAGGTCCTCGGAGAAATCCTGCCGGGGGGAAAGGACCGCCGCGACAGGACGGAAAAGGTGGCTGCCGCCACTTACCACGCGTCGTCAACCACCGAAAAATTGACGAAAAAACAACGCCTCGTGCTGAAAATCCTTCAGGAGGAAGCCGAGGTATCCGTTGCCGACCTCTGCCAAAGGTTGGGAAACATCCGTTCCACCCTTGCTACCCTCGAAAAGAAGGGGCTCGCCTGTATCACGGAAAAAGGCGTATTCCGCTCTTTACCGACTTTTCTCACCGTCGGGGAGCCCTTAGGAAGGCCGATCGCGAATCCCTCTCAGGAAGCGGTCTTACATGAGCTCTACGGAAACCTCCAAGCCGGTCAATTCAACACCTTTCTGCTGCATGGCGTGACCGGGAGCGGTAAAACCGAAGTTTATTTCCAGGCCATGGAGGAGGCCCGCCGGCGCCAGGGAGGGGTTATCTATCTCGTGCCGGAAATTGCCCTGACCCCCCAACTCATCACGCGTCTCAAAGAAAGATTCGGGAATGAAAACATTGCCGTTCTTCACAGCGGCGTCTCCCGTGCCGTCCGTTATGACCAGTGGCAGCGCCTGCGGCGAGGAGAAATGCGCATGGCCGTGGGGGTGCGCTCCGCCCTTTTCGCGCCGGTCCGGGATTTGAAATTGATCATTGTCGATGAGGAACACGACGCCTCCTATAAACAGGATGACCGGCTGCCATACAACGCCCGGGATCTGTCGATTGTCAAGGGACGTCTGCACGGGGCGACGGTTGTCTTAGGGTCGGCGACGCCGGCGGTACAAACCTGCTTCAATGCCCGAACCGGGAAATTCTTTTGCCTGACCATGCCTGGCCGAATTGCCGACAGACCCTTGCCCCGCGTGGAGATTGTCGATATGAAAATGGAAAAGGTCCTGCACGGCGGGAATGCCTTTACCATCTTTTCCCGGCGCCTCACCGCCGCCATTCGGGAAACCCTGGACCGGAAGCAGCAGGTCATGCTCCTCCTCAACCGGCGCGGTTATCACACCTTCCAGATCTGCCGGGACTGCGGCCATCCCCTGAAGTGCCGGAATTGTGAGGTTTCCCTGATTCAACATGCCCGGGAAGGGGTTTGGAAATGCCACTACTGCGATTATACCCTTGCGGGTGAATTGGTCTGTTCCCGGTGCCACAGCACCAATATCGGCGCCTACGGCATGGGAACGGAGCTGTTAGAGGAAGAGATAACCAACTTTTTTCCCGCTGCCCGGATCAGGCGCATGGACAGCGACACCATGGACCGGAAAGGGGCTCACGAGCAGTTGCTCAACGCCCTCGGTCAGGACCGGATCGATATTCTTGTGGGGACCCAGATGATTTCCAAGGGGCATGACTTTCCAAATGTAACCCTGGTGGGTGTGATCCTCGCGGATACGTCCCTTAGCCTTCCCGATTTCCGCGCCGCGGAGCGCACCTTCCAGCTCCTGACCCAGGTTTCCGGCCGGGGAGGCCGGGGTGATTTCCCGGGAAAGGTGATCATTCAAACCTTCAATCCCAACCACTATGCCATCCAGAAGGCCAAAGATCATGACTACGACGGCTTCTACGAAGAAGAAATCTCCCTGCGCCAATCCTTGTTCTACCCCCCTTTTTCACGGCTGATTCATCTGCGCCTGTCTTGTATCCATCAAGCCAAAGGGGAAGAGGGAATCACCAGGCTCGCGGAAAAGGCACGGGAGCTTCTCAAACTGGCCAGGGTGAGGGGAAAGGTGGAAATCGTCGGGCCTGCGGAAGCCCCCCTGTTCCGGTTGCGGGGCCGTTACCGCTGGCAACTGCTCCTGAAAGGGGATGACAGCCGTTTTCTACACGCCCTGACACGGGATATCCTGTCGGGCTTTCACGCCCTGGGCGTGCAGATCAAGGTTGACGTCGATCCCGTCCACTTCATGTAACAAACGGCTTCGTAAAAAGATTCGGATACTGCGTTGCACTGCATCCCTCGTCACTGCGGCGTACGCCAAGTATGCCTCATTCCTCAGGATTGGTGCGCCTTGCCTGCGGATCTTTTTACGAAGCCGTCGATTATGGCTAAATTTTTAGCTTTTTACTGGTTCAGCAATAATAGGGGACAATAATTGTGTTTCCTTTTCGGGGAATTTCTGAATATATGAGAACAAATCATATGCAGAGGAGGTTCATGCACCATGCCCAAGCCGAGGCTGCTGTTTATGGGGACGCCGGAATTTGCCGTTCCGTCGCTGGAAACGATCATTAATGCCGGGTATCCTGTTGTCGGGGTGGTAACACAGCCGGACAAACCCAAGGGACGGGGTCGGCGCCTCCAACCCTCGCCGGTTAAAGAGCTGGCGGAAAAAAATAGCCTGCTGGTCCTGCAGCCGGACCGGGTAAGGGACGAGTCTTTTCTACAAATATTCCGGGGTCTGAATCCCGACCTGGTCGTCGTTGCTGCTTTCGGCCAGATTTTACCCGGTGAGATTCTTGAACGTCCGGAACTGGGCTGCATTAACGTCCATCCTTCCCTGCTCCCCAAATATCGGGGTGCGGCGCCCCTCAACTGGACCCTGATCCGCGGCGAAAAGACAACCGGCGTAACGATCATGATGATGGACGAAGGCGTCGATACGGGAGACATTCTTCTCCAGCAAGAAACGCCTCTGACGGAAGGAGAAACCTGCGATCGCCTTCATGACCGCCTGGCCAGAATGGGGGCAAGCCTCCTTTTAGCAACGATCAGCCAAATCGAGCAAGGTACGGCAACCCGGACGTCACAGGACCATCAGCAGGCCACCTATGCCCCCCGTCTGAAGAAAGAAGACGGTCTGATCGACTGGGGCAAGGATGCCGTCGATATCGTCAATCTTATCCGTGGCTTGTCTGCAACGCCCGGTGCGTATACATACCTCGACGGGAAGGTTTTTAGAATCTTCATGGCGATCGCGGAACCGGGGGCAGTCATAGCGGAGGCAGGGGCAATTGGGCCGTCAACGAAGAGGGGACTCCCCGTTGCAGCGGGAACGGGCTATGTCTGTCTTCAGGATGTTCAGTTGGAGGGTAAAAACAGGATGGCGATACAAGATTTTTTACGGGGCTATCGTATCGGGTCTCACGCCCGTTTGGGATAAAGGATGAAAAGGCAAACACCCCGTTCCCTTGCCGTTGAGATCCTGAACCGGGTGGAGGATGGCAAGGCCTTTGCCGAGCCCCTCCTCGATCAATATCTTGCGACGGATCTCCTTGACGATACCCGGGACAGAGGCCTGCTCACGGAGTTGGTTTATGGAACCCTGAGGATGAGAGGGTTTGTGGACTGGGTCCTCGCCCAGTTTCTGCAAAAAGATCTCACCGCCACCGATACGGGCTTGCGGAATATCCTCCGCACGGCACTGTATCAGATTTTTTTTACCGACAAAATTCCGGACCATGCCATCGTCAATGAGGCCGTCGAATTGACCAAACTTACCGATTCTGGAAAGGTTTCCCTCACCAATGCCATCCTCAGAAACGTGCTGCGCCGCAAGGAACAACTTCCTTTCCCGGAGCGCCGTCAAGACTTCCGGAACTATATGGCTGTTCTCCACTCTCACCCCACCTGGATGGTCGATAGGTGGGTCCGGCAATGGGGAGAGGAAGAGACACTTTCCCTCTGCCAGGCCAACAATACCGTTGCCCCCCTGGCGTTGCGTGCTAACCGGTTGCAAACGAACAGGGAAAGGGTTATAGAAGCAATGCAACGGGAAGGTATTACGGTTGAAAAAACCGCCTACGCTCCGGACGGACTCATTGTCCGGGAGGCAGGAAAGTCGCTCCGGGACACGGTCGCTTACCGGCAAGGGTTATTCCAGGTTCAGGACGAGGCGTCCCAAATGATTGCCCGGCTGGTGAATCCGGTGGCGGGCGAGACCATCCTGGATCTCTGCGCCGGGATGGGAGGAAAGGCAACCCATTTTGCGGAAATGATGGAGAACCGGGGCAGGATTATCGCCGTCGATCTCCGAAAAAGTAAACTCCGGCAATTACAAGACCTGGCCAAACGCCTGACCGTCCGGATCATCGAACCGTTCGCAGCGGATGCCACGGCTGATCTGGACAGGGTCGATTATAAATCCTGCGACCGTGTCCTCGTCGATGTCCCCTGTTCGGGTCTGGGAACCCTGCGTAGGTGTCCCGAGATCAAATGGCGGCTGACCCCGGAAATCCTTCAAAGTAACACCCGGCTTCAGAAAGAGTTGCTTAACCGGGCCGGAAATTATGTAAAACCGGGGGGAAGGCTGGTCTACAGCACCTGCAGCATCATGCCGGAAGAGAACGAGGAGATCGTCGCATCATTTCTGGCGACGCATCAGGAATTTCTCCTGATCTTCCCCACCGGCGTAGAGCGGTTGTTTTTAGGTGACCGGGGATACTTCCGTACCTTCCCCCATCGCCATGGTACCGATGGCTTCTTTGGGGCGGTCATGGAAAAATTGGATAAATAGCAATTAATTCATGGATATACGAGGTTATTTTCAGATGAAAAAGTATCTGGGCATTTTAATTATCCTATTGTTGGCGGGCTGTGCGTCGGGTCCGGTGTTGTATCCCAATACTTATCTGAAGCAAGTCGGGCAGGAGCAGGCCCAGCGGGATATCGATGATTGCCGGCAAAAGGCCGATGCATACGTCAAATCAGACGCCGCCAAGACCATCGCAAAAGATACGGCCATCGGCGGGGCCGGCGGTGCCGTGGTCGGGGGAGCGATGGGGGCGGTAACGGGAAGTTTCGGTAGAGGCGTAGGGGTAGGCGCCGCGGGTGGGGCGGCGGCTGGTCTCGTAAGCGGTGCCATCAAGGCGTCCAAACCAAGCCCGATTTATAAGGCCTTCGTCAACCGCTGCCTGAGCGAAAAGGGTTATGAACCCATCGGCTGGCAGGATTGATCATGAATAAGAAAACTATTATTGCCTGCGCCTTGACCGTTTTCCTGCTAACGGGGACCTTTTATATCCTGCCCTACGTGACGATTTACCGGATCATTGCGGCTTTCGAAGCAAAGGATACGCAGCAAATGTCGGAACTTGTTGATTTTTCTCAGATCCGGGAGAATTTAAAGCGTTTCATCGGGACAAAGCTTCAAGCCGAGCCAACAGATACGAAACCTGACGCCTGGGGACAAATCGGGAAGTCACTAACCTCCCGAATCATCACCGGCGCCGTGGAGGATATGATCACCCCGGAGGGTCTGGCTTCTTTCTTGCGGCAGCGCCTGGAAGATTTGGTTGTGGTTCAGGACGGTACAAACAAGATAAAACCCACGGCCTGGCCACTGTTTGTTGCTCTTATCGGCCATGCCGATCTCGCCTATACGTCCCCGTCCGAGTTTGTCGTCGCCTTAAAGGGAAGTGACACCGGACAGATCCGGTTTATCTTGAGAAGAAACGGCATGATGTGGCGACTGACAAATATTGAATTTTAAATATGTTAACCTCCGTCGCCAAACTGGGACGGGAGTGGGGGACGCCAAGTCTGAAGGGGTTGCCCTGCCGGATCCTCAGGGCATAAAGGATATCGTCATCCTTTGCCATTGACGCGAAAGAGGGGGATAATTGGCTGTTCCCGGTCACATAAAGCAGCTATGCTCATTATTCTGAGCGTTCATGCTCACCATCTTGAGAATAGCCAAGAATCGTTTTGCCACCTTTTCTGCCCCAAGCCGACATTGGCGCAGGGTCAAGCGACACTGCCCTAACTAATATGTTCATATAATTAAGTACTTAAAAAGATATGGGCGGAATAACGGATAGTATTTTCTGTTTATCTTGCCCTTGCTCCCGGCAAGCTTATTCTGATTAAATATCCGCCAGCGGACCATAATCAGAAGATTTTTTGAGGGAAAACTTTACGAATGATGGTTATTTATTATATTATATCAACTATTTAGCATGTGTCGGGGCGCCGACATTCTTCTCGGCGCATAACGAAGGTCAATTAGAATTTTTCCGATGATATTACTTTGCTAATTCAAACGACGCCAAAAGCCGCGCAGCTGATTAGCGGCGTTGGGAAGGGATGAAATGGCGAAATTCGACACGCGGAAGCTCATGGAGAAGGCTATCGATGTCATGCGGGAGTCTATGTCCGAGCCGCGCTCAGACGGCAAAAGTCAGCGTCAATAAAGAGTGGGGGGTTGATTGTCAATGGATTCATCCCGCGATCATAGAATCTCGGTCAGCGAAGAACCTCGATTTCATGATTTCTACGCCACCAGAAGCGAGCATTTCTAGTTCTATGGGTAATTCTGTTTGGACACGTAACTTAGCTTATTTATAGGGGGTAAGCGAGCGGACTACCTCTCTTGCCACGTTGAGAAAATTCTGGAGAACCAGGGATTGATTGTTGGTAACCCAGGCCATTTTGAGAACCGTCTCAGCTCCTCCCGCAATCGTTCTGAAGACAACCCCCTTGAATCGGGAACGCTGCATGGTGGCAGGAACTATCGCTATTCCGATTTCCGCCGCAACCAAGCCAATAATCGTGTGGAATTGGGATGCTTCAAGGACGATATGGGGACTGAAACCTTCCTTTTGACAGAGCGCGATAATGTAGTCGAAAAAACCGGGACCTCGTTGTCTCGGGATCATGATGAAAGATTCTTTTGCCAGCATGCGGAGAGGAATAGACGTTTTTCCTTTGATATGGTGGTTCCGTGGCATAGCTACCATAAGTGGTTCCCTGAAAACGGGCGCTACAGACAGGCCTTCATTTTCAATACCTTGGGGAGGGCGCAGGAAGCCCACATGAATCCTGCCGTCGCGGAGAGCCTCAATCTGATTACTTGTGTTCAATTCCGCCAGGGAAAGATCGACATCCTGAAACCGCTTCCGGAACTCGCGAACGACTTGAGGCAGCAGGCTGTAATTGGCCGACCCGATATAGCCCACGGCCAGCCTCCCGATCTCCCCTTTGTCGGCGCGGATAGTTCTACGTACCGCGTCTTCTGAGAGAACCATGATCCTGCGGGCTTCCTCGAGAAACACCATGCCGGCAGGAGTGATTTCAACACGACGTTTGGTCCGGTTGAAGATCCTTACGCCGATTTCTTTTTCCAGTTGCATGATCTGCTGACTGAGGGGCGGCTGGGAAATATTCAGTCGTTTCGCTGCCCGGCCGAAATGAAGCTCTTCGGCGACTGCGATAAAATACCTCAGATGTCTTAATTCCATCAATTCCTAATTAATATCAAAGTGAGATGAATAATATATTTTACATTTCAGGAAGTCTATAATACGCTTACAGCCAAGTCAATATCTACTTGAAATAAATGTGCATCAATATATGAAGAGGCATTATGGATTTTAGATTGTCGGAAGAACAGGAACTTATTCGTAAGAACATGCGGGAATTCGGCGAGAGGCATGTGAATTCCATTGCCGCAGAGATCGACGAGAACAGCCGCCACCCTACAGAGCTTTTCAGGAAACTCGGAGAGGGTGGCTGGATGGGGATACCTATCCCCCAACAATATGGAGGCGCCGGTTCAGATTTTTTAACGCACATTATTGCCGTAGAAGAGATTTCCCGGTTTTGTTCATCCACAGGCTTCACCCTGTCATTCCATGCCGGTATTATCGGCATGTCGCTATTACTCTTCGGAAACGAGAAGCAGAAGAAAAAATACCTGGTTCCGTTGGCCAAGGGGCAGCATCTGGGTTCTTTCGCATTGACGGAACCGGGAGCCGGTACGGACATCATGGCAGTCGCTACCACTGCCGTGCAGCAAGGAAACGACTATGTAATCAACGGGACAAAAACTTTTGTTTCCAATGGTCCCATAGCCGACACCTACATCATTTTTGGTTGGACGGACAAAACGGCGGGAAGGAAAGGCATGAGCGCCTTTATCGTCCCTCAGGGAACCCCGGGGTTGAATCCGGGTCAGCATTTCCAGAAAATGGGGCTCCGATCGTCTCAAACGTCGGAAGTAGTCTTCAGGCATTGTCAGGTCCCGGAGGAAAATCTGCTCGGACAGGAGGGAGATGGTCTTGTCATAGCCATGACGGGATTCGACCGTGGCAGGATTGGGATTGCCGCGCAGGCCATAGGAATCCTTCAGGCGGCTTTAGATGAATCGATCAAATATTCCCAAGAGAGAATCCAGTTTGGCAAACCCATCGCACGTCAACAGGCGATCGCATGGATGATCGCCGACATGGCGACCGACCTTTCCGCTGCCCGGTATCTCACTTACTTTGCCGCCTGGTTGAAGGATAATGACAAATCTTTCAGCAAAGAGGCCGCTATGGCCAAGCTTTTCGCGACGGAAGCCGCTGCAAGGCACACCATCAAGGCTGTACAGATTCACGGTGGCTACGGATATATCAAGGGTGCGAAAGTGGAGCGACTAATGCGAGATGCCAAGATTGCTGAAATCTACGAGGGCACATCTGAAGCCCAGAGAATGGTCATATCCGGAAACGTTATCCGAGGAGGGAATTGATACGCAGGATTTGCCATGCAGTGTATAAGTTGCCCATGCAATTCCTTTTATTATGAATATAGACAGTAGGAGATAGCGATATGCAAACCTCAGATCTGGAAAAGTATTGCGAGAAGGCTATACGCACAGGAGTGGCCCATGCGAAGGTCATCCATCCAAGCACTGTTGTCACGGCCCCGTGGGTCAGGATGAAATGTCTGTTCGGCTGTCCCTATCGGATCAGTCATTGCTGCCCCCCGACGACACCGACCCCGAAAGAGACGCGGGACGTCCTGGACAGTTATTCACGCGCTATCCTGTTTCATATCGAAGCGCCCCGGACGCCGGAGCGAGGCAAAAAGAATGTCGGTCTTTTCGATATGCTCGTTACCTTGGAAGGCGAGATCTTTAGGGACGGTTATTACAAGGCATTTGTGTATCTGGCGGGTCCCTGCCCCCTATGTAAGGAATGTGCCAAAGTAAAGGATGCTGCCTGCAACTTCCCAGGTAAGGCAAGACCGTCCATGGAGTCATGTGGGATCGATGTATTTCAGACGGCAAGGAACAACGGGTTTTTCATCCAGACATTGAGAGAGAAGACTGAAAGTCAGAATCTTTATTGTCTCATGCTGGTCGATTAAGGAGCACTTCCAGCTCTATTTGAAAGAGCCGGCGTTCAGGACTGAGTGGCAAAATATTGTCAATGAATGATCGAAGAAGGTAAAATAATGCTTGCCATCACCGATAAAGCTGGTGTGAGCGTTCACTTGTTGATGCTTTGAAGGGTTCGCAGTCCCTCACCGGTTGCGCTCATTGATTTCCGGTTGAGTGCGCCAAGCACAGCTAATATAGGCAAGCCGGACAATCCGGCACGGGTAAAGGCTAACCACCAGCCCGGAACTGAAACATGCGCATGAGACGGTAACGAATCATGTGAAGCCATGGGGAAGGAG
>Ga0247841_10001319_pt1 | contig 57180 bp, 56 predicted proteins | sample LaCruzMarch2015__2_FD_192410 | JGI IMG/M metagenome (GOLD analysis project Ga0247841, IMG submission 192410) | Freshwater microbial communities from meromictic Lake La Cruz, Castile-La Mancha, Spain - LaCruzMarch2015_18m | ecosystem: Environmental > Aquatic > Freshwater > Lake | place: Spain... | reverse complement strand
GCCATGGTGGGCCCGAACATGGGGTGCGTGCCTAAGACCTCCACCCCTTTGGGGGCATAGGTCTTCATGGCCTTTACCGGTCCGGACTTGACGGAAGTCACATCCATGATCAGGCTGCCGGGATGCATGTGAGGCGCAACCTCGCGGATGACCTGCACCGTCTTCTCGATGGTCACGCTGACCAGGACGATGTCGCTCTTTTCGACTTCCAGCATCATGTCCAGAGCATAGCGCACGCCCAACTGCTTGGCCACCTCCACCTTGCCGCTCGGCCCCCAGACCGCCACATCGAAGCCTTTATCCTTAAAGTAGCGGGCAAACCAGGAACCAGTCTCGCCCGTGCCTCCCAAAATCAGTATGCTTACCATTTTGCCCTCGCCCTCCACATTCTTTGGTATGAGAATGCCTCCAAGCTTCGTAAGGCTTTGCATTTCAGAGCCTATAACACGCCGCCAACTTGGGGTTAATCTCTGCCTTCAGATCTTCATCTGCTTCGCCCAAAATGCGGATGATAAGAGCTTTCTCCACAGTCGCGAGTTTGTCCAGCATTATAACTGAATCGGATATTAGCCCGGAGAGAGCAAAAGAAGATCCGCATCGTGAAATTAAGACATCCTCCGGCGATAGGATCGAAGGCATGTTTGAGGATATGTAGGCAACTACAATGTCGTATTTTGTTTCATGAATAATAAGAGCAGGCCTACGCTTAATTGAACTCAAATCTGTAAAAGGGAATGGGACTACGACGATCTTTCCTTTCATCAATAAATGTCAGGCTCTTTATCCACATATTTAGATAGCGCCTGCTGTGAGAGTCTCATAAGCCCTCTGGTGATTTCCCTCTCATCGCCAGGCTCTTCCAGATCGTAAGGAAGATCGCTGGTTATGATCCTGCGCTCTAAAACCTCACACATAGATATTACTCTCGATTCTTGATATTTAAAGCTTGATCACCAGAGCTGTGGCCTTCATCGCCCTGACCTTCTGGCGGGCTTTCGCGGCGTCTATCTTCCTGGCGCTCCCCGAGGCGTCACGTCATGTCGCCCTGGCGCCATCCATCCGGTAGGTGCAGGAGCCTTTCCGGTTCTCTTTGACCGAAATCTCCTTCAGGTGGTCCAAGAACTCTTCCTTAGTTTTGAAAGTCTTAACCAAACCCGCGTCCGCTTGCCTGATGCTTCTTTTTACTCCCTCTTTGAATTCCTTGAGGGCGGCCTCGTTGGCATCCTGCATAACGACTTTCTCTGTTGCTCCAGCCATGATAGAAACTCATCGCGGTTAGGCTATGATATTTTTCTAAGCGTCACTCTATTTCTCGCTAGAAGGGCACATGAATGCAAAGATATACATAACTATCGCATAACATTAGAGCACATGAGCGAGATAGTCTTACAAGTGCCAGATGATGCCTTACTGGCCCTTAAGATGTCCCCAGACGAATTGGGAAAGGAGCTGAGGTTAGCAGCAGCGGTAAAGCTCTTTGAACTGGGAAGACTATCATCTGGGGCAGCAGCCAGACTGGCAGGAATACCAAGAACACTTTTCCTTACCAGATTGGCGAACTATGGTGTTGATACTTTTCGCCTGACAGAAGAAGACCTCAAGGCGGAGGCGGTTCTTGCCTGAAATCATCTGCAATATTTTTCGCGAGAGTACTTGAGCCGCGCCGATGGTGCCGTTCGTGGCAGCGTCATTCGGGCCTGCGTGGACATTTGTGCCGTGTACCGCCCGCAGAGGAAACAATCAAATAGCCGGAGCGAACGAATGGTAAGGATAACATGAAGCTTAAAATCAAGATCGTCGGCAGCAAAGTACATGATGTAGGATATCGCGTATTCCTGCTCAAGCATGCCATGAATCTGGCCCTGCCGGGACTCTCTACCTACAACTGGGAAGAGAACGGCCAACAAGAAGTCATTGCCCTGGTAGAAGGAAATGAAGCCAGAGTTACTGCTTTCTTGCAGACAGTTGAGAAGAATAAGCCGGAGCTGGCCGAAGTTTCTAAAGTGACTTTTGAGGATTACGACGGAGACGTAGGGCGAACCAGTGAAGTTGCCATGCTATTCTCTTTCGTCCAACTGGACAAGGCTATCCCGCTTCTTTTGGATATGAGGGATGATCTCAAAGCGGTGCGTAAGAACACGGATATGATCCCCCAGATCAGTGAAGACATCAAAGCGGTGCGAAAGACCACAGACGCAACGCTGGACGAAATTAAAGGCATGAGGGAAGACATCCAGCCGGGATATGCGATGCAATTTCGGCAAATGCAGGCGGATGTCCGAGTCATAAAGGATCGACTGGGAATCGCCTGAAGTTATCGAAAAAACGGTGCACAGCGCTGTTCTGAAGCTAAGGCCGCGTTTTTGAGCGGAGATAATGGCATCTTCGCGCTGGGTCACGGGCTCACGCGAAGGCGCTATAGGCGCGAAGTCCCGATGACACATGCCCTTCTTCCAACCAGATTTGGGCCTTAAAACCGGCCTGGTGCTTGAGGGCCTCGGCCTCTGCCATGACCTATCTTCCGCCCTTGTCGTCTCTGCGCCTCCCTGCGAGCCGCGGGGGTGCACGGGCGACCTTCGGCAGGGCCTTCCTGCGATCGCCTGAAACGGACCGGTGCATGTGAGGTAGTTCTGCATTATTTTTAAATAGTTGAAAGAGGCTTATTTGGCAGCAATCCCTCAATTGGGGATCTGATCCTCTTCTCGTTCTATCTCTTCTAGGATCTCTGCCGATTTTTCGTAGACTAAATCATGATGATCTACATACAAAAACTGAACTCTATCGCCCTTAATCCTGTAGACAATGACATAAGGATTTACGTGAGAACCACGGGCATGTTTGAGCTTGTGACGCTTAGGAGTGCCGATTGATGGATTATTGAGGATCTGACCGATCTTCTTGAGAAGCCGCACCTCCAGCGCCTTGTTCTTACTGGTGAGTTTCAGAAAATTGGCGTCAAAATCAGGCGTGGATTCGTAATCCATGGATCTTACTCAAGATTTTTCAGGTGGTCCAAGAACTCTTCCTTAGTTTTGAAAGTCTTAACCAAACCCGCGTCCGCTTGCCTGATGCTTCTTTTTACTCCCTCTTTGAATTCCTTGAGGGCAGCCTCGTTGGCATCCTGTATAACGGCTTTCTCTGTTGCTCCAGCCATGATAGAAACTCCTCGCTGTTAGGCTATGATATTTTTCTAAGCGTCACTCTATTTCTCGCAGACGGGCACATGAATGCAAAGATATACATAACTATCGCATAACATTAGAGCACATGAGCGAGATAGTCTTACAAGTGCCAGATGATGCCTTACTAGCCCTTAAGATGTCCCCAGACGAATTGGGAAAGGAGTTGAGGTTAGCAGCAGCGGTAAAGCTCTTTGAACTGGGAAGACTATCATCTGGGGCAGCAGCCGGACTGGCAGGAATACCAAGAACACTTTTCCTTACCAGATTGGCGAACTATGGTGTTGATACTTTTCGCCTGACAGAAGAAGACCTCAAGGCGGAGGCGGTTCTTGCCTGAAATCATCTGCAATACATCACCCTTGCAGTATCTGCATCAGATAGGTCAACTGAGTATCATTCCTGCTCTTGTCGGATCTATTATCGTTCCGCCTGCCGTTCTGGTTGAGTTAGATGCTGGAATTGCAAAAGGATTAGACTTGCCACAACCAGAGATCCTCAAATGGGTCCGTATACAAGCACCTATCAGCGCCAAAGCTGCATCCTTAATAACAGATCTTGGACCTGGTGAATCCCAGGTACTAATGCTGGCCCTAGAAATGCCAGGAAGCGTTGCACTTCTGGATGATGCTCTGGCACGCCGCGTGGCCATTGCAAAGGGAATACCTATTAAGGGCACTCTAGGGTTACTTCTGGACGCAAAACGTGCAGGCTACCTAACTAGCGTGAGGCCATCTCTCGACAAACTCCAGGAGTTGGGGTTCCGCCTCGCCCACCAGACGCAAGATGCTGTATTGAAGCTGGCCGGCGAATTGTAGAATGCTATGCCTCCCGAGCGTCCTTCATCATCTGATTCCTGATTGTCTGTTGGAACAGTTTTGAGATATCGATCTATGGATGATCTCAAAGCGGTGCGCAAGAACACGGATATGATCCCCCAGATCAGTGAAGACATCAAAGCAGTGCGAAAGACCACAGACGCAACGCTGGATGAAATTAAAGGCATTTCTGAAGCTAAGGCCGCGTTTTTGAGCGGAGACAATGGCATCTTCGCGCAGGGTCACGGGCTCACGCCAAGGCGCGAAGCCGCGAAGTCCCGATGACACATGCCCATCTTCCAACCAGATTTGTGCCTTCAAACCGGCCTGGAGCTTGAGGGCCTCGGCCTGGGCCGCCTCTCGCTCTTGTCGTCTCTGCGCCTCCCTGCGAGCCGGGGGGGTGCACGGGCTGCCTTCTGTAGGGCTCGGGCATCCCTGGCCAGCTCCCGGGCGGTCCTCTGCTGATCAGTAGCCTATCCTGCTTTGCCTCTCGTCTCATTAAGCAGCCTCTCTATCCTTTCTATGAATCTCTCTGCCAGATCAATGCTCGCATGCACCTCTTCTTCCGTTGGATAGGCCCATGAAAGAGTATTGATCGGCATGGCGCACACTTCTGATTCGGTCGAAAAGCATGGGCCAATCCTCCTCAAGGGTGCCATCTTCTACATACCATATTCTTCAAGTGGCTCACCAATCAGCGTCACTGAACTCATGACCAGGGAGTTGTAGAAGGGCGCATCATCTATCTTAAGCCTCTCCAGCTTTTCGGGCGTCAGCACCAGCAGATTGACTTCGCTGTCAGCCTGAAGGCTTAAATCCCTTCGCAGTCTCGCCAGCACGCTCTCCGGAGGAAGGCTATCTGCTCTGATCCAGACATCCAGGTCGCTTTCCTGGTGATTCGTGCCCCTGGCCCAGCTCCCGTAAAGGCCCAGGCCCCTGGCAGAGCCCAGGGAAAGAGCTGACCGGTCTATTCTCTCCAGATTAAGCAGGAGTTTGACGGCCTGAGAATTCGCGCCATCATTTTTCGCGAGAGTACTTGGGCCGAGTCGGTGGAGCCGTTCGTGGCAGCGTCATTCTGGCCTGCGTGGCCATTTGTGCCGTGTACCGCCCGCAAAGGAAACAATCAAATAGCCGGAGCGAACGAATGTTAAGGATAACATGAAGCTTAAGATCAAGATCGTCGGCACCAAAATACATGATGTAGGATATCGCGTATTCCTGCTCAAACATGCCATGAATCTGGCCCTGCCGGGACTCTCTACCTACAACTGGGAAGAGAACGGCCAACAAGAAGTCATAGCCCTGGTAGAAGGAAACGAAGCCAGAATCACTGCTTTCTTGCGGACAGTTGAGAAGAATAAGCCGGAGCTGGCCGAAGTTTCTAAAGTGACTTTTGAGGATTACGACGGAGACGTAGGGCGAACCAGTGAAGTTGCCATGTTTTGCTCTTTCGTTCAACTGGACAAGGCTATCCCGCTACTTCTGGATATGAGGGATGATCTCAAAGCGGTGCGTAAGAACACAGATATGATCCCTCAGATCAGTGAAGACCTCAAAGCGGTGCGCAAGAACACGGATATGATCCCCCAGATCAGTGAAGACATCAAAGCAGTGCGAAAAACCACAGACTCAACGCTGGACGAAATTAAAGGCATGAGGGAAGACATCCAGCCGGGATATTCGATGCAATTTCGGCAAATGCAGGCGGATGTCCGAGTCATAAAGGATCGACTGGGAATCGCCTGAAGTTATCGAAAAAACGGTGCACAGCGCTGTTCTGAAGCTAAGGCCGCGTTTTTGAGCGGAGAATATGGCATCTTCGCGCAGGGTGACGGTTTCATGCGAAGGCGCGAAGCCGCGAAGTCCCGATGACACATGCCCTTCTTCCAAATAGATTTGGGCCATCAAACCGGCCTGGTGCTTGAAGGCCTCGGCCTCTGCCAGGATCGTCTCCCGCCCATGTAGCCTCTGCGCCCCCCCCTGCGTAGCCGCGGGTGCACGGGCAGCCTTCTGCAGGGCTCGGGCATCGCGGGCCAGCTCCCGGGCGGACATCTTTAGGGGCTTCCCGTGATCGCCGGCGACGGTGCGGTGCACGGAAAATAGTCCTAACGCATTTTATTTATATATTATGATAATAAAATAGAAATTTTTTGAATGCACGCAAATTTGCGAGTTGTTCATAGTATTATGTGCAATCTCCCAAAAGAGGCCTAAATCCTCATTGGACTAACTACCCGTTCACATCGTCTTAGTAAATCTGGGTTTACAATCGGAGGATCGCGATTAATTGGCATCCGTGATAGCAAATAGCAAATCCACAATCTGCCGCGCACCATGGGGGAGTTTGGGCCTGGACGTATACTTATAATAATATCCTGTGGTTTAATGGGTATCGAAAAAGGAAAGAGCAGCTTGCAAGTTGTATGTACTTTCAGATAACTGATGTTCCATAAAATGGCTTGGAGGGCGGGCTTGCCCTTCATTTGATAGCAACCTAAATGAGGAGGTTATCTGTCACTTGCGTTGTAGGATCGAATCCACCAGTAGTGGTCGGTGTGCCTGAATTTAGGTATACTCCCCATCCCTGATACCAACTCAGTTCAGAAGGCGATGGTAGACTTGCCTTGTTGGATTTTATTGCAACGTTCGTACCATCAAAGGTCACTGAGCTGGATAATACGTAGCCTGATAATACGCCACCGCCATAGCCGGTGGTAACCTGGTTGCTTATTATCCGACTCGTACCGCCTATAGACAATGCGCCACCGTTGGAGATTCCACCACCAAAGTAAGCTGCCGTGTTCGATGATATGGTGCTGTCTGTTAAGGTAGCTGCGCCATCACTACAAATTCCACCGCCGGTCTGAGTTGCTGTGTTCGAAGATATGGTGGTGCCTGTTACGGTGCCTGTGCCCTGAGTGTAGATTCCGCCACCATATGCAGCTGAATTCGATGTTATGAGGCTGTCCTCAGTTACGGTGACCGTTCCTGAGTTTGAAATTCCGCCGCCGGTCAATGATGCTGTATTCGAAGATATGGTGGTGCCAGCTATTACGATTATGCCATCATTACATATTCCACCACCATGATTAGTGGCCTGGTTATTTGAGATAGTGCTGCCAGAAACAGTAACTGTAACCGTAGCTGCTCCACCGCTATTAATTCCGCCTCCAATCTCGTTAGCTGAGTTTCCTGAGATTACGCAATTCATTACGGTTGCCGATCCCAAGTAGTTGTTAATTCCTGCGCCACCCCCTGTGGCGGAGTTCCCGGAAATGGTGCTATCAGATACTGATAACGTTTTTGCTACAACACTGCCCATTATACCTTGGCCAATTCCTCCACCCCATGTAGCTGAGTTCTCAAGAATATTGCTACTTTTTATTATGGCTGTTCCAAAACTGATAATTCCTCCGCCGTAATAAGCAGAATTATCAGAAATAGTGCAGCCTTCTACCATAAGCCCTCCAAAGTTGAGAACGCCTCCGCCATAGGTGACACCATATTCTGTTGTACCTGAACCATGGATGATGGTCATGCTTGATAGTGTCACATCGATATTAGGGCTGCTTGCACCTATAGTGAATACAGAACCAGCTTGGTTACCATCCACGATGGTCTTGCCTGCTCCGGCCCCTATTATGGTCAACGACTTGTCGATATTCACGTTCTCCGTGTAGGTACCTTCGGCGACCTTGATGATGTCACCAGGGTTCGCTGCGTCTACTGCTGCCTGGATAGTTGAATATTTGCATCCCAGGGGGCAGACATCGGTGATAACAAAACTCGACAAATCTGCCTCATTGCCGTTGAAGACGTCAAGATCTACGTGGTCAGTGTATACAGGAGGAACTCCCGTGCATCCAGGAACGCTTCCCTTATCGCTAAACTGCCAGAAATCCCAGTGATCCCATATTCCTGTGGTAGGACTTTGACTTGTATCATACGTAGGATATTGAGCAACCCATAGATCGTATTGGGCCAAAGAAGGATCAAGGTAAATTTTGTAATCTCCCCCGGCGTAGATCAATGGCTCGACACCTGTCATAGTCTTTACTGTGGCCATCCATTCATTTATCCAGACAGAAAGAGCCGCATATCCCGGAGTATCGGCACCAAACTCGACGTCGAGCACTGGACGGAAATATCCTGATTTGATGTAGCTGCCAGCCACGTCGACAAACCACTGAGCCTCATCAGCTGCACTGTTTCCTAAATCCGGTCTAGCCATGTGATAAGGCCCAGCAAGCATTCCCGCCGAAGAAGCACCCTGCATGTTGGCCTCGAAGTTCGGATCCTTGGCTTCGGGATCACCCGTCAAGCCTTCACCTTCTGTCGCCTTTATAAATGCAAATCTATATCCTGCTTTTGAGACCTTTGACCAGTCAATAGTACCTTGATCATTGGAGACATCGATCCCTATATGATCCAAATAGGCTGCTACAGGCAAGTCGCCACCCGTTCCAAACCAGAATGACACGTCGCCCGAATCCGGATCCCAGACTTGGTTACCATTATAGTCCAAGTACCACGGTCCATTTCGGAATACGCCTATCTCATCTTTTCCATCGCCATTCCAGTCTCCTGCTAAAGGCAAGTCGCCACTCGTTCCGAACCAGAATGACATATCGCCTGAATCAGGATCCCATGCTTGGTTACCATTATAGTCCAGGTACCACGGTCCATTTCGGAATACGCCTATCTCATCTTTTCCATCGCCATTCCAGTCTCCTGCTAAAGGCAAGTCGCCACTCGTTCCGAACCAGAATGACACATCGCCTGAATCTGGATCCCAGACTTGGTTACCATTATAGTCCAGGTACCACGGTCCATTTCGGAATACGCCTATCTCATCTTTTCCATCGCCATTCCAGTCTCCTGCTAAAGGCAAGTCGCCACTCGTTCCAAACCAGAATGACACATCGCCTGAATATGGATCCCAGGCTCTATTGCGATTATTGTCCAAGTACCAAGGACCATTTCGGAACACGCCAAGCTCATCTCTGTCGTCACCGTTCCAATCTCCAGCTACAGGTAAGTCTCCGGTCGTTCCAAACCAACATGTCGTGTCACCCCTCTGATCTGGATAATCCCAGACTCTGTTGCCATTATAGTCCAGGTACCATGGTCCATTTCTGAATACACCTATTTGATCAATTTGATCAGTTGGAGCTCTACCCAATCTAGGTGTAATTTGTGTATCAAAGGACTTTAGATTGTTTTGACTGTTTTGGCCGGTATAAACAACAAAATGTAGATGATTAGGTATAGAATCAGGGGAAACATGCGAGATGTAACCTATAATAGTTCCAGTTGCAACATTTTGTCCTCTTGTAACCTGGATATTGGCTAGATGAAGATATCCGCTCCACCAGGTACTTCCTTGATAAGAATGTTCTATAAGTACTTGCCCATAAGTGCCAACCGTGTTTAGACAACCTCCTCCATAAGTTTGAGACACAATACCAGTGGCCACAGCATAAACTGGTTTACCATTATCTGAGTCGTGTGTTGGTGTGTTCAGGTTTATATCCCAAGCATATTTATCATCTGCACCACATATGCCAGGTAAGAGATGCCCATCTGATTGATGCTGATTGAAGCACCATGTTGCAGGTAGGACTCCATCCGCAGGGCATGCGCTAAGGTCAGAGACTTCTACAATTGGACCTTCTACCGGGGAGAGAACTTGAGGTGGTGCAATTCGAAGTGCTTGCCGAGACTCTAATGATGCTTCAGCTTGACTGGGCACAGTGTCATTCAGTTCACTAGAGTTGCTTACTATCATAAAATCAGTAATGTTTGAACTCAAATTGCTACCATTAACTCCATCAGAAATCGCCGATACAATTCCAAGTATTTGCTGAGCATCTAACGCTCCCGTTTCAACAGGCACTGTGCCATTCGGTGCACTAGCGTTGCTTATTACCCCATAATTAGTGATGTTTAAGCTCGAAATATTACAATTGAGTTCATTAGAAACCGCTAATGTAATCAGAGAGATTATACTTATTGAAAAAAGTATCAAGATATAGAGACTTTTGCCCATATTTTTTCACCCTCCCAAACGTTTCCGTTATTAGATCAATATAGGAGCAAATATTATTACACTCAAGAAAAACGCAATGATTATTTTATTTTTTCTGTTCATTATTCTCATCTCTTTTGTTGATGCTGAATGCAATGGATCATCCGCGCATTTCCTCAGAAAGAACCTGAACATCAGTGTTCGAATACCTACCTTTTGCATCTTGTATAACCCAAATAATTGGTGGTTATCTTCATATAAATAGTTTATGTGTAAAAAAAATGATCCTTAAAAGGCAGTTGGAATCCAAAAATAGGCTGCAGTTTTTGAGACTCGTTTACGGAAGAAAGGGCGTTTAGGCACCGCGTGCACACTCAGATCGTGAGTTATACATAGTAAATTATGCAATCATCCGGCCCGGTATATGAAGCCAGCATAATTTTATAAATAGGTTCTCGACCTCGTAAGGCCTGATGGTGCGCTCCGGATTTTATTCCATCTTTTAGCGCTATTGGTTGCGTTTTTTCGATAACCTGCAATTGTCGAAAATCCATTCCATAAAGTATGGACTCATCAGATAGTCAAAGTGATTTGGGTCTTATCCAATGAGGGATGGAAAAAAGATGGAATCTTTGCAGGTTATACATACTACAAAGAGCTAGGATCGCCTATGCGTGAAAACATGGGTTAGTAGTCCCGCAAGAGCATGACACAAGGCAGCGGGAGATCGATGCCCCCCGTAATCCTGAGAGGCGCCAAGCATCCGCATTTTCGAATAACCGCATGCACTCGACTACAAAGATCAAAACGGTCGCAAAGGACAAAGAACGCACAACGTGCATCTTTTCACCCCTTTCCCGCCCGCCTGGCTGCCAGAGTCTCTCGAACCGCCCTCTCCATGACATCCACTGGTGCCTTCTTGCCCGTCCAGATCTCCAGAGCCTTGGCTCCCTGATAGACCAGCATCATCACCCCATCGACAGCCACCGCCCCGGCAGCGCGGGCATCCTGGAGCAGCTCTGTCTCCCGGTTGTAGACGATATCAAAGACTGCCTGATGGCTCTGCAAAAGCCCGCCCTCCAACAGCCTGGGGTCTCCCTCGCGCATGCCCACCGATGTGCAGTTTATTATGATATCCGCATGAGGGGCGAGCCTTTCGAGGTCGCATAGGCAAAAGCCTTCGGCTCCCACCTGGGCCGCCAGCTCCTCTGCCCTCTTCAGGCTGCGGTTCACGATTGTGATCTCCGCCCCTTCCTGCGCTAAAGTGTAGGCAATAGCCCTTCCCGCGCCACCTGCGCCGACTATCAGCACATTCTTGCCCCTGATTCCGACGCCTGCATCCTGTAGTGCCAAAAGCGCGCCCCATCCGTCTGTGTTGTAGCCCACGGGGCCCTCCGGCCCGCCGAAGCTTACTGTGTTCACCGCGCCAATAGCCTGGGCGAGAGGATCAGGCTGCAAGAAATCAAGCTGCAGCGCTTTTTCCTTCAAGGGAATGGTCAGATTCAGTCCGGCAAAGCCCATGGCTGCGCCCCCCAGAAGGGCATCTTCCAGATCCTCATGTGCAACGCGAAAGGCATGATAGCAGGCATCTTCACCCAGCGCCCTCAGGGCAGCGTTTTGCATGGCGGGAGAGAGGCTGTGCGTTATTGGGTCGCCAAAGATTCCGAATATCTTCATAATCATAATCATCATCAAATAATTTGTAAAATGTACCAGAGGACGCCCCCCATCAGAGCGCCGAAGGCCGTTGCCACCAGATTCACACCATTGTTGCTCAAAATGCCCCGGCTTTGCAGCGTTGCCCCGAGAAGGCTGTCGAAGTTGGTGCCCAGGAATCCGCCAATGGCCGCGACGACGATGCCAAAAACGCCCGCCATTCCCATGCCCGTGGCCAAGAGCCCGATAATGATGGCTCCGGCAAGTGAAGCGGCTTCGCCCAAAGGCGTTACGCCTCCGTCCACGCCCGGCTCCGTCTCTTTAAGCGTGGTAATCATGCGGGGTTTGGATCTACTGGTCTCGCCAATCTCGCTGGCCAGAGTATCCCCGTTGGCGGTCGCCACCGAGGCAATGAAGGCAAAGATGAAGACATCATTGCCGTAAACTCCGAAGCAGATGGCCAGAACAAGAGGCACCAGGCTGTTGCTGTAGACGTTCTTGTAGCCGCGACGGCCTCCATGGGACTGGGCAATGCCAAGCTTATGCTTTTGGGAGTATCCATAGCGAGTAAAAGCTCCCCCCAGCAAATAGAAGGCTAAGAGCAGTATAAACCAGGAGAGTCCGGCAAAGAGGATCACCAGCAGGCAGACGATGGTCTCGCTGAGCACGGCATCCGAGTCCGCCGCTTTCGCCCAATAGGCACCGATGCCCAGAACCAGGGCAAAGATGCAGATGAGCAGAATGCGCGGCAGCTCGGGCAGCGGATAGTCGAAGGAAAAAAGCCACATCACCATAGCGGTGCCAAAGGGCACTGTGAAGTCGCGCTCTTTGGAGACATGGTGCAAAAAGGCGCCGGACAGCCCTCCCAAGATGACCAGGAACAATATCCTCTCTGAGGAGAGGCTGCCCCCCGAGATCAGGCTCGCGACGGGATAGCCGAGGCATACGTTGATGAGCAGATACATGATGCTGCCCGCCAGGGAATCGAACTTCTTGAAGGCGAGAGGGGCAAAGGTAGAAGCCACAAAGGAGATGGCGATGACATAAAGCGGCAGATTGGTATCAGTGAGGGAAAGCGCCGGCCTCATGATGAGCAGCAAGGCCAGGGAAGCACAGAGCAGGCGAGAGCCGCGATTCAGGAAGAATACCGCCGCCAGGGGAAGTACGGTGAAGGCTCCGGCATAGGGCAGCAACAGGACCATCAGTCCGATGGCCATCCGGGCGATATCTTCCCGCTCCATGAAATTACATGACATTTTTCATTGCAAAAATACTTTGCCTATGGAAGATACACTAAGACCAACTATGATTTACCGCCTCTACGAGCATCTCCTGCAAGCGCGCATCGCAAAAAACAATCTGCCCGGCTGTGTAGCCGTTGTTCTCAGCTGTGGCGATCTATTCGATGATGGTCTGGTGCGACTTTCCGAGCTCTTGGAATGGAGCCGGTCCATTGGTCTTACCTCCCTGATGCTCTATGTAAACGATGATGCGCCCAGGCTCCAGCGCATGATTGCCTCCCTACTCGCCGCATCGCCCGCCCAAATCAGCTTGCATACTAGAGAGGGTGTTTTGCAAACTGGCAGCGGCGGCCCGCTCAAGGTAGTAATATCTCTGGGCTATGGAGGCAAGCGCGAGGTGGCTGAGGCATTCCGAGGTCTTCTCCGGGACGTGGAAACGGGGCTTCTTTATCCCGAGCAGATCGACGAAAAAACTATAGAATCGCGTCTTCGATTTCCCCAGAAGCCTGATCTGGTGATAAGGGCGGGCGGAAAGAGACTCAGCGACTTCATGATCTGGCAGGCAGCCTATTCAGAGCTTTATTTTACCGATGTCAACTGGTTAGAAATGAGAAAGATCGATTTTCTGCGTGCCATCCGCGACTGCCAGCGAAGGGAGAGACGCTTCGGCCGCTAGAGTTCTAGATATGTTTAACAATGTCCTTGGCGGCAAGCATGCAAAGAAACCGGGACGGAATCGTCTCCGAGATGACGATATCGTCGTTCACGGTCATCATCTTCACACCGGCCTCCTGCGCTGCGGCGGCATCCGCCTGGATCACTTTGGGGTTGCCGGTGCGGAAAGTCGCCACATGCCAGGCCTTCTCGGGAGTGGTAGATAGATGGACGTACCTTTGCGATGCAGACTTGATGCCTATCTCCAGGATGCGGTCCGCCTCCTCTTCACTTGCCCCGTAGTAGAGTAAAGGTCTCTTATTTTCCGGGTGATCAAGCTCCACATCTACAGAATGGCCATATCTGGCTCGAACTCTGTCGTCGGCAATCTCGTATCTCTGCTTGGAATCCGACTGTACGAGCGCAATCACCAATTCTTTGCTGGCCCAGCGATGCCTGCTCGTCACCACCTGACCAAGCTTGGTGAGATCAACATAGCCGCGGGAGTCCATGTCCAGGCCCAGATCACCAGGAAAATGCCGGAGACTGCCCGCTACCAGCCGACCGAGCTGCTCCGTCTTGGTCTCGTCCAAAAGAAGCTGACCGGCAGAGCCGCACTCACAATGCTCTCCCCTGAAAAAACCGTGTTGAGGGCAACGCTTGATCATCAGTAGAACTCCTGATCTTAGGGTGGGTTCTACGCATAGATATATCTGACCGCTGAGCAAAGTCTCAAATATGTTCGTGCTAAATAAAACCTCATGCCCGGTTCGAAGGATGTCGAGAAAGAGATATGCAAGATGCTCGATATGGGTGATGAGGAACTGTTAGCGGAGCTAGAAAAGTCTTTTTGTATCTCGGATGAGCGCAACCAGCGGATCAGCAATACCCTGGAGGAGATGATGCAAGAAGTAGACCGTCTCATCTCTCGCATTGACGAGATAGAGGACGAGTCGCTCGAAGACGAGGATGAGTGAAATTAGTGGATAGCCTACCTGATATTCAAGCCTGCGAGCCTGATTATCCCTTCAATTTAACCAGAGTGGGAGTGACCGGCGTTAAAAAGCTGGTGAAAGTTGAGCGTGGCAACGATGAGAGGCCCGTTGTTCTCATCTCCAATTTTGAGGTCTTCGTCGATCTTCCCTCTGACCGCAAAGGAGCCAATCTCTCCCGCAACTTTGAGGTGATAGACGAGGTTTTAGAAGAGGCCATAAACTGCCCTGTCTATGAGATCGAGGAGCTATGTGGAGAGATTGCCAAGAGACTTCTCTCCCGTCATGAGTACGCTTCCCGGGCGGAAGTGAAGATGAAAAGCGAGTACATTGTGCATAGACAGACGCCTGTGACAAAAGTCAACTGCCAGGAGGTAGTGGACATCTTCGCCGAGGCAGTGGCCAGTGCCGGGCCCGCCGGATACGTGCGAAAAACGGTAGGGGCCGAGGTTTTAGGCATGACTGCCTGCCCCTGTGCCCAGGAGATCATGAAAGAGCAGGTTCGCCAGGAGCTGGCCAAATCGGGGCTCTCGGAGCAGGTGGCAGCAGAACTCGCGGAGCGGCTGCCCGTGGCCACGCATAATCAGCGCGGCCGGGGCAGCATCTCCGTAGAGGTTCATGACCGGCGCTGCGTTTCCATTGACAGGATCATTAAGATCATTGAAGAGTCCATGAGCTCCAGAGTCTTTGGGCTGTTGAAGCGTCCCGACGAGGCCGTGGTGGTAAGGAACGCGCACAGCAACCCAAAGTTCGTGGAGGATTGCGTTCGAACCATGGCCCAGAAGCTGGTAGAGGCATTTTCCGATCTTCCCGATGACGCCGCAGTAACCTTGAAGCAGATCAATGAGGAGAGCATTCACCAGCACAATGCCTTTGCGGAGAGAACGGCCAAGATGGGCGAGCTGCGAGCGGAATTAGCCCGCGTAAAAGGGATTGATGAATAAGGGAAAGATAAATGACTGCGATTGAAAAAATTGCCGGTCCTCTCAGAGAACTGCTCCGCGAGAGGGAAATCATTGCCAGGTGTGAGCTTCTCCTTCGCACCTACGATGCTGTTCGATCCGCAAAATTAAGCGACAAGGAGCGAATGGAGCTGGGCAAAACGGTAGGCGAGAGAATTGCCCCTGGCGTCTTTGCCGGCATCATGAGCCAAGAGCCCATATTCAACGACTTGCCCAAGCTTGATACCTACACCCAAATTGATGGCCGCATCTTTCATTTCCTGCACACCAAGAAATACAGCAAACAGGACTATGTCAATGCTGCCGGCATGCTTCTTCGCTATCTTCCCGAGCTGAAGATCATCCTGCAGCAATGCCTGGAGGATCGAGTAAAGGATTTCATGGAGGATGCCGGTTATACCCTCTCTGCACAGAGCCGGCAAGAGCTGACATTTTCAGCCGAAAAACGGAACGTAAAGGTGTTTGTAGTCACAAGCGTAAAGTCCCTGGATATCAATAATTACAATCCCGTGCCTGGATCCGACTATATCATCCTGGTGGCAAGCAGCGAGACATTAGAGTCATTTGTGCAGTTCTTCCAGGAGATTGGGGCGAAAGCCGAGGATAAAGGTCTTCAGATCTGGATAATGAACCTGGAGAAGGGCAGCATAGATCCCTTTATCGGCTATACCACCGACCTGGATATCTACAATCAGTTTGACAATCCCCGTCTGGCAGAGATGGTGAGAAACAACTGGAGCAGGGGCAGTAGGCAATAGATTGCCCGGACAATCGCATTTTTTAGTTAATATTATTATTGTAAACTAATTAGCTTACTGCTCTCTGAAACCCTAAGCAAGTATTAAATAGATAGAGCGCGCTAAAAAGAATGGAGAAAGCAAACCTATGGGGTGGGGTGTATGAAGCTTTATCTTACGTTATTGGTCATGATTAACGTCGCCTTAGGTGCAGTGGGCGATGTGGGTGTATCGGATACAGCCTCCTCTCTTCAGCCGGAGCAAAGCTCTTTGGCGGGCACAGATGCAAATTCTGTCATGCCTGGACTGTCAGGCCAGCCATCTTTAAGCCAGCCATCATTATCGTCTTATGGCAATAATCCTGCCCAGGGCCAGGATTATTCCCTGAGCCAAAAATCCGCTTACCCGGCCCCTCAGATCAGCGGGCCGATGCAAGAACAATTGACGGCAGAGGAGCTGGGATTCTCGCTGCCGCAAATGGAGAGCTTTGCTCCTGATGCGAGTTTGGGCTTCGTGTCTGCCTCACAGCCGGCCAATGCCCCTCAGGTGGCATCCGCGCCTGTGCAGTCCTCAGTTCCGTCCTCTGCGATGTCTTTGGTCCCGTCTACAGTCCAGGCTACATTGCCCGGCTCGAGCATCTGGTATTATCCCAGCTCCGTGGTTTCAGCCAACAGATTTTTTGTCCAGACCGCCTCCGGCTTTGGAACGGTGGGAGGATGCAGCTTCCAAGGCTATCTGCCCCTCTGGGCGGACATCAAATCAAGCGGCAACTTCTTTGTCTATGAATGGTATCCCGGACAGTCCACCCCTTCGGTACGATGGTGGGGCTGGACGGGAACGGGCTGGAAAAAGGGCTGGTTTTGCGGAGATGTTCCGGGATGGCATATCCTCTGCTACAACAGCGGCATCTGGTCCAACTACATCTACATTTATGTATATCCCAGAGCAGCAGTCGCATCTGCACCATCAGGCTACTCAAATGCTGCGGCAAGCATGACCGCAGCATCTCTGCCAGCAGGAGCACCCATTCCTCCTGATCCAGGCGCCGAAAGGATTGTTCTGCCTGATTTCAACCTTTACCGGCCGGTCACAGACCAGAGCGGCTACAATTATCCATTTTCATCAAGCGGGACGGGACCAATCGAAAATCCGGCTATTGCAGCAGGCCTTCCCAGCCAGGCAAGCTCCTCCAGCAAGACCAGCACCACCATTACCAGTTCCACCGTAATTGCAGGCGGCGTTTCCAGCAGCTATCCCTATGAGAAGAGCTGCCCCACCTGCGTGGCTTCGCCAAGCCTTACCGCGCCTTACGGCTACGCTATGCAAAGCTACCAGGCCGTCTATCCTGTGCCATCCATTTGCAAATGCAATGAATACTACGTGCAGAGCTGCCCGGGAAGGCTGGCAACTGTGGCAGGCGTATTCTGTGGGGGATGGCTGCCCCTCTGGTCCAAAGTAAGCCGGCCGGGTGCATACTGGTCCTTTGAGTGGATGGCTTGCAGCAGCGGGCCAGGCTACTATTGCCCCCCTGAGGTCAAGAACTTCGGCTACAAGAGCACAGGATGGTTTCAGACCTGGTTTAAGGGAAATAATCCCGGCTGGCATATACTCAGCTACCAGTGCAATGATTGGTCCAACTACATTTACATCTATGTCTGGCCGGCAGACCAGTTCTAATCTTTTTTGGGCGATCGGTTTAAATACCGTGAGCTTGAACGATGTTCGGATTGATATTACCTCGGAGGATGTTTATTGGCAAGAAGATCACAAAGAAAGGCTGAGAGCAGAAAGGCCAAGCAATGGTATAAGGTTGTAAGTCCGGAGATGTTCGGCAGAGTTCCCTTTGGCGAGACGATCGCCAACGATCCGGAGAGGATTGTGGGAAGGATCGTTGAGACTACACTGGGGGATCTCACCAACAACTTCTCTAAGCAGAACACCAAGCTCAAGTTCAAAGTAGATCGTGTGGCGGGAGATTCGGCATACACCAAGTTCCTGGGCCATGAGATGACCACGGATTATGTGCGCTCCCTGGTCAAGAGAAGGACATCAAGAATCGATGCCATTGTGGACGTAATCACCACGGACGGCTACCATGTTCGAGTCAAGCCCAGTTGCTTCACAGTGAAGAGGGCACGGGCCAATCAGGTCAAGAGCATCAGAGAGCTCTCCAAGAAGGTCGTCCTAGATCGGTCGAAGAGTCTGGACTTAAACCAGTTGATCCAGGAAGCTGTGGGTGGCAAGATCTCTTTGGATATCTACAAAGAGGCCAAGGCGATCTATCCCCTCAGGCGCGTGGAAGTGCGCAAGACCGAGATCAAGTCCGAGCCTGTCATGGCCACGGCAGCACCGTCCCCTGTAACGGAAGCTCCCGCAGCTTAATTGTAAGTTTCATACGCCAAATTTAATGGCGATCTCCAGCGCCTTTCTTGCGGCAAAGCTTGAAGGGCGCGGCCAGAGATTTTTTGGTAGCATATAGCGGGTGCTCTTTTAAAAAGTATTATATTCATGAAGATTCTCTGACTCTGCTATGAAATGGATCTTATTAATTGCATTGTGTCTTGTGCTCTTCTGCGCAGGGTGCCTGGAGCAGAAAGATAGCACCACTAAGAATGGCAGCAATGCTGCTGACAAGAGCATGGAAAAGTTAACCGTGACCATAACCTCACCCCAAGCGGGAGAGATATTGCAGGGAAACAAAGACGTCAGCTTCGATGCCTTGGTAAGTGCGGGCAAGGCACCGCTTAGCTACCGCTGGAGTTCGAGCATCGACGAAGAGCTATCGACCAGCCGCAAATTTATGCAGAATCCCTCCAGGCTGAGCAAAGGCGGCCACGTGATCATCTTGAAGGTCACTGATGCGACCGGCAGTTCCGCTCAGGGCAGCGTCTTGATCGAGGTGATGTGAGATAAGAAACGATTGGACGCAAAAGTATTATAATGCCTGCCAGTGAAGCTAAAACGGTATGACAGACGTTCCTGATATTCCCCTGGAGCAGATCCGGCAGCGTGTGGTGGCCATGTGGATGGGCAGCTTCTACGGCAGCAGCGGCTATGTGGCCCGCAAGCTGGGCAAGAAGGGCCTGCGCGAGTTTCAGGACATCGGTGCCCGCCAGGTGGCGGCCACCTTCAAGCAATTGGGCCTGGCCGAGCCCAGGGATGTGGCTCTGGCCGTGGCAACCAACGACAAGAACCTCTTCGGAAGCGTGGTGGAGGTTACGGAGAACGACGGCTTTGTGGAGATCAAACGCAGTCGTTGCGGCTTGATGGAAGGCGCCAAATCCTTTGCCCGCGTGGGAGCCAGCCTGATTGCCAAGGAGCACTGCAAGACCTGCGTGGAAAGCCACTGGCGAAAGGTATTCTCCGACCTGAAGATGAAGCTCGATGTGGAGAATATGGAAGACGGATGCATCATGAGGATCTCCAAGCAATAAGATGCATTCCCTTCATGCAGGTCCGCCTTGCGAAGGAAGCTTTGCAGAGATTGATCTTTGTCAAGGCTAATTTCGTGCCGCTTTGGCCCGCGATTGTGCCGCTTTTTTCTTCAGGTTCTCTGCCATCCGATTTCTATTGGCTATCTGCGTCGTTCTGGCTTCCTGTGCTTTTTGGACCTGGCTGGGGGCAGTCACTTTGCTCTTTTGCGAAGGTGCGCTTTGCGCGTTATTACTGTTACTACTAAGACCGCTATCGCCGCCGCCTGAATTCAGGCCTGGTTCAGATTTGGGGCTAAGAGCCGCTTCTGTCTTGAACTTAATTATTGATACGGGCACTCTTGCGGAGGTGTCCTTAGCTGGAATGGTGATACTGCCGACATCATTGGATCTTTGAGAATTGTTCCTCGATTGATTTGTCGACGTTGCGCTCGTTGTCGTCTCATTTGTCAGGTTGTTCTTGCCGTTGCTTTTTTTTGCCGACGTTGCCGAAGAGGAAGACGACCTGGATGAACTATGATGTTTTTTAACGGGAGAGCTGTTGCTCGGTGATTTGCTTGCAGCAATGACTCCTTTTGCAGCCTGACTGGATGGCAACGAGGCATTAATGTGCGATAGATTGGAGGAGTTTTGTTCCTTGGTTTTACGGCTCAAGTTCTCCACGGCCCGGGAAGAATTCGCGCCAATATTTCCGTTCTTCTCCTTACCGTCCATCATGGATACGATGCCGTTTTCCGAACCCTTGAGATCAAGGCCAACGAGAACGCCCTTATGATCCGGATTTGAGGCAAAAGAGACGAGATCGGATATGAGAAATATGGCCAGGCCGGTCATGCATATCAAAGACAGTATCACGAGAACGCTGATCAGCCTGGGATATTTATTCATCACTTTTTCGCGAGCCAGACCATAGTAGGTAATGCTCGACCCTGCAAAGTCCTTCATACATAACCAGATATTTTTTAAAGTTTATAACTTTTACGATCGAGAAAAAATTATTGAGTGATTCAATTATCTATCTAAGTGACTACAGACATCCCTGCCGCTTGCCAGGCACCAATTCCGCCTGAGAGGACAAATGCATCGCGACCGCCATAGACCCTCAGCGTCTGAACGGCAAATGCGGCATTGGTGTCAATAGCGCAGTAGACGGCTACCTTCTGACCGGCAGGAATCATGCCCATCTGTGATATCAGATTTGCCAAGGGTATGTTTATTGCTCCCGGAATGTGGCCTGCCGCGTATAGCTGTGCCGGCCGAACGTCCACAATGGCCCAGTTCTTATCCAGGCTGGTTTTGTCAAGGAACTCTGTAACGCTCATGACATAGAAACCATTGTTTGTTGCCTCCTTAAGGAAGGAATCGGTCTTGACCATGTACTCAGATGACTGGCCTAATCCTGATAAGACCCGAACGGCGGAGATAGATTCTACGGATGTGGTTTTCTTATTAGTGTCATTAAGCGATGAATTTGCCCAGGGCTGGCCCTTATAGCTGTTTGTATCTATTTTTTTCTCGCCAAGGAACTGCGTATTCATTTGATCCACTTTGTTTTGATCCAGCTCCGGGGTCTGTCCCAGCGCACATGCTTGAACCAAAATGCAAGCCAGCGCCATTAAACCGATAAGTAAATTACGTGATCTCATTTACAAACACCTGCGTTATAACATTAATCTGCCAATCTCCTACTAATAATATTGGGCTGCCGTCATGCACATAAGTGGGAGGCAACGGAATCTCGATCATTCCAGATCAATAATATAACAATGAGTATTCCTATATATAAAATGATAGCACCGCAATTAAAATATTTGTTAAGTAAATTATATATACTGTTATGAACTTATTAAGCTGACTGAAGGTGAGTGATATGAAGAAGTTCGTCTGTAGAAACTGCGGAGTTGTAAATGAGGCATCCAAAGGCGCTCTGGAAAGCAATAGCGATTGGCTGGAATGTGCTCTTCCTCAGGGGTTTGAATGGATTCTGCCCGCCGGAAAAATTACCCCCATTATAGGCGATCCGATATACATTTCCGGCATGGGAGAGCATCTCTCCCGCGAGGCATATTTGAATAAACACGGGCTTGATCCGGAGATTGCGTACAATTTGATGCGAGGAAATTCCGGCTACCGATCTGCATCGCGCAATTTAGCGGGACAGTCCCCGATAAAAAGTCAGATAAGCTCAAAGAGAAGGGCCCAAAACTGGCTTGATGAGGACGACTGGACCTCCTGAGGCATAATTAGCCTCTGCATTCTTTTTGAATTTCAGCTTTCCCTGCAAAAAATTGCTCATGATTAGATAGATTGAAATATGCATGTGAGGCAGTCACAAGCACCGAGGAATGAGCATGAAGGAGAGGCTTGATGAAATCGGTTCACGTCTACGTGAGCTTAGGGAGCTGAATCGGGTATCGTCCGAGGAGATGGCAGAGCACCTCAAAGTGCCTGTGGGGACATACAACTGCTATGAAGGCGGAAAGCTGGACATTCCTGTTAGCATTCTCATCGGCATTGCGCGAAAACTCAACGTAGATACAGGCCTGCTGCTCACAGGCGAAGAGTCCAAGATGAGCATCTTCACCATTACTCGAAAGGGCGAGGCGGTGGAAGTGGAGCGCAGAAAGCAATACCGCTACCAGAGCCTGGCCAGAAAGTTCGCCCATAAAAAGGCCGAGCCGTTTATAGTCATCATCGATCCTCGGAAAGGCAGCCCATCATTCTACAATCATCCTGGCCAGGAGTTTGAATATGTGCTAGAGGGGTCTCTAAAGATCACCATTCACGACAACGATGTGGTGCTAAACGTTGGAGACTCCATATTCTTCGATTCGTCTTATGATCACTTCATGGAAGCCTTAAACGACATGCCGGTGAAGCTGCTGGCTGTGGTCATGTAGGAGAAGAGAGAGAGGATTTAAAAATGTCGTCATTATTGCCCAGGTTTGTCTCTCGGGTCGAATACAAATCATACGAGGATTTTAAAGAAAATCTGAAGATCCTGGTTCCCGAGAACTTCAATTTTGCTTACGATGTAGTTGATGCCTATGCAAAGGAATATCCTGATAAGCGCGCCCTGGTCTGGTGCAATGATCACGGTGAAGAGTTGATCATCACATTCAAAGATCTGAAGATCATGAGTGATCGGGCCGCCAATCTCTTTTCGAAATATGGACTGCAAAAAGGGGATACGGTCATGCTCACCCTCAAGAGCCGCTGGGAGTTCTGGGTCTGCATGGTGGGCTTAAACAAGATCGGGGCCGTCTCCATTCCTTCCACACATATGCTCAAGGCCAAGGACTTCGTCTATCGCATCAAGAAGGCCAATCTGAAGATGATAATTTGCATAGCGGAGAACGGGGTGCCCGCAGAGTTTGATGCGGCCCAGAAGGGGTTGGGCAATATTTCCCTGGTCAAAGCGCTGGTGGGGGGTATTGACCAGAAGCGCGAGGGCTGGATCAATTTCAATAAGGAGCTAGAGGAGGCCTCGGCAGATTTCGTCCGCCCTGCGGGAGAGCAGGCGACAAGAAATGAGGACATCCTCCTGGGTTACTTTACCTCCGGGACTACCGGATACCCCAAAATGGTCAAACATGATCAGACCTACCCTCTGGGCCATATCCTCACTGCCAAATACTGGCAGAATGTGGAGGACGACGGACTGCATTATACCGTGGCGGATACGGGATGGGCCAAATGCGCCTGGGGCAAGATCTATGGCCAATGGCTGGCCGGCTCAGCGGTCTTCGTCTACGATTATGATCGCTTTGATGCCGGAAAGATGATGGACGAGATGGGCAAATATGGAGTGACGACCTTCTGCGCTCCGCCGACCATCTTCCGGTTCATGATCAAAAGCGACATGTCCAGATACGACTTCTCCCGGCTAAAATATGCGGTCACCGCCGGAGAGCCGCTTAACTCTTCTGTGTATGAGAGCTTCCTCGCGACCACGAATCTAAGGCTCATGGAAGGATTCGGCCAGACGGAGACGGTGGTCTGCATTGCCAACTATCCCTGGATGAATCCCAAGCCCGGCTCCATGGGCAAGCCTGCACCGGGATTCGATGTCGTACTGGTGGGCAAGAACGACAAATTATGCGAGGTGGGTGAAGAGGGCGAGATTGTGATCAAGACGGACAAGGGAAAGCCTGTGGGCCTTTTCACCGATTACCATTCCGATCCGGACAAGACCAAGAGCACCTGGCATGATGATTACTACCATACCGGAGACACCGCCTGGCGAGACGAGGACGGATTCTTCTGGTTCATTGGCCGCACAGATGACATGATCAAAAGCTCCGGCTACCGGGTGGGGCCCTTCGAGGTGGAAAGTGCCCTCATGTCGCATCCAGCCGTCCTGGAGGTGGCCATTACCGGTGTGCCTGACCCTATTCGGGGGCAGGTGGTCAAGGCAACCGTGGTCCTGGCCCGGGGATATGCAGGCACCGAGGAGCTGAAAAAGGAGCTGCAAGACCACGCAAAGTTGGTCACTGCACCCTACAAGTACCCGAGAATCATCGAGTTCGTAGAGGATCTGCCCAAGACCATAAGCGGGAAGATCCGGCGGGTGGAGATCAGGGATAAAGATAAGCCCTATCCAATCATCAATGCCCTGGAATGCAAAGCCTGCGAGCGATGTATTGAGGCATGTCCTGTGAATGTATTGAAGAATGGCGCAGATATCAATTCCCGAGGCTATCACTATGTGCTCTATTCCGGCGACGGCTGCATTGGCTGCGCTGCGTGCTATTACACCTGTCCTGAGCCGCTGGCCATTGAGGTTCATGTGCCCCAGAAAGAGAAAGCAGAGGAGAACTGAAGAAATGGCGTCTCAATTAGTGGCTGGAAATCGCGCCGTTATCGTGGGCGCTCTTTATGCAGGCTGTGACTGCTTCTTTGGCTACCCCATCACTCCCGCCAGCGAGATACTGCAGGAAGCCTCTCGCATTTTCCCCCTGGTTGGCCGCAAGTTCGTGCAGGCGGAATCGGAAGAGGCGGCAATCAACATGGTCTACGGGGCGGCAGCAGCAGGACACCGCGTGCTGGCGGCATCCTCCGGCCCGGGCATGAGCCTGAAGCAGGAGGGGATATCATACCTTGCCGGAGCACAGCTTCCCTGCGTTATTGTCGATGTCTGCCGGGCGGGGCCGGGCCTGGGCAATATCGGGCCGGAGCAGTCGGACTACAATCAGGTCTGCAAGGGCGGAGGGCATGGCTGCTATCACAACATCGCTTTAGCCCCGGCAAGCGTGCAGGAGATGTGCGACTTTACCCGGAAGGGCTTCGCCCTGGCTTTTAAGTACAGAAATCCCGTGCTGATTTTGGCGGACGGCGTGCTGGGGCATATGGTCGAGCCCCTGGAGTTCCCGGAGTCGGCGCTCGCGCCTGTCATTGACACCACCTGGGCGGTGAATGGTCGGGCCGAGACCAGAGGAAATCTGGTAACCTCAATTATGCTCAACTTCGATGATTTGGAGAGGCACAATTACTCGCTGCAGGAAAAATACGAGCGCGTAAAGAGCAGCGAAACGGCATGGGAGGGCTATCGGCTGGAGGACGCCGGCGTGGTGCTGGTCTCCTACGGCATCAGCAGCAGGATAGCCAGGTCTGCCGTGGATGCCGCTCGAAAGGAGGGCATCAAGGCAGGCCTCTTCCGGCCTATCACCCTCTTCCCCTTCCCGGAAAAGCCCGTCCTTGCGCTGGCAGAGAAGGGCTCTAAGTTCATCTCCGTGGAGATGAGCAACGGACAGATGCGTGAAGACATTCGCCTGGCCAGTGGAGGCCATGCGGTAGAGCTGGTCTGCAGCTTCGGAGGAAATTTGATCCGGCAGGATTCAATCTTGGAGAAGATCAGGGAAGTGGCCTGAAATGGCGTCAAAAGAAAAGGTTATCGGCGGGCATCCCGGCATATATGCAAAGTTTCCCAGAAAAGGCGGGTCTGCTATCACTGCCACCCATTACTGTGCCGGCTGCGGACACGGCATTTTGCATAAGCTCATCGGCGAGGCCATGGCAGACCTTGCCATCCAGGATCGATGCGTCGTGATCAGTCCTGTGGGCTGCGCCGTTTTCGCCTACTACTATCTGGACTGCGGTCACGTACAGGCCGCCCATGGTCGCGCTCCGGCTGTAGCCACAGGCATATCCCGGGCCGAGGACAATGCTGTCGTCATCTCCTATCAGGGAGACGGCGATCTGGGCTCCATCGGCCTGAACGAGACCATTCAGGCTGCCAACCGGGGCGAGAAGCTGGCGGTATTCTTCGTCAACAACAGCGTCTACGGCATGACGGGAGGCCAGATGGCGCCCACCACATTGATTGGAGAGGTCACGACCACCACTCCCAACGGGCGCGATGCGCAGGAGCAGGGCTATCCCATTCACATCTGCGAACTGCTGGATACGCTAAAAGCGCCGGTATTCATCGAGCGCGCATCGCTTTCAGACATCGAGCATATCAGAAAAGCGCGCCGGGCGGTCAAGAAGGCTCTGGAGATTCAGAGGGACAAAAAAGGCTATGCCTTCGTGGAGCTGCTTTCCCCCTGTCCTACCATCCTGAGGATGGATGCAAAGGCCATTGCCAGGTTCCTCAATGAGCAGATGGAAAAGGAATTCCCATTAAAGCGATTCCGGGACAGATCCGCCGAAGCACAGGCCATTACCAGGGCCGAGAGCGACTTTTCCCAAGGAACACTGGATAAGATCTTCGGCTGTGAGAACGGCGTTTGTGTGCAGTTTCAGGAGGATCCTGAGTTTGCGGCCAGGGGTGTGAAGATAGCCGGCTTTGGAGGGCAGGGAGTACTGAGCATGGGCCTGGCCCTGGCCCAGGCGGGCTTTGGCTGCGGACGCTATGTGTCTTACTATCCGGACTACGGGCCGGAGCAGAGGGGTGGGACCTCGAACTGCTCTGTCATCATCTCAGGAGAGCCCATCGGTTCGCCTGTGGTGGATCATCCCGATGTGCTGGTGGCCTTCAACCGGCCGTCTCTGGAGAAGTTTGCACCCTTTGTCAAGAAGGGGGGCCTGATTATCTATGACTCCTTGGCCGGACAGTTCCAGGCAGCGCAGGGCGTGAGAGCCATATCCGTCCCGGCAACAGAGATCGCCACAAAGCTGGGAGCCGCGCAGGCGGCCAACACGGCCATGTTCGGCGCTCTGATGCAGGCCGGCAATTTAGGTCTGCCCCGCGAGGCTTATGGGAACGCTTTTCGCGTCACCTTTGCCAAGAAGCCCAGGCTCATCGCCAAGAACCTGGAAATTCTGGAGGCGGGGGCGCAGGCGGCAAGGGTGCTGGAGAACGGCGGCTAGGAAGTAGATCCAAAACAATTTTTTTGCTTCTTGCTGTTTCATGTGGAAGAACATGATAAGATTCGATGCAGTCTCCGGCTTTGCGATCCATGCAGGCTACCGGAAGCAGCACCGGGCAGTTCATCGACCGCGCTCCAGCGCTGTTCGGTCCCGGCTGTGCTCGCTAGCTCGCCCGCATGTGGGTCGGGCTCTCCGGGCGGCACCCTTGCCTCGCCCCTCGGTCCGGCCCAAAATGGTTATATCTCTATTTCCCTTCTTTTTTAGCATGAATAAGATCTCGAAATTGGTGGCGCTTCTTGGCATCTTCTTATTGCTAGCCTCGGTGGCAGACTCTCAGATGAACCGGGACAGCCCCTTTTTGGGAAGCAAGCTTCCCAGGACCGATGATCAGAGCCTCATCGGCCAAGTCCGGCAGTCCGGGTCTTCCATCACGATCTCTGAGCCCTTCAATAATCAAGCCGTCTCAGACCTGTCGATATCCCCTGACCAGAATAATACCACCTGCAATCAAGTCTCATTTCTGCTGACAATAACATCATCTCCCAGTGGCTCTACCGGATATCAGCCGGTAAAGGTGAGAATGCTGGAAAACCGCCAGGGCACGCCCACCACGGTTGCTGAACTGATTCTTCTCATGCCGGTCACGGGCGGCTCACTGCATGAGACCATCGGCTTTTCCAGCGCGACTTCGCAGGCAGGGGGCAGCCGGAATAATGAGATCACGGTGACGGCAGATCCGGATAATCAAATCCCGGAGACCAATGAGAGAAATAATGCTCTGACCTTTAGCGGGATCTGCCCATTAAATCATTAAGAATTCAGGTCGCAATCAAAGTTCTCCCAGGAATGAATGGCTTCCCTTCAAAGGCCCCTTGAATTGCGTCGATAACTGAAATGGAGTTCTTTTTGACCGTTGAGATATACCCTCTAATGCGGCAAAAAATATTCGCTCCCTCCCAGCTTCTAAAGGTGCCTTCTCTGATCCCTCTCCGCCAGATTATTGTCAAATGGAACCTCAAAGCCAAAGCCGGTCTCCGATACCTGTCCAATCTCGCCAACAGATTTTGGGCCTTCGTCTTTTTCCTTTTTTCCACGTTTTTTGATTTGGCATCAGTAATGGCGCAAGAAGCCATTCCGATGCTTCCCGCACCGCTATGACTTAGTAACCCCTCTCGGTTCGGGTCATGTTGTTGTACAACTTGAACTTGTCTTTGTCCTTGTCCTGCATCAAGACATAACCTATCCTTTTGTCGTCCACATGTTCTGCGTACTCCTCTTTGGCGTCATCCCGACAGGAGGAGCATGCTTTGCGGGGAATGGAGACGCAAAAGGCGCTGTTCAAAATGCCGTAGCCGCGCTGGGCGGATGTATTGATCGTCATGTAACCGGCGCAGTTGGGGCAGAGACGAACTACCTCTTCCTGGTTCTCGTTGATCATGTCTGTGTCGTAGAAGACGCGCCTCTTCCTGCGATAGAAGTCGCCCGCGCCTTGCAGCGCCTCTTCTACCAGTTCGTCCCTCTGCTCCCAGATCTTCTGCACCTGGGCTACCGTGTGCTCGATCTCCCGCACCATTCCCTCCGTCTGCACGAAGCGTCCAGGCACATAGTCCGGCTCCCTGACATGCGAATAATCCAGCCCGGCCATGGCCTGGATGATGCCCGTGTTCACGTAAGGCAGGGCCGTCTCCACGGCGTAGCCTCCCTCCAGGACGCACAGGTCTGGAGCCAGCTTTTCATTGAGCCGGGCGTAGCCGTTGGCCGAGAAGCGCATATTTGCCAGCGGATCGGTGTAGTGATTGTCCTGGCCGGCCGAGTTCAGGATCAAATCGGGCTTGAAATCATCGAGAACGGGCAGGATGAGATTGTCCAGAACGTAGTGAATGCCCTCGTCCGTGGTGCCGGGCGGCAGGGGGACGTTCAGTGTTCTCGCGAGTGCCTGCGGTCCGCCCATCTCATTGACAAAGCCCGAGCCGGGATAGAGGGTGTGGCCGTCCTGGTGGAAGGATAGGCAGAGCACATCCGGGTCGTGCCAGAATATATCCTGGGTTCCGTCGCCGTGGTGCACATCGGTATCGATGACGGCGATCCTCTTGTGCCCGTACTTGGTTCTCAGGTACTCGACCAGGATGGCCATGTTATTGATATTGCAAAAGCCGCGATTGCCGTGCACCACACGCATGCTGTGATGGCCAGGCGGCCTGACCAGTGCAAAGCCGTTTCGAATCTCGCCCTTCTCCAGGGCATCGGCCAGGGTCAGGGTGCTGCCGGCAGCGATGAGGTGCGCCTGCGTGACCTGCGTCTCCACATCGGGAACGCAGAAATGGGCGCGAGCCACATCCTTTTTCTCGGCCAGGTGGGGCTTGTACTCCTCAATGGAGGGAAGGTCCATCAGCCCCTCCTCGAAGATCTGGTCGCGGGTGTAGAGAAGCCGCTCCTCCCGCTCCGGGTGAGTGGGCGAGATGGCCCAGTCAAAGGCGGGGAAGAATATGAGGCCTGTCTTGCCGGCCTTGCCCTGGGAGGACATCTTCAGCACCTCCCCCAGGAGGTCAGAAGACCTGCTGGAATTTCCATTCGCACGTCCATCAGCCTTCCCACTGTTGACCAGCCTCGAATCATATTGAAGACCTCGCTGTAGGTAACCCCGGCTTCGCCGGCATACTCGCCGATGCCGAGAAGCGCCGCCCTCTCCGCCAAAAGCCGCCGGGCCAGTCGCTCTGCATCTTCAGGAGTCATCTTTTGGTCTGTGACCCGGCCCGTCCGGCCTTCTTCGGCCACGCTAAACTCGCCTTTTTCAGTGTCGATGTGCAGGTTCAGAGTTAAGGTGGGCCGGGCCACAGCGGCGCCAATGGCATTGGCCACGGGCGCATACTGGGGCACAATGGCGGCTATACCCAGGCGAGCGGCCACGAGCGGCACGAGGAGGGGAGCGCCTCCGCCCACGCCCACCACGCTTCTAGCGGAAATCTTTACTTTTTTCATGATCTCCCAGATGCGATAAGCAGGCTCATGCTCCCATTCCCGGAACATCTCATTGACCTCAAAGACGATCTTGTCCACCACGACATCGACGACCTTCTGGGCGGCCTCCAAGGCAGTGCAGCCCAGGCCCTCGGCCACGATCTGCATGGCCTTCTCCGCCTTGGCGGCGTCGCCTATCTGGGAGAGCCCCAAAACCCGCAGGGCATCGGTGGGCGTGGGGATGCTGCCGCCCATGCAGAGCGGCAGTCCGTCCCGGTGCGGTCCGACGGTGAGGCTTCTGCCGCCGCAGCCTTCGGAGCCCCGGCAGGAGACGGCAACGGCACTGTCACCGCCAATGGCTACCGACTTGACGGCAAAGGCCCGCACGTGAGTGAGAAGAGAGCCCACCCGCGCCCCCTTGGCCGAGAGGAGGGGCTTGCCGGAGAGGATGAGAGCCAGATCGGTGGTGGTGCCGCCGATGTCCACGACCACACAGCTCTGGCCGGGCGCGGTCAGCGCCAGTACCCCCATGATGCTGGCGGCAGGCCCGGAGAAGATGGTCTCTACAGGCATCTGCACAGATTTGTCCAGGGGCAGCGTGCCGCCGTCCGCCTTGAGGATGTAGACGGGAGCCGAGATCTTGCGCTCCTTGAGAGCTCTTGCCACGTCTTTGGCAAAACGCTCATAGCTGTCTTTGGTGGCGGCGGTGAGCATGGTGGTTGCCGCCCGGCGGGGGAAGTTGAGCTGGCCGGATACTCTGTGCCCCAGCTCGATCTTGGCACCCGGCAGAGCACAGGCCAGTGTCTCGCCGACCAACAGTTCGTGGGCATGATTTCTCTGGCAGAATTTTCCTACCACGGCCACGCGAGTGAGCCCCTGGGCCCGGATCTGGGTGGCAGCCTCTTTGATCTGGGATTCTTTGAGCCGATCGATCTCTTTGCCCCGAAAATCGATAGCACCGTCTAAGATGATGCTCTCGCCCAGCGCGTAGTCCCTGGGATTGGTTCCTGGTCCCGGTATGAGCACCAAAGCCACGGGATCGGTCTTGCCTTCAGCGATCATATTAGTAATCAGGGTAGTGCTCAGGACCACTCGCTCGATCTTGCCGGTATCGATGCCCTGCACCAGCTCATCTATTGCCATAAGCAGGCACTTCAACAGGTTATCGTGATCTGTTGGCACGCATGCGGTCTTGATAACCATATTGCCGTCCACGACAACGGCATCGGTGGTGGTACCGCCCACATCAATTCCTATAAGCATTTTCATTCGCCTTTCGCTATGCGCTAAAGACAAAGAGGTATATCGGCTTTGTGGTCTTTAGAAGCTCTTTCTGGCTATAACTAATTATTTTCTCCATGTGCGGGTGCAGACAACCACACAAAGGCTTGCTCCTTTCATTCTTCTAAACCGGGGTTGTTGAGTAGCAGGAGACTGGCCGGTTGAATACGGTATTGATGATGATCTTGCGCTTGGGCATTTTGGCAAAGCTGTTTGTCAGTGTTTTATATTGATTGGTCGCCCCAACCTCGACAACTTTGGGCCGCTCTGGAGCATAAACTGCAGTGCCGTTTATATTGCCTCGCGGGCTGTAGTCGCAAACCAAAATTTCGTATCCGCTGGAGTTGGCCTTTGCGCACCCCACCTCTGCCGTTTCCTGCCAGATTATTTGCGTGTAATGGCTGACGGCACCGGGCGATCCTGTGGCGCTGACGGAAGGATACTCTCCATTGATGAAACTCTTTTTTTCTTCACCCCATTGATCAACCATTTGGGTGAGATTCCTATGCAGGCTCGTTGTCGCAAGAGCTATATTTTGCCCAAATCCGGACTTTGGACAGTGCTTTTGCCGTCCCTGGGGCAGAAAGTTTGCGGCATTATAATCGGCGCACTCCTGGGCCTGTTGGGAGAGGTTCTCAGACCAGTTCAGGGCAGTGACATTTACCTCGGCACGATATCGATTTTGCGCGGCAAGAATCTCCTGCTTTTCATTGGATTTCAGTTCTGCTTCCACCGTGGCAACCAGCAGAGCTGATAGCATGAATAGAATAATGAGGATCTTTTTCTTATGCATTTCATCACCTTATTGGGATTGTCCCATGGACAGGGTTATTTTGGTGGGGAGATATGTAAGCAGCGGTTACTATGATGATAATAAAGCGCTCTTGATGCTCCTCGCCGCCAGCATTCCTGTCGAAAATGCCGCTTGCAGGTTATAGCCTCCTGTATCCCCGTCCACATCCAAAACCTCGCCCACCAGATACAGTCCTTTAACCAGCCGGGACTGCATGGTTTTGGGATTGACATCTTGCGTTTCCACTCCGCCTCTGGTGACCATGGCATTGTTGTAGCCGCAAAGATCGGATACGACCAAAGATAGACCGGTCAGATTATCAATCAATCGATTTCGCATCTCTCGGGTCAATTGAGCCATCTGCAGATCGGAGGCAATCCCCGATATCTCCAGCATCCTCTTTATCAGCCGGAGAGGAAGAGGCACACAAGACGGCACAAAGCGAGGCCTATCCGCCAGCACAGACAATAAGCACCTTCTTCCATCCTGTCGAACTATGTCTACGAGCCATTTCTCCAGCGACTCTCGTTTGTCCTCCTGCACAAAAGAGAGCTTCAGGACATCTTCGGCTCTAATATATCTGGACAGGTCGAGAATTCCTGGGCCCGAGAGCCCCTCATGGGTAAACAGAATATCGCCCCGGTGCTCTCTGATTTTTGCCTGACGATAGAGAGAGATCTTCATATCCGGAAATGAGAGACCGGCCAGATCGGAAAAGGGATAATCCTTTATGAGAAGTGGAGTTAAAGCCGGCCCAATCTCGGCTATACGGTGACCGAGAATGCCGGCAAACCTGTAGCCGTCTCCGCAGGAGCCGGTGGCGGGATAGGAGCATCCCCCCGTGGCTATTACCAGCAGCTTGCTGCCATAGCTGCCATTTTCGCAGTCCACTAAAAATCCATCCTCATTCCTGGTTATAGACTTGACAGCCTGGTTGCACCTGATGACTACCCCCAATGCCCGGCATTGCTCTATCAAGATATTCAGCACATCTTTGGCCTGCAAAGTCTCCGGGAATATCTTGCCCCCTTTTTCTCGAATCATTTTCAATCCCAAGCCCTCGAAGAAGGAGATGAGATCGCCATTTGTGAAGCCGAGAAGAGCCGGGCGCAGGAATCGGCCATGTTCTCCATAATGATCAAGAAAGTCCCGAATATCGCCATAGTGAGTTATATTGCATTGGCCGGAGCCGGATATGAGGAGCTTATGCCCTGGGGAGTTCTTTTTTTCCAGAATCAGGATCTTTTTGCCCTTCTGCATGGAGTTTACGGCGCAAAAAAGCCCGGATGGGCCGGCTCCGACGATAATCAGATCGTAATCATCCAGCTTGCGGCAGGTTTTTTTATGAAGCTTTGCCAAAGGAACCCCTTTATTGTCTTTTTTCTCAATTATTTCGATCCTGATTGCTAAAAAGCTTAACTAAACTTAAATAGCTTTACGTGCTCTATGGTAATGATAACGATATGCTAAAGATTACCCCTTATCTTGGAATCATGGTGCTGATAGTTTCCATAGGCGGCATATTTTACCCCAGGCTTGGCTACTTCCTCTTGCTGGTCTTTGCCTGCCTGATGATCATTGCTCCCTTTCGAGGACGCTGGTTTTGCGGTAATCTTTGCCCGCGAGGAAGCTTTGTTGATTTCTGGCTGGCCCCCCTGAGCCGAAAGTTGAGAATACCGCCTCTATTTCGGAGCATGTGGCTAAGAGCCCCCATCTTCTTCGCTCTCATGGGATTCATGATCTTTCGCATAGTGCAGACAGAGGGCGTAGTGGACAGAATTGGAATGGTTTTTGTTACGCTCTGCATTCTAACCACATCAGTTGCCATCCTCTTTGGTGTAATCATGGCCCCTCGAACCTGGTGCTCTTTTTGCCCCATGGGAACGATGCAAAGAGCAGTTGGTGGCAAGAAGTACCAGCTCAAAGTGGACGCTGAGAAATGCATAGATTGCGGCAAGTGCCAGAAGGTCTGTCCTATGCAGCTTCCCGTAAACGAGATCCTGGACAAACCGGACTGCATTAAATGCGCCAGATGCGTGGAGGCTTGCCCGAGGCAAGCATTGAGTTTCTGATCATGAGAATTCTGATACCTCTGGCAGAGGGCTTCGAGGAGATCGAGGCGGTAAACGTCATCGATATTTTGCGGCGAGCCGATGTGGATGTTGTCACGGCGGGCTTGAAGGAGGGCCTCGTACAAGGCTCTCATAAAATCAAGGTGCTGCCTGACACCACCCTGGAAAAAATCGACTATCGGGACTTTGATGGGCTGGTCTTGCCCGGCGGAGCACCGGGCTTTATCAACCTGGGAAATGATGAGCACATCTTGAACATGGCACGGGAGATGGACCGAGCCGGAAAGGTCGTGGCAGCGATATGCGCGGCTCCCTCGGTTCTCATCAAGGCCGGCGTCCTGCAGGGCCGAAGGGCCACGGTCAGCCCATCCGGCATGGCCCAGGTGCAGGCCTGCGCCAACTTCAGCGAGGAGCGGGTGGTGGTGGACGGCAACCTCATCACCAGCCGCGCTCCAGGAACGGCTCTGGAGTTCGCTTTGAAGCTGGTAGAGGTGCTGGTGGGAAAGGAGAAGATGTTGCAGGTCAAGGCGCAGACGATGACCATCTGCCTGAGTGCCTCTACTTAGCACTTACAGATTTGCCAAAATTTCCTGCAAGCCTATTTTAGTCTTCTGGAGCCTGCGGGCGCTCGCCCTCCCGGGCCGGCAGCCCTGTGGGAGGCGGCCAGGCGGGCCCGGGAGCCCGGTAGCGGCGCTCGCTGCGATCAGCCCGGCCCCTGTATCATTGAGCAGATGGCCGGAGTGAGGTGAATTTCAGGGATGATTGGCAATCATTAAGCTCCTTGTGCTGGATAGAGCTACGTGCGCTCATTCTATCCCTGCCCGGCTTTCGGGACTGCACAGTCCATGCCATGCTTTTCCTTCTGCCACTCGTCTGGACTCTCCGATCCCAGTTCTTATTCCTATCACCGTTCTCCTTTTCTCAATTTTCCTCTGGCCAGGGAGGCAAAAATCCCCAGAATGCATAGAGCAGAAAAGACGGCAAAGGACACTTTCACGCTTGAAAGGAACTGGGGATAATACTGGGGTGTGATCTCCACCTTTCCCAGATACAACGAGAAAACCATCATGACAAAGCTCATGCTGGAGACCTGCCCCACCAGACGCATGGTTCCCAAGGTTGCAGACCCCACGCCGTAGTGGCGCGGCTCTACGGAGGACATAATAGCGTTGGTGTTGGGCGAAGTGAATAGTGCCAGTCCCAGGCCCAGGGTGATGAGGCAGGCGACGATGAAAAAGAGGCTCGTCTCCCCGTTTAGAAATACAAAGGCTAAGACGGCCACAAATGTGAGAGCCATTCCGGCGGTGGCCACCAGCCTTGGCTCCATCTTGTCAGAGAGCCTTCCCGTAAAGGGGGAAAAAATTGCCATCACAGCCGGCTGGGCCAGCATAATCAGCCCGGCCTGATCGGGCGCGAGCCCCTTGATGTACTGCAGGTAGAGGCTCAAGAGGAAGGTTATGGCAAAGGTGGCGCTGTAGCTGATGAGCGCCGCCAGATTGGAGTATGCGTAGACGCGATTCTTTTTGAAGAGGCTCACGTCCAGCACAGGACAGGCCACCCCCGACTCCCAACGGATGAGCAGGAAAAAGGTAGCTGCTCCCACCAGGACCAACGCTGCCCCCTGCCACGCCGGAAGAAGGGAAAAGCCGAACATAACCGTCACGAGCATCATGCTGTAGATTGCCGATCCGACCAGATCGAACCTGTCCTCTCTGGCTCCGGCCCACTCGCCTTTCAGCTTCCACATCCCCAGGGCCAGCGGAATCAGTCCCAGGGGGACGTTGATCAGAAAAAGGCTTCTCCAGCCAAAATACTCAGTGAGCAGGCCGCCCAGGAACGGCCCCAGGGAGAGGCCCAGGTAGACGGAAGCGGCATTGATTCCTAAGATCTTGCCCCTCTCCTGTGGAGGGAATACGCTGACTAAAATAGCAGTCCCCGTGCCGAAGATCATGGCGCTGCCGAAGCCCTGCAGCACCCTTGTGCCGATAAGTATGTTGGAGGTAGGCGCAAAGAAGGCAACCAGGGATGATGCCGTGAATATGAAAAGGCCCAGGAAAAAGACCTTCTTCATGCCGTAGATATCGGCGATTTTTCCGAAGGGCACCATGAAGACGGCAGCGGCGAGCAGATAGCTGGTGGCAATCCACCCTAAAAGGATCGCATCCATGGAGAACTCGGCTCCAATGGCGGGCAGGGCGATGTTGATGGAGGAGGCCATGAAGGGCGGCAGGAATGATGTAAGGGTAGCGATGATCAGGGCGCATTTTCTGATATCCGTACTAGAGCAGGTCTGCATCCAGGGACTTGATGGCAGCTTCATCAATTAACCTTTGCTTCACCAGTAATTCAATAACATCTTTCTCACCAGAAGACTTCTTTCCCGGACTTCTCCACTTAAAAGCAGTCCCGGAAGAAGCCCGATCATTTCATCTAGATATGCGGCCTTCAGTTCCATAAGCCGCTGTGCTCCGGCCGGAGGAAGATCCTCTTGCAGTCGCATGGCCAGGTCGCGGGTGACCTTGATGAATAAATTGAGATGCATCCGGGCATCATGGGGTGAGCAGCCTAGCGTGCCCGTATCCTGGTATATCGCCCGCCCCAGCTCCAAGAAGGCCTCGATGAATAAGCTGAAGGCCGAATCGTCCGCATCGCAACGGCCGTGCGTGGCCGCGTAGCCACAGCCGGTGCAGGCTCGATCCCGGTCGTACTGGATGCAGAAAGGACAGGTGCCGGGCCGGGTGGGCAGGTGGCCGAGCAGGGTGAGGCTCAAGGCGCGGGCGAACTTGTGCAGCTCGCCGGGATCGACGGCCTCCAGGCGACGGGAGAAGAGGTCGGCCCAGCGGATGCACTCCTGGCAGGATGCGGCGATTGCGGCCTTTGCCGCCTGCAAGGATTCGAGGTCAATGTCCTTTGCTGCCGCCTCAAGCTCTTTCGCGCGATCGGTCATTTTTTATTGTTCTCTAAAAGCTCAATCAGCTCTTTCAAGGTGTACTGGCCCATGAGATCCATGATCCTGTCCATCTCTTCATAAAACTGCCTTGTCTTGCCCATTATTTCATTCATCTTCTCGGTCTCTGCGCCATGTGATTCAAGAATTTTTTCTACAAGATTAAGAGCCTGCAAGATCGAATGGGTTTCATCCCTTGCCGCAGACAGGATCACCGGCCTCATCGCTTCCGCATCGGTCTCCAGAGCATAGCGATGCTGCTTGTAGCGATGCTGCTTGCCCACCGGACCTACCACGCGTCGCGCCAGGCCGAGGTTTTCGAGATAGCTCATATTAGAGCGCACTGTCGTTTTGCTGTAGCCGGTCTTCTCGGCCAGCGCATCAAGGGACATGGGTTCGTTTTCCAGGAAGAGGGTGCCTCTGAGTATTCCCATGGCATCGCTCCACCCATTTTTTTGGGAGGTTCTGATGCATGCATCAATAATGGGCTTCTTTAGCGCCAGCATTTCTTCATCGTTCACATTGATCTGATCAATCACAAAATTTAAGTATTTTGTGCTTATTCGGTTCTTTCGGCAAAATCCGAATGGAAGGTTTTATTGGCATGATCGGCTTGGAACGACTCGGGGGGTGGATCACCAGAAATCCTGTAATAATCATAGCCGCAGCAGTTCTCTTGACACTGGTCTCCGTGCACTATGCCCAGCAGGTAGAGAGCCATGGCATGACTACAGAGAGCTTTGTGTCAAAAGATTCGACCCTCTATCAATTATATGACCACCTAAATCAGGAAAACTTCGGCATAGACGGCAATGTGATTCTGATAGAAGGCGATGACGTGGCAAAAGCAGACGCTCTGTCGGCTGGCCTGCGCTTATCCGATCACATGAAGAAGGTTCCTAATGTGATTAGTGTCCAGAGCATAGCCGACATCGTGGCCGATGCTGAATATCAAAGTAGTGGCATCCGCCGTATTCCTTCTCAGGAGAGGATAGACGAGATCCTGGCCGGCGCCGGCTCCTCAGTCCAGGGGCTCATGCCTGATCGCAGGCATGCCAGGATGATCGTGGGAATGCCTACCACCGCCACTCTGACCGAGTCACAACGAAGCGAGCTTCTTGTGGAATTAAATAATGCAGTTGATTTTGCAAAATTTCCCGCAGGCTATAGCACCATCGTCACGGGCGATCCTTCTTTTCAGGCTGCTATTGTGGCAACGATGAACAGTAGCAACGGCTCGGTCCTTGCCCTATGCGGGGTGCTGATGATTGTAGCCCTGCTCCTGGTCTTCAGGCACGTCAGATGGCCGCTACTTCCTATACCCATAGTCTTTCTGGGCATAATCTGGACCTTCGGAGCTATGGGTTTTTTTCATATACCCATGGGCATGGTCACATTTGCTGCTTTTCCCATCATGATTGGACTTGGCATAGACTATGCCATCCAGTTCCACAACCGGATAGATGAGGAGTTGATCAAGGGCAATCCACTCGGAGAAGCCACCATCAATACTGTCAACCACGTGGCCATTCCTGTGGTCATCGCCGTGGTTGTAACCGCGGCAGGCTTCATATCACTTCTCAGCTCCACCGTCCCATCAATCAATGATTTCGGAAAGGTCTGTATAATCGGTCTTGTCATGTGCTACCTCTCCGCCCTCTTCGTGAATGTAACGATCCTTTATCTGGCGGAAGGAAAATCGCCCAGAAAAAAGAGGGCTGAGGGTCATTCGGAAGATGGTTCGAAAATAGGCGCTTTCATAGAGAAGACTGCAAATTTCTGTGTAGAACGGTGGAAACCAGTGCTGGCCGTGGCTCTGATTCTGGCCCTCGCGGGAAATTATGCCGACACACTGGTCCCAATTGAGACGGATACGAAGAACTACATCCCCCAGGACCTGCCACCACTGATCGATTTAAAACACATGAAAGCTTCTTTCGGCGGAACTGACTCACTTAAGTTCTTAGTTCAGGCTGACGACGTCACGGACCCGGAAAATCTCAGGTGGATGGATGATTTCAGCAATTACCTGCTCACTTCCAGACAGGATCGGACAGAGAGCGCTACAAGCATAGCCACCTATGTCAAAGAGGCGGGCGGCGGAGAAATTCCTGATGATAGAACCCAGATAAGAGAGATAATTGCCTCCCTGCCAGAGGCCGTGCAAGATACGTACCTGAACGGCCATAACCTGGCCATTGTGGATGTAAATATTGGCGACGTCCAGGCCAACTTGGGTACGGAAGGTATGGCCCGGCTCATCAAGTCGTACGAAGACGACCTGGCCTGGATGACCCCGCCTCCTGGAATTTCGGTTAGGATAACGGGCCAATCAGTGCTTATGAGCACGGTCATGGATGCTTTGACTTCAGGCAGGGTAGAGATGTCGCTGCTGGGCCTGATCTTGATATTTATCTTGCTCTTGATTATATACAGAGATCTCATCAAGGCCCTGCTGCCAGTGCTGCCCATGCTCGTAGTAATAGGGTGGATGGGCGGGGTTATGTATCTTGGTGGACTGAAGTACACACCCCTCACAGCCACTCTGGGAGCTCTTATTCTGGGAGTGGGCTCGGAATATGCCATATTAATGATGGAGCGCTTCTATGAGGAGCTGCATAATATTGGTGATCCTTATGAGGCGCTGAGGATCACTGCCAACCGCATAGGTTCGGCTCTGGTGGCGTCGGGAATGGCGGTCGTCTTCGGTTTTGCCGCTCTGATGTCATCGCCCTTCAACATAATCAGCAACTTCGGGCTGGTGACAGTGCTGTCGATTGTCTTTGCCCTCATCACGACTTTCTCAGTATTTGTGGTTCTGATGATTCGCATGGAGATTCAGCGTGAAGTACTGGAGAACGCCAAACAAGAACTTAAGAAAGCAATTGCCCTAATCAATAATCAATCATGGAGAAGAATCAATGGAAATTAAGTTTGCCATAGCCATGGCTATAATGTTGACACTTCTGGCCATGGGTCAGGCCCAGAACACCTACATACCCTATGAACTGGGCGGAGACAATTACTATACCATGTACGGCAGTCCGGATATATCCGCCAGTGTCTCCGGAACGAATGAGTTCGAGCGGGGAGATACCGTTACGCTGTATTTGGATCTGACCAACTACGGAAGGATCCTCGGCTTCAAGGAGGATCTGACACCTCAAAACCCCAAAGAGTTCGCTCTGGCTGCTGCCGAATTGCAAGAAGAGTATAAGAAGCCTACTGCTTTGGGAATCACCGCCAGCCTCAGCTCAGAAGGCAGGCAGATCGACGTAAAGTCGGGCGACCAGGTTGTCCAGTCCCTTAAATCGGGAGACAAGACCCAAACGCCCTTGAAGTTCACCCTGAATATCGGAGATCATGCTCCTGCGGGAAAATATCCTCTGCAGCTAAAAATGTCTTATGACTATCAGGACAATGTTCGGGTCTATGCCTCGACCCTTGTCAGCAGCGGCAGCTCTCCCACTCTGGCAAATTTCCGAGAATCCTACATCTACCAGAAGGCCAACCAGACGCTGCCCATCACCATCACCGTCAAGAAGCAGGCGGACTTTCAGATCTTGAACACCCCCGGAGAACTTTTCGCCGGAGCCAAGAAGACGCAAATTTCGGCCACCTACAAAAATATCGGCGAAGATCCCATCAAGGATGCAATTGCAAGGCTGTCCATCTTCAAGCCCTTCTCATCCACAGACGACCAGGCATTCATCGGCACCTTGCTGCCCGGGGAGGAGAAAACGGTGGTCTTCCGGCTGGATGTGGACTCCGATGCCACGCCCAAGGACTATGGAATCAACAGCGAGATCAAATATACTGACCTGAACGGAGACACAGTCATCTCGGAGAGCATGAAGATACCCGTTGTGGTCAAGGCCGCCACCACATCACTTCTTCTGCCCGCAGGAATTGTCCTCATCATCATAATAGCAGCAGGCGGATACATGTACCGAAAAAAGCAGAAGAAGGCCTGTTGAGCTGTCTCGAAGGGAGTTCTTATGGATGAGATAATAGTACTGTCAAGCTGGGAAGATCGCTTTTGGGCCTGGTTGATCGATGTTCTTCTTATGGGCATCCTCTGGCACAGAATTCTGATCGTTTTAAAAATAGATGCGTTAGGCATTAGTGGAGCCATTCTGCTAGCCGCAATATTATTCATTTATTGGACCGTATTGGAGGGTTATAGAGGTCAGTCGCTGGGGAAGATGCTCTTTGACATAGTTGTAACAGGTCCTCTTGGAGAAAGCATCAGGTTTAGAGACGCGGCGGTAGAGTCATTTGGAAAGGCATTTCTGCTTCCTGTCGACTGCCTTATAGGCTGGTTTGCTCTTCGTGAGAGCAGACAGCGTTTATTCAATAGGATATCTGATACCATTGTTATCAAGCGAACGGAGTAGAATAGTATGGATAATGAAAATCCCAAAGATAGCTATCCTCTAAGTACATCTCCTTCATAAAAAAGATATGTAAAAGCTACTATCACTTCAGCATGGTGGGCAAAAAATATAATTTATCTAAAAAAATAATTAATAAGATAGCCAAGTTTTCACCTTAAAAGAATTATTTTCGACGAAACTTATATATATGTTATCATTCGTTATGCGCCTGGTGACCGCTTTGAATACATCAACCGCCTCAGATATGAAAGTCGAGCGCGATGAATTTGCGTCCATACTCATGAAGGTAGGCCTGAAGAGGAACGTGGCCAAAGTTTTGACCTATCTGGCTGGGGTGGCAGAGGCAACGTCCCGCGAGATAGAGATTGGATCGGATCTTCGCCAGCCGGAAGTGAGCATTGCCATGCGGGAGATTCGAAAAATGGACTGGATTGGTGAGAGGGACGAGAAAAATCCCGGAAAAGGACGACCGTATCGCATCTACAAGTTAAATAGAAGCCTTCCTGAAATTGTCGATTACCTGGAGAGGGAGAAGTCAAAAGAATCCGAGAGGATAATGAGACAGATTGAAAAGCTCAAATCCTTGAAGTCAAATTAAAATTGGATATATAAATTAATAATAAATATTTGAACTGCCCGGCATCCAGGCAGCACAACATTTTCTTTTCTATATGCAAAAAACTATATACTAATTGATTACTAGAATAAGGCAGAAAAAAGTAGAGGGGATGGAGATAAAATACATCATCGACGAAGCCCTGGGCAGATCTGAGGCCGAGAGCAGGATCAAGCCTTCCAGCATGATCCAGAGCGATGAAGAGCTGGTTTCGGTTTTAGAAGAGCTGACCACGGTAATCAGAGTCATAGGATGCGGTGGAGGCGGATCCAATACCATCGACCGTCTGGCAGAGTGCGGCATCCAGGGTGCGGAGCTGTTTGCCATCAACACCGATGCCCAGCATCTTTTGCATATCAATGCCGACCGGCGTTTCCTCATCGGCAGACGCACCACGCGTGGCCTGGGAGCAGGAAGCCTGCCCGCCATCGGAGAGGAGGCGGCCCTGGAGGATATCGATGAGATCAAAGCCTCCGTGGAAGGGGCGGATATGGTCTTTGTCACCTGTGGTCTGGGCGGCGGCACGGGTACAGGCGCCTCCCCGGTAGTAGCGGAAGCCGCCCGCGAGGCGGGAGCTCTCACCATTGCCATCGTCACCATCCCCTTCAGTGCGGAAGGCACCATCAGAATGCAGAATGCCGAAGCAGGCCTGAAGAGGCTGCGAGAGGTTTCGGACACGGTAATCGTGGTGCCCAACGACCGACTCCTCGATGTGGTCCCCAATCTTCCCCTGCAGGCCGCTTTCAAAGTCGCAGATGAGGTGCTGATGCGCTCCGTCAAGGGCATCACTGAGCTGATCACCCGGCCCGGACTGATCAATCTGGACTTTGCTGATGTCAGAACCGTCATGACCAACGGCGGCGTGGCCATGATCGGCATGGGCGAGGCAGAAGGCGAGGAAAAGGCGCGCGACTCGGTCATGAAGGCTCTACGAAGCCCCCTCCTGGATGTGGATGTATCAGGGGCAACCTCGGCCCTGGTAAACGTGGTGGGTGGCCCGGATATGACCATCACCGACGCCGAGACCGTGGTAGACGAGGTCTACCAGAAGATCAATCCTGACGCTCGCATAATCTGGGGCGCGCAGATAGACCCGAATCTGGAGCATACTCTGCGGACTATGCTTGTGGTCACAGGTGTGTCGTCCCCGCAAATACTGGGAAAGGACCTGGGCAGGCGTGTGACCTCCCGACACGGCATAGACTTTCTCCCCCGCCGGGCGCGCTATTGATATTAATCCCATGAGCGGATGTGATAGCAATTCTGACCGAAAAGGTGAGCGGTGAGCTTGAGATGCTGCAACGGCACCTGGTCATCCTCAAGCAAGTGGTGGAGAATGAGCCCATCGGCATCCTCAAGCTGGCTGAGGAGACGAAGATCCCCAGCCACAAGGTACGTTATTCCCTGCGGGTTCTGGAGCAGGAAGGACTGATCAAGGCTTCAGCTCCGGGAGCTGTGACCACGGAGAAAACCAAATCTTTTCTGAAAGAGCTGGACGGCATGATTGAGAATCTGGCCAAGAAGGCTGAGGATCTGTTGAAGATCAAGATAGCGAGGTAAATGCGTTATTCTCGGATTGCCCAGGTCCTGCAAGAGATCTCCCTGGCCCCGCGCGGCCGCAAGGTCGATCTGGCGGCGGGCCTTCTGGCTGAGATTGAGCCCGAGTCCGAGATGCTCTGTCCAGTTGTGCGGCTGCTTTTAGGCGAGCTGTGGCCGCCCTGGGAAGAGAGGGAGATGGGCATAGGCCCGGAGGCTCTCATGGCGGCATTGGCGGAGGTATCCGACCAGGATCTTCCCACTCTTCGGGAGAGATGCAGTGATATGGGAATGGTGGCTGAGGCGGCGCTGGAGCAGAAGGGGCAGCATTCCCTTTTTTGCCAGCCCTTGCAGGCACTGTCGGTTTATGAAAGGCTGCGGCGCATCTCTGCCATGAACGGCAGGGAATCGGAGCAGCGCAAGAATGCTCTGCTTAGAGGTCTATTTTTAGAAGCAACTCCTCAGGAGGGCAAGTTCATCGCCCGCACTGCTCTGCGAAACATGCAGGCCGGCCTCGGGCATATGACCATGATTGCCGCGCTCTCTCGGCAACTGAACGTTGACCCAGAGAAAATTCGCAGTGCTTACAGCCTCATGCCGGATCTGGGCGGCATTGCCGCGATGGCCCAAAGCCGGGAGTTGGAGAGGATAGTAATTCAGCCAGAGGTCCCAATCCGATTCATGGTCATTCGCCCCGGCAAGCCCGTGATTCCCGGAGCCTTTCTGCCCAAGTATCCCGGCTTGAGGGTGCAGGTTCATAAAATAAAAAAGGAAGTTCTTATCTTCACATCACAACTCCGAAATATCACCTTTGCCCTTAACGGCATATCCCAGCAGCTTGGGAAAATCGAATCGGATTTTGTTGCGGATGCCGACCTCATAGGCTTTTATCATATTGTTAATAATATTAGCTCTAAGGAGAGCGGCGTTGGCAGGAGCGGGATTTGTAGCCAGGCGGAAATGCTGCGGTACATCAATCGCCGTCGCCTCTCCCGAAAGAGCAGCATTCATCCGGCGCTCCTGGCCTACGACCTCATCGCCCTGCCGGGAGAAGACATTTGCAGTATGCCTTATCAGGATCGGCGAAAGAGGCTTTTATCAATACTTGGCGAGCCCAAAGCCATGCCCTTCTCGGGGATATCTCCTTCCCAAGAGAGGGTTTTGCTGGAGAGCAGCGCAGTAGATGATTTTCTCTGCCGGGCCGGCAAAACCGGAGCCAGGGCGTTGTTAGCGAGAGATATTCAGGCCGCCTACCGTCCAGGCATAGTTTCCGATAGGGATTTCATCATCCGAGCCGAGCATAATCTTGCCGCCCTGATCGTGCGGGTGCAGTGGGGCCGTGGGGAAAAAAAGAAGCTTCCGGCAAGATACCAGGTAGCGTTAAGGAGCGGCGAAGAGCTCGTGCCCGTGGGCTGGGCAACGCGCGGTCTTCCGGAAAAAGATCAACGGGCCCTATCCCATGGTCTGAGGTCCCTGGTAAGAGATGAGGATGAGAGTGGTGCCGATGTAAATGCAGAGGTTATCCTGAACCTTAAGATCAGAGGAGCGCATAAACGTGGAACGAATTACAGCATCCTTGAGCCTGTGATTGAAGGGTTTAGGCTCAACGCTTCCCTGGAGGATGCCGATGAGCTGGAGAGGCTGGAGAAGATCCGCCGCGCATGATCCTGCAACCCTTTGACCCCTGGAAGAGCCGGCTATGCACCTGCCCGCCCAAGCTGAGCCTGAATCCCTACACGGGATGCCCGCATGGCTGCCTTTACTGCTACGCCTCATCCTACATCCCCCGTTTTGCAGAGTGCCGCCCCAAGGTCGATCTCTTAAAGCGCCTGGCCAGGGAAGCGGCCAGGGTCGAGCCCGGAACCCTGGTGGCATTGTCCAATAGCTCCGATCCCTATCCTCCCCAGGAAAAGGATCTGAGGCTCAGCCGGAGCTGTTTGCAGATCTTAAAAGAGCGCGATCTCTGTGTCCAGGTGGTGACCAAGTCGCATCTGGTGGCCCAGGATGCTGAGCTACTGGCCGGCATGTCTGCCTGCGTGGCCATAACCGTCACTACGCTGCATGACTCAATATGCCGCAGGCTGGAGCCGGGAGCGCCGCTGCCGGCAAAGCGCCTTCTTGCCATGGCAAAGCTGGCGGAAAATGGTGTGGCCGTCTCGGCCAGAATCGATCCCATCATCCCCGGCATCAACGATGAGGAGATCGAGGAATTGGTGGAGGCCGTCTCACAAGCCGGAGCCGGGCACATAACCTCCTCCACATATAAGGCCCGGCCGGGAAATATTAAAAAGATAGTCTCCGCCTTTCCGCAGGAGGGCGCGGCTTTAGAGAGCCTTTTTGCCGGAGGCGGGAAAGTTGCAGGAAGCTGCCGCCTTCCGGCAGGGACCAGGCGCGATCTGATGCAGAGGGTGAAAGAGAGTGCAGAGCGATGGGGCGTGACGTTCTCCTCTTGCCGGGAAGGACTGGCAGCAGTCCCGGGAATAAACTGCGATGGGTCGCATTTATTAATTTCGATGAGCCGACTGAAACACAAAAATAATACAGAAGGCCAACAGGCCATGTCAGTTTTTGCTGCCTGCTCTTCGTATCGTCCCTGCCGAGGGGGACGGGGGCACAAATGCAATGCCGTCCCTTAATTGTGGTCTTTGTCCATGAAAGTCTATTTATATGAAGAATAACTAGACTTGACGACAATTCTTCTCAAAGGGGAGGATGTTCAAGCTACAGTCATAAATGCTATGCGCTAGAGGAATAGGAGGTATACAATATGAAGAAAGTTCTGGCTATCACTGTGGCCCTCATGATCGCAGCCATCGTTTTAATGCCTGCTTTGGGGTACACTAATCAAGCTGCAGGAAATCAGTCTTACACTGCAAAATCAGGAAATCAAGTCGAATACAGCTTCAAAACATTAAATGTTCCCGCCCATAACCTGACTCCGGATATGGTGGCAAACAAGTATTCTTTCAAGTCCGCCGCTGTTCAGAGTACCAGGATGCCCTACTCGTTCCAGCAGGGAGCTGCCACACCCTACTCCGTTAAGCTGGTAGGTGTAGATAACGCAGTTGCACAGGGCATGCAGAATAAGGCTGAGCCCGTGGCCGCTGCGGTGGTTGAGCCTGTGGCCGCTGCGGTGGTTGAGCCTGTGGCCGCTGCGGTGGTTAAGCCCGTGGACGCTCCGGTGGTTGAGCCCGTGGCTGCTCCGGTGGTTGAGCCTGTGGCTGCTCCGGTGGTTGAGCCTGTGGCTGCTCCGGTGGTTGAGCCTGTGGCCGCTCCGGTGGTTGAGCCCGTGGCCGCTCCGGTGGTTGAGCCCGTGGCCGCTCCGGTGAATGAGACCAAATTCACTATCGAAGGGATGGTCGCAGATATTAATCAAACCGGCCTCGCTGGCTGGACCATGAACCTGGAACAGGCAGGAACCGTTATCAATAACTCTACTACAGCCGCCGACGGCAAGTTCGCCTTCGCAGACCTGGCTGCTGGTGAGTACACAGTCTCCGAGGTTCTCACGCAGGGCTGGAGCATAATTTCCCCCGCAGAGGGCAAGTCTGTAGTAACCATCACCAATGCCAGTGTGACCGACCTGGTATTCGTCAATCAGCTCGGGTAGGACCGGCAAAAAGCAATTAAAAAATCAGGACCCTGGATCTCCAGGGCCTCTCTTTTCGTTTTTATCCCGTGCCCCCTCAACCAATAATCTTTCATAGGTTGAAGGGCAAAAGGGAATATTAAATTGGGGGATACTTGTGAAAACTAGAGCAATGTGGATATTTGCAGCCCTGTTGATGATACAGGCGTGGCCGGTCTATGCCACAGGATTTTACGGTTCCGGCCCATGCGAGGCGAGAAATGCAATCGAAGCCTATTGCGTGAATCATGGCGGATGTCCCAAAGACGGATACTGTCATTTTCCGGACGGCAGCTTCTGTGAGCTTCGCTCCTTTTACAACGGCACCTGCCCGGGACGAGAATACTACGAGCAGGCCATGTGGATGGCTGAGGCCTACAACTTCCTTTACAGCGACTGGGGATACAGTATGTACCCGAATAATTACCCCTATTACTATCGGCCAACTTATGCACCGGGATATGGCATGTAGTAAATTTCGCCGGAAAAGGCAAGATGCCTTTCCAGCCATTTTTGATTAAACGAGAATATCTTGCTTGAATTTCTCGAAGCCGATCTCCTCGATGAACTCGCCCAGACGCTGCTTTTTGGCATGGTCCTTGTAGTAGTTGATTATCCGATCGATGAGCGAAAATACCTCTTCATCGGAAAGATTCTCGGCCAGCATCACTCCCAGCCGGGGCTTGACTCCGCTGCTTCCTCCTACCAGAAGCTTCCATCCTTTGGACATTCCGATCAAGCCGATATCTTTTACGGCCGGCTCGGCGCAGGAGTTTGCGCATCCTGATACGCCAATTTTGAACTTCCAGGGAAGCTGCATGCCATGATACAGCCCATCCAGCTTCAAGCCTACGCCCACGGAATCCTGCTGGCCGCGCTTGCAGAAAGTGGTGCCGGGGCAGATCTTGATGCTTCGAACGCATAGACCAATGGCCGCGCCTGCCTTCATTCCCAGATCCTTCCAGGCATTATCGATGTCCTTGGGATCAATACCAACGATGGCGATTCTCTGTGCCGAGGTGATCTTGAGTGCTTTGGCGTTGTACTTCTCAGCCACATCGGCGATCCGGCGCAGGCTGGCCGGATCTATTATGCCGCCTGGGATATGTGGCGCTATGGCATAGGTCTCTTTGTCCCTCTGCACAATCGCGCCCTTTTCCAGAATATCTTTGGACATTTCTAGTTTACCAGTCCCATGGCCACGGTCCTTCCCAGCAGGAAGCATTTCTCAATGTCCTCTTTGCTTGGAACCTGAACGGCTGTGGTTCCCGGCTCAATCACCAACATGCCGAAGGACTTCATTCGAGCAATGATGGTAGGAACGCCCTCTCCGCTCCATCCGTGCGAGCCGAAGGCCACTCCTACTCTTCCCTTCAGATCAAGCTTGGCCAGCTCCTTCAGGAAAGGATCCATGACCTTATTGAGCTTGTAGTTGTAAGTTGAGCCGCCTAAAGCTATGGCTGCGGCATCTAATACATCATCGAGCGAGGCATCATAGGCGTTTTTAATAACCACCTCGATGCCTGGAATGGTCATGGCACCGTTCGCAATGGCCTCTGCCATCGTCTTGGTCCTTCCCATACCACTGGCATAGATTATCGCCATCTTAGGCATACGAACTCCTCTCCCGCAATCATGACTGCATTTTATAACTAATTTGTGGTATGGCATGATAAATCACGATAAAAATCGATGCATCAGATAAGATGAGGATACGAATCAGACAAGAAGAGAATATACGTCACGAGACTTGCTGATGAGGTGCCTATTTAAGTCCGTTCGCGGCTCAATTCCTCATCAGCATTGCTCTGTTGACATCATGCGTTTGCCTTTGCCTGCGAGGCAGCCCCACTGGGCCTGCTCTTGCGGTGCCTTATGACATGGCGCGAGCGTCTTCCTGCGACCTCTTCGCTTTTTACCCACTCACCCGTCCCGTCGTCCTTCTCGTACTGCTCTTTCACGGCCGACCAGGCTGCTTCGTGGGATGCCTTCTCGCGCGCTGCGTCCTCAGTACTCTCCAAATCCTCCCAACAGCCGTTATAAGCCTTCATGTAAAGGGCCTTGGCGCGGCTGGGCAAATTTCGCACGCTTTTGGGCAGCTCGCTTATGCTCTCGAATGGCATCAAATACACCTCCTGTCAATGTTTGAGCTTTTTGATAACCAGTTCACTATGAAGATCCTGGTTAAAAGGTTTTGGGATGCGAATCAGGGGGGAATGAATATCATCCCCTCCTTTCTCCACAGCAGCCTTCCATCGTCACCCTTAACCGCCAGCACTTCGGCGCTCTCAGATTCTCCCAGATTGTAGACCATCAGGTCTCGCTGTCCTTCTCCGGTCAGGTCCGGGCCGGCCACGACGAAGGCCAGGCCAAAAAAGGATTGCTGCCAGAGCAACTTTCCATCAAAGCCCTGAAGAACGGCGATATCGCAGCTTATTGAATCATTCTCGGCAAATCTCATGAGATAGACTACCAGTTCATCCCGACCGTCACCGGTCAGATCTATTACCGGTACAGCCAGGGCCGGGCCGGCAAAGCTGTGGTTCCAGAGCATTTTGTGCTCCTGGCCGTCTCTGGCCTCAAATATGGTGGCCGTGATGTTCATAGGGGCATCTTCGCCCTCGCTTGTCATCGATCCGTTCAATTGATAAATCGCGGCAATGCTGTCTGGCACAAGGTCGTTTGTGAGGTTGCCGGCCGGATATTCGATTGCCAGGGCACCGGAAAAGATTCTCTCATCCAGCTTTGTGCCATTGGCACCGCTTAACCGGGCAATGCTGGTGAATATGCTGTTGTTCATGCTGTCCAGGCCGAATACGTGCACCAGAAACTGTGTGGCGTTGTCTCCGCTAATATCTTGGACGGGATAGGCAATGGTCATGGCCAGCAACTGGGGTCGGCTCCAGATTGCGGTGCCATTGCTGCCGTCAAGGGCGGAAACGCTGCTGTAAGGGATGAAGCTCGCCACTGCCAGGATTTCATCTATCATGACATCCGTTTGGCCGTCGCCATTGAGGTCTCCCGCGGTTGTGGCAAAGACCAGGGAGCCGGGATACTCTTTTTGCCATAATGTGCTGCCGTCTGCACCGCTGAACGCCGATACCTCGGAATTAAAGGCTCCGGTGTCGGCTTCGCTGCTGATGTTCATAACCAGAAGGTCTGTGGCATTGTCTCCGTTAAAATCAGAAGCGGAAAATGCCAGGCGGATAACTTCCGGCTTATTGGGAATCTGTGAATAAAAGTCGGAGTCATAGTAGTTGTCTGCAAAGTCAAGATCCTTAAATGCGAATTCTGATGAATTAAGATCTGGTGAGCCGGATTTTGATGAGTTAAGCTCTGTGGAATTTAGATCTAAAGAATCAAAAAATGATGATACAATTTCGGATGAATTTTGATTCACGATCGATTGGTTGCTTAAATTCATTGCCAGAAGATCATCAATTGTTTCGGATTTGTTATCCACTGCTGCCCCCTGGGCCAGCAATAAAGAGCAAGCGATCAGATAAAGAGCCATCAATTTTATGTTAAATCCCCCTGCGATATTTCATGAGCAAATTGAGATGCTTGGCATATGAACCTTCGCTTCTTCGCTAGAAAAAATATACGCAAAAAGTATAGCTTTTCGCCCCTTTTAGTTTTACAATAAAAGCCTCCGGCCGGGATGGCTCAGATGAAATTGGCAGACCCGGCCTGCTGCATGAAAATGCAGTTTTTTTTCTCTGGCAGGTTTTTTGCCCTAGAATTTCATTTTTTTCCTCATGTCATCCTGTAACTTCTTCATTTTTGCCAGGTTAGCCTCCTGATCTAAGGCCATCTGCGCTCTGCGGTTGGCAAGATTCTCGGCAGGAGTGACCTCATTATCGGTAACCAGGCTGGGTGTGGCATTATTCTGGGCAGTGGCCGTTGCAGGAGCGACAGTAGTAACCGTAGTATCCGGGCAATTGCTGGGGGGGGCAGCGCCCTCATTTACAGCTATGCTCAAATTGCCCAGGAAGGTCGTCATCATCTTCGTGCTCATGTTTATATCCATCAATACCAGGGCTACGGTCAGATTGTTCGGCTGGTAAGCGATGAAGTTCCGATTTCCTATCTGCCCCAAGAGAGCCGGTCCGATCTCCGATTCATTATACGTGGCCTTTGCCAGGATAGGATCATAAGCTTCCAGATAAGGCTTCAGCTCAGCGGGTTCCAGCTCTTTTTGGGGTGCCTGGCAGGGGTAGAGAAGATGCAGTTCGACCCTGTTTCCGTCCAGCAGCATTGATGCTGCGACCTCTCTTCCGCCGGTATAATTTGCTTCTGCCATGACTTCTGGCTCCACAACTACCTCTGGGGGAAGACAGAAGACCAGTTTGGCATAGCTGCCCATCTCCGCTCCTGTGCAAACGTCTTTTTCCGGTGCGGCAGCAGCAGAAAGCGCAGTCATCAGGCCAAGCGTGATGCAGCAAAAAAGCAGCATCTTTCCAAAAGGCACCGATCTATTCGCCAATTTATTAAATTTCATCCAATCCACCTCATTGCTAGTTTGTTTTATCTCCCTTTGCAACTTCTAAATATTTGTTCGCGTTTATAACGCTCAAACTATTTAGCCGTTTTCCAGTCGGTTTTCAGGAAGGCCGGTCGTTACCTAAGCGCTCTACTTTTTATCCGGCGGCAGCCTCTCCGGTATACCAGATGCGATATGGTAATATACGATATTGTCCAATAATGCATGAGTGGAGGAAACAGCGGTGAGATTTACATCAAAGGCATTATATTTTGCAGTGGCTATGATGATTTTATCCATAAGCGCTGCGGCATCGGTTGTCTTAAACGAGATGGAACTGAACCCCCCGGAAGGCGGGGCGGATTGGGTTGAGATCTACAACCCCGATAACGAGAGCGTGGACATCAGCGGATGGACGGCCGAGATCACCGACGGAAGTTGGGTAGGCAAGTTCCCTGCTGTGCCCGCAGGAACTATGCTGCCGGCCAGGGGTTTTTATGTCTATAGCGGCCCGTCTACCTGGAATCATAATGATGGCGGATATGCCACACTTTACAGTGCATCTGGAGAGGTAGTGGACAAGACGGCCAACCGACTGGACAGCATGAACAACGACTTTACCTACGGCAGGCATCCGGATGGTCACGATACAAATACCGATGGAGACTGGGGCCTGGGCTCTGCCACCAGGGGTGAATCAAATATACGCTAATATGAAGGGAGTGAAAGGAAAAATGAATCAAAAATTGGGAATCGGCATCAAGGCGCTCTTAGTCTTCTCAGGCCTTCTGGCCATCTGCGGTCTAGGCATGGGCAACGTGGTCATCAATGAGTTTGAACTAAGCCCGCCCGACAACGGCACAGTATGGGTAGAGATTTATAACACAGGGGACGCGGCAGTGGATCTGACCGGCTGGAAGATCAATATCGTAGATAAACCCTGGGAGGGGCCCATTTCCCTTAAGGGCAGCATCGAGCCCAAGGGATTTTTGGCTTTTGACGGCCAGAAGAACTGGGTCACGACCGGCAACGGAACCGTCTTTCTCTATGACGTCTCCGGAGTGGAGGTAGACAAGACATCCCCAAGGGGCGACAACTCGCAAAGCGACTTTACCTACGGCCGCCTTCCGGACGGCAAGAAGACCGGTACTAATGCCGACTTTGCCTTCATGATGGCCAGCAAAGGCAGGTCCAACGTCCGTTAAAAAGACGATAGCCTGAGCTTCTTCTGCCGATTTTCAACTGAAGAGGCCAAAGGCCATTTTTTTCTGAATCTTCAATGCAAAATAGATATAGTAGTCAAGACCATAGCATTCCAGGTCATCATGTTCCATAGATCTCTTTGGCTGTGCATCCTTATCCTGATCGGAACAGGTCTGGCGGCAGACGTGCCTTTCGTCTTTGACGAGAGTGCATCTGGTGTAGCAGGCTATTCCTCAGATCAAATTGAGCAGGCATCCTCGGCGTCCTGTGACCTCGCCGGAGTGCCGTTGATATCCGCACCGTCAGATAGCGAGGTTCTTGAATTTCCCATTACCGGCGGCAGCGGCGCTCCGGAGGGCAAAGTAGACAAGAATGTAGGGGAACTAAAGGTCGTCCTCAACTCCAGAATCGAGCCGGACAATCCTATCGTTCGCCATGAAGCTCTTTTGCTCGCAGGCAAGCATCCCGGAGATTACACCATAGAACAGGTCAGCGCCATTTACAGCTATCTTAAAAGCGGAGACGGTGCGATGAAGGGCTGGAGCTATGTAAGGGACCCGCGAGGTGTGGATTACTTCAACAATGCCAGCGAATCCCTGGGCGCTGGCAAGGAGATAGGATGTGCGGGCATTGGCGACTGCGATGATTTTGCCATTCTCATGTCTGCGCTGGTGGAGTCCATCGGTGGCACCACGCGAATTATTCTCGCTCATAATAACAGCACAGGAGGGCACGCATACACCGAGGTTTTTATGGGCGGTCTTGCCGCCAGGGGCAATCAGGTCGAAGACATCACCAAATATCTCAGGCAAGAGTTTCGCACCGAGAAGATCTACACTCATATCGATACTGATACAAAAGATGTCTGGCTGAACCTTGATTGGGGCACAGACGAAAAGGGGAATGCTCATCCCGGCGGGCCGTTCTTCCAGGGTGACAAGCACATTGTCCTTTGCATGAGAGATCGATTTGGAAAGACGCCGCTTAAGTTGCCGGAGGGGTATGCGAAGAGCACTCTGCCGGATGTGGAAAAATTTGGGCTGATTGCGGTGCTGGGAAATCTGTCAAATCCCAAAAATTCTGTGGCCTTCAGCCCGGATGGCCGCATTCTTGCGGCAGGCTGCGCGAATGGCACGATAATGCTGTGGGATGCCGCCAGCGGCAACGAGATACGAACTTTGCAGGGCCACTCCAATTCGGTGTCGAGCGTGGCCTTCAGCCCGGACGGGCGAACTATTGCATCGGGCAGCAGTGACAAAACGATCAAGCTGTGGGATGCCGCCAGCGGCAATGAGATACGAACTTTAGAGGGCCACTCCAGTGGGGTGAACAGCGTGGCCTTCAGCCCGGACGGGCTAACAATTGCATCGGGCAGCTATGACAATACAATCAAGCTGTGGGATGCCGCCAGCGGCAACGAGATACGAACTTTGCAGGGCCACTCCAGTTTGGTGTCGAGCGTGGCCTTCAGCCCGGACGGGCGAACTATTGCATCGGGCAGCCATGACAATACAATCAAGCTGTGGGATGCCGCCAGCGGAAACGAGATACGAACTTTGCAGGGCCACTCCCGTCCGGTGTTGAGCGTGGCCTTCAGCCCGGACGGGCGAACTATTGCATCGGGCAGCGATGACAATACAATCAAGCTGTGGGATGCCGCCAACGGCAATGAGATACGAACTTTGCAGGGCCATTCCGATTGGGTGTCGAGCGTGGCCTTCAGCCCGGACGGGCGAACTATTGCATCGGGCAGCGGTGACAATACAATCAAGCTGTGGGATGCCGCCAGCGGCAACGAGATACGAACTTTGCAGGGCCACTCCGGTTCGGTGTTGAGCATGGCCTTCAGCCCGGACGGGCGGACTATTGCATCGGGAAGCACAGACAATACGATCAAGCTGTGGGATGCCGCCGGCGGCGACGAGATACGAACTTTAGAGGGCCACTCCAGTTCGGTGTCGAGCGTGGCCTTCAGCCCGGACGGGCGAACTATTGCATCGGGCAGCAATGACCATACGATCAAGCTGTGGGATGCAGACAGCGGCGAAGAGATACGAACTTTAGAGGGCCACTCCAATTCGGTGTCGAGCCTGGCCTTCAGCCCGGACGGGCGGACTATTGCATCGGGCAGCTATGACCATACGATCAAGCTGTGGGATGCAGACAGCGGCAATGAGATACGAACTTTAGAGGGCCACTCCGATTCGGTGTTGAGTGTGGCCTTCAGCCCGGACGGGCGGACTATTGCATCGGGCAGCAATGACGATACGATCAAGCTGTGGGATGCCGCCGGCGGCGACGAGATACGAACTTTAGAGGGCCACTCCAGTTCGGTTAGGAGCGTGGCATTCAGCCCGGACGGGCGTACTATTGCATCGGGCAGCTTTGCAATCAAGCTGTGGGATGTCGCCAGCGGCAGCGAGATACGAACTTTAGAGGGCCACTCCAATTCGGTGAAGAGCGTGGCATTCAGCCCGGACGGGCGAACTATTGCATCGTGCGGCTTTGACAATATTATAATCGAGATGTGGGATGTCGCCAGCGGCAGCGAGATACGAACTTTGCAGGGCCACTCCGGTTCGGTGATGAGCGTGGCCTTCAGCCCGGACGGGCGAACAATTGCATCGGGCAGCAGTGACAATACAATCAAGCTGTGGGATGCCGCCAGCGGCAATGAGATACGAACTTTAGAGGGCCACTCCAATTCGGTGTCGAGCGTGGCCTTCAGCCCCGACGGCCGCATTCTGGCATCCGGAAGCTGGGACGGCACCATCCGCCTGTGGAGGGTGGCGTAATCCGGCCCCGCTCCGGGCGCTCGCTGTCCGGCTCCTCAGGCAGGCTGCATATCAAATTTCCATAATTGTCCTTCTCCTGTCGGGACTTCGCGGCTTCGCGCCTTCGCGTGAAAATGAATCTCGCACGAAGATGCGAAGGGTAAGCATTAAAATAGCTGGAAAACCAATTATCTGAATCCATGCGCTTCTTCAACACAGCCGGGCCTGTCAATTGCAGCAAGCACTACTGCCTGCAGCCGCTCTTGCGGTTCAATCTGCCCCAGATCCTGGAGCTGATAGAGCAGGAAAAGTACTTCATGCTCCACGCGCCCCGCCAGACAGGCAAGACCTCCTGCCTCCTGGAGCTGATGGAATACCTCAACCGGGAAGGAAAGTACCGGGCGCTCTATGCCAACCTGAAGGCTGCCGAAGGCGCGCGAAACATCGACGATGCGATCAGGGCGATCCTAGGCGAACTTGGATCGAAGGCCCGGGACGAAGCTGGAAATGCTCTTCTGAAAGAGTCTGCAGATGATATCCTCCAGCATTGCAGCCCAATTATGGCCTTCAACATAGCCATGAGAGACATATCACACAATAGCTCGAAGCCCGTTGTGATCCTGATAGACGAGATCGACGCCCTGATTCCAGACGCATACAACTCTGTGCTCCGCCAACTCCGCGCCGGCTACATCGACAGGCCATCATTCTTCCCATCTACTGTCGTCCTTTGCGGTGTGCATGATGTCCGGGACTACAGGATTCACTCAGACAGCGATAAGGCGGTAATAACTGGAGGCAGCCCATTCAACATAAAGGCTGAGTCGCTGCGGCTTGAAAACTTCACCTCCGACGAAGTGAAAGCTCTCTACCGCCAGCACACGGAGGAGACAGGCCAGGCATTCGAGGCCGATGCTCTGGACAAAGCTTGGGCCCTCACAGCAGGCCAGCCATGGCTCGTGAACGCTTTAGCCTACGAGGCGTGCTTTCGGGTACCTGAGGGCCAGGACAGGGACCGGCCCATAAGTTGCGAGATCCTGATCCAGGCCAAGGAGAACCTGATCGCGCGACGTGAGACTCACATAGGTCAGCTCGCCGATAAGCTGAAAGAGGAGGCAGTGAGAAATGTGATCGATCCAATACTCACCGGCGTGATTTTTATGGGATGGTTAAGCGGGGACGATCTGGATTATGTTATAGATCTGGGGCTAGTCAGAAGCGGTCCCGCTGGATTGCAGATATCTAACGAGATCTACAGAGAGATCATTCCCCGTGAACTGACGAGAACTGTCCAGGCTGATCTTGAGGCCATTGTCCAGGTTCCTCCGTACATCCAGACCGATGGCCGCCTGGATCTCTCGAAGCTCCTTGAGGCTTTTCAGCAGTTCTTCCGCGAGCACTCCGAGAGCTGGCTGGAGAGGTTCGACTATCGCGAGGCGGGGCCGCAACTGCTGATGCAGGCCCTTTTGCAGCGAATAGTCAA
>Ga0247841_10001318_pt1 | contig 57184 bp, 57 predicted proteins | sample LaCruzMarch2015__2_FD_192410 | JGI IMG/M metagenome (GOLD analysis project Ga0247841, IMG submission 192410) | Freshwater microbial communities from meromictic Lake La Cruz, Castile-La Mancha, Spain - LaCruzMarch2015_18m | ecosystem: Environmental > Aquatic > Freshwater > Lake | place: Spain... | reverse complement strand
ACAAGCAGCTAGTCGGCAATCCAGTCGAGGAAGAAATTGAACCAATTGCTATCTTTGAGCCAACTTCTGGTCAGCCAGAAATAATTTCAACATCAGAAAAAAGAAAGAGCAACCCCTACGAAGTTAAGGTTACCTTTGTCGGTAAATCTAGCAAGCATTTGTCTGATGATAATTCCCCGATCTCAAAATTTGTCCGATCAATTTTTTCCCTAATGAAAACTTTTAGCGCCGACAAACTTGAGATAACTCCAAGCAAGAACGAAACAAAAATTCTTTATTATTCCAACGGAGAAACAACGAATCAAAGATTATTGCCGAAAGATTCACACAAAGTTATTGTCGAGAAAATTGAAACTTTGGCCGGACCGTCAAATGAACTTTTACTTTTTGGTACCGACAGAATAAAATTGTCTCGAAAATTAACCCAATTTGGAGATCAATTAATAGTCCAACGCGTATGAAAAAGACAACTAAACTAGCAAAAAAACGTAAAGGCGCAGCACTAATTGTAGCAATTTTGCTGGCTTCAATCATCGGTTCAGCAGCTATTGGCGTTACCGCTCTGGCTTTTCGCCAAGTTAATATTGCCGAAACCTACAATAACGGTCTCGTGGCTTTTTATTCTGCAGAATCGGGGCTAGAACAGGGTCTCTTATACAATAAATACGACAAGAATGTCGAAATTCCCGAAACCATTCTTACCACTTTCCTGCCTGACTCAAATAATTTGAAGCGCCGGCCAGCTAATGCTTATAGAAATTTTATGGCCGACAACTCAAGTATTATGAGAACACCACTCCATTCGCCAGTCACTCCAGACGATAAAAAAGGTCTGACTGTTGGCTATTTAGCTGGGGACAGAAATCAAGTCTATGATCTACAAAGTTTCTACAAGCAAGCGTATGTCGGGAGCGACCTAACCGCCCCAATAGGCGTAATAGACGAGAAAGATTTAACAAAACCAGAATATAACGACCCGACATACAAGATAGCCAAAGATAATGCCGAAAGCTTTACAATAAATTCTACTGGTGCAATACATTTATATTGGAAATGGGTCAAAAATGATCCTCTTCATGGAGATTGCAATGGTTCTCCCCGAGCGTTGGAAGTTAAGGTTAAGGTTAACGAAGCCTCTCCAATTTCTGGAAAAAATGAATATACCGCACTGTTTAGAGATAAAAGATGTGGTGGTCTAGCTAACTCACAGGACGCCACTGAAGTTTCCGGTACAAGTGGGAAATATACTGTGTTTACTACCAGCACAAATAATCTTTTATCCGACATGGGCATTTCAGCATTTACCCCAAAAGAAATATCATTAAAACCAGTAGGTAATACTGCAGCTTCAGGCGATGGAATTTATTTTGGCTATTTTCAAGAGCCTGTATCAACACGAAACTCGTCTGGCGCATCGACAACAATAGAGTCCATAGGTTATTTCGCCGGCAACTCACGACAAATAACTGCTAATATTGATCGACAAACCGGCACGATACTCGATATCTTCAACTACGTAGTCTACAAAGGACAGTAAAGTTAGTTCTTGTCTAGCAATAACTAACTTTTATTAGGACTTATTAATCACGATGCTGTTTTCGGCGGTGTTGCCGGAAGTGTCGTAGGATTTTGCTTTCAATGTGTAAGCACCAGCCGGCGCGTTATCGTAGCTCCAATTTGCCGAAACCGATGATGAATTTTGGGTTAAAGCCAATTGGTCGTTAATATAGATCTCAATTTTTTGTACCGCTACATTATCAGCGGCAGTTACCACAATATGCAAAGTACCAGAACTCCAAGCGTGTGGATTATCAGCCGGATCGGTAATTGAAACCGTTGGATTTTCCGTATCGGAACTAGCGTTGTTAATGGTGACCGATATAGTTGAATCGGTTGTTTGTCCAGCAGAGTCGTAGGCTCTAGCTTTTAATGTATGAGCACCATTTCCATAACTTAGTGAATTGAACGATGTCTCGTAGAGGGCCGCAGAGTCCTCAACAATTAAACTGCTATCAATGTAGAAAATTACTTTCGATACACTGTTATCGTCAAAAGCTGTGGCTGAAAATGTTACTGTTCCAGAGAGTGTTGCCCCATTCGTCGGAGCCGTAATCGAAACCGTTGGCGCATTGTCGCTCGGTGCCGGTGCGCCAGGGCCTATCGGTTCATTGACTAGCCAAGTCCGAGTCGCCGCTGACGGATAACCATAAGTTGATGCCATTCCATGATATCCGTAGCCCGAATAAAGATACGAATAGTCCTCTGCTATAATTTCGGCGTCACAATTTGCCCAACCAAGAGAATAATCAGCAGCCGTTCCCGACTTCGTTAACGGCCTAACCGAATAATAAGAATCTGGGAACCGCTGGCCAGATGGAATTTGCCAGGCCGTCCATTTATAGTACAAAGAGTAGTGATGACCGTATTCGTGAGACAAAATTAATTTCATGTAGTCACTGAAGTATGGGTTACCTTCATAATAGTAGCTGTTTAGCGTTATATAGCCCCAGGCGGAGGTTATATGCCCACTTTGATCTTGATTATAGGATCCTGAATAAAGTCCAGCCCAACCTGTGTCACCAGCATTCTCTAAAATTATTGAATACATGCTAGTTACTTCGCCTTTAACCAATAAATTTGAGGACATGTAATTTTTTAGTTGTTCCCCCAAGTCGGCATGCTTCCCTGTTTGATCAATATAATGAATATCAGAAATCGAGGTTGAAGGACCGGCAGCCAATGCTGCAGAGGTATCAGCAGAATTTGTTGGGCCAGTGGCTGTCGTGACGGTTTTAGATCCGTCAGTATTAGTTTTGGTCGAGGTTTTGCCAGAAGTTTTAATTTTTGGCGGTGTAGCAATAACCGCTTTCTTTGCTTCTTCTGGTGGAGTAATTGGTACCACCTCAGCAGTTTTTTCTATATCTTTTGAGATTGGTGCAACTACTCGATATTTTCTAATTAATAAGACACTCGCGACTCCACCAGAGATAATTAGTACTATTAAAAAAATCTTCAGCCAAAACTGCCAACTTCTGAAATTTGGTACTTTAAAAAGCTTATTCATTAACTTTATTTTATCCCGATCAACTATTATTGTCTAATCACTAAAAATCTGGTATCATTTTTAGCGTTGTGGCCCGGTCGTCTAGTGGCCTAGGATACTTGGTTCTCATCCAAGAGATCATGGGTTCGACTCCCATCCGGGCTACCAAAGGTTACAAAGTCCTTTTGCAAGTCTAAAAAGGCACTGTAGAACTTACGAATTACGTTGTTCGAATACGCATGATTCTTCCACACCATTCCAGAGGGGTATATCGAACACAAGAGCATACGCTTCTGAACCAGGCTCGAAGTTTCGTAAGTTTTTGGTAAATTGGTCAGTTTGTCTTGGATGAATGTGCAGATTTCTTCCAAGTTGTACCGCTTAATCAGTTCATCATCTCTGGTAATCTGCAAAGTTTTAATCTTGTCTTCTACTATTCGGTTTTGCTCTTTAAAGATCTCGTCGGAATAAATCCCCGCGAGATTTTTTTCAATTAAGGCTTGGCGAAATTCATAGAGTTTTTTTAATTCAAATTCCGACTCTTCTCGTCTTTTTCTCAAGCCGGCAACTCGCTCAAAATATGAGCGCCGCAACCAGGCATTTAAAAGAACAACAGTCTTATCTTTCAAATTGATACTGCCTAATTCAGCCTGTGTTGCTGTATCCAACGCTCCAATCGGTTCATTGGCTTCACTGCAACGGTTCGGACAAAAGTAATAACCATAACGAGCTTGCTTGCCCCTGCTCTTGGCTCCGGTAAACGATCTGCCGCAATAACCGCATTTAACTATCCGTCGCAATGGAAAATCAGGATTATCTCGGTTCCTTCTTGTTGCAACAACAAATTTGCTGGTATTTCTGCCATCAATAACAGCTTGGACTCGATAAAATAGTTCCTCGCTAATCATCGGGGTATGCTGACCTTGAATCTCCAAGCCATATTTTTTTGATACTACTTTGCCGATGTAGAATTTGTTGCGGAATATCCTGTTAAGAGTTTGCGGTCGCATCGGAGATTGTTTACTTCTCGGCGTTCCGGCTTGCAGTCCTTGCTTATTTAAGATATCTGCCATTTCCCTTAATGTTGTCGTCCCGCCCGCCATCACGTCCCAAGCAGCTTTCATCTGATCAAATGTCTTGGGATCCTTGGTGGCATAACCGTTTTGGTTTAAATATCCCAAAGGTACATAACCGGTATTAAGTCCTGCTAGGAGTCTTGCTCGCATACCATTTTTAGTTCTCTCACTTCGGACGTCGTTGTCCATTTGAGCGAAGCCGGCCAGCATTGTTTCAACGAATTTCTCAGTCGGAGAATTGCCGGTTGGTTCTGTTGCTGAAATTAATTTAATCTCGCACTCCGCCAATTTCTTTCGGATAGCCAAATAATCGGCTGTTTGTCTCGAGATTCGATCAAGCCGATAAATGATAACCGCGTCAATGTCTCTTCTGTTTTTACGACAATACTCAAGCATTTCAATCAATGTTGGCCGGCCTTTGATTGTTTTGGCTGAGCGACCCTCTTCGCGGAAAATCTCCATTACTGTCAATTCTTTTCGCTCCGCTTCTTTTTTACAAATTTCTTCTTGAGTGTCTAGCGAATAGTTGTCCACTTGTTCCTCGGTCGAGACGCGCAAATAAATTACGGCACTAGGTTGTTTTTGAACCGTCATAAAATCAAGATTAGCCATGTTCCCCTCCTTTTAATAATTGATCTAAAGTTTTTCCGTTAAATATTTGTCTTTCATAATCGTCTAGCCAGGAATTCAAGAGGAACTGGAATTGAGCCAAGCAACCAATTAATTCGTCGTCGTTCATGTCCGTGGCAATGTCGCCGAGAATCCGCCTGGCTTTTTGTAATTGAGTTTCTTCCTTGGACTCAGGAAAAATTGTTTTTAGAGATTGTACCAAAGATAATCGCTGGCTAGAATTAAAATTCAGCATTGAATCTGCAAGGCCAGAAACCTTGCTCCGTTCGTCCGCTAATTTTATTTGCTCCGGTGACATCTACCCTCCAATATATATCCCTATATTGATAGTATAGTATCCCGATGGTGATAGTGTCAAGAGTGTAGACCAAAGAATCACCACGAGATTTACTATCTCAGAGCGCATAAACTTGCTAGCTAAATTTCACAATTTATCCGTTAAAAGCCTTCCTAACCGCCATCTTGACAGACTCCAAGATGAGGTATTAAATTGTATCAGCGCTTGTATCAGCCGCTGGGGCAAGAAATTACTGTTTTTGAGGCTAAAACCAGAAATATTTTAGCACTAACCCTTATATAATATAGGTTAGGTAGGTTCGGTAAAAAGAATATAATTCACTTCAACTAAAAATAATAAAACTATGACACTACCAAAAATTACCAATAAACAAATAGAGATACTCAATCTAATATATACATACCGATTTCTAAACAGAATACAAATTCAAGCATTCCTAAATCATAAATATCACAAAAGAATAAACGACTGGCTAAAAGATCTAACTCAAAAAGAATACTTGGGTAGAATCTACTCAAACAAACTGGGAGAAAATACAAAACCGGCCATTTACTATGCTGAAGCAAATGCTATCAAGTACTACAAATCTCTAGGCCAAGATAATGCCAACTATCTAAAAAAACTTTACCGCGATAATGAAAGATCGCGGAGCTTTATTGATGAGCAAGTATTTCTGGCTGACATTTGCCTCAAACTAACCGCTATAAACGCTAAAGGCGAAATCAATTACACATTTGAAACAGCTGTGGGTGTTACCTTAAATCCTTTATATGAGTTTATGGAAGATTTGAGCCCGCAACTGCTATTTACTAAAAAAACTAAAACTGAATCTAAGCAGTATATTCTAGTTCAACTTGATTCCATCTCGCCAAAATACATTGTCAAAAAGAAAATGAAGAATTACATCGAATTCTTTTATACAAACGAGTGGGAAGAAAATACCGGCCAACCGTTCCCGGCGATCCTCTTAGCCTGCGAGACTCTGGCATTGATGATTTATGCCAAACGAACTATGAAATGGCTGCTTGACGAATACCAAGAGCCCGAAGAATTTGACGCTTGGTTCGCAATCAATGATGACATTCGAAAAAAAGGAATTAGCGCTGAGATTTGGGAACTGACTTAATTGTTCTGAAAAAATCAATCGATCAACAAACGAAAAAACCGGTCGAGTAATCGAGTCGGTTTTTTCTAATTTCAAATTATGTAAAATTATTACTTTATACCGTGTTCTTCAACTTCTCCCGCTTGACCCATTAACTTATCTCCCTGACCACTAGCCTTATCAGCGCTGTCTCTTAAATCTCTTGTACTAGAATCGCTCATACCGCCATAGGGCTGCAGATCATCATTTCTGTTGGCATCCTTTCTTTTCTGTGATGCTTCAGCATATTTCTTGTCTGCTTCAGCTCTTAAGCCTTCTGAAGCATTTGCGCGTTCGTGTGCATCTTCAACGTCCTGCACTCTTCCTTCGGGCTCTCCTTCGCGGATCTTCAAATCTTCCTCGCTTGGCCCATTTCCTTCTACTCCTAGCATAAAATACCTCCAAGTTATATCTTGAAATAGATTCAAGATTATTATTAATATCTTTCCTAATCTCATAGTAGTAGTAGTAGTAGTAGTAGTAGTAGTCAAGTACCCCAAAAAATGTCACGAGGGATTTCCACTATATTGGTATATTTCATGAAAACCGCCAACATTAAAAAAACCCGAAGTGGTCTAGGCTCCGAGGGCTCTGTGTCCTAGTAATCTTTCATTTAACATCGGGAATGCTGGACAATTGTTCCCGACCATTCTCTTCACCTGCCAGACTTTGGCTTTAATGATTTATGCCAAACGAACGATGCGATGGCTACTGGACGATTATCAAGAGCCCGAAGAATTTCAGGCTTGGTTTTCAACGAATGATGACATTAAGGGACAAGGAATTAGCGCTGAGATTTGGGAATAGAAATCTTTAAAAATGTGCAATAAAATCAAAACAAAAATGATGCAGTCGTTGTCTTGTCGAAGACAGGGTGGGTGAGTTTTTAAAATATATCGTTGAAATGGTATACTGAACTGAAGGGTTATATTCTCAAATGAACAGACGAAAACTTGCAATTATTTTAATATCAATCTTATCTCTAGTTATCATCGCTGGAGCGCTTTATCATCTAAACTCCAGGTTTCATTTTCTGGCTGATGAAATCACTTCATCTGACTGGGCAATTTACCCAGATAATTCTTCCGACCGACCAATTATATCTCCGTGGATAGATGTGGAGATAAAAAATCTAACTCAGGGAGCTGAGTATTATAAAATTTCTTCAGTTGGATCAGTTACCAGCCCTGATCAATGGATAGACAAATCCGGTCAGCAAATACAGCTCTCGCCATCTGTCAAGAAAGGTACAATTTCCTTAAAACTTTCAGCTTGGAGCAAGCTTCCCGAGAACGGTGGTCAGCTTATCAAAGAATACACAGATATTGTTAATGTCGATTATGATTTATCTTTTAGCAATTTAGCAAATCAATTTAATATCACTGCCAAAAATCTTGATAACGGTGACATTAAACTTAAGGCGGTTTTAAAGAATCCAGATGACCCAGTTCTATCTTTGCTAGCTGCTGATATTCAGTCTTATGTTTGGATGGCTACCGCCGCGTCAGATCAAACTAAGATTTTATATCCTGTCTACACAAATATTCCGGAATACACAATACCTTTGAGTTCGTCACAGACTGTTTATATAAGATTGGGTGCTTACAACCGCGTGGATTATGATGAACACGGCCTCTACGCTGCCAATATGGTGACCGCGGGATATATTACGGTAGCCATCAAGAAAGAGGACGATACTATCCCAGTTATAAACACGGCAGGCACGCCTTTTTCAAACAATATTTTTATCTCAGACAAAGCGATTCCCGGGGACATGAAGATGCCACTACGAAATGATAGTGTTACCTTTTTCTCCGGTGGCATGCTGTCAATGCAAACAAATTACAACCCTACATATTCACCGATCGATCCGTTGTATATTGAAATTGATTTACCGGTTGGTGTTAATTTAAACCAAAGCCCTCAAGAGACTACTGATGTTACAACGCAATTTAGCGATGTTTCCTCTGGCGCTGTAGGTCTTGCTTCTGGTTATCACCGTTACAGAATTCAAAAAAAGAAGGATACTGGTAAATTAACCGACTGGGGTTCATATGGCATTATCAAGATATTCCCGACCTTCTCTGATTCGCTAATTGGACAAAAAGATTTGAAGATGCGAATCCGCGTACTTCTAACATCTGCATCACTCGCAAGAACTGATATCTGGCAAGAACAGCCGCTGACCTTGGCCGGGATACCCCAACTTCAACTTCCTAAGCGTCTGGTTACCAGCTTTCCATTTATTAAACCAGAAGTTTTACTGAAGGATCCTGGAAACAATGCCAACACCGACGTTTTTCTTTCCTTGTATAAGAAACTTGGTTTTAATATGGTTATTTCTTCGGGTCTTTCTTACCGAGATCCAACAACAAATCCTCCAAGCCCATATTTATATACCCCGGAACAAAGAAAAGCTGCTCCTTGGCAGGACTTGAAATTTGCTCAGGATGATAGTTTGTTTTTTGCAAATTATTCTAGAATGACACCTTTCTGCTCACTTGTGCTCGGCACCTACAAAGACTTCAAAGATACTCAGGGGAATCTGATTACCGATACTAATTTTGATGATTGGGCCAGTAACTTAACTCTTTCTCAGTTTAATACCCAGTTTAAAACTCAACTTACCGATGCTAGTTTTGAAACGGAAAGGACCAAATGGAAAAATGCAATTGACTATAATATTGCAACCAGGAGGCTTGATAATAACAATAAACCTGTAAATGGCACCGGTAAACTTGATATGGCATATGATGGTATCTTTATCCAAAGTGACTTAGTCGCAATCAAAAATCAAATGGCGATTTCAAAACCGGAATATTTATCTCTTGACTTTGAGTCTTTCCCCTCTGTGTCCGCCTGGATGGACAATATTAGTAAGTCTGCTAACGCCGAGGCGAGAAGGAAGGCTGGAGAAACCGATACTACATTAGCTAGTCGGGTGATTGACGAATTTACAGCTGGTTTTACTGGTGCAATACGAGAAAATTCTCCTGACACTAAAATTTACATGTATTGGTATAATGCTGCGAATGGTTCTAGGAAGTATTCTTGGCCGATAACTTGGGATTTGATGCAAAAATATAAAATAATTCCTGCGCCAGAAAATTACGCTGATGCTGTAAATTTGGATCAAATGGGAGCCAGGATGAGGGCTAACCGACTGGTTATGCCAAAAGGTTATGAAATGATCCCTTGGATTTCCCCTGATGCCTATAACGTAAAGAAATCTCCCTTTATGTTTGATGAGGTAGTCCACACGTTTCTCAATGGTGCGACTGGATTTTCGGTGTATATTGATAGTGTTAATGACATGGCTCATGTCCTGGATATGAGTCGTGCTATTGAGTTACTTTCTCCCCACGAAGATTTGATTATCGATGGCGATGTGGCTTTCGGTGATGTCTCCGGTACTACTAACGCAACCGTTTCAGCGATGAAGAAAGATGGGCAGTATCTTATCGGAGTAACACCGAAAGATTCGACTAAAGCAGTTTCTTTCACAATTAACACTGGTAAAAACCAAGATTATGTTCTGACTGATGAGCAGACGGGTATCGCCGAGACAATATCCGGCCAGGGTATTCATGTATCCAAAGTTTTTGCGGCTGGTACGGTTTTAAGCCTTACACCTAAGGCTGAAATATCAATTTCTTCTCTCATTGACTCTCTAAACCTCATCGAAGGCCAAGTAATCACTACTAACCCATACATCATTTCTCTAAAACTAAAAAGTCCATCTGATACTACCAAAGTATCTAAGGTCGAGTTCTACATTGATAACACTCTAATCTCCACAGCAACCCTCCCTGATGTTTCTGGCACTTACGAAGCTGTTTGGGATACTTCTAAATATCACTCTACTGTGAAAGTAATTGTTTACAATGCAGATGGTACATCTGAAGAGCTAACCAGAAACACTACAGTAAACTTATCATCAACCCCTACTACCATTCACCAAACTAGTCCGATAATTTCAATATTGCCGAAGACGGGAGAGAACAGTAGCTCTATCAGCATAATAGAGGATTATCTTATGCAGCTTTTAAAATGAATAGATGAAAACTTACTATTATTATATTTACTTTTGCGTCGGGCAGACCATATTCCCATAACAGTAAAGAACCTGAATAAATCTCCATTTGCTGCGTTTGGATTGACAAACATAGATCCACAGGCCGAATGTGAGTTTTATGAGAGGTGAAGTCAAATTTAATTTTTGTATTGAAAAGCAGAAATGTGCTATTATTATATCTAACTGATAATATAATATTGTGGAGGAAATAATGAAATTGAAAACTGTCCTTTTGCATTCTCTTTCTTATAAGACTCTGATTTATTTCATTTTGACATTCCTAATTTTAGGAGCTTTTTTTAGTACCGTTGGTTTTATTCCAATGGCAGAAAAAGCCAAAGCTGCCGGTAATACTTACTATATGAGATCAGACGGAACTGCTGCTAATAAAGCGGCGGCGACAGGACCAGTGACTGATTCGACAAAATGTATGTCTCTTGCTACTCATAACAGCCAAACTTTTTCAGCTGATGATATTATTTATATCTCTGACCAGGGCGGAGTCTATTCCGGTACCCTTACCACACCATCATCGGGAACAAGCGGCCACTCTATAATCTATCAAAATGTTACTGGCGAACACCCAGTTGTAGACGGTTCAGCCACTGCTAGAGCTGTTTATACTGCGGATAAAAATTATATAACCGTTAGCGGTTTAACAATTATAAGTGGTAGCTCTCAGGGCATGTATTCACTTAATTCTACTGGTGTAACAGCAAGAAATATATCCATATCAGGCGCGGCCAATGGTATATATTTTAGTGCTGTTACTTCCGGACTTATTTCAAATGTTACTGGGTCATCTTCGACCTATGTAATAAGAGCAGCATCATGCCCATCTATTACTATCGAGGATATAAATATCAGCAGTTCAAACGGCAGCGCTGTAAATATAACTGGAACTACTACAGTTATCGCGAATCGCATAACCACAAATCATATGCAACACGCTGGGGTAGAAATATCAGGTGCGAATAATATGTCTATTACTGGCGATTCTTGGTCATTATCAAATTCAGGCGAAGCACATGCTGGAGTAATCGATGCCCTATATTTTAACGCTAATGCGGGCACAAACATTACACTGTCACTGACTAACTTAACTGTGAACACAAGTTATCAACATGGAGTTTATCTTGTTAATGGAAGCTTTACTGCCGGGTCAAAGATAGATGGATTTGACGTATCAAATTACGGTGGGCATGGGATATATTTAGTCACAGTCTCTAATATCCAATTGTTAAACGGAAAAACTCACGACTCAACCAGCATTAGCTCGGACGGAGTCCGTTTAACAACTGCGGTTGATATTATACTTCGTCATAGTGAAGTGTATAATAACGGCGAAGATGGAGTCTCTTCCGCCGTGAACTCCACTGGATTTATTGTTGAGTATAATAAAATTTATAATAATGGGACTGTGGATCAGGTCAGCAACGGAGACGGTTTTACTGCCCACGATGGTTGCACTGGTCAACAAGTAAATAATAATATAATTTATGGCAACAAGAATGATGGTTTCGCAGTCACCGGAACTAGCTCTGGGGTCGCTTACAACAACACAGTTGTTAACAATGGTGATTCGGCATCGATTAACATGGGACTACGCGGTGGATTCTACGATAGCGGCTCAGGTGGATGGATAGTTAAGAATAATATATTTATGGGAAATTATCCGCTAGAGGTCAATATCACGGATGCTGTTTATGCGGCTTCCAGTTTTGATTACAATCTTTATTTTCATCAAGGCAATACTACTGTTGAAGCAAATGCGTTTAAAATAAATAGCGGTACTCCATCGTTAACTTGGGCTAACTATCATCTTAACCATGAGCCAAATTCTAAATATGGCAATCCTTCTTTTGCAAACATCAATACTTCTGATTTCCGGCTCCTTTCTGTTTCTCCTGCTATTGATGCCGGGATAAGCACTAATGTGCCAACGACTGATTATTCCGGCAACCAACGATATGATTATCTTGGGATCCCTAATACAGGTGGCGGGGCTTACTCTTACTATGATGTTGGAGCATACGAATATACTACTCCCTATTCAGCACCGGCGACTATTCCTAAATTGCCGAGTACAGGTTTTGCGCCTTTGCAAAATAATACTTTTCGAAATATCATAGCACTCTCCGGGATTTTTGCGGTGGTTTTGACTTCGTTCCTTGTGATTCTAAAAAAACGATAATTTAGTCAATAAATGTGCAAAAGATACAACACACATCTGGTTTTGTGATATTTTGGAAAAATATATGCAATTGAAAACCTCGTTCAAGAAAATTTTATTGGTAGTTGTCATTTTGGGACTTTCGCTGCTTTCCCTTTTTCTTCTTTTTTCTCCAAAAGAAACAATTCAAAGCAACACAATACCATCTACTGTAAATGCTAACGTTGCTTTGATAAAAGAACAGCCCGATTGTGGGTTACCAATGAGACTTAGGATTTCAGCGATTAACGTAGATGCTCAGATTGAGTATGTTGGCTTAACTTCAGATGGCACAATGGATGTACCTAAAAATCCTGCAAATGTAGCGTGGTTAATGACGGGGGAAAAACCAGGAGAGAATGGTAGCGCTGTTATCGCTGGACATTATGGAGCGTGGAAAAATGGAGAGGGATCGGTTTTTGATAATTTATACAAATTAAATAAGGGAGATCAACTGTTTGTCGAGGACGACCAGGGAGCAATTATCTCTTTTGTGGTAAGTGAAAAACGAGAGTACGACCCGACGGCAAACGTTGCGGATGTTTTTGCCTCAGATGATGGCAAATCTCACCTAAACCTCATCACCTGCGACGGAACCTGGAACAACGCTGCGAAATCTTATTCTAAGCGCTTAGTGGTGTTTGCTGAAAAGGAATAGGGCTATGAAAAGTGCTGTTGTATAGAAACTCAATATTTTTGCATTCAACCAAACTACCAGCTTAGCACCTTTTTGGTACAGCCACGACTTTTTATAAAACCTACATATAGCTAGTGCATCCGCATCATTACTTTTGGAATGAAATGTGTTATATTGTCCCTATATGGATACGGAACAAGAAAATATTCAAAAACAGTTCGGCAAAGAGTTGAAGCAAAGGCGCGAGGCTGCCAAACTCACACAAGCAGATGTTGCCGAAAAAGCTGGCGTTAGTGTTAATTACTATGCCAGAATTGAGCGTGGCGAAGAAAACCCAACACTTGAAAAGATTCAGGGTATAAAAAAGGCCTTAGGCATAAAGTCCAAAACCATCATTTAACTTTCATCTTCCTTTTTAGAATATGCCACCACCAGCTGATTCAGCCAGGCTAAAAGTTGTTCGATACCAAGTGCATTCAGGCTACCAGTAATTTTGATAACTCCATGGTGGAGTCGAAAGTCGGAGGCGCGACGGCGCCGAGACGGGGTCGCGTAATTTTTCAGCAGAAAAATATAGGTGACCGACTCCCATCCGGGCTACCAAAATTAATTATTCCGGGATAGTATAATGGCAGTACGGTGGATTCTGGCTCCATTAATCTAGGTTCGACCCCTAGTCCCGGAACCAAAAATAAGAGCGAAGGCTCTTTTTTTGTTGACAAAACACTAAGCAAGTTATATAATCTTACCAACGCCGATTTCAAGGGGTGAATCATGAGAACCAGCTTAGTCCTGCTGACCGTTGCCGCGCTCTGTTGCATCACCGCCGCGTTCGCCGATGGCGTCGTACCGTCGATCGACGAGCAGATCCGGATGGCTGAAGCCGCCAGACCTCCGCGCTGGTTTACCGAGCCGCCAGCTCACGGCGTCGTCATCTCGGTCGGCACTCTGCCGTCTCAGATCATCACGATTTCTCACTGGAGCGCCTCGGGAGCAGCCAGCCAGGCGCTCTTCCGCTTGCAGGAAGCCGAGAGCCTTCGACTGATGAACCGCTACCCCCAGCAAGAACCGTGCCAGCCGGCTGATGAAACCTCGTCTGGCATCAAGATCTTCGAGTTCTAACCGCCGTCATTGCGGCAAATACCGCCCCTGGTTGTGCGTCGCTCACAACCAGGGTTTTTTAATTAGTACAAATTATAACAAGACAGCGAAAACCACGACTGTAAGATTGTGAATGAAGCGATCCAATAGTAATATTTCGAACTAAAGTTCGAAATGAATCACGGCGTTAAAAAATACCATCGGCCGCAAGGCCGTGGTAGTTTATCTAGCTTCCCGACGCAAAAGGATAATTGCTAAAGAAAGAAAAAGCACAAAGAAACCAAATAGCAGATAAATATCTGAAGCCACGTGATTCCAGCCAGCACCTGCTAAATTAATCCGACGAGACGCATCGATCGCATATCCAAAAGGCAAAAGTTTGATTGTTGTTGTATATATTTTTAAACCATTTTCTATAGGAGAAATCATTCCACAAGTTAATGTTGAAATAAAGAACAAATATGTTGCCATCTGCACAGACTCTACAACACTTTTAGTTACTGCAGATATCAATAATCCTAGACAGACTGACATGGCCACGGCTATAATGGTCAGTACAGACAAAAGTGTAATATTGCCCAGAGAAATGCCAAACACCAACTCCATTGTTAATGTGCCGACAATAGAGACTAAGAGACCTATGCAAAAATGTGTAATAGCCTTACCAATAATTATGTTTGATTTTGTATAAGGGGTAACCAGCAAGCGCTCAAAAGTCCCGCTAGCCCGCTCAGAGGTAATTGAAGTTCCTGATACATTAAACACTACCAAAAACATTAATAATATCATCATTGAAGAAGCAAAATAATCGTAGCGGTGAATTGTGGTTGAGGTTGCATATTCTGTTTCAACATCAACTCCGGAAATACTTTCCGATTTAATCTCAATGGTTTTAATCTTTGCCGCCACAACGTCTGGAAGTTCTGATTTTAATTCAGCCACCGCATCAGTAACATCGGACTGAACGCGGTTACGCGCGATACTTTGAGAAGTTTGGGCAGCGGCTTTTGCAACCTCTAGACCAACGACAATTTGGATTTCGCCAGCAGTTGGAGCATTATAAACAGTAATTCTCCCAGCGTCGTCTTGATTGTCTTTTATGTCACTGACAATTATTGCCCGAAATTCTCCTGATTTAACATCATCGAAAGTGTAATCCGCTGATTGAGTGATATCTAATTTGTCACTCTTAACCAGTTCAGTAATGAATTCATTTGCGTATTGGTTGTCAGAAATGTTAACCAGTTTAACTTTGACTCCTTGCGGGTCGTGATAAGACATTGCACCAACAATTAAACCAATAACAATTGGCTGCGAGAGAATAATTAAGGCCAGACGCCAGTCACGGAAAATTCTCACAAATTCAAATTTTGCAATTTTAAGAGCATTTTTCATAGTTCTTTTTCAATGATTTCTCCCAAGACATGATTCAAGTCCTTAGCTTTATACTTTGCGATAATTTTTTCCGGGGATTCAATTTCAAGTATGCAGCCTTTAGACAAGATGGCCATTCGATCACAAAGCTCTTCAGCTTCATCCATGTAGTGAGTAGTAAAAACTATAGTAGCTGTTTTTTTCAACTCCTTAATCAATTTCCAGATTTGATAGCGAGAGTTTGGATCAAGCCCCATTGTCACCTCATCAAAAAATACAATTTTCGGGTTGTGAACCAGGGCGGCAGCAATTGAAGCTCTTTTCGCCAATCCACCAGAGAGATTTCTGACCAATGACTTTCTTCTGCCAGTAATATCTAGTTGATCTAGCAAAAGTTCAATATTATCTTTTTTTTGTTTTTCGGACATTTTATATGGAGCGGCAAAAATTTCTAAATTTTCATCAATTGTAAGATCGCGATACAAGCAATCGCCTTGAGGAACATAGCCAATTCTGTACCTCATCCAGTATCTATCGGCTTCTGTAGCAATTATTCGTGAACCAAATTTTATCTCGCCACTAGTCGGAGACAAAATAGTTGTCAGCATTCTTTGGGTGGTAGTCTTGCCTGAACCATTTGGACCAATTAGCCCAAAAACCTCATTTTCATTCACTGAAAAAGAGATGCCATCAACCGCAACAAATCCCTTGTCAAAGATTTTACTTAAATTTTTTATCTCAAGTGCTGACATTTTTTTTGCCATAAATTTTTAGCAACAAATCGGCTGGGGCAGCAAAAAACGCCTCAGCTGGATAAGCCAAACCATAAACCTCACCATAGTAATCATCAAGTGATTTTATTGCCTTAATATAATTTCTATCTTTATGCTGAGACAAAAACTTTTCCATTGCCTTTTCTTTTTCCGCCATATTAACTTTTATCAGTCGGTTAAAGTATGGTAGCGGACTCCACACTCCATAAAGCCAAATAGAAATTTTACTGATATCTTGGCCTTTAATCTTCGCCAATTTAAGTGCTTCGACAACTGCTCGAGTTGCCTCACGGTGATCATCATTTGGGCAAGAAAAATTTGGGGTGAAAATAACACCCGATTCCATAGCTAAGATCATAACTGAAAGATCAGATATTGTTTGTTTGGTTACAGCTGAATTGTCCGGCTGGCGAAAAAATATTTGTTCGAGATTTTCCAATTGACCTACAGCACTTTTCGATTCTTCTTCTCTTACTTTCGCTAGTTTCGAATTTGATACTTTATCACCAGAAAAAATGTAAGCGATTTTAATTTTTCGAACTTTTTTTGGTTTGGATATTGCACCCGAGCAAGCAAAAACTTCGTCATCAGGGTGTGGTGCGATAATTAAAATATCAGTTTCCGGTAGTTCCTCTGAAACTTTAAAATCGCTGCCAGAAGTAAAAATTCGCCAACCAGCTTCTGCGGCAGCAAAATTCATGACTCTATATGCGGAAAGAAAGTATCTTTTAATCGACATACAAAGAACTTAAAAATCAAAATGCAAAACTTAAACTAAAAGTTACAAACTCTTCTTCAATTTAATAACTCCACTGCCTATCATATTTGCTAATTGGCCGGCCTCATTGAGGAGTTTATCAATCTCGCCAGACGGCAACAATCCCACAGCTTTCAGTAACTCCAGCCAATAAATGGTTTCATTTGCAGATTTGAGAGCGATCTCGTTGAATTTCTTAAATTCGAGTCGCGAACTCGATGATTTTGCTTCTACGAGATTTGCACCAATTGATGTTGATGATCTTATCAACTGATCTTCAATTACCCAAGCACTTCGTTTATTCGGTAGTTTATCCATAAATTTTATTATTGTCAGCCCGAAGCAAAAACATCGTGTTTTAAGATCATTTTTTGTTTGGTCTTTATCCATTTTAGAGTTTATAGTTTCAGTTTTGATTTTTGCGTTTAGAGTTTGAAATTAAATCTTTGATTCATGATGACGCTGATAAAAATCGTACAACTTTCTAAACATTCGAGGCCCAGTAGCATAATATCCTTCTGCGTAATCACCGATTCCTGCTGACAACGCCCGGAATTTGTTCAGAGATAGTATTGCTTCATCATATTTTTTGATTTTGTATTGGCTTTTATGACACTTAAGTGCCGCCGTTTTGATTTCGACAAAATCATCGATATTAAAAAGTCTGTTCAGCCTGCCAGTGCCAAAAACTTCATAAAGCCAAATATTTATCCCTTCAGTGTAGTCTTTCAAACTCAAGTTTAATGCTTCTGACACTGCCAAGTGATCTGGATGTGGTTCTTCAAGGGAAGGTGCTAAAATTAAATCCGGCTTGTCAAACTCAATCTCTTTGCGAATTGTGGCCGCAACTTCAATGCTTGATTTTAATAAATCGTGAGGCAAACGAAGAAATTTCTGTTCATCTATTTTCAAAACTTTTCCAGCTTCCACAGCTTCATTTTCCCTCTCCGCAATTAAACTTTCTGAGAATTTTGCTTCACGATTTCCTCGTGAACCGTCAGTAAAATAAATAGCTTTTATTTTAGCTCCAGAATCTGAAAGTGCGGCCAACAAACCACCACAACCCAAAACATCGTCATCTGGGTGAGGGGCCAAAACCAAAACCTTATCTGCTGTAACCCGAGAAATTGGGTGAATTTTCATCACGTCGGTATAGGTTGCCCAAGATCCCTGATTTTCCTCCTTTTGCCAAAACATTTCCCCTCCACTTATTTGACCAGTCTTAAATACTCTTTCTCAATCTCTTTAATAATCTTACTCCATTCATATTTATCTTTCAAAAGTTCAAAAGCATGGTCAGCTATTTTTTGTCTTTCTCTTTTTTCCACCAAAAGATAACAAATAGCTTTAGCTAACTTTTCCGGATCAGCCGGAGGTACTAGCATGCCAGTCTCTCCATTTTTGATTAACTCAGGAATGCCACCAATATTTGATCCAACAACAGGGACATGGCATTCAAAAGCTTCGAGAATAACCAGACCAAAAGTTTCGGAAAGTGAAGGCAAGGCAAAAATATCCCAAGTTTTAATCAATTTCTTTGGTTTTTCCACTTTGCCGACAAGTTGAATTTGTGATTCTAAGCCAAGATCCTTTATTTCCTTCAACAGCCTATCTTTCTCGGGTCCATCACCAACAATTTCCAGACGAGCCTTAGGTAAACTTTGCAAAACCCGCTCAAATGCTTTTATTAAATAAATTTGACCCTTAGCCTTTACTAACGATCCAACAGTACCAACTAAGAGCCCCGGATTATTTTTGCGTAAATTATCACCTTCAATCTCAATCGCGTTGGAAATAATGCTGATTTTTTTTCTATCGATACCCAAAACATTGACCAAAAAATGTCCAACTGAAGCAGAAACAGCGATTACACGATCGGCACGACGACAAATAGAGCGAATCGAATTTTTTTGCATAAGAGAATTGAGCGGATTTCGTAGATGATAATCAGAATTCCAAAGATGCTCTGTGTAAACAAATCGGTCTTTTGGTTGAAGTGCATAGCGGCAAAAACTTGCGGCCCTAGGGCCATGAGAATGGATAATCATTGGTGCAAACGGGTCTCCGCTAGAGCGAAATTCCGCTAAACACTTGCGAAGTTTTATGAAAGAATCTAAATCAAATTTATTTTTAAACTCAACAATCCGGACATTAACCCCGCTGATTTTTTGAGCTCTAGTGGTTAACCAACCACGAGGCGCAATTAAGAGTACATCAAAAATTTCTTTATCTAGATTATTAATGAGTCCCAAAACATGCCTCGGCCCACCACCAAGCGCTGAGTCGGCAATAACTTGGACAATTTTAGTTTTGTTTTTCGAGTCCATCGATTGCTTTTGTAATTCGTTTAATTGATTCATCTTTGCCAAGTGCCAAGAGCAATTCTACTGGAGATGGTGATTTTTCAGCACCAGATAATGCCACACGCACAGGCCAAAATACATCGCCGTTCGTAAGACTTTTTTCAGCCACAACAGATTCCAATGTTTTTTGTAATGATGTCTCCGACCAATCAGCACCGGAAAATTTTTCGTTAGCCAAGTTCAGCCCTACAAGGCTTTTTTCACTGTCTGATTTTTTGAATACTAGAAGCGATGAATCATATTCAGGCGTTTTTCGCAGCTGGATAATGTAATCAGCCGATTCTTTTAAGGTTTTAAATCCGCCGCGACCAACTAATTCCAATTCTCCGGGGGATAATTCATCAACATCAAAATCTTGCAAACTTTTTGGATTTGATATTTTTGATTTGAGATATTCGGCATTCATCCAATTTAATTTCTCAATGTCAAAGATAGCACCGCTTTTATTGACGTTTTTTAGATCGAACTCGGAGACTAATTCATTGATGGTAAAAAGCTCCCTATCGTCCTTTGAGTTCCAGCCTAAAAGCGCCATAAAGTTAATTAGAGCTTCTGGCAAATATCCCTGATTTTTATATTCGATAACTGAGGTTGCGCCGTGTCGCTTTGATAATTTGGAGTGATCTGGCCCTAAAATCATCGACAGGTGAGCGAATTCCGGAGCTTGCCATCCCAGCATTTCATAGAGAACAATGTGTTTCGGCGTCGATGATAGCCACTCTTCAGAGCGGATAACGTGTGAAATCTCCATTTCGTGATCATCGATGACTGAGGCCAAGTGATAGGTTGGAAACCCGTCAGATTTCAAAATTATTTGATCATCTTGCAGTGATGCATCAAACTCGACTTTTCCGCGAACCAAATCGTCGACGACAATACTTTCTGATTGCGGCATCTTCATTCGAATTGTATAGCAACCTTCGGCCAAAGTTTTAATATCAATATTCGCATCACGACAATGACCTTCGTAGCGAGGCGGTTTATTCTCCTTTTGTTGACGTTCGCGATCCTCTGCTAGTTTTTCTTTTGTGCAAGTACAGATATATGCTTTACCTTCGTTTACCAGATCAAATGCAACTTTCCGGTATTTGTCTAAGCGGTCAGACTGAACCATTGGCTGGTCAATATTGTCGGCTTCAATTCCCAACCAGTTCAAGGATTCAATAATTCTTTCTGTCGCCCCCTCAACAAACCTCTCACGATCGGTGTCTTCAATTCGCAACAAAAATTCGCCTTGATTGTGTTTGGCGAATAAATATGAAAAGAGTGCTGTTCTGGCACCGCCAATGTGAAGTTCGCCAGTTGGGCTTGGGGCAAATCTTGTTTTTATCATAGACATAACTTAGCACAAATCGCTCGTAAACAAAAGTTTATAATCAAGTGGAAAAAGATAAAAAAAAGGCCAGGACACCCTGAACGAGGATGGCCTGGCTGGGCCCGTGGCGGCGACTGTTGAGGTCGCAGTTAAGCGTTGTGCCGGCTTGCAGACCCGCACAACATAACCATATAACAAAATACCTGATTTTTATCAGGTTGTCAAGGGTTTTTAGTTCAAATTCGTTAGCCCTCGACTGCGTTCTTTATATGCTCAATTTTTCCATTGTCAATTCCGATCACATCAACGCGAATATCAGAACGCGGGTAGTCTTTTTCTATCGCCAAAGCTAATAATTTTAATTTTTGTTGTTTTCTATAGCGTACGAGATCATGAGCGCTTCCCCATCCTCCGCCACGAACAGATTTGACCTCGACGATCACGATAGTCCCCTTGTCCTGGGCTAAAATATCAATTTCACCAAAAGGATAAGAAATATTCCGCCCAAGAATTTTGTATTTTAATTTCCCTAGGTATTCTGTCGCCAAATCCTCACCAGCATTTCCGGTTGTTTTATTATTCATTTTATCCATAAACAAATTATATCAAACATATTATCTGCTATAATTGCCGCGTACGTAGATAGGCCAAACACCCAAGGAGGTGGCAAAGTGAGAATAGCGATGCTCGTTATCGCGATCAGCTTCTGCCTACCGCTTTGGGCAGAAGACAAGGAAGAAGTATGGCCCGAATTCCCGGTTGTCATCAGCGTTGACGGAAGCCAAAACCTAACCACCGTCACGCTCGATATGACAGTCGCCAACATCCGCCTGCGACGCAACCAGAGAGAGAGCACTGACCAAGTAGACATGAGCTACCGCGTTATTGGCAGTGGCACAAACTGCCTCCGTACGCCCTTTCTGCTAGGGCTAATGGTCAAACAATGGCCAGGAGACACCGTCTTTACAGCGGGCAAGCAGGAGATCTACTTTCAGGTTCACTACCTTACAAGCAGGAATTCAGTGCGCTATTACCAGCCACTGATGGCCAACGCCGGCCTACAACCAACTCTGGAGATAGAACGCTGGGAACTGCTGTCGGTCGGATCAGAAACCAAGCTTCAACTACGCGGGCTGCTAAGCACAAAAGGACAGGATGTCGGTATTGGGATCATTCGTAAAATTGGTCGACACCTGGAGATTAAGGTGTTTACCAATGACCCACGTTTTTCCCTGGTTCTTACCTATGAACTAACCGGCCTACTCGGCCGATAACACCCGGTCTTGCCTCTGGCAGACCGGCTCTTTTTTTACAAATCAAAAACGCCACCATTACTGGGGCGTTTTTATATATAAATACATTGATATTAGGCAACAGCTGTATGCGCTCGCTCGTAAATTTCTGCTGACTTTGCAGTCCCACGCTCATAAGCGGCTCTGGCCTCATCATCTTGTGAAATCATTCGACCCAGTTTTACGTCCCGAGCTAATACCCCGAAACCACCTAGCGAGGAATGGGCATCAATTAGACGATAAGGCTGCTCTTCGGCTCTAGTTGCCGAACGTACTTCATTCGTCCCACGAGCAAAACCAACCATAAATGGGATACTTCTGTGCCATTGGCGAGCCAAACGAACTCTATCACCAACATCAGCACCAATAACTCTACCTAACACATCAGGCGATCCAGCTTCATGCATTTGAGTTCCTAGCATATTACCTAGTTTTCTTCCAAGTAAATTTGGGTCCTTTTCTCCGTATAATCTTCTGGCCTGCATCGTATCCGATCCAAACCCAACCGGGTGATCTTGACCACTCCATCGAACATTCAGACCAAATTCAATTTGTCCGGCTACAGTTCTAACCAAGTCTCTTCTTCTGTTAGAATTGGCAACAGTCGGCTCAATTTTATCAACCCCGGCTTGTTCCAATGCGTCGTTTAAGAATTCAGAAATTAACGGTTCGGTAAATTCTTTTCGGCGAGAATCTTTTTCCGTACCAGTGAAAGTTGGAATTCTGGCGGCTTGATTACTCAGTTTTTCTATCAACTCCTGTTTAAATAATTGCTCACGTTCCAACACTTGTACTTTCTCACTCTCAATTCTCGCCGCTTCCTCTTCCTGTCCAATCTTCTGCTTTTGCTCCTCACCAGCTTCTTTTTTTATTAGCTTCCAAACCTCTGGGTCGCTTTCAATTAGGGCCACACCGATAGCAAGTTGTTCGATTTCATCTGTAACCTCTAAAGCTCTACCTTTTTGCACGCTATCACTAATTTTATCTATAACCTCCGCTTGTTGTGCTTCTAGCTCCTGAAGTTTTTGTTCTATAGCAGGAGACACCTCGCGGCCTTCAGCAAGTTTTCTAACCTGAACAGTAAGGGCTTCGGACTCCCCAAGTACCTTTCTCAGACCCGGCAAATCAGCCTGCACTCGCTCAGCGGCGGCAGCCAAAGTTTCGCTCTCCCGCATTTCCTCTCGAATATTTTCCAACCCAGCTTCCTTTAGTTGCTTGTCAGCTTCTTTAATCCGAGCAATATGAGATTCACGCAGAGCCATTTTGACAGCAGGAATATGCGGCTGAAAAGCGCTAACTTGCTCAACATGTTCTTGTTGTCTAGCTCTCTCGGCTGCTTCAGCTGCCCGTTGTTGCTCCCTTTCAGCAGCCCCAGCATCAAAAGCCGCTTGCTCCTGGGTAAGCTTGTCTAGCTCATCTTCTGCGCTCATTTTGTCTCCCTGTTTAAATAAAATCTATTATATTTTGATTATAGCATAACAAAAACGCCACCATTGCTGGGGCGTTTTTTTAGATCAGATGTTATTTTATTCAGATTTTGTTTCTTTGGCTTCTTCAGTTGGGGCTTCGGCACCTTCATGAGCTTTGATTGCTTGCTCAGCTTTGGCCTCGAGCTTTGCTTCCTCGGCTTCTTTTTCAGCAGCAGCAGCTTCGGCGGCGCGAGCGGTTTCTTCAGCGATTTTTTCCAGCTCTTCCTCTACACCCTTCTCTTCCCACATTTTGTGATCGCGATTAAGCTCTTTCAAACGAGCATTCTTACCAGAAAGTTCTCTCATAAAGTAAAGTTTGCTTCTTCGAACTTTTGATTGTTTAATCCGCTCTACTTTAACAACCCTTGGGGAGTGAATTGGAAAAATTCTCTCAACACCAACACCAAATGATTCTTTTCGGACTGTAAATGAGCCATCAAGAGTCTTGCCACCATGAGTAGCAATAACTAAGCCTTCAAAAATCTGTACGCGCTCTTTGTCGCCTTCTTTGATTTTCTGATGGACTTTAACAGTATCACCAGTGTTGATATCTGGGATATTCTTTTTCATGAATTTTGAAAGGTTTACATTTTGCATAATTCCGCTCGTCTCTATTTTCAATTGATTGAACTCAGAGAAAGCGGCAGGGGACTCATGAGGCCACGCCTGCCAGGACTGCTTGTTGCCGTTTTTCGCGGCTGGGTTACTCGCTAAGGGCGAGATACATCAGCCCTAGGAGGATCAACGTTGATGTAGATCTCCCTCCTGGGCCACAACTTCAGTTGTAGTTGCAGCGGCTAGGCATCATGCCTTATGCTCTTCGGAGACCCCTTTGGTAGCGGCGGTCAATGCGCTCAGATCCGGGGCTGCGACGCTTCGCAGCATATCTTCGCGCACGGCTCGGCCGTTGACAATGCGGCGACCGGGTCCAGCTTCAGGCAGTTTCTCTATCTCTGTCTGTGTCACGGTACTGCTCCTCCTGAATCACGTATGGGGCTCTCGCCCCAACAAATCAGGAGGTACGACGTTGATGTGTGCCTCGATTATCATGGGGTGGCCCTTCTGCAAGTTGCGCCAGCATAACACTGACGCTAAGGGCAGGACAATGTCTGCCATGAGACTATACGACTCCCCAAACTGTTGGGGCACCTCCTGTTTACCCAGGATAACAGCCGACAACTAGTGGCTGACAAAAAACATCTAATAAATGTCTTTTGTCAGAAACTTACTTGTCGAGAACTGATACCTTAGTTTTCTTGGCTTTTGAGCCAGAAAAAGTTGTTTTGTTAACCTGGGAATATTTAACTACGCCATCTTTTTTAGCGTAGAGTGTGCGATCGTTTCCCTCACCAACATTAACACCCGCCAAATATCTGGTGCCTTTTTGTCGGATGATGATATTGCCAGCGACTGTTTTCTCACCACCAAAAAGCTTGACGCCCAAGCGCTTTGATACTGAATCCCGTCCTAAACTTGTACTACCGCCAGCTTTCTTATGTGCCATGGTTTTTTATTTCGATGGTTTAAGCAAAACGATTTGTCGTTTGACAACTTGATAATCACGTCCATATTCCAAAGGTGTGATTACTGTAGTGTAGCCGATATCACGGATAAAGTCAACACAATCTTCAAAAATTGACAACTTCTTTCCGTTGGCTAGTTCAAACAGAGGAAAAACAATACAAATAGCTTTCAGCTTTTGGCTATCAGCCGTCAGTTTTAAATTTCGCAGAAAATCCTGATACAGCTTTGTGATTTCATTTTTTGCCTCTGTTTCCTCTTCAATTCTCAACTTTGATGTCCTTGGTTGACCCAGGAAAGGCTCGGTTGCGATGACAAAATCCTGGCTAATGGTTGAAAAGTCAAACTTTGTCGCATTTTTCTGACTAATATCGGAGTCAGAATCTGGCCTAAACCATTTGATGTTCTCTTTGCTGTCAGCCACAGCTTTTTCCGAAATATCAGATCCGATAACATTACAACCAAGAGAGATCGCCTCAATCAAAACATTTCCGGAACCACAAAATGGATCGCAAACAAGCGGTCCTTTGAGATTAGATGAACAGACCGCTATATTAACCATCATTCTAGCTAATTTTGGCGGAAGCATCCCAGATTTAGCATCAGACTTAGGCTTGCCATAATCATGACGAGTCCACTCGTTGATGTCTTGCACTGCGATTAATTTACCTATCCCTGTTTCGAATAGACCATATTCTACATTATCAATATCCATTTTATATTGAAAAGATTGAGCGCTAGAGAGCCTGCCCGCCTCTTTGCCGTCAATGATTCGAATTGATTTTTTTGCCGCTTTTTTAGCTGAGAGCGCCATTCTGAAGGTATCAACTTTAGCAGAAGAATAATTCGACAGACCAAAAATTATTTTCGACGGTTTGTTTTCATTGGACAGTAGCAATTCAATTTTTTCATTAGCTGGAGCGATTTTCTGATAAATTTTCACTGTACCACCGAGAATATCAATTAAGTGTTTGACTTGATCGCTTTTAGCCGTTAGTTTGATCTCTAAAACTTGATCAGATAAGATAGAGACAGGAGAAGATCCCACTTCGCCCTCCGGGTTCCGAGGGACGTTCGCTTCGCTCCGAAAACCAAAATCAAAACTAGCCAAAACGCACTCCAATTCTGTTTGGCTAATTTTATTTTCCCGACCTAGAATAAAATAGTAGCTTTCCATATCTCGTTTACATTACCAGAAAAGGATATTTTTGTCATTATGTCAGAAGAAAAACAAAAAGTAGATTTTGTTCATCTCCATGTTCACTCCCATTTTTCCATGCTCGACGGCATGGGCAAGATTCCTGATTTGGTAGCTAAAGCCAAAAGTGATGGCCAACCCGCTCTTGCAATTACTGACCATGGGGTTATGCACGGGATCGTTGAGTTTTATGAGCAATGCATTAAACAAGGCATCAAGCCAATCCTGGGAATGGAAACATATGTTGCACCGAGATCAATGAAAGATAAGCAGCCACGTGTCGATTCCTCTGCCTATCACTTAATCCTTCTGGCCAAAAATGACACCGGCTACCGCAACTTAATGAAACTAACTTCGATTGCCCATTTAGACGGCTACTATTATAAACCGCGCGTCGATAAAAAATTGTTAAAAGAACACTCCGAAGGTTTAATCGCTTGTTCTGCTTGTGTTCAAGGTGAAATTCCACGCAAGTCTCTTGAGAGCTTAGACGAGGGCCGAAAAGCGGTTAAAGAGTACTTAGAGATTTTTTCCAAAGATGATTTATATCTGGAGGTTCAGCACCATCCACATACTGTTCCTGAGCAGAAACAAGCAAATGAAAATATTTTCAAATTGGCCAAAGAGTTCGGATTAAAAGTTGTGGCAACCAACGATCCGCATTATGTTGATTCAAGTGATAATATCGCCCACGACGCTTTGATCTGCCTACAAACCGGTAAACTTGTCGGAGACACCAACCGAATGACAATGGCTGGTGATGATTACTCGCTTTTGACCCACGCCCAAATGTCGGCAAATTTCCCCGATCATCCAGAGGTTTTAACCAACACTCTTGAAGTGATGGAGAAGTGCGATGTAAAAATTGAGCTGGGAAAATTTCAATTTCCAGAGTTTCCTTTGCCAGCGGGCGAAACTTATGAAACATATCTGCGAAAATTAATTGATGAAAGATTACCCAATATTGTTTCGGAAATCACCCCACAAATTCAGGAAAGAATTGATTATGAATTTAAAGTCATTAAAGACAAAGGATATTTAGGCTACTTTTTGATTGTTCAGGATTTTTTCCACTTTGCCAAAGAGCAGGGAATTCCAACCAACACTAGAGGATCAGCCGCTGGCTGTTTCATTTCCTATGCGCTTGGGATTACTGGCAAACAATTAAATCCTTTCGATTATAATTTACCCTTTGAAAGATTTTTGAACCCATATCGTCCATCCGCCCCTGATATTGATGCCGATATTGCTGATGCCGGTCGTGATGAAATTATTAGATATGTTTCAAATAAGTACGGCAGCGATCATGTAGCTCAAATAATTACCTTTGGAACCATGGCAGCCAGAATGGCAGTCCGAGATGTTGGCCGAGTTTTGGGCATGAGTTACTCAGAAGTTGATATTATTGCAAAATTAATTCCACCACTAAAAACTACTTTGGATAAAGCACTTAAAGAGATCTCTGAACTGCGTGCTCTATACGATTCAGATCCGCGAGTAAAACAGTGCATTGATATTGCTAGAAAATTAGAAGGGGTGGTTCGTCACGCTTCAGTTCACGCAGCCGGAGTTGTTATAGCTCCAGAAGAAATTACAAACTATACACCAGTGATGATGGATGCCAAGGGCGGCCGATTGATTACCCAGTACGAAATGCATGCCGTTGGTGAAGATGGTATTGGCTTAATCAAAATGGACTTTCTTGGGCTGGCCAATCTATCGATTATTCAAAATGTGATAAAAATCATTGCTAAAACTCGCGGAACAAAAATAATTTTAGATGAGATTCCTCTAGATGATAAAAAAACCTACGAGATGTTGTCGCGCGGTGAAACTATCGGCGTTTTTCAGCTTGAATCTGAAGGCATGAGAAAAAATATTAAAGAACTACGACCAACAACCATTCTTGACATCATGGCCATGGTTGCTCTATATCGTCCAGGGCCGATGGCCTTTATTCCAGAATATGTGGCCAGAAAACATAACCCTAACAGAATAAAATACGCAGATCCGCGACTCGAGGCTGTTCTTAAACAATCTCTAGGCCTGATTGTTTACCAGGACGACGTTTTAATGATCGCTATTGAACTTGCTGGCTACAACTGGGAAGAAGTTGATAAATTCCGCAAGGCAATTGGCAAAAAAATTGTAAAGGAAATGGCAGCACAAAAAGATAAATTTTTCCGCCAAATTATTGAGCGCGGTATGAGTGAAGCTACAACAAATGAACTCTGGAATCAAATAGAAACCTTTGCTGGCTACGGTTTCAACAAGGCTCACGCTGCCAGTTATGCTTTGGTTGCTTATCAAACAGCCTACTTGAAGTCCAACTTCCCGCCAGAATATATGTCGGCACTTATGACTTCAAACAAAGATGATTTAGACAAATTGGCAATGGAAATTGAAGAGTGCAAACGAATGGGAATCGCTGTTTTGCCACCAGCAGTTAATGAGTCGTTCGTTGATTTCGGCGTGGTCAGGGAAACCGGCAATGTTCGCTTTGGCCTTTCGGCCATCAAACATGTCGGTGCCGCTGTGGCCGAGGAGATTGTTGAGGATAGAAAAAATAATGGAACATTCAAAAATGTTGCCGATTTCATAACTCGACTTGGGCCAAAAGTTATAAATAAAAAATCTCTCGAGGCCCTAGCAATGGCTGGCGCGCTTGATGATTTGGCCGAACGAAATGAGCTGATATTTAATATGGAGCGAATGCTAGCGTTTGCTGCTGGCATTAAGAAAAATCACGATACAAATCAGTCATCACTTTTTGGAGAAGATGTAATAGAAACAGCCAAAATTGAGTTTGAAGCGACCCAGCCAGCAGACAAAAAACAACGTCTAACTTGGGAGCGAGAACTTTTGGGAATGTATGTTTCTGAGCATCCGCTGTCAGAAATAGCCCCATTGATTGAACCCCATCAACAGAAAAAGGTGGTTGAAATACAGCCGGAAATGGAAAATCAATTTGTTCGAATCGCCGGGATTATTACCACCGTACAAGAGATTATTACCAAAAAAGGCAGCCAAAAAATGGCTTTTATTAAAGTTGAAGACCAAACAAAAAACATTGAAGTTTTGGTTTTTCCAAAGATATTTGCTGCCACTCCTACGATATTTACTCCCGACAAGGTTATTGTTGTCGATGGTTATGTCAGTAACAAAGATGGAGAATTGAAGATATTAGCAGAAGAGATATTTCCAGTTGGGGATGATAAAATCCCAGAATTTGTACCTCGCGGCAAAAAGAAACTAAATAACTGGGGTGGAGGCGGAAATGGTGGCGGCGGATACGGCCAGAGTGCACCTGAACCAAGAACACCATCAATACCGATTGATATTAAACCGGAAACCTTGCGAATCACCATACCTCGGGGCTCGGGACCAAATATTTTGAAAGAAATCAAATCAGTTATTGCGGAACACCCGGGAACTAGCCCGGTTGCCATGCGTGTACCAAAAAACGGTGAGAGCCTGCCTGACGGTAGGCAGGGCTGGGAAGAGATAAAAATCAAAAACAGGCTTGATGCCAGCCCTGTAGTTAAGAGAAAACTAAAAGAGATAGTCGGGAAAGAAAATGTTTCGTAGTACTAAATATTCTTGGTGATTTCTTGCTGCACTTGATACGGGTCAGGGATATATTTGATGATCAATTTGTTCTCTTTTCCAGCTGTTTGAATGACAATTTCACCAAAATTTAATGATGTTCCAAGCATTCCAAGTGTGTTGTTAGTTACATCCTGAATTTTGACAAATTCAGTTTCGGTGATTCGTCGATCAAAAAAACCACGCTGGTCAACATTAATTACCCGTTGATTAGTTATTAGACAAAAACTGTTCGAGTAAATAAACCAAACCTTAAAAATTACAGCAAAAATGAATAGCGCGGCAATAACGCCAACAATATAGAAGATGTCGCCAAAATCAAGATAAATTAGCACCACAATAGCAATTGCCAAAGCCAAATTTGCTTCCAAGAGTGGCCAAAAGAAAACTATTGGATGGCGTCGAATGACATTTTTGACACTTTCGTCCGGCCGCTGCCCACGAAATGTGAAGTTTGAATCGTTCATAGAATTATTTTATCACAATTGCCTCTAACCGCACCTTACCGCTTATCTTGCTCCTCCGGACGGAACAGTGACAATAACAACTGGTTCTTTGCCATACTTATTTTTGTATTCCTTTTTGATTGAATTAATAAAACTATCAGCTAGTTTTGATTCAACTAAATTAATTGTAGCACCTCCGAAACCGCCGCCAGAAAGTCGTGCACCTACGCAACCATCAATATCCGAAGCAGCATCGACAAGAAAATCTAATTCCGAACAAGAATTCTCAAAATTCTTTTTTGAACTCTCATGCGACTCAAACATTAGTCTACCAACGGCACCAATATCTGATTTTTCTAGTGCATCAATGGCCGCCAACACTCTTTCGTTTTCTCCGACTATATGTTTAGCTCGCTTATACTCAATTTCAGTTAATAAATCCCTTTTCCCATTCAGCTCCTTGCTATCGACGTCTCGAAGAAAGCTCTTGTCTAGTTTCTTGGCCGCATTTTCACAAGACTGGCGCCGCTCATTATATTCACCAGCAACAAGAGCATGTTTTACCCCAGAATTTACAATAATTAAACTATAGCCCTCTGGGACCAAAATATTTTTAACCTCTAGGCTTCTAAAATCAATGAATGTTGCTTTACCCTCTTTGCTGAAGATAGACGATATCTGATCTAAAAGCCCACAACGAACACCAGCAAAATTATGTTCCGCAGACTGAGCCATTTTCGCTAACGATAAGTCATCAATCACAAGATTATTCAATTTTTTTAAGAAAAAAGCCGTGGCCACTTCCAGAGCGGCACTTGATGCCAGCCCGGCACCAATCGGCACATCTCCATGTATTGTTGCATCAAAACCAGAGATATCGTAATCAGCAGTCAAAAACTCTGCAACGACACCAATAACGTAATTAGCCCAGTGTTTTTCCGGAATCGGAGCAATATCTTTAATAGCAACACGATATTCTCCCTCAAACTGATCGCTGTGCAAAACTACTAAACTATCATCTCGAGATTTTCCTTCGATATTTATGCCACTCGATAATGCAGCTGACAATACAAAACCCTGATTGTAATCGGTATGATTACCGAGCCACTCAACCCTACCAGGCGCAAAAGCCTTAGTTTCCATAGCCCTATTCCTCCTAATTATTTTATACTTCCGAGAAATGGCAAGATTGTAAACACTAGCATCAAAACTAATAGAACTATAAAGACAATTTTTACCCACTTTTTCCCGCTGGTTTCAAACATTTTTCCTTCTTTTTTTAATTTGATTTAAAACTAGTATTAACACTCCAATCAAAGCAACAAGAATGCTAGAAGCAATTATTTTATTCATCGTTGTCGATCGCAGAGCGACCCAGCCAAAGAGAGCAGCGATTGCATAGAGCGATAAAACTGTGGCTGGTACTGAAAATCCGGCAGCTAAAAATCGGTGATGTAGATGGGTCTTGTCAGGTGTTGTAAAAGGATTTTTGCCGCGGATAATACGGGCACCGGCAACAATTAGGCCATCAACTATAGCAAAACCTAGAACCAAAAACGCTGTCGCTAATTTGCCACCAGATATTAGGGGTAAAATTCCTAGCATGAAGCCCAAGAACATCGAGCCAGAATCCCCCATAAATATTTTGGCTGGATAAAAATTCCAGTACAAAAATCCAAATGCAGCGCCACAGAGAATTATTGCGATCATTGCTACGCCACTTTGACTCACAGCCAGGCTTAGCAAGAAAATAATCAGGGCAGCAATACCAGAAATACCAGCAGCCAGCCCATCGATACCATCAATAAAATTAATTACGTTCATCATGCCCAAAAGCCAGAAAAAGGCTAAGAGGTCGGACCAAACCCAAATATGATGCGAACCCAGAGCTATTACCCAGCTGTCCAGATGAATCGGCGCGCCAAAAGGATTGGAGAGTGTACCAACTCCAATTCCCCCAGCAATGACAACAAGTGCAGCAACTGATTGAAATCCAAATTTCTTCCAAGCCGAAAGACCACGGATATCATCCCAGAGCATTGCAACAACAATAATTAGGGATGCCAGCCAAATACTAACGATTCTTTTATCCAACCCAAACCACTGACCACCACCAATGACTACATTGCGATTAATTAAAAAGAAATAGATAACAGAAACAATAAAAAAAGCGGCGAAAATTGCCACCCCACCAATGCGTGGAACCGGACGACTATGCGAGTCACGATCACGAACTTCTGGTGTAAGTTTGTTTTTAACAGCAAAATTTCGAACGACTCCGGTCATTAGCACCGAAATAATAAGTGTCACAATAAATGCCCAAAAATAACCCATGACTTAAATTTAGCAAATTATTAGGCTTTTGTCGTCTTTTCTGCCCCCAACCACGCGAGTTCAAAGATTGAGCGCATTGTTTGTGAGGTAACCTCTGATTCAATTACAACAGCAATAAGTTCACCTTTGAGTGACATTATCATTACTTTATCGCCATAGATATTAATCTCGTTTCCAAAAACGAATTTATCTCTAGGAATTAATCTTGTACGCCTCAAATGTTTTTCATCGTCTTTTGCGAATCTTTGTGTGCTTGGATCATCAGGAGCGATCGCCCTAACAGTGATTTTCTTTTTGACCCTAGAGCGTACATATTCGATAGCGTATTCAGGATATTCTTCATATAACCCTTCACCTGTTGAGAACGATAGAAATTCGCTTCCAGGCGGTAGTGACAAAGTATCATTCTGAGCTGATCTAATTCCTTCTAAACCCTCAAAAAATTGAACTTTCGGTCTGTCGCCAACTGCAGAAATCAGAGCCTTCATTTCCGGTATTAATTTTTCAAATCTTTCTAATTTGTTCTCTTGAATTCTTTTGAACTGCTCTAAAGAAACCGGACTGAATCGTTTCCTGCCTCGAATCTCCACTTCTGAAACTAACCCCGTCTCTTGCAAATCATCCAAAATATCATAAATAAATGTTCGCTGTACTCCCGATTCATCTGCAATTTGCCCAACCCGAGCTTGTCCCAACTTCAAAAGCGCCAGGTATACTTTGGATTCCTGATCTTTGAGCCCCAAAGAGGAAAGCGATTCAACAACTTTTTGATCTAATTCATTCATGTTTATATTGTATCTTATTTACTACAATAAGTCAATTAAATCAATATTTGATATCGTATTTGGAATTATTTATGTAGTTATGTATTGACATATTATTGAATTGGCGATAAAATATCTCGTTACGATAACCCAGTAACAATGAAAGGGTGATCCAGGTGCAATATCTCCTGGTCTGCAAGGTTTTTTCCGTCAAGTGGGAGAACAACCCAATCGCTGATGAATCCTACCCTCACTTGCGAAGTAAGCTTCATTTTCTTGAGTTCGAAGCTTCGAACGACATCCAGGCGAAGCGCATCGCTAGAAGATGGAGCGCAAGCAAAAAGATGCGCACAACAGTCAAGCGCTGGTGGAGGAATGAGGAAGTTTGGATGCACCCAGCCGAAATGCTTTACCTAGCTCGCATGACAGAGAAGTTTCCAAAGCCAGTACACAACCAGTTAAAGATCAGAAAAGGCAGGTAACTAATCATGATGACTATCACCAAACGAGCTTACTTCTTGATGCTGATAGCTAACATTCTTTTGATTCTGATCTCACTGGACTCGATTTTGGCGGCACATGGCGTGATCACAAGTGGCCTACCCGCTCGACCTGCCCAACCGGGAGTGATCGCTTGTCAATTTGAAATGAAAGACGAGAAGTTCGCGGTCGTGCTTCAAAGCTACGAACGATACCTCGTCTGTTCAATTGATAAGCTGCCAGTAGTCTGCCAGCAAGCAGTCGCTGATTCATTCCATCCAAAAGGCTCGCAAACAAAACAGGTCGAGAAACACCTTGGAGTGCATGGATCACAACTAGTAGTGGTAATTCGCGAATACTACTAGTTGCGCAAAAACAAGAGTACTCCGGCTTGCGATGTTTGCAAGCCGGATTTTTTTATCAGTACTTAAATTCTTCTGAAATTTCCCAAAGAGTATCAAAATATTTTTTATAAGCTGTAGAGACTGCTTTCGAGCGGATCATAATCGCCACCGGCGACTCGCCAAAAACCTGAATTATTACTTTGTCTTTGTAAAATAATGTCGATGATGGTGCCGAAAAATCTGCTGGCATTATTCGGACAATATTGATTCGTCGATCTTCATGCTGAACAATACCTTCCGCTTCTTTTCTTGATGTCACTGTTAACATTTTGATTTTTCGTCTAAGGATTTTTTTCTGATAAGTCTTCCAGAATGGTGCGGTAACATCATACCAACCAAAGCCAGAACCACCAATCACATAGAACTCTTCGCGATCCTTCAACGTGCACTGAATGTCTTTTTGTATCTCTTCATAGCCCTCTGATCCTTCAAAAATCTGGACCGAGAGTGGAGTTTCCGTGTAGATATTTTCCAATTTTGGTAACAAATCTTTAGCAATTTGGGCTTTTTCAACAATTTTTTGGACTAAAACTTTCGGCTCAGCGGCCTGAAAATATTTAATACGCTTTTTATCTATTTTATAAACTAATCCTTCGCGCTCCAAGCGTCCCAAGGATGAATAAACAATTTCACGATGAAAATTGGTAGCGTCGATAATTCCACCCGCCGAAGATTCGCCGACCGAAAGTAGCGCCAAATAAACCTCGGCGTCTTGCGATGATAAACCAATTGTTTCAAGTTTTTGTTTCAAATCTTTGTTCATAATAATCCTCATGCACTGACTTCTTATTTCTCAATTTAACTATCTATACATCCAGTATAGCATGATTATTTACATTTGTCAAAGAAAAGACTTGACAAATGTAATAATCTTTGCTATACTGTGCTGTTACGCTGAAAAACCAGTAAGGATGTGTGATCAGATATGTCGACAATTACCCACGAAGGTCCATTTGAAGTGTACCTCTATCAAGCTGAGTTAGTTGGATGGATTGCCGAGGTACCGTATTACTATGACCACGACGATTGCTGCGCGACAACACGGGTTGGCCTGGCAGTCAGAGGCGGCAATTACAAAGAGCGAGCCATTACCCTGTTGTTATACGCCGACTGTGAGCCGTTAGCTGACTCCTTTGGGGCCGAACTGATTTACCCTCTGGTAAAAGAAGCCATCTACCAGAATTTCGGGATATACTTTTTCACTGGTGATCCCGAAAACGACGACGAGCGCTGGTCGATGGAAATGAGCTACCAAGAGGAGATCGAGATCGGGTCATACATCCTGACGCACGCCGAAGAGTTAGGGCTTCGGATCATCGAAGGTCAGCCCGAAGAGTGCAACGGCCGCTCCGGTCCCAGAAAGATATCCTACAAGCCAAGGAAGTGATGCTTCGGACAGCCGGCTTGAGCCCAAAAGGCTCGAGCCCGTTTCCGAGGGAAAAACAAAAATCTGCAAAGGAAGATACGAATGAACCCCACAAGAGTGTACGTCTACGTCGAGCGCGAACAATGCGAGTGTGGCAGCCAGCTGTGGCGAATTCCGATTGCGGTATTCTTTGATCCGAAGAATGCTGCTGAAAAGCTCCTAGAGTTGTGGGATGGGAGGTCACCCGCCCCCAGACCCAGGGAAGTAAGTATCGATGGCAATTGGTGCGAGTGGAACGTTGAAATAGTAGCCAGACTCCTGGAGAATGCCGACCAAGCCTCAACGGTTTGGAGGCGCCACGTCGACTACTCCAAACTCGATGTCAGAACCATCTACGTCGCCGATGTCAACGACGAGATGCCAACGCCTGCCAATAACGTTGCCAGGCACCAACCTCTGCCACAAGACATCAAAATCGAGGATGTTGCATGGTCTGTGCGGGCATTCAATATACTCCAGCGCGATGGCTTCCGCACACTCGGTGACATCTGCCAGAAAACAACTGCCGACCTGCTGAACCTCCGCCACTCTGGCAAGCGCACCCTAATTGAGATCATTGAAAAGCTGGCAGAACACGGTCTGAAACTGAAGGAGGAATGAACTGTCGGACAGCCGGCTTGAGTCGTTGCTGACTCGAGCCTGTTTCCGAGGGTAAATAATAGCCGGCGGGCTAAAAAACGCTGGGAGTGAGCGTGATTAGTAAGAAAGAGATTGCGTTGGTAGCACTGGTCGCTCTGCTCTTCGCAGCAGTTGGGCTGTATCTGTTGGGACTGGGAATATCCCATGGCAATAGGCAAGAGACCAGCAAATATTTGCAAGCAGTGGAGAACCTGCGCTTGCAACTTACTGGCGGGGGTAAGCTGCATGTCGTTCGCGACTGCATCACGCCTGTAACCGTACTGCGGCAAGTTGACAGTCAGGCCGGGTTCACCGTTGTCGAGGTACAGTTCGGCACCGCTCGCATTATGGCAGTGATGGAAAACGGCGCCAGGGTCGTGCCCGGCAGCAAGGGTTATATGATCAACGTCTGGTTCTCGCAGCTGGACGATACAGGATCAGTTGTACCGTTTGTTCTGACGAAAGAACCCTAACACTTCCGGCTTGCGATGTTAGCAAGCCGGAATTTTTAATTCAAACCAAAAACGCCGCCATTGCTGGGGCGTTTTTTTATTCAATATTATTTGGATCAATCAAATTTAGCGCTAGCGCTTTACTCGTCCCCAATCAGGAGAATAGAAAACATTTTCCAAAACCAAATCATAATTAAGAATTTCTTCAGGACGGAACCAAATTTTAATCTCATCCTCGGCCTCTTCAGTCGAACCTGAGGCATGAACCAAGGTTTGAATTGCTCTTTTGGTTTCATCTGACACTTCGTAGGAATCGTGGGAGTAATCACCGCGAATTGAACCAATATCAGCAACTAGTGGATTAGTGGCACCTGCAGTCTTTCTGCCTAAAGCAACGGCGTGTGGTCCTTCCCAAATCATAACTATGATCGGCCGATCTTGTAAGCTATCCATTAAAAGTTCACGGGTTTTGCGACCATATTCCGCCGGTTCCAGCAAATTCTTCTCCCCTTTTGCCTCATAATTGGCCCTGGTTTTTGTTCCCGAAGAAACATACCAACTCTCATCATCGGCATAATGTTTACCTATCAACTCCGCATCAGGTGCTAGCATTTTGCAGGCAGTCATCTTCAATCCCCGCTTCTCGAATTTACTCATCAGCTCGCCAATAATCTGCCGCTGGATTGATTCGGATTTGATAGCAATCATTGTTCGTTCAATTTTCGGTTTTTCCATTATACTCCTCACAAATTATTAATTACTTTTTCAATCTCTGACCGAACACTTTCTTTGGCAATAACAGCGACCGATAGTTTTTCTTTGTCAAAATATTTATTGGCTAGATTTTTGATATCTTCTTTAGTTATTTTAGCAATTTTTTCTGAAATTTCCGACAACATTTCAATACTCCCTGTGTGAAATACCTGTGATAAATTAAACTCACCAAAATTCTCTGAATCCTCGAAGCTGATCTTCATTTGCCCCAAAAGAAAGGATTTTGCCATTTTTAACTCTTCGTCAGTCACGCCATCTTTGATTTTTTCGTATTCATTTATGATTGCCAAGAGCGCAATACCTGCTTTTTCATCAGCAACCCCAGCCACAGTTTCGATTATGCCAATATCAGAAAGAGAAGAACTAAAGGTTCTGGTATCGTAGGCCAAACCTTTTTTCTCTCGAATTTCAGTGAACATTCTAGAGCTCATATTACCACCCAAAACAATCGATAATATTTTTAACCCGATACGATCTGGTGAGTCATAGCCGCAGCCATAGTATCCAACAACAAAGTTGGTTTGTTGACTATCTTTGGCCAAGAATCGTAATTTTTCCTGTTTAAAATCGAGTGATCTTTCCAATTTTACACCACCGGAAACAAAGCAGAATTTCGACTCTATGAGCTCTGATATTTTATCGGCTGTTTTGCCTCCAAAATTACCACAAACAGAAATAAAAACATTCCCACCAAGGTAGTACTGTTTGTAAAAATCCAAAATATCCGGTTTAGTAATTGCATTGATAGTTTCTACTGTTCCGCCAGCATATCTGCCGAGGGCACTTCCAGCAAAAATTGCCTCATCAAAAACCGAAAAGACATGGCTTGGAGCAATATCCGTTCGCATTTTAATTTCTTCTATAACCACTCTCTTTTCTTTGGCAATATCTTCCTCGGTAATTCTTGAGTTTAACAACATATCAGAAAAAATATCGACAATCGTTTCCAAATGCTCTGCCGCGGCTTTGATGTGAAAATTCGTATACTCCTCCATCGGGCTAGCGTTGACATCAGCACCAAGAGCATCAATTTCTTTAGAAATATCAAGCGACGTTGGCCTTTTTTCTGTGCCATCAAATAATACATGTTCGAGAAAATGGGTCATACCAGTATTAGCTTCATTTTCATACCGCGAACCAGCGCCAACATAAACAATGAGGCTCACAGCCTCAGTTCTTTTTTCTTCTGATAAGACCAAAGTTATTCCATTTTTCAATTTTCGAATTTCCGGCATATTCTTAAAACTTTCAATTGGATAAACTTATTACTTTGTACTGATTCATGGTACGCCTGGCAGGAATCGGACCTGCGACCTTCCGGACCGCAACCGGACGCTCTATCCACTGAGCTACAGGCGCATAAAAAAACAAGCTGACAGCTATCAGCTCAAAAGCTAATAGCTCACTAAAACTTAATCCATCTATTAACGGTATCTGTTATATCTTCTCCGCGATCTTCAGCTTCAGGCAAGTGCTTTGAAAGAAATAGTCGTATTTGTTCCGGATTTTCGTCTCCTACGGGCATTTCAACTGGCAAAGCAAACCTGCGAAGTTGCTCAAATCGAACTATCATTCTGTCTTGATATGGGAAAATCCAAAATGACTTAAACTGATCAAAGGTGAAAACTTTGTCATCAATAGTAATTCCCTGGTCATAAATTGCATAGTTTCGTTTTTTTCCACGCGAACTCGATTGACTATACAGAGCAAAGAAGGCTGCAACTACGACCGCGGCAGCCAACCAAAGTCGCATAAAAAGAAATAAAGCCAGAAGCACGACTGCAGCCAAAATAATGTATAGCAACCAATTTTTCGGCTTTTCGTGGCTTTCAAACTCTGTTGCTTGCCAATAAAAAACTGGCTTATCTGTCGGCTCGATACTGGCCTTCACCTTTGGTTCCTTTTTGTCTTCTTTATCGTCAGCCATATTCCCTCTCTTTCGACTAAAAACAATAGCCTAAGAAAATAATAGCAATTTTCTTCCGATTCGTCCAGTTTGATTTTAGAAAGAAAAAGCCGCCCGGGATACACACGGGCGGGTACTGCTCTAGGCTGCCCGAATCTCCTCGAGCAACTGGTTAACGAACCATAGAGTTTCCTGGCTCTCAGCCATCTTCCTGACCAATTCGTTGTAGGCGTAAAGGACCGTTGAATGGTCCTTAACCTCCTTTCCCTTCTTGGCACTCTTGAAGTGCCCACCAATGTCCGTCAGCGATAGGTCCGTCAGTTCCCGAAGCGCGTAAATCGTCACCTGGCGTGGCCAGGCAATGTCCTGGCTGCGCTTGATCCCAACCAGATCGCTGACCAAGACATTGAACTTCTCCGCACAGAATTCGATGATCTCCCTCGCGCTAAAGACCTTGCAGTCTACGCTCGATGAGTAGTCGATCAGCAGATCATCGACCAGGGAGATGGTCAAATCGCCGCCATAGAGCGATAGGTGAGCATGAAGCTTGTTGCTGGCGCCGATGAGCGTCCGGAAGTTTGCGGCAACCTTGCGGGCCGCGTACTCCAAGATGTCGTCAGCAATGACAATGCCTTCGGTTGAGGCCGCTTCGGCCCTGGCCTTAAGCACTGCCTTGCGAGTTTCGACATCTGGAATGCCAATGACCACGACAATCCCCATCTCCAGGCGGCCACGAAGCGCGTCGTTGGCAATTCCGAGTCCTTTCGGCGGCTGCTCAGCAGCTACCACCACTTGGCCACCACTCATAAGGATTGCATTCATGGTGTGAAAGAACTCTTCCTCGAAGGCAGTTCCTCCCCCCTTTAGCTCGGTCAGAAAAGCCAGGTCATCTACAATCAGGCACCGAAGCCGACGATAGCGCTCGCGGAACTCCCGGGTGTGGTCACGACCGTATTCTTCTTTCTTCAGCGCCTCCTTGAACTCGTTGACAAAGTCTTCGGCAGTCACATACATCGTGCTGCCACCAACGATGTCGCCAATGGCTTGCAGGAGGTGGGTCTTGCCCAAACCCGCTTTGCTGTGGATGAAGAGCGGGTTGTAGACTTCCCCAGGCTTGGCTGCCACCTGCTTGGCCGCTGTAAAGGCCATGCGGTTGCAGTCGAAGACGAGGAAGTTGTCGAACCTGAAGATCGGATGAAGGCCAATCGGCTGCATAGATGCAGACGGCTTTGCCGAGAACGACGGTTGGGCGACAACAACCTCCGCTATCTGTGGTGGCCTAACCTCATCACTAACCCTGACCACCAAAGAGACTCTCTCACCAGTCTCATGACCCAGAGCCTCTTCAATATGCTGTTGGTATCTCTCGACAGTTGTAGCGATTGTCGGATTGCCAACAAGCAATGTGAAGATTCCCGACTCATAAAGACCTGGTTGGGTGTTAGCCAAGATACCCGCCATTGCCCCCATACGCTGCTCGCTCCCAAGAAGCGGCAACACCTTGCCCCACAATTCACCAGCAGACATGGTTTCGCTCCTTTCAAGAGCGTTGTATTGTACACCTTTCGGCTTCATGAACGTAACAGACACTAAGAGGTAGTGTCAAGTAACTAAAAAGAGCCTCGCGGGCTCTTTTTCGATTCAAGTTTGGCGGAGAGGGCGAGATTCGAACTCGCGAGACTCTTGCGAGCCTTCCGGTTTTCAAGACCGGTGCACTCAACCACTATGCGACCTCTCCAGGCCGTGATGATATTAATACGGGATTCGGTCACAGATATTTTTCTGCTGAAAAATTACTCGACCCCCGCTCGTCCCCGTCAGGACTGTGCCTTTCAAATCCACTATTACCACCCCGCATAGCCCAATTCTTGGGCGACGTGGGGTGGCGGAAGGTGAGGGATTCGAACCCTCGTGGCGGCTTTTAGACCACCGACGGTTTAGCAAACCGTTCCCTTAAGCCACTCGGGCAACCTTCCAAAAACTTAATTGATCTTAACATTTCCGAAGCCAATTTTCAATTCTTTACCCTCTAGCTACAACCAAGCCCCAAACTTGCTTAGCACCAGCCTGACGTAAAACTTTGGCACACTCTTCAAGAGTTGTGCCGGTTGTAGAGACATCGTCAACCAAAATTACAGTTTTACCTGCGATATTTTCAGTATTAATTGGTGTAAAAATTCCTTCTAGATTCTCTCTTCTTTGTTTGCCAGAAAGTTCAACCTGAGTTTTTTTATGAATTTTTCTTTTTATTAGTGACAAGTAATTGTAGCCGACTTTTTTTGCCACAATTTTGGCCAATACTTCAGCTTGATTGAATCCCCGCTCGTTTTGCCGACGACGATGGAGTGGAACAGAAGTAATGATAATGTCACCACGAAGGTCAATGTCAATTAACTGATCAATCAGCAAATCAGCCAAAATAGGTGACAGATCGAGAATAAAATTATATTTCAGGTGGTGAATCAATTCCTTAGTCGGCCCTGATCGATATTGCGCACTGACTATGATGCCGGTAAGATCGGACTTTCCTTTGCAACTAGCGCACCACTTGCCTTTATCTGATATTTTCCCGCACTTTGGACAAATTTGAGTTTCAATTGGTTTTATTTTCACTAAACACTTTTGGCAACAAAAACTACCAAATTCTCCACAATTGACACATTTTTTGGGGAAAATAAGGTCAAGACAAAATTCATAAAAAGATTTAGTTGACGACATATTTTATTCCGCCTATAATTAGAATAACGCAGAATTTTAACAGATTCTACTAGTTTGTGAATTGAGTTAAGGAGGGCCGATGGGTGAGGAAAATATTAATATCAATGTTGGGGAAGAAGAAACTGAGGGTCAGCTTGCTATTGATGTTTATCAAGACGACGAAAATATTTACTTACTAGCACCAATTGCTGGTACAGCACCAGCTGATATCGATGTTCAAATCACCGATGAAGTTGTGACCATCCGCGGTGAGCGAAAATCTGGTCACAAAGCTCAGGATGAGCAACACTTTGTACAAGAGTGTTATTGGGGACCTTTTGGTCGCACTTTTGTCCTGCCAATTGCTGTCAATTCCGAAAAAGCCAAAGCTCAGTTGAAAAACGGTTTGCTTTCAATCATTATTCCAAAAGATGCAAGGTCAAAAACCAAATCGCTAAAAATTGAGATGGGATAGTATAAAATCAATGACTAATACTCTCAAATTGACCTAATTAACCTAAACAATTTGGAAATTAGACATTAGTTATTTTTTAGAGCAATTAGATTAATTAGTAATTAGATAATTCTGATGCAAAAGATACGCAAAGCTGTGATTCCGGCCGCGGGTTATGGTACCCGTTTTTTGCCGGTGACAAAAACCGTACCAAAGGAAATGCTACCTGTCCTCGACAAACCTTTAATTCATCACATTGTACAAGACCTAACTGATGCTGGTATTGAGCAAGTGATTTTTGTTGTCAGTTCATATAAGAAAGCCATCGAAGATTATTTTGGTAGATTCTTTGAACTTGAATATCAATTAGAAAAAAATGGTAAAACAGAAGCACTGAGGATAATGAAAGAGCCTGAAGGTATGGCCGAGTTTGTTTTTGTCCGTCAACCTGAAATGAATGGAAACGGCGGGGCAATATTATGTGCTAAAAATATTATCGGTGATGAACCATTTATTGTTTCTTGGGCTGATGATATTATTCGAGCCGAAAATTCGGAACCAAAACAACTTGTAGAAGCTTATAAAAAATACGGCACAACAATATTGGGCGGAATTCGCACTACTGATCCGGAAGACACCAATAAATACGGTTATGCTGGTGGTGAAGAAATCGAAGATGGAATAATAAAGGTAAGTGAATTTATTGAAAAACCGGGGCCAGATAACGCGCCATCCGACCTCGCAATTGTTTCGAGTTTTGTCTTTAATTCCGACATTTTTCCTGCGCTTGAAAAAGCACAAAAGGAAATTGGTAATAACAGAGAGCTTGTCTATGTTGATGGAGTTAATACCTTATTAAAAGAAGGCAAGGACGCACATGCCATTGAAGTCAAAGGCGGAAAGCACTACGATACCGGAAATATTATGGAATTTTTAAAGACAAATATCGAGTTTGCTCTGATGCGAGATGAGATTAAAGACGAGTTTAAAGATTATTTGAAAAGTTTGGATATTTAATTCAAACATTGAAGGAGTGGGAAATGAAAAATGATAGCAATCACACAGGTTCTACTTGGAAAAAGTTTCTAAAGATTTTTGGCACCTCAACCTTGGCCATTGCCATGGCGCTATCACTAACTGGCTGTGGAACAGCCACATCGACTGCCCCAACACAAATTGTCGTCTGGGGTTTTGTCGATGAAGATGTCTTCACCCCAATAATTCGAGACTTTAAGAATTCACATAAGGGAATCGATGTTAAATATTACAAAAAAGATCTTGACGCAAATTACGAAGACAATGCTTTGAATTCTATTCTTTCCGGTCAAGGACCAGATGTTTGGGCAATCCCCAACGACTGGGTTTATCGACATAAAGACAAATTGGCACCAACTCCCGACTCATTGCTGACAAGTGCAAAACTGGTTCCAAAAGATTTTTTTAACAGTTTTGTAATGAGTGATTGTGCCTTTGATAATAAAATGTACGCTATGCCAGGATCAACTGATAGCCTAAGGGTCTATTATAACCAGCAACTACTGACCCAGGCCGACGATAAAATTGGAAATGCTTTGCGCGATGATACAGACGCTCGATCTAGTCTTTCGAGAATAATATCTTCGCTACCGGCCACATGGGAAGAGTTTGACAAAATTATCCCTTGGCTAACAGTTAAAAATGGAAGTCAAATTCAAACAGCCGGAGCCGCAATTGGGACGAGTAATAACGTCAGTTACTCACAAGATATTTTGTCGCTATTAATGATACAAAACTCGACAAAAATGCTCTCAGACGATTTATCTCAGGCAACATTCAACTTGCCAGTCAAAAATTCATCCGGAGTTGATACCTTTCCAGGAAAAACTGCTCTAGATTTCTATACAAAATATTCCAATCCTGGAAGCGCACAATATACTTGGAATGCTGGAATGCCAAATGATATTGAAGCGTTTGTCCAAGGTAAAGTTGCAATAATTTTTGGATATTCCGGTCTTGCCGGACATCTAAATCAGGTTTATCCTAACTTCAGATTTCAAACCGGGTTAATGCCGCAAGTCGGAAACCTAAATCCGATTATCGACTATGCCCATTACACAACATACACTGTTCCAAAGGAATCAGTGGCAGTAAGTACAGCTTGGAGTTTTATTATAAACAATCTTGCGACCGATCAGTCCGGGACCTACGTCGCTGCAACCAAAGAATTGCCTGTAAGCAAGACTAGCGACCAAACCCAACCATCGCTGCAGTCAAGGACAGAGGTTAATACTCCGGGTCCACAAATACTTTCAACAATGCAAAGCTGGAACAAAGGAAGATATCCTGTTGATCTCGACAACCAACTCAAGGACGCAATTAATCGCGTTAATGCCCGTTCCCAAAGCTCACAAGCCTCGCTAGATACCGCTGCCTCCAATATTACAGAATTACTTCGCAAAAAAACTTGGTAAAAACATGTTAGCAAAAAAAGTTTTCTTAGCGACTACATTTTTCAGCCAGTTATTTTTCGCTGGTCGAGTTTTTGCAGTCGATGCCACTACCGCCGGAACACCAGTTGGCGTCAGTTATCCAAATGGAGCTAACAGTAACGCAATTTCCAGCGGCTCTACCTACGATTATGTTCAATATATCGGTCGGATTTATGGTTTTGCCATGAAGGCCGCTGTTGCACTGTCAATCTTAATGGTTGTTTACTCTGGATACAAATATATGACTAGTCGTGGTGATTCTGGTGCAATTAATGAAGCAAAAGATATTCTTTTCAGTACGCTTATGGGAGCCGCTTTACTAATGCTGGTAGTTTTAGTCGGCAATATCGCCGGTCTCAATACCGGTTCGTGGGGAATTTTATGAAAAAAAAATTTCATAACAAATGGTTTGGTAATTTTCTGATAATAATTTTTGGGCTAGTCATTTTGTTTATTGCAGGGCTAGTGACATACAAATCACTTTTTCTGTCGGCTGACGCAACAAATGTTTTTGTTGGCAATGGCAATGACACACAATTTAATTTTTCATACGGTCCAGAGGTAATTTCGGTTCCTCAATCGAATTATAAAATTGTTAATCTCCCGGCTGCGGGGACTAGTTTTAAGTTTCTAGAAGTTTTCGACACCTTTGCTGTAGACAATGCATTTGGATCCGGACCTACCATAGACTCATCAACCGGCAATACTTTGTATCCAAAGCAACATCCTGCATATCAACTACCGTATATAAAATCAATCGACAGTGAAGGCAACACTCAATCTGGCCACATGGCCATTGTTCCAATGCCAACATACAACTACAATTTTGGCCGAATTGCCAATACATCATCTGCTGCATACAAGCTAATCAGTTGGGCCCAGAGCGTTTCCGGCGGAAGTAATACCGAGCGCGGACAACTCGCAACAGCATTGGCCAAATATGAGGCGGCTGCCAGACTAGCTAGCAGCAATTTTGTTATTGATAGTAACGGTCAAACATTAACTACTAAAGACCCTAACATTTTGAGCCAGTGTCCAGGAGAAGCCACAAGTTGCGATCCAAACGTCCAGTCAACAATACTCGACGCAGAGCCAGGGCAAGATTACTACAATGCATTTAAAGTTTCTGTTGATCCAAATGCTCATTATCAATCAGCCGCAGCTGACTCATTAACCTTGAAAATTTTTGATTCTGCGCTCGAAAATGCTCAGCTAGAGTCAGTCCAAGATACTGCAAGTGTGCCAAAAATTAATGCCGCAAAAGCAAATTATCAACGACAAATTCTCGGCGACGCAGCCAATGGCGGACTGACACTTTCAAGCGTTGCAACAATTCAACATAACGAAAGTCAGGTCGTCAATTTTTCGGTTAATATTTCTGCCCTTAACATAACAGACGCACCATTGAAGTCTCTACTTTTTAACATCGATCAAACAACTTTTTGCACTATCATGTTCAGCGGTGACTCAAGCCTTATGAATACCGCGACTAATCCTGGTTGTACCTGGAATCCAAATCCAGTTTCAACAGGAACAGATACTATTTACTCCGGAACTTTCACTTGGGACCAAAACACTGGCCAGAATTTAGGAACTGGAATCTCAAGTACTGGTAGCGGCAGAGCCTTAATGCTTAAGGCATTTAGTACTGCTAGTGGAAACAATTTATTAGCCTCAGTGACGAAAAATGTTATAGTCCTACCCGGAACCGGCGATGTAACCACTCCTGGCGGCGGGAGTGTCCCCATAAGTGTTACTGTCCCCGAATCAGTTGACAAAAGCGACCGCCCTGTCGCAGCCGCAGTACCAATAAAAATTTCTGCATCAAACCTAAATCCAAATGGCATTACCGGAGCAAATAGAGTGGGAAAAATTACATGGTTTGTTTGCCCTGGCACCTTTGAGCAAAGAAGTAATCCAGACGATGACTCGAGTGGCTGCTCAGATAAAGATACCTTCGGACCGTTTGAGCAGGACTCATTTACAGATAAACCTGTCAGCTGGAATGCCTCTCAAACCAACCCTGGTAGCTATGTGGTCATGGTAAAGGTTTTCGGATTAAAACTCCACCCTACTGATACTGAATACCCGCCATACCCCGGCGCAACAAAAGTTATAAGTTCTACTATTACTGTTGCTAACAATATACCTGGTGGAGGTGGTGGAGGTGGTGGAGGTGGTGGAGGAAACATTGCAGTAGACTGGCTAAAAACTAATTTCGCCAAAAGCTCCATTACCACTATTTCGGCCTTAATTAACTACATCGGTGGTTTTACCGTCTATGTTCTTGCTTGTCTGGCAGTACTGGCTATAATTATTGCCGGTATGAAATATATTACTTCTGGAGGAGACCAAAAAGGATCAGAGAGCGGCAAAAAAGCCATCATTTATTCGATTTACGGAATTGTTATAGCGGTGTTATCGGTCAACCTTATCCAAAATACAATTACTGAAGTTCGAGCAATTATCGGGGAGCAGCTTCCTGCTGCTAGTAATCCAAATTCGATTTTGCCAAGCAAGTTTGGAGGACCGAACGCCAGCGTAATGGATATAATTGGTCATGATGATGGATTGATTTGGAGAATTATTCAACTGACAGTATACTATGCTGAGGCAGTCGCAGTGTTTTACGTTTTGTATTCAAGTTTTTTATATATCACGTCCTTTGGAGACGACAGTAAGGCAGAAAGCGCAAAGAAAACTCTCGTCTGGTCGATAATAGGATTGGCAATTGTTATTTCTGCTGATATCATTCTTCACGTATTTGCAGTCGGAATTTCATAATCTGCAATACTTGACAATGCTCAGCATAAAATATTATGATTAAGTCAACGTAAAAATTAATAATGAGGAGGAGTAAATGACATTTCAATTTCTGAACCCTGTGTCCACAGCAGGATCGGTCTCTACGCTAGTTACTAGAATAATCAACTGGATCACTGTTCTTGCAGCAATCTTGGTGATTATATACCTGCTATATTCGGGAATTCTTTACATCACAGCGGCTGGTAATCCTGATGCAGCTAAAAAAGGCCAACAGGGTATCATCAATGCAATTATTGGTATAGTTGTTATTGTTCTAGCATATTTCATCGCAACAGCCATCGCAACAGCTTCAAAGGGCAACTTGACCGTTTAATCTTGCATTCAAACTGAGATAAAAAAAGAGTGGCTCCCCAAACGGGGGAGCCACTTTGTTGCGTTGCGAAGCATGAGCAGTTCACTCAATGCTCGGAGGGGCGATGACGACACTGTCGCCCATGTTCGCTCCGCCCCGGTTGATGATGCACAGGCTGGTGTTATTGGCGGTGTCGGCGCCAATAACCGTGATGTCACCGTTTTCGCGCCGGTGGGCGGGAGTGTCAGCGGTGGCGTAGACCCAGTCCCCGTAGGCCCGAAGGGTGGTACCGGGCGGGTAGGCGACGTTGATAATCACCTTCCCATCGGGGATGCCGATGACGCTCGGGCCGCGTCTCTGAGGCACATAGATCGGCGCCTCGTACACCGGCTGCGAATACGTCTGATACGTCGGATACGCAGGGGGGTAGTAGGCAGGCTGCTCGACGATCACGACATCTGTGCTGAATATGTCGTGAATGATGCTGCCCAACGTGATCGGGCGGCGCCCGTGGTCACGGTGGTCGTCCCGGCGCTCGTAGCGCCTCTCGGGCTGCGGGTGCCGCTGTTGCGGCTGGTTACAGGTCGGCGGCCTCGGCGCCTGGCGCCTGTTGTCCCTGCCCTGAGCGAAGCAGAAGGAGGTGATGAAAACGGCAATGAACAAACCGATGATCGTGGTAGCACGCATGGCTACTCACTCCTTTTACGGCGTAATGTTCTCTGAGGGGTCATAAAGACAGAATGTCTCTCACCCTGGAACAGCCCATTATAGCACAAAACAAATAAAAAATCAAGTACCTGGCACTTGTTTTCAAAAAAATCGATATTTAGTCTTTAGTGACTCGCCAAACCTCAGTCGTTGTTGTTACGCCTTTTAGAACTTGAATCAAGCCATCTTGTTCCATAGTAATCATACCCTCGGACAAGGCGGTTTTTGTAAATTCAGCAATTGTTGCCTCACGACCGATTAAAGCTTCCATCTCAGGGGTCGGAACCAAAACTTCAACAATAACTTGTCTACCTGAATATCCAGATTTATTACAGACTGAGCATCCAGCCCCACGTTTTAGCTTAACCTGTGCTGCAGGCAAGGCCAAAATAGCTGCGATTTGCGGCTCGATTCGGTCTTTTATCGGTACTAGAATATTTTTGACTTCATCCCAAACAGGTTCTGTTGGAGCAAACTCCTGCGCACATTTCGGACAAACCTTTCGCACTAAGCGTTGAGCCATAATTAAATTAATTGATCCAGCCAATAGAAACGGCCGAACACCAATTTCCAGAAGTCTTGGTAGAGCAGCGGCTGCAGTATTCGAGTGCAAAGTTGAAAGCAACAAATGGCCTGTCAGCGCCGCTTGAACGGCAATTTCTGCTGTTTCCTTATCTCGCACCTCACCAACCATTAAAATGTCTGGATCCTGGCGTAGGGCAGCCCGTAGACCATCAGCAAATGTATACCCAGCCTCTGGATCAACTTGACTTTGCTCAACACCTGATATTCGGTACTCAATTGGATCTTCCAGGGAAATAATTTTTATTCCAGGTTTCTTCAACTGCATAATAACAGCATAAAGCGTTGTTGATTTACCAGAACCAGTTGGGCCAGTGTTTAATATCATTCCGTGTGGTTTTGAAATAGCATTTAAAATTATCTCCAGCGCATCTGGACGAAAACCTAAATCAGATATCTTCTTAATAGACATCTCTTGTCCCAGAAGCCGCAAGACAATGCTTTCTCCGTAGGCCGATGGCAAAGTGGAAACACGTAAATCAACTTCATCATCCCCTCGCTGAATTGAAAAACGGCCATCTTGGGGCTCAACTAAAACATCCATTTTTAACTTGGATAAGAATTTTATTCTGGAAAGTAGAAATTTATAAGCAGATATATTCATTCGTAAAACGTCTTCCAACACACCATCAATCCTGAACCTAATCAAAAAATCATCTTGTCCTGGCTCAATGTGGACATCTGAAGCGTTCATTTTTGCCGCTGATACCAAAACCAGGTCAAGTAATTCTGTTGTAGTTACCTTTTTCGCTGCTTCTGGTATGTCGGCTACAGTTTTTACTTTGTCGATTAAGTCTTCTTGATGTTGAGTGATCGCTAATGATTTTTTTTGTTGTTCTGACTGTTGTTTCTGAAAAGAACCAATTGCATATGCTAGACCAGTTTTAGATACAATTGCAAAACTAAATTTGACGTTATTCGCTTGTGAATACTCATTCAAATAGTTTTTAAGTTGATCAGTGACAGAGTTTGTGACCGCAATTTTTACTTCCTTGCCTATTTTTAGATATGGGACAAAAGCAAATTGTAACATTATTTCTGATGGAAACAACATGTAGAGTTCTGAAGCGAAAGGATAACCGACAAGATCAATATAAATCATGCCCAATCTTGCAGCCAAGGCTTGAGTTAGTTCTTCCTCGTCTTGCCGACGTAAATTAAACAATTTTTGATTAATATCAACCATGAAAATCTCCGATTTTCGAGCTAAAAGTTACAAGTTTATAAAGTGAAAAGTGCAAGGTATTTTTTTCATAGATCCTAACTCCCAGGACTTTATGAACTTTACAAACTTTATGAACTTTCTACTAGTTTTCTATAAACAATCGTCCAATACGTTGAATAATAGGAATTTACAATACCAGCTAAGACCAATGTGAGCGCAACAAATATCAAAGCGGCAAAAGCTCCATAAACGAGAGTTGCGCTTATTCCTCCGGCGAAATACAAACCTACCCCAATAGCAAATAGAATTCCACCAACGGCTAGAGTAACTATAGCCATGACAATTCCAACTACAACTCCAACTGCTGTTTGGATTAGCCAGGCGAGGACAATATTCATGAAATTATGGTGGATAAGCTCTCTGGCAGCGGAAATTGATGCGACGATCTTTTTATTTCCAATGACAATTTCACGATAAGCCAGTAACATAATCCAATTCAAATAAATTGCTAAAACAACAATTCCCAAGATTAATAACAAACCGACAGGAATAGCAATTATTAAGAACCACAAACTAACTGATGCAACCAAAATAACAAATGTGGCAATTACTCCAATCAATACGAACACAACGGCAAAAACCATTAAGCTAACTAACAATGTTAACCCAAGAAATTGCCAGAAGTATTTTTGTCCAGCATGAAATGCCTGGTGAAACTCTGGTTTCTTATCACCAGATTCAGCTTTATTAATTGAATAGATTAGGCCGGCACGAGCAGAGTATGAAATATAAAGAATTACCAGCGAAATAAGAAAAAAGCCAAATAGGATGATTCCTACTTCTAGACGATTGTTGGAGATCCAATTAAAAACACTATCCATCGAGGACTGCATTGAATCTGATAAACCTCCGGAATTACTGGCGGAATTGTTTAGACCAGAAAAGTTAGCTCCGGCCCCACCCTCTGTCATTGCAGCCAAAATTCCTAAATACCAAAGTGCCCGGTACTTTTTAATGTAATCGAGTGCTTTTAATAAAATTTCCTTCCACTTCATATGTCCTCCTTCTTAGTATTTGTTATTATTTTACCACAAATCTATTTGGACGCCGCTTCTTCAATGATTTTCCGATAAATCTCAGCGGATTTACGCGGTTTTCGGTCAATAGTGTGAAGTCCAAATTTCATCGAATATCCGCTCGCCCATTCAAAATTGTCAATCAGAGACCAGTGAAAGTAACCTCGAAGGTCGGCACCATCTTTAATCGCCAGCTGCAACTGTTCAAAAATATCTACAATATATTGACCACGAAGTTTGTCGGCCTCTCCGTGATCTCCTAATCCGTTCTCAGTGATGTAAATTGGTAAACGATATTTTCCCGCTTCCTTAATTACCTCGCGAATTCCATACGGTCGTACCGGCCACCAATAGTTTTGCGATTTACCAATCTCATCTCTAATCATTGGCAAGTTGCACTGAAGATGATGTGTTAGATAGTGGTTAATACCTATAAAGTCGAGGTACTTTTTGGTCTTATTTAAGAAATATTCGTTGACCAACCATTTTGCAAAACTAGTCAGTGTGCGATCACACAAAGTATTATTCACCGGGAAAAATGCGCTCATGTTATAGGCAATTCCAACCAAAACCCGTGAATTTGCTTTTTTCATGCTCCGCCAAGCTTGCTTATGGGCAGAAATTAGATGAAAAAATGCCTTGACCGCCTGAAAATACGCCTTTTTTCTTCCAGGATACCAATTGCCGGCGATATAACCGGTCATGACATAAACATTTGGCTCATTTATTACTGACCATAAATCAACCACGTCGCCAAACTCCTTAGCCATTCGACCAGCAAAACGCGCAAAGTACGCTGGAAATTTCTTATTTAATACTCCACCGATATCATCCAGCCAAAGCGGACAAGTGAAATGAAAAAGTGTCACCATCGAAGCAATGTTGTTTTTCTTCAGCTCTTCGATGATTTCCCGGTAGTGACTGATGGCTTTTTTGTCAAAAAAACCTTCTTTCGGCTCGATTCGTGACCATTCAATAGAGAATCGGTAGGCATTTTGTGAGGTGTTTTTTAGCAATTGGATATCCTCGCGCCATTTATTCCAACTATCAGCCCCAACCTCAGATGTAGTGTTATCAGAAATCTTGCCAGGAATTTTTTCCCAGCGTGCCCAGTCGTTATTTAAATGACCCTCAATTTGATGGGCTGAGGTCGCCGATCCAAACAAAAATCCTTTAGGAAATTTCATTCTTTATTTATCTCTTATCATTACCAAAACCATTTTGAATTTCTGAGAGGCTTTAAGAGAGTGGGGAGAACTGGCCGGCATAATTAACATTTGTCCCTTAACCAATTGTTGTTTTTCGCCGGAAATAACTATCTCGGCTTCACCATCGAGGGCGTAAACCAATGCATCGTACGGTGCGACATGTTCCGAAAGGCCCTGGCCTTGGTCAAAAGCAAACACTGTCACCGTGCCAGCTTTTTTGTCAATGATCGTACGGCTGGCAACAACACCTTCCTGGTATTCAATCAGTTTTCCAAATTCAATGGCTTTTTCGAACATAGTGTTTTACTCATTACTAATAATTACAATTGTATTCTAGCACAATTTGAGCTATAATTGAGCCTAGCCAATGAAATATTTTGTCTACATGCTGGAAAATAATACTGGTCGACACTACATCGGAATAACTACCGATCTGACAAGACGATTATCTGAACATAATAATGGTGGGACCAAGTCAACCAGACCATTCGGTCCATGGAAAAAAATTTACTCCGAAGAGTTTGAGACTAGATCAGAGGCTTGCAAGCGTGAATGGTATCTAAAAAATTCACCAGGTCGTAAGGAAAAACTAGAAATAATCCAAAAGTTTGGAGAGGTCGCATAGTTGGTCTAGTGCGCTTGTTTCGAAAACAAGTAGGGTCGCAAGGCTCTCGCGAGTTCGAATCTCGCCCTCTCCGCCATTAAAAAACCCGCATTTGATTGCGGATTTTTTAATTAACGATTTATTGTGGACTAGGATTGGTTTTTCGTGATCGTAATGCACCAATAATCAAACCAAGAAGGCTATAAGATAAAATCATCCCGGGAAGGCCCAAAATAAATGACCATCCTGTCGAGAGACCACTGCCTTCTAAACCATTTAACAGTAGCACAGACAATATGCCTGACCAGTCAACGAGGGCCCAAAGAAACATGAAAAAACCAGGGGTGTCACCATTAATTGATCCAGAAAATATAAAAACTGAGATCATCCAAACTAGTACTCCAATTGCTGCACCAGATAGCAGCTCTCGCCTCCAGCCCTTGAACATTGTCCTCCTCTGAATTGTCTATTTCCTTTTTCGAACCGTGATTTCTACACCCTTAGCTCGGATCTTTTTTTCGTCAGCTTCAATAATTTTCTCATGCTCTAGGTGTAGCTCGGTGCCTTTGGCTGATGATTTATCATCTATGGTGTATTCAGGGAGCTCTGCAATTGGCACATTAGGGAACTTGCCCCAGAAACCAAGTTTAAATTGATTATTGACATACCACTGCTGAAGGATCATAACCAGAGAGGTAATAACCCAGTAAATAGCAAGGCCAGAAGGTAACGACCTGGCAATAAAAATTGTTATTAATGGGAAGAAGTAGATCATTTGCTTGTTCATCATCGCCATTGGATCTTTGCTGCCTTCGGATTGTAGTGGCTGTGGCATCATTTTTGTCTGAACGAATTGTAGGACACCGGCAAGAATTGGTAAAACCCAAAGATCCGGTTTCGAAACATCGATGCCAAAGAAAAACAAATTAATTTCAGAAGGCTTTGGAACAAATGAATAAAGAAGTCGTAAGTGCTCAAGATTGAAGCCGATTAAAATTACTCGATAAAAAACAATTAGAACCACCATTTGAACTATAAGCGGCAAACAGCTACCATAGGGAGAAACTTTGTGTTCCTTAAACAAGCGCTGCATTTCTTTTGACATTGTCATTTGGTCATTTTTGTATTTCGCTCTAATAGCATTCAAAAGTGGCTGAATTTTCTGCATTTCAATAGTTGATTTCGAAGCCTTGAGTGATGACGGCAAAAGAATTATTCGGATAATAATCGTTAGCGCAATAATCGCTAGTGCAACCTGGTGACCAGGAATTACAACAACCAAATACATCAGCATGTTATAGATCGGGATAAACAAGATTGTAGTAAAAAAATTACTCATTATTTCCTTATTAATTATTACTTAACCGGATCAATTCCGCCGGCACTCCATGGATTACATCGTAACACACGCCACGCTCCAAGCGCAATCCCCCTCATGGCACCTTTTTTCTCTATCGCCTGCTTACAATATTCTGAGCAATCAGGATGATATCTACAATATCCGCCCGGGTAACGCGAAGAAAACCAGCCATGATCTGGCGACAGGGTCTTCTGATATACATTGATGATAAAAATTAGAACCTTTTTCATTTTATCTTTTGCAACAACTCGGTTAATTCCGGTTGGACATCAGCTAATTTTATCGGCCAATTTGCTAGTTTGTGGGTCGTGAGAACAATATCAAAGCTTGTCGGCAGAGTTTGTAGGTTTAGGCGAATAACTTCTCTTACAAGCCGTTTTATAGCGTTTCTGCGAGTTGCTCGCTTGTCCACCTTGGTACCCACAACAACAGCAAAGCGATTGTTGCTCACACGATTCGGATTATAGCGAATGGAAAAATTAGCAGATCGAATAGATTTGCCGAATTTAAAAACTTTCTGAATTTCTCCCGCCTTCCGCAGGCGGTTGATATTATTTAACATTGAGCTGATAATAGCATGTTTTTGAGCATAAAAAAAGCGGCCTGCGAGGAGCAGACCGCCTGAGTCATTTGCGTTTGTGAATGCGCGAGACGATGAGTGTCAACACAACCATTGCTAGCCCGGAAGCAATCCATGTTGGTCCGACATGAAACCGAAGTGCTACGGCGCCTGATATCAGGAGGCCGGCCATGGCGCCCAAGTGAGAGGGAATAGATCCACACGAGAGCAGTGTCGCCCGATGCTCCTCGGGGATGCTGTCGTTAACATATGCGTCACGCAGCGGAGCAAATAGTCCTCTACCAATCTCGTGCAAGAGGAAAAAGCCGAACGACAATAGCCATGGTGATGCAGCACCGGCACAAATGATGAACAGGCCAATTGCAACCTGAACACCAACTAGCGCCAGTCGTTCGAACTTCGGACCGCGCCGCAGCATTGCTACAAGCTGAGCACCTAGCATCATGGCAATCGACATTGCCGCCCAGATATATCCAAGCTCTGCATCTGACTTCAAATGGGACCGAAACCAGGGTTGCCACTGCATGTTTGGCGCCTGAATTGTGACGGACAACACCAAGCCAAGAAGCATAACAAGCGTAATCGCCCCGCCTTGACGAATAGTTGCTATGCTGGCTCGAAACTTGGATGTGAAGCTGTGAGCCATCCACTTGAGGCTGGGGCGGAATTGCTGCCGGTAATCTTCCCTCATAATGATAAGGGCGACTATGCCAGTGATGCCTGCACCAACAGCACCGACCCACCAAGGATAGGTTGGATTGATGACTGCAATTCGCGCACCCAGCACGCCGCTGATCATGCCGACGATTTTCGTTAGTTGTGCCTCTCTAGCAAAGATCTTGGACTTATCTTCGCAATAGCCATGATGGTCGAGCGAAGAAACAATCCATGCTTGGTAGGCCCCACTGCAGAAAGTAGCGCTCACGGCACCAATTGCCTCTGCGGTAATGAAACCGCTGAAGTTGTGGGCTGTTGCATACCTCGTAAGCGCGATTACCGACAACCCGCACGAAACAAGATACGAAGTCTTGCGGCCAAAACAGTCGGCGAAGGCTCCTGTTGGAATCTCCATCAGAAACATCGTTGCGAAGAAGACGAAGTTGACCAGGCCGATTTGGAACAGATTGAGTTCCCCTCTGCTCATGAGAAAAGTGACATAGGTGGCAGTGAAACAGCTGTGGGCGAACGAGTTCAGGAGCGACAACAAAAAATACTGCCTGACGACCTTCTTAATCACCAAAACCACATCCCTTCAAGTTTTGTACGAACATAGCTAAAACAAAAACGCCTTGGTCTAGCTAACCAAGACGTTCTTCAAGTTATATATGAGTTCTAAAAAATCACGTTATATAATCATATGAGAAATCAGCTCGGTTAGACAAACTAAAGGTGGCCCAACGAAAAGTTGGGTTGATTTTGTATCCGAGCATAGATTGTAAATGGGTTAATTCCATAGTATTTGGATTATAACCTAGTGTATTTATCTTGTCAAGTGTTGTGCGACTTTGATAAAAAAGGGCGCTGGACCCGAAGGCCCAGCGCTAGCATTGATGTTCTTGTGTTGGTTAGAAACCAAAGGCATACTGCAGACGGAACTCGTTGTTATCAGACACGAGATTCCTCGCCACTCGGCCGTAGAAACAGCCGCCCTTCACCCGATATTCGACAGCGACGCC
>Ga0247841_10001317_pt1 | contig 57185 bp, 55 predicted proteins | sample LaCruzMarch2015__2_FD_192410 | JGI IMG/M metagenome (GOLD analysis project Ga0247841, IMG submission 192410) | Freshwater microbial communities from meromictic Lake La Cruz, Castile-La Mancha, Spain - LaCruzMarch2015_18m | ecosystem: Environmental > Aquatic > Freshwater > Lake | place: Spain... | reverse complement strand
GGGCATGAGGATGCGGGTTGCCTCTTCCGGAAGCGTGAGACTGCGCACGCTTGCCTCCAGATTCTTCACCGCGATCCATGTGGGTTCTTTGGCCGTCAGGGCGGTATCGACAATGCGTTGCAGTGTCTGCGGCGCAAGGGAGTCCTCAATCAGGACGACACCGGGCTTGGAGAATTCGGGCAGGTTCACGCGATCGCCTGCAGCCTGTTTCTTGCCGCGCGTCGGACGTGTGCCCGAGAGCATCCACTTGGGCCGCTTGGCTGCGGCAACCGTCGGCAGCACCTCGGCGAGGCGACGGTAGCCCGGGGAACTCTGCGAAAAAATTTCGAAGAGCACGCGCAGTTCGTCCGGCGGAAGCTCGTGCAGGCGTTCCCAGCATTTTCCCAGCAGCTCCAGCGTGGCATGCACGTCGCCGAGCGCGCGGTGCACGGGGTCATGATTGAGTTTTAAGACCGTGCTCACGTAGCCGAGTGAGTAACTTGAGAGTTCCGGAAAAACCAGCGACGCGAGCATGGAGGTATCCAGCCACGCGTGTTCCGTGAGGTCGATTCCCTCCCCTTTGAGCATGCGGATATCGAAGCCCACGTTCTGGCCGACGATGACCGTATCTTCCCCGATCTTGGACCGGATCATCTCGCGCACCTGATCAAACGTAGGCTTGCCTGCGAGCATCTGCGGCGTGATGTGCGTGAGCACCTGCACCGTGGGCGGCACATCCTCGGGGATCGCAATGAGCGTTTCGTATTCGTCCTTCGCTTTTCCCCCTTCCACGCGCACCGAGGCGAACTCAATCACACGATTCACCCGTGGCACGAAGCCCGTGGTCTCGGTATCGAGGACGACGAAGGAAAGATTCGGGAGCTTCACGAAATGAGGATACAGAAGAAACAGAGGAAGCAGAAGAAACAGAGGAAACACTCACTGCCCCGATTTCCTTTTCAGACCCACCCCCTCAAGGATTTAACGAAATATACCACGTTCTCAACCTAGCATCGCCGCCGCGAGTGCGTTGATCACTTTCTGACGAGCCTCTGCCCGTGTTTTTCCAGTGGTAATTCCTGCGCCAACCATAAGCATCTCTCCTTCGGGAAGGGTTCTTCGGTTTTGAGTTTTGTGAACGGTGGAAAAGCGTGCAGTGATTCCCTCCGGGGTCTGCGCGTACGCAATGGATACATCAGTCGTGAGCTGGTCTCTGTCGATCTTGAATCCGGCAGGGAGAATTTCTGTACTTTCCGGAGTAGCTGGAGGGGTGTTCATAACCGCACGATGAACTGACAAATAATATATGTTAAGAAAGAGAAATCAGAAGTGATAGGGAAGCAGTTTTCTCCAGTTATTCCGCCTTCCACTGCATTTGAATGAATCCGTCAGGGCCGGCACAGAAGAATCGGTACTTCGATGAGCGGAATGTTTCGGCTTCGAGCGCCATGCCGTTTTCTTCGAATACTCTACACATCTGTTCCAGAGGAATCTTCCTTTCTATGTACTCATTCAACGCAGTCTCTGCAGCGGTTGTATCTGCCGGAGCATCACCTACAGCTTCTTCCGAGTTTGCGGCAACCATTCCCGCCTCTCTCAGAGCCGCAGCAAGTTTGCGTGCCTGTGCTTTCCGCATGTTTACCAGGAAAGCCTGCAGTTTTGGATTACCGGTAAGTAGCTTCTCTGGATTCAGTTGTTCCAAGAGCGGAACAACAACGGTGAGAATATTCTCACGAAATGCTCCACGCATTTTCCCAAGGAGACCTCCCTGAATTGCTGCACAGGTGTCGATTTGATCTTCCGCGTGGGACGTAATCACGCTCTGACCGGTGAATACTTCATTGAGGATAAATGCCAGCTGCATTTCTGCGGCATTGAATTTGTTTGGCAGGACGAACTCTACCGTTCTCTCTGGAGGCATAAAAAATAAGGAAAGCGCGGCACTGTATGTCTTCGCCAGAGGCGACGCAACAAAATCAGACAACTTTTGGTTCCTCGGTGTCGCTTTCTGTGGCAGAAGCTTCGGGAGCCACCCCCGCCGGGGGAGGGCAGGGTGGGGGAAAAACCGCAAACAACAAACACCTAAAGTTCTTTGGAGCCTTTTTCGCGAAAACTATCAGGTCCGGTTCGGAACATCTGCCCATCCGCCTCTCTGAAGCGTTGTGCGATTTCATCGGCGCCAACGTCTTTGAGGATGGCGCACATCTCATCGAGTGTAAGGAGACGACCTATAAATGCGTCGGTAACATGCTGGATGATCGCAGCACGTGCGAGCTCCTCAGGGGAGAGTGATGATTCACAGTCGGGACACAGAGTTTCCATCAACATCATTACGCCGCTTCGGCGGTTCCCTCATCCTTTGGTCCCTCAGTCTGCACCACTTCTGCTGTAGATGCTTCGGCAGGAGCAGCTTCCTCCGAAGGAACTTCTTCTGCAGGCGCTGTTCCCTTCAGCTCCGATAATTTGGCCTTGAAGGCCGGCAGTTCCTCGTAGTTGTACATGTCGAGCTCGAAGCCGGTGAGTTCCGTCGCCAGACGGATGTTCTGCCCTTTCTTGCCGATGGCCATGGGGCGCTGCGCCTCTTCCACGAAGACGGCGGCACGCTTCTTGATGCGGCGGCCCGCGTCATCCGCGCGTTCCTGATCGTTGACGATGATCACGGCTGAGATGGAGGCCGGTTGCAGTGCGGTCGAGATCAGGCGGATGGGATCGTCGCTCCACTCGATCATATCCACACGCTCACCGTTGATCTCTTCCATCACGGCCTGAATGCGCACACCTTTCTGCCCCACGCAGGCGCCGATGGGGTCGATGCGCGGGTCAGAGCTCGCCACGGCGACTTTGCTGCGGAAGCCCGCATCACGCGCGATGGCCCTGATAGAGACGTCACCGTTGCGGACCTCGGGAATTTCCAATTCGAGCAGCTTGCGGACGAGCCCCGCATGCGTGCGCGAGATGCGCAGTTGCGGACCCTTACCCGTCAGTTCCACGGTATCCAGATACACGCGGATGCGCTTGCCGGTGTAGTAGTGCTCACCCGGAATCTGCTCCCTCCACGGCAGGCTGACCGCCATCCCTTCGATTTCGAGCGTCACCCAGTTGGGCTCCACCTTGGTCACGGTAGCGGTGAGCAATTCATTCTCACGATCCTTGAACATTTCGTACAGACTCTGCTTCTCGGCCTCCTGCAGTTTTTGCAAAATCACCTGCTTGGCGGCTTGTGCGGCGATGCGGCCGTAGCCCACGGGCGTCACGTCGATCGAGAGCTCGTCGCCGACCTCGGCATCCGGCTTCACCTTGCGGGCGTCCTTCACACTGATTTCGAAGTTGTCGTTCTCCACGGCCTCCACCACTTCTTTGACGAGCAGGATCGTGGGCATGTCTTTGCCCTCATCCAGCTCGACGCGGATTTCCTGTTCCTTGTTGCCGAAGTCCTTGCGGTAAGCGGTCGCAATGGCCTGCTTCACAGCCTCGAGCACCTGTTCGGGCTTGACGCTTTTCTCGGCACAGATCTGATTGATGGCAGCGATGAATGATGCGCGCATGACGAGGGGGGAAAGCAGGAGCACCCCTTCGCGGGTGCGCTGCGGAAAATCACCGTTCCGACTCTACGGAACAGTGTCAGCTAAACAACGTAAGACTTACAGGGACAGTATAGCCCATTTTCGCTTTTATACAAGATTGTTTAGGACTGTTTTCGTGCCGGTTTTTCTCTAGCATGGCGCCATGATGCCAGTATTCCTCATCGCTTTCATCAGTGCCTGTGTCAGCGTTCTTTCGGCGATTGCTGCAGACAGTCTTCTTGCAGAGAGAATCAGCATCATTGGTTCCTTTGCGGGGCTTCAGTACACGCTCAATCCGGGGGTGGCTTTCGGGATCACCTTTCCGCCTCTGCTTCAGGTTTCTCTCATCGCCATTGCCCTGCTTGCCGTAATTTGGATGGCGCGCGGAGTCCGGGACAGAACAGAGGCCATCGCTTACGGACTGGTCTTGGGTGGGGGTATCGCGAACATCGTTGATCGTCTGCCGGACGGAGTGGTGACGGACTACTTTCAAATCGGAACATTCCCCGTTTTTAATGTGGCGGATAGCTGTATCACGGTGGGGGTTTTCTTGTTGCTGTTGGAGATGATTGTTGGGCGCAGAGCAAAGATGAAAGATGAAAGCGGAAAGAGCTAGGAATTTGTTCCATTTTCCACTTTTCACCTTCCACTTTTCACCTCTCAAATCAGCAGTAAATACTACCACTGTCGATCCCTTTCCCCTATCCTTACCACCCTCATGGATATTCGCTACCGCGTACGTGGCGGAGTTCCCCTCCGTGGCGACGTCAATATCAGCGGCTCGAAGAACGCGGCGCTCCCGCTCATTGCGGCATCCGTTCTTGCCCATGGAGAGACCGTGCTGCACAACGTTCCCCGTCTTCGCGACATCACCGTGATGCTCCGGATTCTGGAATTCCTCGGTGCCGAAACCTCCTTTCAGGCCAATACCGTCCGCATCCGGACGCACAAGCTCCAGAACCGGCCGATCCCCTCCGAGCTCGTGAACAAGCTCCGCGGTTCGATCGTCCTTTTGGGTCCGCTGCTCGCGCGGTTCGGAGAGGTTTCGATGGCGTACCCGGGCGGGTGCGTGCTGGGCAAGCGGCCGGTACACGCGCACATCGCTGCCTTAGAACAGCTGGGGGCGAAAGACCGCAGCACGGATGAAATGCTGCGTCTTGAGGGCGAACTCAAACCTGGGCGCGTCGTCCTGCCCGAATTTTCGGTGACCGCGACCGAGAACGCTGTGATGGCGGCGGCCCTCGTCGAAGGCGAAGTGCGCATCGATCTTGCCGCGGCGGAACCGCATGTGCAGGAGGTGGAGAAGATGGTGGCGGCCATGGGCGCGCAGGTGCAGGGTATCGGCACGCACACGATTCTGATTCAGGGTAAAAAAACTCTGCAGCCCCAGACGTTCACCGTCATTTCGGATTATCTGGAGGCCGGCGCATTCATCATTGCCGCGCTCGTCACGAAGGGAAAAATCCGGCTGCACGGAGCCGACAGTGAGCATCTGGTTTCTTTCCTGAGCGTCCTCAAACGCATGGGGGCGATCGTGAAGATCGAAAGAGATCAGCTGTTTGTGGATGGCGAACTCTCGATACTCAAATCACTCGAAGTGCGCACGAATATCTTCCCCGGATTCCCCACTGACCTGCAGGCCACGATGGGGGTGGCGATGACGCAGGCGCAGGGCGTGAGCCGGATTTTCGAACGGCTCTTCGAGGGGCGGATGGCCTACCTGTACGAACTGGAGAAGATGGGCGCACACGTCGAAATTCTCAATGCACACGAAGCGCTCGTCATCGGGCCGACTACACTTCGCGGACGCATGGTGTCGAGCAACGACATCCGCGCCGGAGCCGCCATGGTGCTGGCGGGGCTGTGTGCCCGTGGAGAAACCATCATCACCGACGTGCGGTACATCGAGCGCGGGTACGATCGTTTTGACGAAAAGCTTAAATCGCTGGGGGCGGATATCGAAAAAATCGTCATGGAAGAGCAGAAACCGCAGGACGACGATGTCCTCCCGCCGCTCAAAGAAGGCCGGCCCGCTTCGTTGAATGTGGCACGATAATCGAAAGAGGGTACCGTAGAGATATGCAACAAACAGAGGCAGCAGTGGCCCGATTCTCCACGCCACGGGCGCGGCATCTGGCGATCGGCATCATTGTTCTTGCAACACTTCTCGCCTACATCCCTTCTCTGCGAAACGGATTCGTGGATATCGATGACGGTTTGCTGATCACGAAGAATGCGACCGTTCTCCATCTCACTCCCCAGACGCTTTGGGCGGCTTTTTCAACGTTCGATCCCGAGCTGTATGTGCCCTTCACTCTGTTCACCTATCAACTGGAGGTGGCGTTCTTCGGAGTGCATCCGTTCATTTTTCATTTCACCAATCTTCTCCTGCACATCGGGACGGCGCTCCTTGTTTTTGCCGTGATGCGACGGCTCGCGACGATCCGTCTCTCTTCCGTAGACGCGTCTCTTATCGGTTTCTTCTGCGCGCTTGTGTTTGCGCTGCACCCTCTCAATACCGAAGCGGTCGTGTGGGCGGCCGCACGCAAAGATGTCCTTTCCGCTTTTTTCTTTTTTGCCTCGTTCCTGTTCTTTCTCAAATTCCGTGAGGACGAAACGCGCAGTTTCTTTATGTGGAGTGTGATTTTCTTCCTGTTTGCGCTTCTCGCCAAAGTTTCGGTTCTGATGCTTCCGTTCGTTCTTCTGCTCGTCGATATACTGGAAGGACGGCGTCTCTCGTGGGCTGTCTGGAAGGAAAAATTGCCCTATTTCTCTCTGGCTGCGCTCTTTGGGCTGATCGCGATTTTCGGCAAGCAGACGCAGTTTCTATCGCTCAGTCTCTTAGAAAAATCGTTGCTCGCGTGCAAGGCGACGATCTTTTATCTCCGCGAGATTTTCTGGCCCGCGGGACTCACGATTTTCCATCTTCAGGAAATCCCCGTTATTCCTTCGCATCCCGATCTGTGGATCCCTCCGCTCGCAGTCGCGGCGGTGCTGGTGATTGCTCTTCTTGCTTACAAAAAGCATCGTCCGGTCTTCTTCGGGATTGCATTCTACCTGCTCCTTCTGTTGCCCAGCTTCATCACCTTCTGGAAGAACGGTTTCGTGTACTTTGCCTCGGAACGGTACGCGTACGTGCCGATGGTCGGCATCCTTTTCGCGCTCGGTGCGGCGTTTCTCCCTCCGCTCCGGATGGCCCTGCAAAAACGTCCCGCCCTTGGGCGCGCCATCGGACTCGTCGCGGGCGTTCTGCTCATGATCACGCTGGGTGGCCTTGCGATGCGGCAATCCCTCACGTGGCGCGATCCGATTACGCTCAATGAACGTGCGCTCTTCGTCTACCCGCGTTCCGCGCATGCTCTCAACAACCTCGGTTCGGCCTACTCTACGGCGGGACGCAATCAGGAGGCGCTTGCGTTCTTTGATCGCGCGCTCGCCGTTGGTCCCGCTCTGCCTGCCGCCTATGCCAATCGCGGTCAGGTTCTTCGGCAAATGGGAGACAACGACGGTGCTCTCAAAGCGTTTATGAAAGGCATCGAGTCTCTTCCCAAAAATCGTCCGCCGCTTCCGCAGGATCTTTTTCCTTTCCTCGACTTGGCGCAGCTGCTCGATGCAATGGGACGGTCGCAGGAAGCGGAGCAGATTCTCCGGGGGGCGATACAGCGTCTTCCGCGCGCGCCACTGCCGCATTACTACCTGGGCGTGAAAGAGCAGCAATTCGGCCGTCTTGCGGATGCGCGGATGCAATTCCTTCTTGCCACAGAACTGGACCCACGCATGACGGATGCGTTCTACAGGCTCGCCGCCGTTTCCGCGGAGCTTGGCAAACTCCCCGAGGCGATAGCGGCCCTTGAGCGTGTGCTCGAGCTTGACCCGGCCAACACAACTGCGCGGGAACATCTGGAGGAGATCCGCGGTCTTCTGGCGAAATGAAGAGACAGGGAAGGGCTCGAAGGTAGTGAGTCGTTTGGGAGTATTGGAGTAATCGAATATTGGAGTACTGGGGTGGAAATGAGCAGCTCCGAGTATTCCATTACTCCAGTATTCCAGTATTCCAAATAGGAAATCCACCCTCAATTCTCCTCTTCCATCTTCCCGTCCGGTCCCCTTTCCATTACCATGTCTTCGATATGGCAACCATCTCCTCTCTCGGCGGTCTCACGCTCAAATGCACGTTCGGCAAAACGGACTTCATCATTTTTCCCGCAACGCAGGGGAAGGCGGGTCCCGAAGGTTCGGTCACGCTCTTTGCGCATCCCGATGAGCAACCCCCAGAGCGTACCATCAGCTGGCCCGGGGAGTATGACTTCAACGGCATCTACGTCCGCGGTCTCGGCCACGAAGAGGGGCGGCAGGTTTCGTACGGCATCAGTGCCGACAACGTGCGCTGCCTCTTTCTCTCGACGCCTTTGCATGCACTCAGTGACGTGGAGCTGGAGTGGATCGGTGACATCGATATTCTCGTCATGCCGATTGACGATGTGAAGATCACACAGAATCTTCTCGATGTCGTGGATCCCCGCGTATTCGTTCCTCTGGCCAATAAAGATGACAAGGCGTTTCAGGAGATCCTCAAGATCTGCGGGGCCGTGGGCAAAGAGGCGGTCGACGAGTACAAAGCCAAGTCGCTTCCGGCTGAAGGCAGAGAGGTTGTGCTGCTGAGAGGGAAGAAGTAGGACTTAGGGTTAGGGTTAGGGTTAGGGATAGGAAGGAAACGGTTCTCGTATTTTGCGTGCAGCACAGTACAATGGCGGCAGGCTATAGATCCTTTCCGCTATTCGATCTGCCTTGCTCCTGTAGTTCAACGGATAGAACAATCGCGTCCTAAGCGATGGATGCAGGTTCAATTCCTGCCGGGAGCACCACTCGAAAAAGAAAGAGATACTGCAGGTTCGACCTGCCCGGTGAAGCTCGCAGAACAGAGTCGGGTTCCTGCTGGGACCACCATCAGCATCAAGACTGAAATCAGGCCGCCGCCCCTGCCTCGGTTTTCAAGGACTGCGTAAGACCTTCGATGCTGTGCGATGTGAATTCATCGAGCCTATTGAGCAGCGCTTTCGAAAACAGGTGGATTGTGGCATTCACGCCCGTAAGGTCTGCATCATTCATCCGGTTCACCCGTTCCAGCAGTGACACGCGCTGATCCCCAAAAATCGCTTCCGCACACGTACCCTCCAGAGCAGCGCGCATATCTTTCTGGAGCTTTGTGCAACCGCCTTTGTGATCGGCAAACTGATTGGCGAGTTCCTGAGCTCTCGCAAGAGGTGAAATCGGTGTTTCGGGAGTAGCCATGAGTGGATAGGAAAAAGATACATCCACTCTAGAGCCCTCTCCTGCGGAGTCAATTGAGCATTACATCACCGCCTTCAGTTCGCCGGCCATCTTTTTTGCTGCAATGCTTGCGGCCTCCTGCCAGTCCTTCCCTTTCGAGGCGAAGATGATGCCGCGCGAGGAATTGACGATGGCGCCTTTGCCACCCGCAAAACCGGATGCGATATCTTTCGCCGTGCCGCCCTGCGCGCCGAAACCCGGGATCAGAATGATGGCGTGCGTGAGGAGCGTTCGTAAATATTTCAGTTCCTCCGGATATGTGGCGCCCACCACCGCGCCCACGGCGGAGAAGCCGGATTCTTTGCCAAGCGAATGGAGTCCCCAACTTTCGACCAGTTGTGCCATGTGCTCATGAACGGTTTCGTCGCCTGTCGGCAGATCCTGCAGTTCGCCGGAGCTCGGGTTACTCGTCTTCACGAGGACGAAGATGCCCTTCTCATTCTTGTTGCACCGCTCGATGAAGGGCTTCACGCCGTCCGAGCCCAAATACGGTGAGACGGTGAGCGCGTCGATGGGGCTGTCTTTGTACAAGTACGCTTCGGCGTAGGCATCGCAGGTACTACCGATGTCGTTGCGCTTTCCGTCCGCAATCACGAGGAGCCCATGCAGTTTGGCGTAGGCGCACGTCTCCCAGAAGGCGCGCATCCCCTCCCAGCCCAGCGCTTCGTAGTAGGCCATCTGCGGTTTCACGCAGGCGGCGACATCCTTCACCGCGTCGATGATGCCGGTCGAAAAATTCAGGAGTCCCTTGGCATCCTTGGTGATTCCTTCCGGCAGCTTGTCCAAGGCGGGATCGAGTCCCACGCAGACGGGGGATTTTGAGGTGATGGCTTTTGTGAGGGAGTCGGCGAAGTGCATGGCCAAAATGGTACAGAAGGATGCGTTTGTATTCCATGTGTTCAAAGGAGCAGGCCAATCCGTTGACAGAGGGCCTCAAGAGGCGCAAGTTTCATCCCTTCCCTCCTTGCCTTATGGAAACGCCATTCAATCAACCGGAGATCGGAAATCTGCTCACGCTGCACACTCCGCGACTTGTGGAGTTGGGGAGAAAGGCTCTGCAGAAAGCGCATTTGGATCCTGACACAGATCCCGAATCCCGAAACGCGGTCGTGAGGAATGGAGAGTCTAGGAACTTGCAGGTATTGAAAAAAATTTGGGAGCGGGAGGTCTATGAAGAGGGGCAGAAAGGAGAAGAAAATCGTCGGGTACAAGTGGAATATGTACGAGAAACCGATACGGCAAATCACCAGGAAACCGATGTGCTTGCGCTTGAGCTTGCGGAATTCATTAAAGGTGGGCGGGAAGCCTGTGGAACGGTGCTCCAAAAACCCACAGGTCATTCCGATACGGAGTTCGAAATGAAAAATATGTCGGTATTATCCGCGAATAGCAGGAGGATCCTTGGTTTTGGGGAAGAGCCTCTTCATGACTCCGAGATTGTCGATGCAATGGAGCAGGTGCTTTTGCAGATTATTGCGATTCTTGAGCAGGAAGTTGTCGGTCCTGAATACCGTGAAAAAATTCTGGGCCCTATTCAGAGGCTGCTGCGGGTGAGTTGAAAGGCTCGTCGATTATTTTGTATTTAGTCCAGCCGGGCTTCGGTGGGATCAATCAATTTTGGAAACTGCAAAGAAGACCACGGCCATCCCTCCGGATCAGCGATAAGTCCATGGCGCCATGCGTTGTATTGGACATAGGTGAGGGCATTGGATCGCTGCGTTGCATCGCGGATGCGCTCGTCGTGGAAACCGTTTTGCCAATGAATATCGCCGGTTTTCACCTCCGTAGCTGGGATTCGCGAATCCCAGCTACGGGAATCTGCGAACACCGCGCGAACATCCCGCGAGCTATTCAATTTGAAAGACTGCATGAATGCGCTCAATCCCCGTTTCCCGGGGCTCATCACCATATGCACATGATCCGGCAAAATACAAAATGCGAACACCTGTGCGCCGTGGATATTCCGCGTCATAACAAGGTTATCGATCATGATCTCCGGAATCCCCGGCAAGGTACACCATCCGATTCTGCCACGTGCATTTGTTGTGACGTGGAATGTGCCATGTTGCGAGATATGTTTCTGTGTCATGGCTCACTCCTCAATATTTTGTCGATACTGCAACGCCTCCGCCACATGCTCAATGCCGATGTCCTCCTGATCCGCCAGATCGGCGATCGTGCGCGCGACTTTGATGGCGCGGTGGTATCCGCGTGCCGAGAGGCCCATGCGATCCACCGCCTGTGAGAGGAGCCTCTGGGCATCCTGCTTGAGCGGACAGAGGGCATCGATCTCTTTCACGCCCATCTCTTTGTTGGTGCGGATGGTATGGAGTGCAAAACGCTTCGCCTGACGGACACGTGCCTTGAGTACCCGTTTCAGAACGGCGGCCGTCGTATCGCCGTTCGTCTTGGCCGGGCGCTGCAGGTCTTCGATGGGCACAGGTTGCACGTTCACCGTGAGGTCGATGCGGTCCAAGAGCGGGGCCGAGATGCGCCGGTGGACGCGCTCTTTGCTGCCCGCGGTGAAGCGGGGCGGATTCATGGCGGCGATCATGGTGAAGTCCGCCGGAAAGGTGACGGAGCCCTGAGCGCGCGTGATGGTGATGCGGCGGTCCTCGAGCGGTTGGCGGAGCACTTCGAGTACCTGTGCCGGAAACTCCGCGAGCTCATCCAAAAAAAGCACGCCGCGATGGGCGAGACTGATTTCGCCGGGGCCGGGGATCTGTCCGCCTCCGACGATACTGACCCCGCTCGCGGTGTGGTGCACCACGCGGAACGGGCGGCTGGTGATGAGGGGTACCTCGGGCGGGAGCAGGTTGGCCACGGAGTAGATGCGGGTGACTTCGATGGATTCCTCCTGCGAGAGGGGCGGCAGGATCCCGCGGAATGCGCGCGCGAGCAGTGTCTTGCCTGCGCCCGGCGCGCCGCTCATGAGCACGTTGTGTCCGCCGGCCGCGGCGATCTCGAGTGCGCGCTTGGCATGTTCCTGACCGCGGATGTCGGCGAAGTCCACGATCTCGGGATCATTGTTCGCGGCGCTCGAAGCCGGCGCAGAAATGGGCGCAGGTTCTGTGTCGCCTTTTAAAATGGAAATCACTTCACTGATGTTGTCTGCAGCGATCACTTCGACGCCCGGAATGAGTGCGGCCTCGGGTCCGTTGATGGCCGGAACCACAAGTCGTTTGATTCCAAGTTTACGACACGCGATGGCAGCCGGAAGGATGCCGGTGATGTGGCGCAGGCTCCCGTCGAGTGCCAGCTCACCCAAAAATGCGGTCGATGCCAACACCTCTTCGGGTAGCTGGATGGAACCGTTGACGAGTAAAACCCCCAGAGCAATCGCGAGGTCATAGCGCGGGCCGGCTTTGCGCAGATCCGCGGGCGCCAGATTCACCGTGATCGTGAGGCCGGTCGAAAAGTGATACCCGCCTGCACGCAAAGCATGCCTCACACGTTGTTTACTTTCCTGCACAGACATATCCCCGAGGCCCACGATGAAGATCTTGCCCTCACCAGGGGTGGAGCCCACCTCTACGGTGATGCGTTCGCTCGTCAGTCCGATGGTGGCAAAGGAGGTCAGTTTGGTGAGCATGCAGAAGAGAAAATGCTCTACAGGTGTACTATAGTCCACCCTTCCTGTCGAGTGGAAAAGCTGGACGATCGTACACCTTCGCATTACGGTGCTATGCAGAGTTCCATCCACTGATGACGACGAACGCTGACACAGGTCATAAGGGTGAAGAAATCGCGGCACGTTACTTTGTGTCGATCGGGTATGACATCCGCGGACGCAATGTGCGCATCGGTCGGGATGAGATCGATATTCTCGCGCACGATCCCATCGATGATGTGATCGTCTTCGCCGAGGTGAAGACCCGCTCAAGTGATTCCAAAGATTTTCCGCCGGAGCTCGGGATCGACTGGCGCAAGAAACAGTGCCTCATTCATGCTGCCCGCACGTGGGTGAATCGGTATCACTACGATCGCGGGTACCGGATGGATCTGGTGAGTGTCGCGGATGGAAAAGTGATCGGGCACCTGAAGGAACTCGATTGGGACTAATTGCTCTCGGGTCTCTCATCGTGATATCCGAACAGTCTTCCGGTTTCCTCCGGAGTTTCGAGTTGTTCTTTTGTGACCCGCTGTACCCACCTTGCCCTTCCGATAGCCTCGATGATTCGCGGTACAGTGTCACATACCGGATGTTGTGGAACACTCGAAAAACCCGAGAGCATCTCTACGCTCCCGAAGCGATGGCTCGGGTCGTTTCTTTCGATCGCAGGATCCCTTCCGCATGCCTGTGCGAATTCGTACTTACTCGGAGGGTGTTGCCGTTTGTCTGATGTAGTGAGGGTAATTCTCCTCTGGCTCAGCAATACCATTTCATCCATATTCGCAATCGGAATGCGGACTCTACCTTGGCCACAGTAGTCAACGGAAGTCTGGTTGATGCCAACGTTTTTAAGTCCTATTAAGTTCAACAGTCGTCTGAAGTGCAAACAATTTGCTTGAGTACATGATTCCTGAAGGAGAACGAAAGCCCATGCTATGCGTGCGTGATGCTGAAGATAATGGATTGCCGGAAGGAGGATTTCCGGATTTTGTACGACCTCAACGGGCAAGAGGAGACGAAAGTTGGGTTTCTCTGATGATGAATTCGGGAATTTGAGCATGGGGTACATTGCAGGCGCATCGGGATGGTTTGTAAAGATAGTTTCAAATTAATTTGTCTCGCGTGCTCCTGGAATCGCCGCGTTATGGCGCATCTCAAAGAACTCGATTGGGAGTGAGTGTAAAATCAAGGCCGGCTTTCCCCTTTTTCTATGATCAATGTCAAAGCCTTTGCTCTCACCTGCGGAATCTTCTGGGCGGCTTGTCTTGCGCTCATTGCATTTCTCACCCTGAAGACAGGGATGGGACTAAGCTTCGTCAACATGGTATCGGAGGTCTATCTGGGATACGGCCCTACGCCTGTAGGGGCTCTTGTCGGGGTGGTGTGGGGATTCCTCGACGGTCTTGTCTGCGGTGCGATCTTCGCTTGGCTCTACAACAAACTCGCCGCATGAGTGTTTTGTCATGAAAACTAGACATGCGCAACGAAGGGAAAAGGATGCGATAAACAGGTGTTTGGTTCGGAGCAAATTACATAATAATGACTTAGTGAAGCCAAAAACTGAGTACTGTTGATGTTAGATAAAGGGAGAATACAGTTAGCTCATGCTAAAAGAAGCACTGTCCATATCGCTGAACAACACCGCGGCAAGAGCCAGCTCGGAGTTTGCGGCATTGGATAGCAGGATTACTATTACGATTCGCGGTGAAAATAAAAACGCATACGGCAAGATCAGGTCTGAAATCATCGAAATGCAGAGAAATGGTGACATCAGCAGAAAAGAAGCCAATCAATTGTTCGATCACCTGGAGGCGCTTGTGACGAAAGACGCGGAGCAACGCCTGAAAACATTGCTGGCTACCGATCCGGAATTCCTGCGAACCGATCCGGATCAGGATTCGGAAGCTCGCATGCAGGATACGTTTCGTCGGGATAATCAGAAAGAACGCTCCTGTTCACATCTCGCATGGGATACGCGTCAGAAATGTGCCAGATGCCTGAAGGAGACACAAAATGGTTGCACAGAGATTTGCCCGGCACGACGCACGGAAACGCCCGTTGAGCCTGAGCGGGAGCTGGAAGAGGCGCTTGCATAGGGGTAAAAAACCACTTATAGTATCTGGGACATCACCGTTCTATCCAGAGAGATGCCGAGGGAACTGGCCCGCTACAAGGCATCCCCCAACCCTTCGTCGCTCCGCTCCTCAGGGCAAGCCCTCTCAAGAGCCAGAGACGCCGAAGAAGGTGGGACCTCCAGCCCCTAACGGGGGAAGATAGCCCACAAGCTCACGCTTCCACCTATGACAGGGAGGCGAGATTCTCCTTACCCCTTCATACTTCTCCCTTACCCCTCATCCCATGTCCCATCTCTTCACCCTTCGACTCCTTCGCCGCTGATGCGGCTCAGTCGCTCAGGGCAAGCCTCCTCACTCCTCAGTTCTCACTTCCCCCATTGTGTATGTCTCACCTGTTTACCTCTGAATCAGTAACCTCCGGCCACCCTGACAAGCTCTGCGATCAGATCTCGGATGCCGTGCTCGACTATGCGTTGAGCCATGATCCTACGTCTCATGTGGCATGCGAGTGCCTGGCCACGACCGGCCTTGTGGTGGTCGCCGGCGAAATCAAGACGTCGATCTACATTCCGATTGCCGATGTCGCGCGCAAGACGATCGAAGAGATCGGCTATGACGATGCCTCATACGGTTTCGATCACAAGGCATGCGCCGTGATGGTGAGCGTGGGCGAGCAGAGCGCGGACATTCAGTTGGGAGTGGACTGCGACAAGAACAAAACCAAAGAGCAGGGTGCCGGCGATCAAGGGCTCATGTTCGGCTTTGCCTGCGACGAGACGCCCGAATTGATGCCGTTGCCGATCTCGCTGGCACACCGGCTGACAAAAAAGCTCGAGGAAGTTCGCAAATCGAAGCTCATCCCCTACCTGCGTCCGGACGGCAAGAGTCAGGTCACCGTGCAGTACGGTGATGACGGCAAGCCCGAGCGCCTGCAGTGCGTGGTGATCTCGACCCAGCACGCGGAGAGCGCGACGCATGAACAGATCGAGGCGGATGTGAGAAAGTATGTGATCGAGCCCGTGTGCGAAAAGTACTTGGATAAAGACACGGTCCTGCACATCAACCCGACGGGGCGTTTCGTGGTCGGGGGTCCTCCCGGGGACTGCGGACTGACCGGACGCAAAATCATCGTCGATACCTATGGCGGCTACGGCCGGCACGGCGGCGGCGCCTTCTCGGGCAAAGATCCGAGCAAGGTGGACCGCTCTGCAGCCTACGCGGCCCGCTGGGTGGCCAAGCACATCGTCAAGGCGGGTCTGGCGCACAAGTGTGAGGTGCAGGTGGCTTATGCCATCGGCGTCGCACGTCCGGTTTCCATCCGTGTCGATACCTTCGGTACCGGAACGTATTCCGATCTTGTGTTCGAGAAGGCTGTGGAACAGGTCTTCGACCTGCGCCCCGCCTCCATCATTCAGGATCTGGATCTGCTCAAGCCGATCTATCGCAAGCTCGCCGCATACGGTCACATGGGCCGCGAGGATCTGAAAGTGAAGTGGGAAGACACCCCGCGCATCACGGATCTGCTCAAGGCCGTGAGTGATGTTTCCGGGAAGATCAAGCAGCAGCCCTTCGTGGCTGCGGTGCCGAAGACGAAAGCTGGGGCAGCGGTGCGCTGACGTTCCCTCTCATTGTTATGCCGCATGTTCTCTCTGCAGCAGACCTCGTGGAGGACGATACTCACCATGAAGTGTCGGATGCGTTCGTCCTGTTGCAGGAAGGTGTGTCTGCTGCTGACATCATTCATTACCTCAGGGATGAAACCGTGAAGCTGCTCGATCCCGAACGATTTGCTTTTGAAGTGCAGCAACGGTTCGAGCGGCTTGAACTGCAGAAAGCCCGTGCGAAAGCGGCAGGCACGCAGCAACTTCCGCTATCATCGCTGCATGGCTGCCCACCTCCCCAAGATCATCTTTCTCCACGGCAATAGCGGAGAGGGCGTGGGTCATTACTGGTTTCCGTACGCCAAGCGTGCTTTTGAACAGATGGGTCTGACGGTGGTCGCAAAGGATTTTCCCGATGCACATTTGGCGCGCAAGAGTATCTGGCTTCCTTTTCTTGAACATGAATGCGGCGCGGACGAGCATTCCATTCTGATCGGGCACAGTTCGGGCGCCATCGCGGCCATGCGGTGGGCGGAGAAACATCGGATATTCGGGTCCGTGCTGGTGGGCGCGTACTACACGGATACAGGGGTTGAGAATGAGCGGCTGAGCGGGTACTTCGACGATCCGTGGGACTGGGAGTCGATCAGGAAGAACCAGCAGTGGATCATTCAATTCGCTTCCGTGGACGATCCGTTTTTCCCCGTGGAGGAACCGCGGTTGGTGAGCCGGGAGCTCAAGACGGAGTATCACGAATTCACAAACAGAGGGCACTTCTTCGAAAAGGAATTTCCGGAACTCATCGAAGCAGTGAAGCGAAAATTATCAGTCGCGTAACCTGTAGGCTTTCAGAGCTTTTCTGTACTCCGCATATTCCGGCAGCACGTCCGCAACACTGCTCCAGAACGCGCGTGAGTGATTGGGATGCAGGATGTGCGCCAGCTCATGGATGATCACGTACGTGCGAAGCTCCTCCGGAACGAAAAGGAGCGCCGTATTGAGCGTGATGCGTCCCCGCGGCGCGCAGCTGCCGAAGCGGCTCTGCATGTGGCGGAGTTTCACGTGTGCGATCCGCGCACCAAATGTCCCTGCATTGATTCCACGTACCAGCGCTTCCATGCGTGGCTGCTCCGCAATACTCAGTACGCGCCACAATAATTTTCTGAAATCAGAATCCGTGCTCTTCGGTCCGCGCCGCACCATCCATCCCTGTTCCGTCTGTTTCGCGGCTGTCCGGCTCCCCGTTGTGACATGCAGAATCAGTGTGGTTCCGTCTGCAAAAGTGACGGGGAAGGTACCGTTATCACGAAGAAGAGAGGCAAAAGGATCAATGACCTGCGACGCACGGTGATCGGCGAAGCGGCGTGCCATGCGCTTCAGCAGGGATGTAATGTGATGCTCTTCTTCTAGGGCACTCAGGCGTCCGGCAAGCCGGATCAGCACGCCGTCATCTTTGAACGATGCGCTGGAGGTTCGATTGCCGGTGCGGACGATGCGGTAGGGGAGAGGCAAGGGAAGAGAAGTAAGGTAGGTAAAGTAGGTAAGGTAAGTAAGGTAGGTAGGTAAAGGAGGTGAGAGCAGCCCTCCGTGGCTGCGGATAAGAAAGGTGCGCAAAGGAACCAGAAACAGCAATCGTCCCAAGTCCTAATTCCCAATCCCTAATCCCATAACCTTCGTCCCCGGATAGTAGTACTGCAGAATCTGTTCCGCGGTCTTGCCCTCGTTCGCCTGCCCTTCCGCGCCGCATCCCGACATCCCCACTCCGTGCCCCGCCATGGGCAGCCCATTACACCACGGATCCGCTTTGCTCACGAACACTTCTTCAAACGGAAAATTCTTCCAGCCGTTCTCGACGGGAGTCCGCGTGCGGCCGTCATCCGAAGAGAAGTAAGCAGCTTTAATGATTTCGCCGTTCACCGTGAGGACCTGCCCTGCCGTGGATTTGACTGCCCGCACCCAGCGCGGGTTCGCCCGCTCCGCGGTGATGCCGGCGTATGCCTGAAAGCGTGCGGGGGAATCATCACCGTCATAGGGCATGTCGGGGAATTTGCGGTTGGCTCCATCCAGGTAGTATGCGGCGTAACTGCGTGCGGCGACGGCAAAGGCACGCTGCTTCTCGTAGGGCTCTGTATCGGGCTCTTCCGACAGACCTGCGATGTAGTCCTCCAGATCCACTTCGTTGATGAGCGCGGCCCTGCCCGAGACGACTGTGCAGGTCACATCTCCGCGGTATTGATTCCCGAGGGCAGCCAAGTCGTATGCATTACACGAGGCGGCACCGGTTTCGCGGGTCGAAAGGCGGATGCGGATGAGAGGAGAAGAATCAGAAGATGCAGAAGATGCCGAGGAGGCCGACGAGGCTTGACGCTGAGCACCGGGTGTCTGGATGTTGATGCGGTCGGCTTCGGTTGCGGTCATGGGAACGGATTCACCGACGGGGGTGCGTGTGCGGCGACCCTCCGCATGCAGAATGAAGGTCACGGGTCCGATATCCACGGAGTAGGTTGCCGGTTCGGTGGGGGCCTGAAAGCGCAGGCGAATCGTCTCCACTTCGCCTTCGTGGAGCAGGCGCGGGACCAGAATCTCAGACCGCACGCGCTGGTTCTGATCATCGAGCTGTTGCCAGATACCGATGCGCTGGCTTGAGCGTACGACCGAGGCGATGCGTGCGCGCCGTTGCACTCCGGAAGTGCCTGCGCGGAAGAGGAGGGAGGCCTGCACCTGCCCGCCCGGCCGCACAGTGAGGTCTGTTTCGGTCAGTGCGGTGAGCGTCGGTTCCGTCACATTCAGGTTCATGGATTGCAGTCGGGTAGACCTGCGGTCATTTGTGCGGTCCGTGTAGTTGGTCATGATCGGCAACGGAAAAGTCACCTGCGCCGACACATTTCCGGACGCGACGTGCTGGCGCACTTGATCGAGTACGCCAGCGAGAAAATATCCCGGGCAGGCCGTCGATACGACATCGCGATGGCCGACGATCACTTCCTTGGTCGATCCATGAAACGTCGTGGTGTGTCGCGGATCCAATCCGTACTGATCCGTGAGATTTTTGAGGAGCCACTGCAGGCTCAGGACCTGAATCTGGCTCGGCTCCTCCAATTCAAAATTGCCCATGAGCGCCACGCCGATCGTTCCCACATTCGCGCAGTAGGCATGCCCGCCGATGACATTGTCGCCTCCGGCGCGTCCCTCGTAGATCGTTCCGTCCTCATCGATGACATAGTGGTAGCCGATGTCGCCCCAGCCGAGTGTCTTGGCATGGTACTGGTAGAGTGCGCGCATGCGTTCCAGAGGGCTTCTGGGGTCGCCACGGAGCGTCTGGGCCGTGTGGTGCACCACGATCATGCGCACGCTTGAGGAGTACGACTGCGGCCATCTGAGCTTTTCCCCCTTCGCATTCTCCTTCACCGTGCGTTGTGCTTTAAATTCCTGAGAATAAAGCCTTTGCGCTTCCTGACACTGCTTCACGCGTTCGGCGACTCCGTTCCCTTCGTCGGCGGGTACCTGATTCTCGGCCGGCTTCTGCTCCTCCGTGGTTGTGAGCAGCAGCGATTCATCCGCGCCCCATTCGGCACGCGTGAGGATGCGGGGAGCGGCTGCGGCGGACGGTATCCGGCCGAAGCTCAGCAGACAACCGAGAGCCAAAACAATGGCGAAATTCCTTCGCATTGCCTGAAGTATACCGATGCAACACCTAACTTCCGCTTGCCGGAGGAGAAGCGAGCAGGGCCTCGTACGCATCTACCATTCTCTCCAGCGAAAATTTCTCGCGTGCGGCGCATTTGCCACGGTGCGCGAGGGATTGGCGGAATGCCGGATTCTGCATTTTTTGCAGGGCATCGCGCAGGACTGAAACGGAATCTGCGGGGACAACGAGGGCCTCTTCCCCGTTCTTCAGATACCCCGCTGTGCCGCAGGCATCGGTCATGATCACCGGTGTGCCCATCCACAGGGCTTCGGCGGGGGCGAGCGGGCAGGGATCATGTTCGCGGGATGGAAGCACAAAGACATCGAGTGACTGGTAGAACGCGCCCATGCCCGTAGCCGATGAGGGCAGAAACCGGATACGTTCGCCGCCAGCATTGATCTGAGCAGCGAGGGCGCGCAGCGATGGTTCATCGCTGCCGTTTTCGCCCGTGGGAACGATATCGAGCGTCACGCCGGGCAGATCGCTTACCGCCCTGAGCAGCAAATCCACGCCTTTGTCGTGCGAAAGCCGGACAACGGTTCCCATATGCAGCAGCGTCCGTTCGGGTCGGGGGTAGTTTCCTTCTCCTTCAAGATGTTGCGGGTCGATGCCGTTGCCGATGGCCACGACGCGCTCGGGGGCGAAACCCAGTTGTTGCACATAGATCTTCCGGCTCAATTCCGAAACGGTGACGATCGTCGCCCCCTCGCTCGCGTGCCGCAGAAAGGGCAGCCAGGGATTTTTGCTGAGCCATCGCCCGACGCGGTCATGCTCCACCCAGAGCACGCGGATGCCGTGTTTGATGGCAAAGGGCGTGAGCAGAAGCTTTTCGGTCATACTCAACATGACGATGGCATCGATTTTTCCGAATTCCTGTATCGCAGTGCAGAGGCGTCGTTGCATGCCTTTCTTCCGCCACAAAAAACTCAGCGCCCCCCATTTGGTGACGGGGGGATCGCCGATCTTCAGTTCCGCCGCGAGGATGTCTGCATTCCAACAGAGCCGCAAGAGCGTCGGACAGCTGCCGAGAAAAGCCACGCCGTGTTTGCGGGCCGTGAGACCCTGTATCAGTGACATGGTCTGTACCTCCGCTCCGCCGTAGCGGCTTTCCAGTGGAAAGCGTGTAAACAGTATTCTCATTCGTAAGCAGTATGCAGCAAGGAGTATGCAGTGTGCAGCACGAAAAACACTTTCTCTCCGATAGCCCTCCCTTTTCCCTAACCCTACGCCCTACCCCCTACGCCCTACCTTTCCACTCCTCCAGAAGCTTCAAAATCCTCTCTGTCACGAATTTTTCGGGGTACGCCGTCGAGATGCAGGTGTCGGCTCCCGCCTGCTTTGCCTCCCGTTCCAGTGTTTCGCCGGTGGATGCGGTGACGAGGGCGATGTGTGCCTCCGGATTATGTTTGTGCAGCAGTTCCACCAGCGGCAGACCTCCGGTTTCAGGCATGCGCAAATCCACGAAAGCGCCCACGATGTTGGGCATCTTTGCGATCATTTCCTCACTTTCCCTTGTCGTGCCTGCCACCACCACTTCGGCGGGGAAACGGCTCTTCTTTAAAAGCGAGCGCAGGTAAAACTGCTTTCCCGGCGTGTCATCTGCGATGAGAAAGCGCGCGGGGTCCATCAGGCGACGAGGTCATGCAGCACCGCGCACGTCTCGCCCACGGATTGTTTCGAGGTATCGATCACACGGTCATACACGGCCTTGGCACGTGTCTTGCCCAGATAGACCGAAGTTAAATCTTTGGGGAACGATTCCTGCACCGTATCGAGCATCTCGGCGGCCGGGCAGGTGATCACCACGCTGTAACCCTCCTTCAATGCCTCCTTGGCGCACTCGCAGGCAACGAGCAGGGCGAAGAACGGTCCCATGCCGATGATGTCATCGGGATCCTGCGTGGTATCCAGATCTTCGAGTGCCAGATGACGCCAGTCGGGATGCTCGGCGAGGAATTTATCCACGATCACGCCGCGTGAGATCTCGGTGCCGCCGGAGAGGAGTAGGACCATGGGGTTCTATTTGGATATCAGAACATAGTACCACAAATCGTCCCTTTTAGGAACGGTCAAGGGAGCCCTGCTACAAGCCAAACTTTGCAAGCAGCTTCGTTCTGTTTTCTTCCAATTCCATATAGAGCCAATCATATCCATTGTATGGCTTCATATTCGTCGAAAAGACGCCGGTGGCTTTACGGGCAAGTGCCTTCGTTTCGCGCGAACGATATTCGTCGCTTTTTTGCGGATGCGAGGTGAACAGATAGATGAATGCATCGGAGTTGAGAGCGCGCAGAGCTTCAATCAGGTCCAGCCCCGTTCTATTTTCCCCCACGAACGTGTGATCAAAGATAGCGAGGATAATTTCACGTGCGTGCTCGCTGATATAGGGCAGGGCTTCATGTGCATGTTCAAGGCCGACAACAGGAACGCCGAGGTGTGCCTGTTCCACCACTTCGATGACCTGCTCACGTTTCTGGGCGAAGTCGTCAACGACAAGGGCATGGAACATAGGAAGGGCATGGTATGCCTTTTCCGGGTCTCCGGGTAAGAATTCTCTTTTCTTCATGGAGGCAGAGCGTCGTCTGCTCAAATCACTTGGGATCTTCTGCACAAAGGCGGATACGACAGGCAAGGCAACAGGCCCTCTCGAAGAGATAGGTCGCATCCATGTTCATAGAGAAGATCGTTCTCCTTTCGCGAGAATCTTGCTCTCTGATGAGAGCAGGCATGTTATTGTCGTTCTATGGGTGAGGGATCTTTTATTTTTGCGCTTCCCATTCTTGTTGCAGGAACAATTCTTTTTCTTGGATGGATGGCATTACTCTTGGTGGGTTCCCGCTATTGGCCGCAGGAGAGAAACTCCTGTCAGTTCTCTGTTTCTCTCATTGTGCCGTTGTTCAGGGAGGATCCTGAGATCTTTCGTACCTGTTTGTCTTCCTGGGCGCGGAGTGGTGTGACGGAAATCATCGGTGTCATTCATACGGCGGATGAATCGTCGGCGGATGTGTTCAGGGAATTTCAGCAAAGGGACCCCCGGGCCAAGCTCATGCACATTGATGTCGCCAGCAAACGGGTTGCTTTGGAAGCTGGGCTCCGCGTGGCGACGGGCGAGCTTATTGCGTTGGTCGACAGCGATACAGAGTGGCCGTCTGACGTGTTGCAGGATCTGATTGCACCATTCAAGGATGCATCCACCGGGGCGGTGACTCCCCGATTGCTCACGCGGAAAACCGATACGTTTTCCCGTAAGTTGTATATGACGGTTCAGGAGAATCGCTGTTTCTTCGAGAATCGCTTTCTCTCGGTCGCGACCAAAAAATTCCCCGTGATCACAGGGGGAACGGCCCTCTATCGCAGGCAGATTCTTTTGGAGTGTCTGGATGGTTTTCTTGAGCAGAAGTTCTTTGGGAAAACCGTCATCGGCGATGACGACGCATTTCTGGCGAAGCAGATGCAGAATCGCAGTTTGGTGACGTATCAGAGCAGTGCGTACGTCATGACGTATACCTATCCCGATCTACGGCATCTGTGGCTGCAGTGGGTCCGGTGGGGCAGGAGCATATGGAGAGATAACACAGGCATGATCGTGAATCTGCACACATGGAAACATAGTTTGATTTTCGGTCTCTTTTTGTGTCTGAAGGTTCTGCAGACGACGAGCGGAATGCTTGGCCCATTGTACTTTCTTTTTTTACTCGCGATGCGGCAATGGCCTGCCGCAGTCCTAATTCTTGTCTGGTGGATAGGCCGGGGGCTCACTCTGTTTCTTATGCATCGTTGCCGGGAGAAGATCGATCTTGAATTTCTTCCTGCGTATCTGGTGAGCAATCTTCTGATGAGCGCGGCGAAGCTCTATGCCGGATTAACGGTTACAGAAACGGGTTGGATGACGCGTTAGTTCGAACACTTCCGTTTCCAAGAGAAGCCGCTTCAGGGTACCGGTTGCGGTTCCGGTGGAGGGGGGTTTTACCCAACCGGGGTGTTTGTCATTCTTCTCATTGTTGCCCGTTATCCTCCCGCCGCTTCGCCCGTCGTTTTCGCTTCCAGCGGGCATTTCGGGTTTGCTTCTTCTGTTCCTCAGGACGCACCTGGCCCGGCAGAGTCGAGAAGGCGGAGACGATCTTCCCGTGCTGGGCGCAAATATCGTAGAGCACGCGGAAGTACGCGGAGCTGGCAGGATCCGGGTTGTCCTCGATGAGCGTCTTTGGGTTTCCATAGATAATCTCATTCTTTCCTGCACGCGATGCGGCGACGTTCGTCCGGCGCACGTCGTCCAGGAATCCAACCGAGCCGCTTTCATTACTGCGTGTAGTGGCCAAATAAATTGTGTCTCTCTCTGATCCCTGAAAGCTGTCAACCGTGGCGACATTTCCCTTGAGTGCTGCCAGAAATTCCTCACGTGATCCGCCGCGTTTGGGATGTGTTTTGCGTGCCTGCCTCAGAATCTGGTTCACCTGTGCCCGGTACATCGCAATGACGCCGAAGCTCCCTTGCGACAGCTCTCCGCGCTCGAATGCGTCCATGAGTCTGCGCGCGATCAGTCGTGCTTCGAGCGGATTGATCCGCGAAACGCCTGCAGACACTTCTCCACAGTCGGGTCGACCGGATGTATCGACCCAGAGCAGAGATCCGCCGTTCTCCGGATCGTCATGATCCTTGCGTCCGGCCTTGAGTTTGCCGTCGTACGCGCCGAAGCTCACCGCCCGAACCAGATCTTTGAGCGAGCGTCTGTCGGTACGCAGCATCACCTGCGGGACGATCGCTTGTTCCGCCATGAACTTAAACGGTCCGCCCTCAAAGAAGTCGGTGTCTTCTTCATAGATGGTCTGAGCATTCTCTTCAGTGGTTTCATCCTGCGAAGCCGGATCTTCCAGACGCTTCTTTAAGAGCGGCGGGATCGTGATGTTGCCGAGCTGCTTATGGTCGCCGATGAAGATGATCTGTTTACCTGCCTTCTTCAGTGCCGGCAGGAACTCGTATATGAATCCCTTGGAGGCCTCGTCCACGATCACCACGTCAAAGTTGAGTGCCTGGATGATTTCGTCTGAAATGAGCGAATTGAGCGTCACACCTGCAACCAAGCCGTCTTCTTTTTCCAGCTTGGCCAGCAGAGCTTCCTTCTGCTGTTCAAAGAGATCCCACGCCGTGTCCCACCGTTGCAAGTCGAGTTCCATATTCACAAAATCGTCACGCATTGGAGCGGGCTGGCCGGAGTCGGGATCGAAGGCAGCCTGTGCCGCATCAAATGCTTCACGATCAAATGTGGGAACGAGGAATTCCACTCTGCGAGGGAAGACGAGACCCTTGCGGATGAACGTATCGCGCAGCCGCCGGTCGCAGGCACCTACCTCCGTGCCGCCGCGGTGCAATTTCACTCCCCTCTCTTGCGCTGCGAGCAGCAGGACATCGAGTCCCCGGTTACTGTGTGAGAGGATGAGAGTTTTCTTTCTCAGTTCCTGAAAATGTTTAGTCAGCAGACTCGCCACCGTGGTCTTGCCCGTTCCCGCTGGACCCTGAATCAGCATGCAGGGATGCCCCATGGCGCCCAGCGTGAAAGCGCAGGCCTGCTCATCATCGTCCAGAATCTTGCGCGGAATATCCTCGTCTTCAAGCGTGTTTTTGTAGGCAGTGGAACGGACAGCTTCTGTGCGACTGTCGGTCCATTCCTCACTGAAGAAGAATTGCTCGGGCAGGGACATGCGAAGAGCATTCACCATTTCCCGCCGGTCATCATCATCGCCGTACTCTCCCCGGGTTGTGCGGTGCATACCTCCCATGCCCCCCGTATTCACCGGCATCGCGTACGAATCATCTCCGGCTGAGCGTTCCCAGTATGGCCTGCCATCACGATCTGTCATTTGACTGGTGCACTGAAGCTTCTGGCAGTACGCGTGCACATAGTCCCGGTAGGTTTCGAGTGCGCGCCGGTTACTGCGCTTGCGCAGAAAACACCCCTTTTTCAGGCGCACAGGTGAGTGAAAGTGCAGCCGCACCGTATCCCCAATCACCTCGCGTACCACGGCACTGCCGATGTGTTCCTCATTGGCGTCAAAGATGTCCACGCGATCGTCCTCGCCCAGCACCGGCAGGTCGGCGTGGGTATGATCGCGCTGATACTGCCGCAGAGCCGTGCGGTAAGCGGCCTGATCGAACACGGGCGTGCCATCCGCATCCGGCTGCGTGCACTGCGCCTTCAGACGTTCCTGCAGTTCCGTATCCTCCTCCACCGGCGTTGAGCCCCACGTATTGCGCGTGACGATGACGGCATGATGTTTGCCGCGTTGCCCGATGTGGCGCACGGGCAGATTGATCCCTTTGCAGCCCCGTTCCGGATTGCCCGAGACCTGATCGTCGATTTCGAGGAGCTCATTGATATGCCGCACAGAGACATGGAGCTGTCGTTTCATCTGGTCCTGCCGTCTCGTTGCCTCTATCCAACTTTCCTCCCGTCTTCGGATCACGGGTTCGGCAGGCGGTGGTTGCCCCTCATCGTGCGTCTCGTCAACATCTTCATCATCTCCGACGACCATGCCACCCGACAGGTGTGTCCCCTTATAACCGGTCATAACTTCCCACGCTGCGCCGTAGGTCCGGGACCGGATTGTCCCGATCTCTTCCGACGTAAGTTGTCGGGGATAATTCTCCTCGATGTCATATAGAGGAGTCTCCGTCGTCGGTTGAGTGTGATCAGACATAAAGGGGGTAAGACTAGCTGACTTAATACAAACCTGCATTCAGAATCCCATTCATCCAATACCTGTTCTCCATGCTGAAGATCAACACTTTTCCACTATCTCCTCTCCCCTGCGGGAAGGGGGAGAGGAGGGTGAGGGGCCTCAAGATTCGTGGTGTTTTCAGCACAACTTTGCATGAGAAGAAATGGGAGCAAAAAAATGACCTCCTATCCCCACGAATGCAGGGAGAGGAGGTCTAGTAACTCCGCTAGCGCGGAGAGAATATCTTCCCCAACTTGCGTCGGGGAACGCACTTCTGGGTCCTTACGGACCGCGATTCAACGACCACGACATCAGCGGCTCCTTTGACAAGAGAGCAGAAGTGACTTTCGCACCGAAGGAGCGAGCTCCCGCGGTGCGCCCCACCTTGTCCCGCGGATGCGGAACGAGTGAGGACCTGCAACCCTCCAGAATAGGAGAGGAGGCCCTTGGGGCTTGGAGGCGGTGACACGCTGAGCACATCAGCCGCATCCATTTGTTAAATTACGCGTAATGACAAGTGTGTCAAGAAACCTTCGAAAGAACTTCCCGGCACTACTCCAGTGGTCGATAGGGAAGGTATGCGTTGACAGGACTTTCTTTTGAAATTGAAAAAACATTGCGATATCTCTTCGAAACCACAGTGAGGAAATATCGGTCGATTTTGAAGTGGGTTCTCTGTTTGGGAACCGAGAGCCAGTCCTCGCGGCTGATTGTATTCTGATACACATGTTCTTGTCCGAAATCGATTCCGATGAGGTAGATTTCTTTCGCGCGGAAGGCTAGAGCATATTCCAGTAATTTGATGCCGGAGGAAGTGTCATGCCATGTGGTAGGGTCATTTCGAAAACTGACGCTAAGCGGCCGAATCAATCTTTCGAAGTAATAATTATCGGGGGGGGTCCTGAGCAGTTTTTGATAGCAGTTTCCCAGGTTCTTTTTCTTTCGCAGGTATGCCAGATCGTTCATCAGCAAAACATCGATCTTCATCGTGGGGAGCTCCCGCGGGATCGCAAGATTTGCCTCCATGCAATTCTTGTTCGTCAGATACAGATCAATGGTTCTTGGCCGATCCTTCAGAAGGTAAAAACCATAGTTGCAGGTGAAGAGGAGCACGTCAGAGGGAATCCGGAGGACTCCGAAATCTTTGGCGGAAGGCCCTGAACCCAGAATCAAAATGCGTTTTCCATTGATGAGGTTACTGAGTGCCGCATGATTTTTCAGATGGAGAACACGTTGTGCAATAACAACAGAGAGGCGGAAGAAGATGAAAAAATAAACCTTGCCTGCCAGATCCCTTGCGTGGACGATCAGCTTCCAGAAAGGATTTGCGGATCCTCTTTTGCCATCGATATTCCTCAGGAGAAATTGCAGCACGGAGGGGTGAGCATAAGAAGTACGAAAATCATTGTACCCGTGCGCTTCCACCTGACGTTTCTGGTTTGCTTCTTCCTTTCCTCCGACGGTTTTTATCTGTTTCGCCCCTTCTTTCGACGGGTTTTCGGATCAGGAGAATCGGCATCGAAGAGTCTTTTTGGATGCAGCAGTACCGAGCGGGTTGTGCGGTCTGTTTTCTTGCCCGGGTTCATCAGAGGTTTCGTTTCAAGGAGTCGATGAAAGAATTGGCCACGCTGCAGGCTGGGAGTTTTCTCAGTCAAATATGCTTCAATCTCTGTATCACGTTGCATTTGAATTTGCCGTGAGTGCTGGATGGGAGGAGTGGCGAGAATGCGTTCTGCAGCATGATTCGTGAGTGCTCCGGATCCCACCAGCCGACTGAGAATGGCCTGTACCCGTTGAGCCTGTGTTCCGTGGCGCAGAAACAGTTTCAGTGCCAATACCTGATGTTGTTCCACATGCCTTTCGTTGCCCGTGGGGAGGATCGGCTCGATGCATTCGAGCACAAGATCGCTCATGGCCGGATCCTGAAAATATTCATAGCCATGTTTGATCAACTGAACAGGAGAAAATTTTGCGACTTCCCGATAGAGCGATTGTGCGAGGGCATGCTGTTGCTTTTGGACGAGGGTGAAGGCGCAGTGCGCGCATGAATTGGCATGGCTCTGTTTCAGAGGCAGCCAGAGCTGTGCCGCCTCTTCAAACCTTTTCTGTCCGATCAGCAGTTCGGCGAGTGCGAGGCAATTACCGGGATCTTCCGGTTTGGCTTCGTGGAGCGCAGACAAAATTTGCCTCGCCACAACAGGATGTGAATCGTTGATATTGGACGCCACGGATCGGTAGAGGTTCGCCGCGCTCGGCTCGAGCAGGAGCGTCTCTTTCACCCGCATATCGGTGAATACGCGTTCAGGCGGGAGTTCTATGGCAATGCGAACGAGACCTCTTGTGACGGCGGGCATCAGGCGGGAATCGTGCTTCAGTAAGGCGATCCAAATACGAAAAGCGGGAGCGAAATTTTGCTCTGTCACCAATTGACCCGCCTTGGTGAGCCATTGGTGGGCCGTCTGCGGAATCGCATCGATGGTGACGATGGCATCGAGCGCCCGGGTATTCACCATTGAGGTTCTTTTCAATGCGATTCTTTTGCCTTTATTGTCCGGTTTTCCGGTTGCCTGACGCAGGGCATGGGCATAGCGGATGAGACGGTCGGTTTCTTTATCTTGCCCGAGTGTATTGAATTCAGTGGAAAACCTCAGGAAAGAAGAGGCATGTTGCGGCGCATGCTTCAGAATGACTGCCCAGAGGCGGTTCGCCGTCAGCATGTCGTGGTGCTGTGTGGCGATGAAACGCGTCATGTTGATCCAGAACACCACTGTTTCATCGTCTGCAGATGCGGCAATTCTCTTTTCGCATTCGTGCAGAAGTTCTGCCTGGGGTGCGCTGTTTGCAAGCGATTTTAAATCCCCACGATGTTGAGTGCATTGTTTCAGGTTTCCTTTTGTCTGCTCATCACAGTGGTTGGTCGCGGGGGATGCAACGCTTTCTCTCATGAATTTGGCATAGGATTTCTGAACGCTTTTATTCTCCGGCCATGCTGCAAGCAGTCTTTGCCAGATGAGGTCTGCTTCGTGTGGCCGTCCAATCTTCGCACAGTGGTAGGCAAGACTGGCGACATCAGAGATGGTAGATTCATCTTTTTCCGCCAATGCGAGGAGTTTCTGCATGGCCTCAGCAGCTCGATTTTCCTGATTCAACTGCATGCCCGTTTCCACAGCATCACGGAGAGTATCGGCGTCCGAAGATTCCCGAATGGTCTGAAGAAATGCTTCTTCGTAGAGACGAAGGGCCAAATCGCCCTCCCCCCTTTCGCTCAAATCTCTTGCAATGGTGTAGCGCGCTTTTGCCCATCGCGCGTGGCAGCCTGCAAGAAGACGTAGCATGATCTCCGGTTGATTCGTAAAGCGGAGGGCCAGCCCTTTCAGGATGGCAAACGCCTCCCTCCTCACCGCGTACGCCATGGCAGCCAACCGTTGCCCCACTTCCTCGGGATTATTTTGTGTCTGGATTTCCTGTTCCAGTTCCGCCGTTTGCCGATCTACGTCAGACGTAGCGTTTCCGTTGCCCTGAGGGGACGTTTGGTCGATCGCTGTAGACTTATGGATTTCGGGCATTGGTTCGTTAGTTTACTCGTCCGGCATTTTGGAGGAATACAAATCATAGAGGAATTGGAGAGGTATGCCCCGAGTCGGATTCCGCATATTCACCCAATCCTCTCTTGCCCCCCCATGTACGGCCGCAGCGCCTCGGGGATCGTGATGCTTCCATCTTCGTTCTGATTCATCTCGAGCAGCGGAATCAGGATGCGCGGGGAGGCGATGCAGGTGTTATTCAGCGTGTGGACGAAGAGTTTCTTGCCCTCGGATGTCTCGTACTTGATGTTGAGCCGCCGTGCCTGAAAATCCCCAAGATACGAGCAGGAGTGTGTCTCGCCGTACGCGTTTCTGCTCGGCATCCACGTTTCGATGTCCTGCATGTAGACCTTGCCCTTGCCCATATCGCCCGTGCAGATATCCAGAATGCGGTAGGGCAGATTGAGCAGCTGCAGCACCTCTTCCGCATTCGTGCGGATCTCTTCGAAGAGGTCGAGCGCGATATCCACGTTGGCCGGACACAGCACCACCTGCTCCACCTTGTCGAACTGATGGATGCGGTAGAGACCCTTCGTGTCCTTGCCGTACGTTCCCGATTCTCTCCGCAGGCACGGCGAAAACCCCGCGTAGCGCTTGGGCAGGTCATTCTCTTTCAGAACTTCATCTTTGTGGTAACTGCAGACCGAGACTTCTGAAGTGCCGATGATGTAGAGCTCATCCGGCACGATCTTTTCACCGCGCTTTTCCTGTGTGCCCACGGCGTACGTCTGTTCCTCGGCGCCTGGGAAGAACCCCGTTCCCATGAGGGAGTCATAGTTTGCGAGATACGGCGGCGTGAAGTGGACCCAGCCTTTTTTGCCCAAGTGATCCAATGCAAGCTGAAGAACGGCGCGATGGAGCCGTGCGCCATCCCCTTTCAAAAAGTAACTGCGCGCTCCGGCCAGTTTGACGCCGCGCGGAATGTCGATGATGTCCAGAGCCTCGCCCAGCGTGACGTGATCTTTGGGCTCTTTGACCTTCAGAAGCTTCTTCGGGTCGCCCCACTTCTTCACTTCCACATTATCCTTCTCACCCTTGCCCACCGGAACGCGCGCGAGTGGCAGTGACGGAAGCATGAGCTGCAGGCTCATCCACGTTTCTTCGGTCTGTTGCAGTTCGTTTAAACGGTGCTTCAGTTCCTCCGAGAGCTCTTTCATTTCTTTGAGCGCCGTTTCCTTCTCTTTCCCTTTCAACCCCGGGATGCGCTTACTCGCCGAATTCTGACGCGCGCGCATGTCATCGGTCATCTTCTGCAGATCACGACGAAGTGTATCGAGCTTCAGAAATTCCTTCACCGAAATCTTGATGTTCTTCTTATCGGCGGCGTCCTGATAGGTGTCTGGATGGAGCCGGAGATTTGCGAGGTCGATCATGGATCGGAAGTGTACCGGATGAAAGCGGTTTCTGCATCCTTTCTTGGGGAAGTGGAGAAACGATCTTGAGCGCTTCTGTTTGAGGAATTAGGATGACTTCCCATGTCCGAATTCATGGATCCACTGCAGAGGCGGGAACCGGAGGATCTCGAAGCCCGATTCTTTGAAGATGGGGTGAACATCGGAGGAAAATCCTTCTTCTACCTGACCATTCCCTATCCCGGATGTACGAAGGCAATCCCCTGTGAATTCTGTGCTTTCGCGGGAACGGGGATACCGGGACTCAAGGTTGATGAACGACTGGGCCGGACAGTTGTTCAAAAAGTTCAGCAAGGACTCGCGAGACATTCCGACACCCTCGTCCTCCTCAATAACGGGAATATTCTGAACTCAAACGAGATGTATCCTCCCGCTATTCTGGAGCATGTACCGCAGGTGGTGGCGTGTCATCCTTCCTGTCGCGCACTGGAGATTGAAGTGAGTGTGAAAGATCTCCTCTCGGATTCAATCTGGGAGAAGCTCAGAACAATCCGGCAGAATCTTGCGGGTAAGGAGCTGCGTGTGAGGGTGGCGGTGGAGTACGCGGATGACGCGCTGCTCGCGCGGCACCGGAAGGGGACAAACATGGCCGATGTCGGGAGTGCTATTGGCGCTCTCTCCGCGGAAGGGATTCCATGGATCGGCTATGCGCTTCTCGGTGGCATGGAGATGACGAGTGAGGAGGCGCAACGAGCGGCGATCCAAACGGGGCAGTACATCATGGATCGTGGTGCACGCATGCTGAGTGTCAACGGGCTCTTCCTCACCGAGGGCATGCGCAAGACGCAGATGCAAACCGGGAGACAGGTTTATCTGCCTTCCATTGATGATCTCATCAAAGTCCTCAGGGCACTGACTGCTCACGGTGCCCTCAAGGGTGCAAAACCGCTCATCAAAATTGGTTTGGCGGAAGAGGATGGAGGACTCAAGATCGTGGAATACCCGTACTGCCTTCCTGCGGATGACTCTGGGATAAGGCAGAGGATGATCGGCATTCTGCGGGACTTCAACGGTGATCAGAAGTACGAAACGTTCTTCATCGGAGTGATGCAGAATTGGGCGAAGACAGAAGCTTTTCGAAAAATACGTTGAGGTCGGTAATGGTGCGTTGACGTTCTGCTTCCCGGCCGTATTGGCATCACGCTTTGCCTTCGAAATGATGCTGGAGCTCGTCAAAGGCCTTTTGCACAACGGTACCCGTTCCCTCTCCATTCCGGCTCGGGTCGCTCAGTTGTTGCAGAAGCAGCCGCATGGCGGCGTGACCGAAATCGAACCGCGCACCCTCAATCGAGACGCCGATGTACTCCGCTCTACGCATGACGGCGGTGTGGATATGTCTGTCACCACACAGACCCTGAGGAAGTTCGAATCGTTCGCCGTTCACGCGTACGTTTCCCATGGAGCGCGAATTTACGCTGCAGCAAGCGCATGTCAAGGAACAGGGACGGAGAACAAGACGGGAAAAATCCGGCAGAAAAAAGAGCCTTAATGGGGGATGCCTCTGGAAAAGAATGAATCATCGGGTACACTGTCTTGTCATGTCTCAAGATCAGCCCTTCCGCCTTGTGGCTCCCTTCAAACCGACCGGTGACCAGCCGAAGGCTATCGCGAAACTGATCGAGAACATCGGGAAGGGCGAGCGGCACCAGACTCTGCTCGGCGCCACGGGTACCGGCAAGACGTTTACGATGGCGAACGTGATCACGGCGGTGCAGCGCCCGACACTCGTCCTCGCGCACAACAAGACACTGGCAGCGCAGCTCTGCAGCGAATTCCGCGAATTCTTCCCCGATAACGCCATCAGCTACTTCGTCTCGTACTACGACTACTACCAGCCGGAGGCGTACCTGCCCTCGACCGACACGTACATCGAGAAAGATGCCAGCATCAACGAAGAGATCGACAAGTTCCGCCACGCGGCGACCATGAACCTGCTCACACGCAAGGATGTGCTCATCGTCGCATCCGTTTCGTGCATCTACGGTCTTGGCAGCGTGAAGGATTACGAGGCGCTGGCGATTCATCTGGATAAGGGTCAGCCCATCCAGCGCGATACGTTCCTGCGTCATCTCACAGATATTCAGTACCGGCGCAGCGGCATCGAGTTCAAGCAGGGCATGTACCACGTGCTCGGCGACACGGTTGAGATCTTTCCGCCCGGCGGCGACACGGCGATCCGGTTGGAACTCCCCTTCGACGAAATCGACAGTATCGAAGAGGTCGACAGCTTCACGGGTGAGCTTGTGAAGAAGCTGGATGAAGTGACGATCTTCCCTGCCGCGCACAACGTCACGACCAAAGAGAAGATCGACCGCGCGGCTTCCGCGATTCTCGAAGACATGAAGATTCAGGAGCGGAAATTCATGGATGCCAAGGAGTATGCCAAGGCCGAGCGCATCCGCACGCGCACGGAGTACGACGTCGAGATGCTCAAAGAGACGGGGTACTGCACCGGTATCGAGAACTACATCCGCTATCTCGAAGAGAAGCCCGCCGGCACGCAACCCAGTACCCTGCTCGACTACTTTCCCAAGGATTTTTTGCTGATCGTGGACGAGTCGCACATCACGATCCCGCAGATCGGCGGCATGCACGAGGGCAATTTCAGCCGCAAGCAGACGCTGGTGGATTTCGGCTTCCGGCTGCCGAGTGCGCACGACAACCGTCCGCTCAAGTTCGATGAATTCGAGGCGCACATCGGTCAGGCGATCTACGTGTCGGCCACGCCGGGCAAGTACGAGTTCAAAAACACACCCAAGCAGGGGCTCGTGGAGCAAATCATCCGCCCGACAGGGCTACTCGATCCGCCGGTGACCGTCAAACCCAGTAAGCACCAGATCGACGACGTGATGCAAGAGATCCAGCAGACGCTCAAGCGCAAAGAGCGCGTGCTCCTCACGACCCTCACGAAAAAGATGTCCGAGGATCTCACACAATTTTTGCAGGATGCGGATCTGAAAGTGCGGTACCTGCACAGCGATATCGAGACCATGGAGCGTATCGAGATTCTGCGGCAGCTCCGTACCGGCGAGATCGATATCTTGGTGGGCATCAACCTGCTCCGCGAGGGATTGGACCTGCCGGAAGTGAGCTTCATCGGCATTCTCGACGCCGACAAGCAGGGGTTTCTGCGGTCGCGCGATGCGCTGATCCAGACCATCGGCCGCTGCGCGCGCAACGTCAACGGTCATGTGACGTTGTACGGCGACCGGATGACGGATGCCATGAAGCAGGCCATCGACGAGACGAATCGCCGCCGCTCCATTCAGGAGGCCTACAACGTGAAGCACGGCATCACCCCCAAGACCATTGAGAAGGCGGTGAAGGATATCGCCGAGGCGCATTCCAAGGCCGCGCTCAAGCATCCGCACCGCGATTCCACCAAGATTCCCAAAGATGAGAAGAAGCGTCTTCTCGAAGACCTCGAAGCGCAGATGGAGCTGGCCGCGGCGAACTTGGAATTTGAAAAAGCCGCTGACTTGAGGGATGAGATTGATCTGCTCAAAAAGGAGCCTTAATCCGCCTCCGTTGCCGTTTTCTACGGGTGAGTCCTCTGGTAAATAACGTAAAGGATCATTGACATTCCCAAAAAATCATTCACAATAGCTCGCTATGGCAACCCTCTCCTCCCGCTCACGTTTCATTGTCTCCGCATGCGCCGTCGTTGTTGCGTCTTTCCTCTCCGTTACTCCGGTACTGGCGTCTTCGTCCAATTATCGTACCGACTGGGACTTGGACTGGCTGCAGCAGACCAACGGCGGGTTTGTGAATGATGCATTCTACGACCCCACGCTCTTCTACTACACGCTCCCGTCACGGGCGAAGAGCTTTGCGCTCCACTCCTATTTCCGCCGGAATTACTACAAGACGTACCATGCGTTTCCGGCTCCGGCCGATTATCGGGAGGAACCGACTGCACAGGAACTCACCACATGCGGCAACTATACCTTCTCGCGTTACGATCGCGTGCCGCCGTTTGGGTACGAATGCACGAAGTGAGAATATTGGAGTAATAGAATACTGGAGTATTGGGATATGTTTGAGCGGCAGCGCAGGAAGAAGAATCCCTAGTATTCCAGTATTCTCATATTCCAATACTCCAATTACGAAACCAACCCCAACAGCTTCACCGCCTGCGCATACCCCTCCGGCGTGCCTGTATCGATGCGGGAGCCGCTGCATTCCAGTGCGTAGACCGGCAGCGTCTTCAGTTTCGCGGTGAGCGCGTCGATCAGGCGGATTTCACCGTCTTTGCCGGCTTTAACCTTCGGCAGCGACTTGATGACGGAGTGCGGGATTAAATAGCGCCCCACGATGCCGAGCGTCGAAGGCGCTTTGACGGGGTCCGGCTTTTCCACGAGGCCTTTCACTTTTTTCAAATGCGGATGACCGGGCATCGCCTTTTCGATGTCGATGATGCCGTAGCGGTTCGTTTTTTCGCGCGGAATATTCTCGACGGCAATCAGCGCAAATTCCTTTTCGGGGATGGATGCTGTGGCCTTGATCAGTTGCACGAGGCCGGGCTTGTCGCCGACGAAGAGGTCATCGCCGAAGAGCACGGCGACCATGTCGCTCTTCACCCAATCCGCCGCCTGCAGAATGGCGTGACCGTCGCCCAGCATTTCTTCCTGATAGACCACATGCACGTGCAGGTCTTTGTACCGTGCGAGGGAATCCAGCAGCTGCTCCTTGCCGCGCTTCTTGAGGGTCTGGATGAGCGTCGGGCTTTCGTAGAAGTATTCCGCAATCGCCTCTTTGCCGCGGCTGATCACAAAGCAGATATCGTTGATGCCGGCCTCCAGACATTCATCCACGATGTACGCGATGATCGGACGGTTGCCGAGCGGCAAGAGTTCTTTGGGTACGGCTTTCGTCCACGGAAGGAAGCGCGTGCCGAGCCCCGCGACGGGGAGGATGGCCTGGGTGATCTTCATGAAAGAGGATTGGAGGGAGGAGGCGTTCGTGCGGAACGGAGGGTGATGACGAAGAGAGCCACCAGAACAAGGGCGCCGCCGCCCATGCCCGCCCAGGGAAGCCATGGAAGGCGCTCGGTGACGCGGCTTTCCTGTGTATCACACACATCCCCGATTCCATCGCCATCGGTATCTTTCTGATCACGATTGGGCAGATTTTCGCAGTTGTCTTTGCTGTTGATGATTCCGTCCTGATCGAAATCATCGCAGACATCCCCGCGGCCGTTACTGTTCAGATCCTTCTGATCGGGGTTTGAAATCGAGACGCAGTTATCCTGTACATCGGGAATGCCGTCACCGTCGGAATCCGCAATGCGGTAGGCGGGATTGGGCTCTGCAAGACTGCCGCCAATGGACAGCACATCTTTTGCCGAGGCCAGATCCCCCGATTCACCGACCTTGGCAGCTACCCTGCGATCAGGATTGAAGTAGATGCGATACGTCTGGTCGGGTTGCGCGAGAAAACGCAGCGATCGGGTGAACGGCGTGGAATTCTCCTGATTCAAACGCATCTCGGTGATGCGCAGCGGTTGGCCATAGGTGAGGGATACGGTCCACGTCTTTGCCGTCGTACGGGGAAAGGCAATCGTCGATCCCCGCAGTTTGCTCGAGGCCAGAACGATCTTGTTCTCTCCATTCACCATGGCATGGATTTCCGCTGTGAGCGGGAGCGCAACGTGATCATCCACGAGTAGTGTGATGGATGAAGCGCTGATCGGGGATGCACTGGTGAGCGTCAGCGATATCCGGCCCTGCGCATCTTCGGGAAGCCGGAACTCCGCAGAAGTACGCTCATCCGCATCCAGCATGTTCGGCAGCGTTCCCTCCAGCGGAGGCATATCCGACGAGAGGGTGACTAAGGTGGGGACGATGCCCTCACGGAAGAATGACGGCTCAAAGGTAGTTGTGGCCTGATTCCAGACTGCAAAATCCGTACGTTCGATGGATTCGGTAGTGAACGGAACTTCGACCACGGTGGGGACCCTGATCGACAGCGAACCGATCTCTTTATACCGGCGGTAGGCACTGATGACCTGCTCCGGCGTGAGGGGGGCGTCCTGCGCCTGTACCTGCGTAACGGCAAGCAGACAGAGGGCGATGGCGGAGAAAGAAATGTACTTCATTGCGAAAAAGGGAACAGAAGAAGAGTTAAGAAGTGTGTTTCTTCCTCCCCACAAAGGCCGTAGAGATGAGCAGGGCGCCCACGAGGAAGAAGGTAATGATCCGTCCGGAGAGTTCCATGCTCCACACATCGATCAGAAGCAGGCGGGCCACAACGCATCCCAGCAGAACTCCCCCATAAACTTTGAATCCCTGAAGTCCGTTCGCCTTTCCGTACAGGTGCGTGGCAAGCCCGATAATCGTGTAGATGGCAAGGGCGGTCATCACAGCGGTGTCATCCGTCATGGTGGCGTGTAACGAGAGCCAGAGCAGGGCGTAGAAGTAGAGAGAACCTGCGATGGACAGCAGAACGCAAATGGGCAGGAAGTCAGCCCCCTTCACCATTTTTGTTTGTTGCCGGAAGAAGATGCCAAGACCGAGGAGCACACTTCCCAAGGCGAGCAGGACGAAGAAATCCTCATACGGGATACCCATGCTCCATCGGGCGGAGGTGAGGCTGCTTACGGAGAGCAAGATCGGACCCGCAAACAACAGACAGGTCCGCAGGGCGATCTTGAGATCTTTGAGCAAACCGAAGGCCAGAAGGGTGACGACCCCGGCCTCAAACGTGAAAGCGATGGTCAGCGTCGCGCCTTGCAGCTCGGCAGATGTGGCAGCGGCAAGCATGGCGATGCCCACTCCCACATAGACAAAAAGCGGTTCACGTTTGTGCGTCAGCGAAAAGATCAAAAATGCTCCAACGACGAAGACGATCATCCATGCGACAATGATCAGGCTTTTCCATTCATCGCTGGCCGCAGTCATAATCCATGCGAGAAGGAACAGGCCGTTGCCTCCCGCGGTGAGCAGATCGGGCAGCATTTCCTTCTTTTCCAGTTTGAGCAGACCAGCTGTATTGGTGACGAAGAACACCGCCGCGAATGCATAGGCGATGAGGAGTAGAGTGGGGAGATCGGATGATCTTGAGCCGAAGATCGGAAAGAGGACGAAGATGCTATAGAGGGAGACGATAATGAGAGCGGCGAGAGTGAGTTCGTGCCTGCGGATGACGATGGCGATCCAGATCGTGCCCAGGATCACAACGAGCAGGTAGGTGAAGAGTCCCACGAGGTTCGGCTCTGGAGAATGCGTGAGAAGCGGAGCGACGCTCGCGAGGATCAGGCTGCCGAGCGCGAGGGCGCGGCTACTGTATTTCACGCTGGCAAGCCCCACGAATGCCGTCGAAAGGAACATCATCGCGAGCGCCGTCGTCGGCGTGAAGAATCCGTACACCGCGCGCGCGGCGAAGAGCGTGATCAGAATGACTGTGGATCCCAGAACCAGAAAGACCCCTCCCTGATGGATGAATTTCTGAATTCTCCAAAAGCCGAGGATCAGGATGAGCGTGCCGGCACCAATGCCCAGTGCGATGCGTCCCTGGGGTCCGATCCAGTTGTTCATGAAGGCGAAAGTGGTCAACCAGCCGAATGCGATGATCACGAGCAGAGCGCCCAGCTTCAGGAGCCAATCTTCTTTTGCCCACCTGAAGAATTGATCGAGTGCGGTCGGGCTTCGGGTTGCCTGCGGTTGGTTTCGCATCTGTGAAGGCGGAGGTGCTTCGCGCTCCGGAGAGGCGGTCTGGGGCAGCCGTTCGTTCAGCCGTTGTTCCAGAATTGCCACACGTGTGCGTAGCCCGATCACGAGAAAGAACAGAAGGACGAGTCCGATAAAGAAGATGATTTCCATAACTTGCATCATAGCAAATCGCACGTACGTTCATAGGATGGATAGGACAGGGGAAATCAAACCAAATGGATGTGTGGCGAGGATTAAAATGAAGGAAGAATAATGGTCGGGGTGAAACAAGACTTTTCCGCTTGCCGATGCCGAAATCGGAGGGTGATTCTCACCATCGGATTTGGAGGGGAGTTTGACCCGAATCCCAAAAACCGCTACAATGTCTCGATTTCTTCCACACAAACCCCATGACCGTCTCGCAGTCCGCACTCTCCAAGGTCCATGACCTCTACGTCATGCAGATCGAACTCTGGAAACATTTGCGCGAAGGAAACTTTCAGAAGGCAGATCAGCGCAAAGAAACACAGAAGTGCCTCAAGCAATTCTCCCGTCTCTTGGAACAGGTGGACTGGCACTACATGGGAGGCGAAGACGTTCTCGCGGAACTGAAGACCATGCGCGGCGAAGTCTCGGCACGGCTGCGCAATATCCGCCGGAGGAAGACGAAGCGAAAGTGAGGAAGGCAAAAAAGAAGAGTACAAGGATGACAAGGAGTACAACGAGAGAAAAGAATCCTTGAAATCCTTGTTTTCCTTGTACTCCTTGGATTCCTTCAATCCTCCTATCCGCCCTCGCTGATCCTGATCACTTTCACCTTCTCCTCTTTCGGCACGAGGATCTTTAAAATGCTGTCGCGGTTGAAGGTGGCCTTTACGTGCTTGGGATCAATGACACAGGGCAGCGTGATGGAGCGCGAGAATTCCCCCCAGAAACACTCCTGCAGGTAATACTGATCTTTCGGAACCGCATCGGGCACGGTCCTTTTGCCGTGGATCGTGAGCACTTTGTCATCCACTTCAATATCGAGATCGCTCAGTTTCACACCCGCGAGCGGGGCACGGACGATGTAGTAACTGTCCTGTTCGTAAATATCCACGGCGATCTGGCCGACACCTGTCGGACGTGCAGGGGAGGAGTCTTCACTCGTGAGTTTGACGGTTGTTCCCGTCGGCGCCGAGCCGCGATCCCACTCGGACGATCCGAACGAACTGAAGATGCCGTGAAAAGGTGAAGGCGCCATTTTCACGAATAGTATCGAATTTTGCTTAGTGTTAGCAAAGAGGATCAGTAGCGCATTAAGAGAGATGTGATGAATTGACGGGAGGCCGAATGTTGTTTGCGAAGGAACGGTTCCCGCTGTATCCACAAAAAAATTCGGGAACAGGTCTACCGGAAGAGAAAAACTCAGTTTCTGCTCCGTGTGTTTTTCCGGTGTTTCCACCACTCCAGCGCGATGGGGGCGAGTGAGAGGATGATGATGACGATCACCACGAGTCCGAAGTATTCCCGGACAATCGGAGCATTGCCGAAGAGGTATCCACCCACCGTGAAGGGGATCACCCACAATATTGCGCCGATGATGTTGTACACGGCGAAGTGCGCGTAGCGCATCCCCCCGATACCGGCGACGAACGGTGCGAACGTGCGGACGATGGGGACGAAGCGGGCGAGGACGATCGCCTTTTTTCCGTAGCGGTCAAAGAAGAGACGTGTGCGTTCCAGATATTCGCGCTTGAAGAAACGGCTCTGCCCGCGGAAAGCCTTCGGCCCGACGAAGTGCCCGATGGCGTAGTTGGCCGCGTCCCCCGCAATCGCCGCGGTACTCATGAGCACGACGAGCACTTCCAGCCGCAGCGAACCGAGACCGGCGAAAGCGCCCGCAGCGAAGAGCAGTGAATCCCCCGGCAGAAACGGCGTCACCACGAGGCCGGTTTCGCAGAAGAGCACGACGAAGAGGATGCCGTAGGTCAGCTGACCGTACTGGGCGATGATCCCTCCCAGACTGGTATCGATGTGGAGGAAGAAATTGAAGAGGGAAATGAGGAATTCCATGGGCGGAGGCACCGTACAGCAGATCTTCAGTCCCCTCAATCGGAAGGAGAAGACTCTCCTTCAAAGAGGTTTCTCTCTTCGGCGGGCAATCCGCTATCATGGCCGTATGACAACCGTGCAAGCTCTGTTCCTCGGTCTTTTGCAGGGATGTACCGAGCTCCTCCCCGTCTCCAGCTCCGGTCACCTCGCGCTCGCCGAACAATTTCTGGCTGTGCGGATTCCGCAGGGGCTGCTCGGTTTTGATGTTCTGTTACATTTCGGATCGCTGCTTGCTCTGCTCCTCTGTTACCACAAGACGTGGATACGCATCCTCCGGTCGCCGTTCATTGCGGATCGTGCGGGCATGCGCATGTTTGCGCTGCTCATCATCGTCACCATTCCGGCCGGGCTTGCGGGAATATTTTTTGGAGAGGCATTGGATGCTCTGCGCTCTCTTCCGATGCTTGCCGCGGGTTTTTTGGTTTCGGCAATCGTGCTTCTCGTTGCGGAACGCGTGCCCGTCAAGCGGCCATTCACGTCCCTGAACATCTGGGAAGTGCTGTGTATCGGCATTGCACAGGCCTGCGCGCTCCTGCCGAGCGTTTCGCGTTCGGGAATGACGATTGCGGCTTGCCGCGCGCTCAGGCTCCGGCGGAGCGATGCGGTGGATTTCGCATTTTTGATGGCTGTTCCCGCCATTGCGGGAGCCACGCTTTTTACGGCGATCAACGTGATGAAAGGAACCATGGCCCTTCCGTCGCTCGCGGTGAGCAGCGTCGGATTTCTCGCATCGTTCGGCGCAAGTATTTTTGCCATCCTTCTGCTCAGAGCATTTGTCCAACGGTTCAGCACGGCGTGGTTCGCACTCTACTTAATTCCACTCGCCGTTCTTTTGCTGATTTTCGCGCGATAGAAAATGAATGATGCTGAATGTCGTTGCAATTGCGACGCGATATCACTATGTTTTTCCGCGCAAGCGTAAGTGATCAGAGTCAGCCTTGATCTTGTGCTGATCGTCAGTACAATGCGCCCCTACCAACCTTACCAACTTTCCTCCTCTCCCTTATGTCTTCTGTCGCCCTCAAGAATTGCATCCGCCGTCTTCGCTTCGAGAAGAACATGACGCAAGAGGAATTGGCGCTGCGCACGGGAGTGAGCCGGCAGACGATCATGTCGATCGAGCGCGGGCAGACGAATCCTTCGGTGCTGCTCGCTTACAAGATTGCAGCAGCATTGACTACGCCCATTTCGAGCGTCTTCCAGATGGAGGGGGCGTTGGCACCGGTTTAATATTCGTGAGAGACAAACCTACGGTTTTTCTCTCACGGGCTCTCTTTTCCCTTTAGCGGTATCGCTCCAGTTGCGGGGCCCGCCGGAGGCACCCACAACTTCGCGATGACTTATTGAAGTCGTCTGTTCATTTCTTTTTCAGAAAGTGCATATGACTATGTGGCCGGTGCGGGATGCGGGGCAGGAACAAAAACATGAATATCCTCAATCATGACCCGTATGTTCCATCTCATTCCTGATCAAGTGTCGCAGACCTTTTTGATGTATTCGTCTGCGGCTTGCCGGGCAGCGGCCCCGGATTCTTTGTAGCGCTGGGTAGCGAGGTCTAGGCATTGTTCCAGCCGGCAGGAGGCACACACCGCCCTTGCCATTGCCCGTGCAGCATCCTGACCTTTTTGGATGAACAACTGATGGATCGCATATACGTAGGGCAGACTTTCTCCTGTGATCAGATTTCCCGAAACGGACACCCGGTCTGCCAGTGACACCGGATCGTTCGACGCATCAAATCTTTCAAGATCACTGGATGAAAGAACGGCATAGCAGCAATGTGCGAAACCCCCTTTGATCGCCGACACCTCCGGATACGGACACACCGGTAAATTTTCCTGATTGGATAATTCCGAAGCCACCCGCACAATCACGGGCCAGCCTGCTCCGTTGAGTCTCCGCAATTCCTCATCTGATTTTCCGGGGAAATCCGACGGGTTGATGGCATGATCCACAACGGCTTTTGCCATTCTGCCCACATACGTTTCTCTGCAGGGGCCGGGAAGGCCGTCCGGTGTAATGGAGGAAGACATCGTGATCTCCATCGTAGAACCGCCCGATGATCCGGACCTGCATTTTGCTGTTTTTTCTTCCCGCATTTCATAGCCTGTATGCCCAAATCCTGCGCAGCAGGAAGGCGATGCGGCTTTTCGGTTTGCAAATGAGATGTGTTCGTAGTTTGATGTAAAACATGGATCCCATTGAACAGGCCACTCAAAAGGCGGAAGACGTGTCGGATCGCGGACAGAGAATCGGCATCATTGCCGCAGGAGTGGAAGAATTTTTAGCGACTCAGCGTCCGTCTTTGGAACTGAGGGCGGCGATCAGAACCGCATGCCCCGATGCGAAGATTGGTGCGCAATGATCCGGAAAGAGCCGCAGCCACGTGGTTCGACCCTTCGGCAAAGCTCAGGGCAGGCTTCGCTCACCATAAAAAGGGCTGCTTCTATTCATGTGAATAAGCAGCACCCGTTCCCGGGTGCGGCATCGAAGTTTGCAGCAGTGCGGGCCGGATATCGTCTATAACGATCTGCGGGGCGCGGTTTCCGTTCCACGTATCGATGCCGATTTTGCAGACCACGTCGAGTGGGGCGGCAGCGGCATCCATCAGGTGCCCCAAACGCCATCCGATCGTTTTGAATCCCGCGATGCGGCACTGCAGGTGCGCGCCTTCATTGCCCACGCGGCGGCAAGATTCCAAACGCACGTTTTGCAGCAGGAAGAGCGGTTCGGGATTGCCCTGCCCGTAGGGTTCCAGATGTTTCATCTGCTCGCAGAAGGAGAGCGAAATATCTTTCGCGTTGATCACGGCATCCGCTGTGAGCGTGGGGGTGAGATCCTCCCGCTTCGTGCGTACGGCGGCATCGATAGAAAGGCGCCGGATGACTTCGGTGAGATTGCGTTCGGGGAATGTGCATCCCGCCGCCTGCGCGTGGCCGCCGAAACTCGAGAGCAGATCCGCGATCCGTTCCAGACCCTCGGTGATGTGGTAGGCGCGCGTGCTCCGCAGTGACGCCGTGCATTCATGATCCCGGATGGTCGTAACGATGCTGGGGTGCCCCGTGACTTCAGTGAGTCTGCCGGCGATGAGCCCGATGAGCCCTTCGGGGAATTCCGTATCCGCAATAGCGAGGAGAGCGGGGAGGGCGGAGAGTTCTTCGGGCCGCGGTTGCGGAGAGAGATGCAGCAATTGCCAAGCGCGGGCGAAGAGGCCGCCCGTGGCGTCCTGCCGGTGCGTATTGAGCTGTTCCAGCATAGCGAGGGCCTCTCCCCCCTCCAGAAGCGCCCTGAGCGCGATAAGCGGGTCCTGCATGCGTCCGGCAGCGTTGATGCGGGGAGAGAGCCGGAAGGCGATGTCTGTGCTTGTGAGGGGCGTTCCATGCGTGCGCACGGAGGCAGCGAGGAGGGCAAGCGGTCCTTCTTTCAGAGTATTGAGGGCGGCGATTCCCTGCTGCACCAGTGTGCGGTTCATGCCGCGCAGTTCCACAAGATCCGCAATCGTGCCGATGGCCGCGAGCGCGAGATCCGTTTGATGATCATTCCACTCATCTGTTTCTTCCAGTGCGCGTACGAATTGCAGCGCGACGCCGACGCCGGCAGGATGGGGCAGCGGATGATCGGGAGCGAGGGCGGGATGAATCAGTGCCAGAGCCTGCGGGACTTCGGCAGGCACATGATGGTGGTCCGTCACGATCACATCGATTCCGAGTGCGGAAGCAGCGGCGATTTCCTGCACGGCGGTGATGCCCGTATCCACCGTGAGGAGCAGGGTGACACCGTGCACCGCGCATTCCTCCACGATAGATCTGCTTAAGCCGTAACCGTCGTGCACGCGATGCGGCAGACGGACAACAGGCTCACTTCCGTGTCTTCTCAGAAAGCGCACGAGCAGGGCGGTCGCGGTGATGCCGTCGCAATCGTAGTCCCCGAAAATTCCAATCGTCTCGTGCGCTGCAAGAGCGCTGCGTACGCGCTCCGTTGCCCGTGGCATATCCGGAAACATCTGCGGTGGAGGCATCGTTCCTCCTGCAAGCGCGCGTTCCACAAGCAATCGGGCCGGTATGGCCGCCGCCCGTACGTCTGTCTGTGCGGGAATATTCCAGCGTTTACCCGTCCATGAAAGAGGATTCTGCACAGGCCGATGAGACTAGCAGTGGTGCAGGGAGACGGAAAGGGCCCGGCCTCACCCCCCAACCCCCTCTCCGCACCACCCAACGCCAACCGGAGAGAGGGCGCACTCTTTTTGTTTTAGAGCTTTTTCAGAACGACAAACGTGTGCCCCCTCTCCATGAAGGAATCGTGGCAGGGTTGGAGAGGGGGATAGGGGGTGAGGCAAAAAAAACAACTCACAACAAACAATCCTTCGTCCCATTCCCTAATACTCTATTCCCTAATCCCTATTCGGCGATCATCACCTTTCCCTTCTTCGCGCGCAGGAGCGTCCAGCCGACTGCTCCAACCATGGTGATGGCAGATACGATGCCACCGGCGCCCGTGGGGGCGAGCGGAGCTCCGCCATGCATCGAATCTTCCTGAATAGAGAGAACACGTTGACCATACAGTGTCACCTCCTGATTGCGCTGTACGCGATCGAGCAGGCGGATCGTCTGAAGCAATTTCAGGTCATTCGCCGAGAATGAGCCTTCTGCCGGAGCCGCGCCATTGTTTTCGACAGGTGCCGCTACCGCGGCGACGCTCGATTCCTCTGAGGAATGTTGTGCCCCGAAGAGAATTTCCTGTTCGCGGTCACGGCGTTCCGCGCTCTCGTCTGCCTGTCTCGAGACGCGGTCGGACGATTCGCGGGTTGTCGGAGGCAGGTAGAGTTCCTTATTGAGCAACACATCCTCCGGCGAGAGGTAGGCCAGTGCGGCAGGGGCCACAGAGAGGCTCAAGAGCAGAATTGCGCCGCGGAGGAAGTGTTTGTAGGTCATCGAGACATTATAGAGGATTTTAGAGGTTTTAGCAATCCGAGCCTCCGGTCATTATGCATTGGTAATAGCGCTCTCCGTCCGAAATATCATTGCCCAGGGTCGACCATTTGCGGGGATCATTTTCGCCCTCATCCACAATGCCATTGAGGTTTTTATCTTCGCCCAGCACTTTCGTATTGCGGCCCGCGCCCATCTTCATGAGACCGTCGGGCAAGCCATCGCGATCGGTATCCCACTTGACCGGATCGGTGTCTGCCAGTTCGAGGTGTCCGTTGTGATTGATATCCTCCATGCCATCGATGAGACCGTCACCGTCCGAGTCACGCCTCAGGGGGCTCGAGTGCAGAAAGAAAACTTCGCGCCCGTCCGTGATGCCATCGCCGTCCGAGTCGGCAACCTTGGGGTTCGTGCCATATTCCTTTTCCACCTGATTATTTGCCTCGTCGTCATCCGGGTCGAGACTGATAGCAAGAGGAACCTGCGTCATGATGTAACAGATGCTGCCCGGCTCGAATGTTTCGACCTCATGTTCAATGCGGCCGGCCGGTCGTTCGCGGAGCTGATTGAGATCCTCATCCGTGAGGTTTTCCGGAATCGAAAACCTTTCAGACAGCTTTTCCTGATATTCCGCATCGCGTGCTTTGCGTTCCCCTTCCGAGAGAAAAACTTTTCCCGGGAGCCTGTCGCTTGCTATAGCTTTGGTCTGGTCGTAGTCAGCAGGCAGGCAGTAACCCCAGTAACGGACGTCCATATCGTACGATCCAAACAGAATCCGTCGCAGAATTGGTTGCGTGTCTGCGGGTAACTCGAAGATGACATTGGTGTCCGTGGGGATCGTGGCACCGCTTTCGACCATGTTGGGGCTGATCACCTTCCATTTTGTTTCTTGGCGGTAGGCGGCCGGTAACAATCGTCCCTCAAGAGCCGAAGAACTTCCGTTGTATCCGGCGAATGAATACCCCACGATCAGCAGACAGAATCCGCCGAGTGAGAGAGTGATCCAGCCAAGAAATTTTCGAGAGAAGGATGCATTCAGAGCCATCAAAATATTATAGCACAGGAGGCATGTTGACGCTATGCCGCAGGAAGGCCGGTTTTTAGCTTCTTAGCTTGTTAGGTTGCCCGCCCGAACGTACCCGTTCGGTACGGGCGGGTAGCTTATTAGCTTGTTAGGAATGGGCGTAGTGAATGCAAAGAATGTGAGTGCAAGTGAAGTGGCGTTCCTAAAAAGCTAACAAGCTAAGAAGCTAAAAAGCTCGTCCCCGTCCTCTCTTGCTTCTCCGGCTCCTCTCCGCGATCCTTTCTGTCGTGCCACAGAATCTCTATACCATTCTCGGGGTGGAACGCGGTGCCTCCAAAGAGGATATCAAGCGCGCGTACCGAAAATTGAGCAAGGAGCATCACCCCGATCGCCACAAGGGAGACAAGGCGGCGGAACAGCGTTTTAAGGAAATCAATGAGGCGTATGAAGTCTTAAGTGATGACAAGAAACGTGCGATGTATGACCAGTTCGGTTCGACGGGAAATGCGGGGTCGCGTGGTGCGAGTGGCGGCGGATCGGGGCCGTTCGGCGGATTCAATTTTTCCGGATTCAATGCGGAGGACCTCGGCGGGTTTGGCGATCTCTTTGAATCATTTTTCGGGGGCGGGGGCGGAGCGCGGAGGGGCAGGCGCGATCAGCGCGGGCGCGATCTGCAGATCGAAATCGAAGTCACGTTCAAAGATGTCGTCGAAGGAGTGGATCGTTCTCTGCAATTGGATCGCCAGCGTCCCTGCGAGAAGTGCGGCGGATCCGGAGCGGAGGAAGGCACGAAGCAGACGACGTGCGCCGAGTGCGGCGGAACCGGCGAGGTGACGCGCACGACGCAGTCGTTCTTCGGCGCTCTGCGGCAGTCGTCGGTCTGTTCCACATGCGGCGGAGTCGGCAAGACGAACGAGCATCCCTGCCGTGCCTGCGGAGGGGACGGAAGAGTCCGTTCGCGGGGGACCGTCACGATTCATATTCCGGCCGGCATGCAGGACGGGCAGACGCTCCGCGTCCGCGGCGAGGGCGAAGCGGGGGTGAAAGGCGCCTCCATCGGCGATCTGTATGTGACCGTGCGCGTTCATGCCGATGCGCGCTTTGAGCGCGATGGCGATGACATCCGTTCCATCGTTTCCATCCCCGTGACTTCCGCGCTCCTCGGCGCCGAGATTTCCGTCGCAACCGTGCGGGAATCCGTCACGCTCAAAATTCCGGCAGGCACGCAGCCGGGTCAGGTGTTCCGTCTCAAGGGCAAAGGCATGCCGGTCCTCAACACCAGCCGCTTCGGCGACCACTACGTGACGGTAAATGTCGAAATCCCGACGCGCTTAAGCAGGGCCGAGCAGAAGCTGGTTGAAGAGTGGAAGAAGCTGAGGGAATGAGCCTGAAAGCCACAAACTTATTGTTGCAAACAACAATAAATTGTTTCATTATAACTGAAGCGCAGTTCCGTTCTTTCACATTTTGAGGGCTCCTCTGTCGGGAGTTCTCACCACTTCACCTCACGCTTCGATACCCCGCCAGGCCGCTCTTTTCAGAACCAAGCCTGCGGAACACCGAAGAAAGGAAAGACGATCATGAAGAGTTGTTTCATCCAGACGTTGGATTCCCTGAGAAACCTTTTCGGGCGCCTGTACTTCTCTTGGACTGTCGTGATGGATAACGATACGAACAGGAGAAAGAATGAGGATTTTCCCGAGCCCGACTGTTTCACACGGGACATCGGTCTTCTCGAAGATGAGCATTTGGCGATTGAGTTTCAGCGATGGCTGATTACTCATTCTCTGCAGGTTGCGGAACCGTTGTCGGTGCCTGTCGACGGGAGAACTTCAATCGAGGCACTCTTGTCGCTGTATTGTTTGCGTACAGATGACCGAGTCAGGATTTTGAATACCACGGTTGATGGAACCGAAGGGAAAGGTCTCCTTTTAATGCGGCGGTACGTACCCATCAAGGTCATGCGGGATATGGAAGCCGCCGAAGTAGTCTGTCGGCTCAAGCTGAAAGGTTTCGAGCCGGCACTCCTTCGCGAAGGGATTGCGGTGATTGCCCATCTTTGTTCCCATCCCACCATGGGGCAACTCAGTGGCAATATGAATCTAATCCTTGGAGGTGCCCCAATCGTTGTGCGATTGTGGAAAAATGAGTTGCGGTACGTCCCCGGGACCGTCATTCAAAACGGTTCCTATGTGCTCGCGAAGTCGTCGTTCGAGCAACCTCCGGTCTAGGTGAGGCTGCTATCGTTTTTTTTGGAACTGCGCCTACCCGTAGCGTCTGTCATGGATGCTGCGGGTTTTGGTATGTGTCGAAGAGTAAAAGAAGTTACGGGAGTGAGCAGTGATTGACGCAGAAGGCTCAAAACCCTACGTTGTCGTGTGGATTCTTTTTCCTTGAATGTGAGATTCTTTGCAGGCCTTCTCTCCGCGCTTGGGTATAACCAATTGGTTTTTCTTGTGCCGGTTGTCCTCGGATTTTTGCTCTACAGCGCTGCGAAGTCGCACTGGCCTTTTCGTTTCTCTCCACGTCAAAGATACTGGCGTCTCTTCTTTCTGTGGATCCTTTCCATTCTCCTGACTCTCAGTATCGTCATGCTCGGGTTGTTTGTGTTTGTGATGTGGCTCGTGACGCAGGTTGATCCGTGAATTTAAATTTCCTGAATTGCTTCATTGGCCATGTGTAAATCAAGCGCCAAGGGTGATTCGCGGTCGCAGAAAGAAAGAGCTTGCTGAAGAAATATTGCACTTTGTCGTTTGAGTTCCTCGATAGGAGCATTTGCCTGTACAGCATCCAGCCACCCGTCAACCGCTGGCTTCGCCTCTTCCGGAACATGGTCACGCAGTGCCGTTAATTGTTCGTGCGCTGTCGTCAAAAAATTTTAAGAAAAGGGAGATACTATCTTTCGATCCATTTTTCGATTACTCAAAATTCACGTCTCCGCGACGAAATGTAGATGGGATCACGCGATGGGCACCATCACGCGCGCAGAATTCCTGTATCTCCACAATGTGCCCGCCAACCAATGCCGCCGCCTGTTCGTCAGTTAATTCAGGGTGAGCCAGAGCAAAATCTTCGGCTAATTCTGCGAGATGCTGCTCATGAGATTGCGCGGAAGGGGCAGTACTTTCGTTGCGAATTTCGTTCATTTTGGGAGGAAAAACAAAGTTATCATAACTCTATAATTGGATGTAGTCAATGATTCATTTTTACTCTTGAAGAAAGACAAAATAGATAATTGAAGTATCCAAAAAACCAGTCGCGAAGCGCGGGTCTCGCGGGTTCCCGCGCTGGAGCGACACCACGAAGGGAAAAAGTGGCTCGTGGAGGAAAAACCGTAGGTTTGTCCTCCACGCTAAACATCCAGATTATCAAACCCTTCTTTGCTCGGTGCTACCTCTTCCATTACGGGCTGCAGCTCTTCGCCCACCGCAGGACCTTTCTTTCCTTTCAGCCTCAGCACCACCTGCCGGTAGTCGCCCTCTCCGATGCTCTCAGTAGAAAGATCCTGAAACTGCGGATTATTGGCGATGTGCAGATGCACGATGCGGCGGAAGTACGGGCTCATGGGCGCGAGTGCAACACGGGTCCCCGTGCGGCGCACGAAGTCCGCCTTGTTCTCGGCGACTTTCTTCACCTTGTCCTCCTGTTCGCGGCGGTAGCCATCCACATCCAAAACAAGGAAAGGACTCTTTTCCAGATTCTCTTTGCTCCTCAGGATCGATTTGAGCAGGTGTTGCACCGAGTTCAACGTTTCGCCGTGCCAGCCGATGAGTCTGCTTGCGACAGAAGAAGTGATGTCCACGCGCGTGAATCCCTCCCCTTCTGTTTCGTGCACCGTGATCGCATCGAACGGGAGATCGAGGAGTTTTAAGAGCGAGCCTAAGACGTCTTGGATGAGAGTGGAGTTCATCGGAAGCGAAGGATAGCGGGAACGATAGCTTGTAGCTAGTAGCTTGTAGCTGATAGCCCCACAATCGCTTTCTAATATTGGAGAGCGGGACGACCGAAGTCGTCCCGCAGTGCCAACACTCAAGAGGTTGGCGATCCCTTTACAGCAGGTGGCCGCAGTGCGGGCACCGTTTTTCCGTCTTACGACGGGGGGAAGCACCAATGGCTTTCCTTTTTCGGGAAGGACGAGCCGTTTTTTTGCGGTGCCTCCGCATAGCCCTCTTCTTGGCCATGGTGGCCTCCTTTCGGGGAAGAGAAGAAAGGGATAGTGGGATGATACTTCTCCATGCTGAGCCTGCAATAAAAGAGCCTCCTTTACGGAGGCTCTCTCTGCAATGACCGGACTCGAATTTATCGGACGGCGTCCTTGAGGGTCTTGCCGGCCTTGAAGGCTGGTACCTTCATTGCGGGGATCGAAATGCGCTGCGTGGGGTTGCGGGGATTCACACCCATGCGGGCGGCACGCTTGGAGACCTTGAAGGTTCCGAAGCCCGTGATCGTCACGGTGTTGCCACGCTTGAGCTCCTTCGTGACGAGCGTGATCAGAGAATCGAGCGAGGAGGCAGCGGCACGCTTGGTGATGCCGGCAGCATCCGCGATCGCGTTGATGAGGTCCTGCTTGGACATAACGGATTGGGGAAGGGGAAGTAAATCAACCCTCAGTGTACGGAGAGGAATGGCTTAGGCAAGCCATGGATGCGTTCGGGCACCGGTTTTTCCGCTTAACTTCGTCGCTACGGCTTCTACAAGCCAAATCTATTGAGCACGAAAGGTAGTCAGTTTGAAAGGATTCTTCTGGTGATTGAGTCACATTTTTCTGTGTGTGGCAATTTTTTCCGCGTCATCGTGCGTCTGAAGTGAGCGGATCATGCACGGGCTCTACCGGTTTCTTTTTGACACTCTGCTCCAGACACCACTAGTCTCTCGAACTGTTTCCTTCACACATCTTTCTTATTTGCAGCCACAGATGGCTGCCCCTTCCTCACTTTCCTTACCTTTCTTACCTTCCCTCCCGTGCCCAGTCATCTCGTCATCGTCGAAAGTCCCACGAAGGCCAAGACCATCAAGCGTTTTCTCGGCAAAGATTTTGATGTCGAGGCGAGCATGGGTCACGTGCGCGATCTGCCCGAAGGGTCGCTCGGGGTCGACACGGAGGACTTTTCGGCGAAGTACGTGGTGCCCAAAGAGAAGGCGGCCGTGGTGAAGAAGCTCCAAAAATCCCTCGACGGGGCAAAAGATCTCTGGATCGCAACAGACGAAGATCGCGAAGGGGAAGCCATTGGCTGGCACCTCGTAGAGATTCTCAAGCGCAAAAAGAAGCAGCCGGTGCAGCGCATCGTCTTTCATGAAATCACCAAAGAGGCGATTGATGCGGCGGTCGCGCATCCGCGTCAGATCGACGAGAAGCTGGTGGATGCGCAACATGCGCGCCGGATTCTGGATCGTCTCGTGGGGTACACCCTTTCGCCGTTCCTGTGGAAGAAAGTCTACCGCGGACTTTCCGCGGGACGCGTGCAGTCGGTGGCGGTGCGCATCATTGTGGATCGCGAGCGTGCCATCCGCGCGTTCAAAGCAGAGGAGTACTGGACGATCAAAGCAGATCTTCTCAACGAGGCCGCGCAACCCTTCTCGGCGGAATTAAGACAGAAGGATCACAAGAAGTTCGTACCCGTGAGTGATGCGCAGGCTCAGCAGGTTCTTGCGGATCTGAAAGGCGCTTCGTACTCGGTCGAATCTCTCGAAGAGAAGGAAATCAAAAAGACACCATCGCCTCCGTTTACGACATCAACCCTCCAGCAGGAGGCCGGACGAAAATTGGGCTTCTCGGTGAAGCAGACCATGATGGTGGCGCAGCAGCTGTACGAAGGTGTGGATCTGGGCAAGGGAGAAGGACACGTGGGTCTGATCACGTACATGCGTACCGATTCGGTGAACCTGAGCGATAAGGCGCTTGCCGATGCACGCGACACCATTCAGCAGCACTACGGCCGCGAGTACATCCTCAGTTCTCCGCGCAAGTACAAGACGAAGAGCAAGGGCGCGCAGGAGGCACACGAAGCCATCCGTCCCAGCGAGATGTCACGTGTACCCGAATCGCTCAAAGACGTGCTCGATCAACAGCAGCTCAAGCTCTACACCCTGATCTGGGAGCGCGCGATTGCATCACAGATGGCTGAGGCACAACTCAAGCGCGTGGGCGCGGATATCGCCGCGGGTTCCTACACCTTTCGCGCGACAGGCCAGACCATTGCGTTCGACGGGTATCTGCGTGTGTATATGGAGGGCCGTGACGAACCCGAGTCGCAGCAGGCTGCCGAAGAGGAAGAAGGTTCGAGCGTGCTTCCGCCGCTCAAAGAAGGCGAGGCGCTCGATTGCAAGTCTTTGCTGCCGGAGCAGCACTTCACCAAGCCGCCCCCCCGCTTCACCGAGGCGAGTCTCGTGAAGAAACTCGAAGAAGAAGGCATCGGCCGCCCGAGTACATACGCGCCGACGATCTCCACCATTCAGCAACGCGGCTACATCAAGAAGGAGGGCAAGCAGCTCATTCCCGAAGACATCGCCTTCACGGTCACCGACCTGCTCACGGAACATTTTCCGGACATCGTGGATCTGGCATTCACCGCCAAGATGGAACAGTCGCTCGATGATATCGCGGAGGCCGATCTCAAGTCGGGCACTTTCCTAAAAGGTTTCTACAAACCGTTCAAAAAACTCATCGATGCGAAGACCGAAGAGGTGCAGAAGGGTGACGTGCTCAAAGATCGCGTGATCGGCGTTGATCCCGAAACGGGGCTCGAAGTGCTGGCGCGCACCGGTCGTTTCGGCCCGTACATCCAGCTGGGGCACATCGAAGTGAAGAAAGGCGAAAAGCTCAAGGACAAGCCAAAACCCAAGAGCGCTTCGATCCCGAAGTCCATCGGCAAAGATGCGATCACGCTCGCGCAGGCCCTTTCGCTTCTCGCATTTCCGCGCATGCTGGGCGAGAAAGACAGCAAGACGATCGAGGTGCATCTGGGGCGTTTTGGTCCGTATATCAAGTGGGGTGAGGTCACGTCTTCCCTCGGCAAAGAACTCGATCCGGCCAAGGTGACGAAAGAGGAGGTGATTGCCTATCTCGCCACTGCCAAAGAGCGCAAGACGCAGGCGGCGGAGCCTCTGCGTTCTCTCGGGCATGATCCCATCACGGGCGCGGAGATCTCGGTCAAGACCGGCCGCTACGGTCCCTACGTGACCGATGGCAAAACCAATTGTTCCCTGCCCAAGCGCTTCACGCCCGAGGCGGTGACACTGGATGAGGCGAGTGATCTTCTGGCGAAAAAGCGGGCCAAAGGCCCGAGCAAGTGGGGAGGCAGGTGGAAGAAGAAGTAAGTTTGGCAGGCTACGTAGTTCGCGAACGACGTGGCAGGCCATGCTGAACATTATCAGGCTGACACTGTCCGCATTTCCTCTGGGCACCTTGAAATAGGCTATTGCCTTATTTCAGTTTAGGGAATAAAATTGAAATAAGAAGATTCACTATTTCAATGTCCAAACATCTCGCCGGAACATGGCGGCAGGGGAATGGCTACAAGTTCTTCCTCCCCGAACTCATCAATAAGCCGTTCACATGGCAAGATCGGCGAATCGATTTGATGCTCGAAGAAGCGAGCCGTCTGCTCGGTGAATTGAATGCCTACTCCACCATCGTGCCAAACGTGGATTTCTTCATCCGAATGCACGTGGTGAAAGAGGCAACGGAATCCAGTAAGATTGAAGGAACCAAGGCCGATGTGACGGACGCAGTTCTTCCTGAGCAGGAAGTGGCCATTGAAAAGCGCGACGATTGGAAAGAGGTGCAGCGGTACATCGAAGCCATGAATTTTTGCATCAATGAACTCAAGCACATACCTCTCAGTATGCGCTTGCTCAAAAATGCGCATCGCATTCTCCTCACCGATGTTCGCGGGGAACATAAACAACCCGGCGAGGTGCGCCACAGCCAAAACTGGATTCGCGGTACGAGCCCGAAAGACGCCGTTTTTGTCCCCCCTTCGCATGAGGCAGTTCCGGATCTACTCGATGACTTGCAAAAGTTTTGGCACAACAAAGATTTATCCCTGCCTGTGCTACTCACGATTGCGCTCGGCCACTACCAATTTGAAACAATTCACCCCTTTCTCGATGGTAACGGCCGCATCGGTCGGCTGCTCATTACCCTTCAATTGGTCGAAGCCGGTCTTTTGGAGCAACCGACATTGTATCTTTCTGCATTTTTTGAGAAAAGACGCGCACTGTATGAAGACGGGTTGACGCTCGTGCGCGAAAAGGGCGATTTTGAACGATGGATCCTCTTCTTTTTGGAAGGCATTGTGACAACGGCAAAGAACGGCATCGATACTTTCCGGAAGATCATGGCACTCCGGAAGAGATATGATGAAATCGTGTTCTCGCTTGGCAGCAAAGCGCAGAACGGAAATACATTGCTTCTCCATCTCTTCTCCACGCCGATCATCGATGTTAAACAGGCTGCAGAGGTCTGCAAAGTATCTTTTAATACGGCAAACACTCTCCTGCTTCAGCTGACAGAGAAAGGGGTGCTTCGTGAAATGACAGGTTCATCGAGAAATCGACTGTTTGCTTTGTACGAGTATCTCAATCTCTTCAAATAAATTCGTGCCATGAGCACTGGGGGAATGCTCTCATCGAACAACTGATCGCGCTGCTTGATGGTCTCAAGATCAATGCCTCGGCGGTAAGAAGAAAAATAGACGAGGACTTCGAAAAATTCTCACGCTTCGCGGCGAACGTACTCGGAATGGACGAGCAGAAAGCGAGGGACATCAATCAGAGGAAGTACGTGGAGTACGTTCTCAGGAATGGGACGATGGAGGAGAAGAGGGGGTTGCTCGGAAGTTTGAAAAACAAACTAATCCTCAAAGAGGGTCAGGTTACTGTAGAGGATCGAGGCTAGCAGAATAACCCTCTCGACGGGATGAGGGCTTTCCAAGAATCTTTCTACTGATCTTCCTTCTTCCTCTGAAAAATGTAGAGGAGAGCCCCCTTCCTTTTTCGTGGAATTTCTTCGCAGCGTAAAGTTCGTGCGTATCCCAAAACAGAAGTAGTTAAGGACTTTCTGCCCGAACGTGTTTCAATCTCACGTTCATACCTTAGTTTTTCAAAGTGACGAGGAGAAACAGCACCGCGCAGTTCTTCATCCGTCGAAATTGGCAGCACGTAATTTTCATCGGGTTGATCAAAGAAAAATTTCGGGAAATGGACAGCGATTCGCTGTCGGAATTCTACCTGGCACATGTCTAAGAACAACCTACGACTTTCCTGTTTCGCTTCGCCGGGAACTTCCTCTCGAATGACTCCGACGAATTCAAAACGAGGATCGCGGATCAAATGTTCGCGCATATCATCCCCTGCGTCATCACCAGTCAGGACATACCCTTCTTCTATGACGGAGGCTAACGCGGCATCCCAAATCATCGCGTCATTGGATCCATGGATGAGCAGTAAATCAACCGATGTCGGTTTGTATTCTTCGGCAGATGCTTGCACTGCCTGGATACACCCAGACTCTTTCACATGCTTCTCCCGAATGGCATCAACATCATTTTTATCGGTATCGAGAAAAATAATTTCGCTCTCCGGAAAAACATCAACGATAGCATCATCTGTTCCGCAGGCAGGGTAGTACACTTTCGAGCATTGTGGGTGCAGAGGAGAATCTCGGAATGCTTGGTAGAGAGCTTTCCTTCGTTCTCTCTGTACAGTATTCGCTGCATCTTTTTCTTCGTGCCTAATATCGCTAAACGCAGATTCCATTTTAAACACATTATACACCATTTATTATGTCTTGTCATTGTCTGCGTAATGGTTCAATAGCTTGGAAACACCCTCTGTATTGTTTCCTGCAATGGCTTACAGCACCAATCCACATCTTCCGAGGCTTCGCAGAGAGGCCGTCCAGCTCGTTCGCAAGGGTTGGGGTATC
>Ga0247841_10001314_pt1 | contig 57229 bp, 39 predicted proteins | sample LaCruzMarch2015__2_FD_192410 | JGI IMG/M metagenome (GOLD analysis project Ga0247841, IMG submission 192410) | Freshwater microbial communities from meromictic Lake La Cruz, Castile-La Mancha, Spain - LaCruzMarch2015_18m | ecosystem: Environmental > Aquatic > Freshwater > Lake | place: Spain... | reverse complement strand
AATTACTAATTTCTAATTAACCTAATGTCTAATGAGGAATTTTATCTGCTTTTCTTTTCTTCTCACGGTATAAATCTTTTTCGTAAGCCAAGCAACACATTAGCTTGCCGCAAATCCCCGAAATTTTAGCTGACGAAGTTAATAAATTCTGTTCTTTGGCCATATCTAACGTAATACTTTCAATATTTCTTAAATGTTTTTTACAACAAACTTCTCTGCCGCATGGTCCAAAACCACCAAATACCTTAGCTTCGTCTCGTGCACCAATTTGTTGTAAACGAATAATTTTTTTAAATGTTCTAACTAAATCAGTGACTAAATCTCGAAAATCAATTCTTCCTTCGGCGCCAAAATATATAGTTAACTTTTTTCCGTCATAGGACAAATCGGCATTTAAAATTTTCATACCTACCAGCTCGTGCTCGAGTAATTTTTCCTGACAAATTGGTAAAAATTCCAAGGCTATTTTCTTAAGCTTGGCGATTTTTTTGTAATCTTCTCGATTTAGTTTCCGTAATATTTTTCCTACACCCTTTTCGAAACCATTCTCTTTTACTTCTTTTTCGATAATTTTTATTATTTGTCCCACTTCGATTATTTGACCATTATCTACCAGAACTTCATCTTGAACCGCAAACTCGCTTTTAGCAATTACAAGATAATCGTATATTTTTTCCGTAGTTGAAAATTTAATTCGTATTGTTTTCATTTTTTACACCATTTCTAAAGTAATATTTTCCAATAATAATTTAGTATTAACGTTTTGAGCTAGATATTTTTTTGCTTTAATAATGATTTCGATAACTCTTACCACATCCTCACCAGTCAACATTTTTTCCCTGTAAAACGCGAGCCAACTATCTAAGGTTGCTGCCAAATCTTCTCTTTGGCTCACCTCTTCGGCAAAAACAAATTTTTCTTTAATAGTTTTCTCGTTAACGCGCGTCAAAAATATTTTATCATCATCGGATAATTTGGTTTCCTCGGTATTGGCTAACATTATCTTCTGACATCTAGAAATTATAGTTGGTAGAAGATTTTTTTCATCGCGTGAAAACAAAATGATTATAGATTGTCCAGGGGGTTCTTCCAATACTTTTAGGAGTGAATTAGCCGCCTCTCTAGTTAGTTTGTCACTTTCGGGAATTATAAAAATTTTATATTTACTACTATGCGGCTTTAAAGAAATTTTTGCTACTAAGGATCTTATTTCGGCCACCTTAATATTTTCTTGACTTTCTAAATAGAAAGTATCGGCTTGGCTAACTTGTAAACTTTCTATTAATTCTTTTGTCTCGTTAAACTGGGACTCGGAATTTGAAGAAACAAACAAATAAGCGTGGGATAATCTATTCTTATCAATTTGTTTTTTTAAAATAGGACTCATAGTTCAATAATATTAGAAAAATTGTAAATTGACAATACGCCCAAAAAAGTTGTATGATTATCTTAGAAATTAATTTAATTACGGAAGGTAATCAATGGATTATAAAGACAAATACCTCAAATGTAGAGATTGCGGCCAAGATTTTCTTTGGAAAAGTGGTGAACAAGAGTTCTTTTCCGTAAAAGGATTTCCTCCGCCTTCACGTTGCCCGGATTGTCGAAAAAAACGCAAAGAACAAAGAGATGGCGGCGGAATAGTAGCACCTAGCCAACAAAGCATGGGTGACCATAAAATCACCTGCTCGCTTTGCGGCAAAGTAGGTGAAGTTCCGTTTGAACCGCGTAATCCCGAAGGTGTACTTTGCGCTGATTGTTTTGCAAAAAAACATCAAGAAAACAATTAGTTATTTTTTGCCTGAGTCCGCAAACATCTGGTGCAAATTAATTTTTTGTTATATTCCTGCAAATTTGCTCTAACAATTCGCGCCGTACCGTGCAATGATTTCGGACGATTGTAGCTTACGGTATCGCCCTTACCACAGATTTCACATTTTGTTTTAGATATCTTCATTAAATCTCCAAGGTTTATTATATACTGTTACTTTTAGATAATACTAAACTAATTTTAAAAATAATTCAAGATGCTCATATTACAATTAATCCAAAATCCCATATATTTTCTATCTTTTGCACTCGCCTTTTTAATTTCCTTAAGTTGCCACGAAGCAGCTCATGCCTATGTGGCTAACCGTCTGGGCGACCCAACAGCTAAACTGATGGGACGTCTAACCTTAAACCCCTTTAAACATCTTGACCCTTGGGGTACAATTTTTTTGTTTATAGTAGGATTTGGCTGGGGCATACCTGTTCCTATAAACCCTCATAATTTTAAAAACGAAAAACTTGATAGTTTAAAAGTGTCCTTAGCAGGACCCGCTACTAATTTGTTGCTAGCCTTTTTATTTGGTTTAGTTTACCGCTTGTTTCCGCTTGGCAACATTTTTGGACAAATCGTGATTGCTATGGTTTCTTTAAATATTATTTGGATGATTTTTAACTTGCTACCGATTCCACCTTTAGATGGATCACATATTTTAAGAATCTTTATTCCGGAACGAGCCTACGAAATTTTAGAAAAGCTCGGATTTCCTCTCTTAATTGTGCTCTTATTCTTCTCACCTTTTATAAATAATATCATAATTTGGGGTTTATCTTTTTTCTTCCAGCTTTTTACTGGGCATGTTTATCAGACCTTTTAGTATTTATATTTTTCAATGTTTACTTTATAATGTAGCTAACGGGGCGTGGCGTAGCTGGTAGCGCGCATGCATGGGGTGCATGAGGTCGCCCGTTCGAATCGGGTCGCCCCGACCATCAAAAAAATAAAAAATATGAAGTATTATACTCGTTTTACAAGGTTAGTTAATTCGCAAAAACTTGCTAATCGATTCTTAACCGCACAAATTAAAGATGCCCCTGAAACTGAAAAAACATCAATGGGCACTCTTTTTTGTTTAGTCGAAATTAACCGAGCTTGGTTTCCTTCGGCACAAATTGGACAAACTATTATCAATACCTTAGCCCGCGAATATTATCGCGGTAGCTCTACCAGCGATTTGATTAATTTCGAAAATGCCTTAAGAAAGGTTAATGAAACTTTAGCGCAAATTACTCAAAATGGCGAGACTGAATGGATCGGTAATCTTAATAGTGTGTTGGCTCTGGTTTGTAACAATCAAATTCATCTTGCCTCAGCTGGCACCGGTCGAGCCTATTTATATCGAAAAGGAAAATTTTTAGATATTATCGAAAATAGTACTGAAGAATCTCCCCATCCTTTAAAAACTTACGGAGAAATAACCAGTGGCGCGCTAGAACCAAACGACAAAATCATTATTACTTCCCCGGCTCTAATGGATTATTTTACTATCGACAAGCTCAAGGATAAATTACTAGATTCTCCTTTTAATAGCGCTTCCGGGATCGCTAAAATTCTAAAACGCGAAAAAGCCAAATATGTTAATTTGATTATTTTGGAATTTTTATCAGAAGAAAAAATTCCCGCCATCGATACTAACGAAAACGAAACAGTTTACCTGGATAAACAATCTTTCGAATTAATTAATAATTTAGGTCAAAAATTTCTTCCCGGCTTAAAATCTTTCGGTCAAAAATTACAAACTGGTTTTAGCGCGAGAAGTAAACAAACTCATGATTTGACCAAAAAATATATTGTGCCTCACGCACAAAAAGGACTCGATAAAACTCGCGATTTAACTAATAAGACATACTCACATCTAAAGTCACAGGCCACAGGCAAAATTAAATCAATATTTACTCCAAAAAAAGAAAAAGTTCCTGATGTAGAAATCGTTAAAGAAGAATCTTTTAACAAAAATGTTACCCCCGGCAAAGTGATTTATACTGTACATCATTACGAACACGAAAAGAAAAATAATAACTTGTGGCATACTTTTTCGCAAACGTTTAAAAAAATCTGGGCAAAAACTTCAATATCTTTACATACTAGTTGGCGTTGGGCAATTAATCCCAAAAACAGATCACGTGTTTATATTATTATTATAGCAATTTTACTTTTGATACTAGTCGCTAATATCGGTCTTTTGCGCAACCGACAATCAAATTTTAAAAAACAAATTTCTTCTGAACAAACTATCAATGAGCTTAAGGTAAAAAACGAAGAAGCAAAACTGGCGCTTAATTATAATAACAAAGATAAGGCTAAAAAACTTTTTGAAGAAATCTATAATCAAGCTCTCGGCCTGGTGCAAGCCGGCAACAAAAACCAAGAAGTACAAGATATCTTAACACAGTCACAACAAGAATTAGATAATCTTACCAGTACCAAAAGGTTGAATAATTTAACAAAACTCGCTGAATTTCCTTCTTCAAGTAATCTTTTCGTCAATAAAAATGATTACATTACCGTCGGACCAAAAGATGGCAAAATTTATTATTCCACTAGCCAAGACAAAAACGTCAATTCATATTCTTCTCTTCCTAATACTGCCGGACAATATAGGGCAGGTGTTATCACCGATACTACCTCTGAGTTACTACTTTTTACCGATAAGAATAAATGCTTCCAAGTTAAAGATTTAAAAATAGCGCCTGATGAAATCAACCCTAAAGAAAACACTTGGGAAAATGTTACTGCCCTATCAACTTTTTCTGGTAATCTGTATTTACTCGATGGCCCTGGCGGGCAAATTTATAAACATGTCAAAGATCCGGACGGCTATGCCAAGGGAGAAAATTACATTAACACACAAGAAGTAGATTTAAAAGATAGCGTTTCTTTAGCTATTGACGGCGCCATATATGTTTTAAAAAATGACGGAGCAGTAGTTAAATTAATTAAAGGCGGTGCTCAAAATTTTAATCTTCAGAACATACCCAACTTGAGCGGTAAAATTGATTCGCCGAAAAAGATTTGGACCGATACTAGCGAAAACTCAATATATATTTTAGACGAAATAAAAATCATTGAGTTGGATAAAACCGGAAAATTCATTTCGCAAATTGCTTTTTCTACCGAGATAACAACTATCGAAGATTTTTCTATCAATACTCAAAGCAAAAAAATCTGGATTTTATCCAGCAATAAACTTTACGAAGCAAATCTTTAAAATTACATTTTATTTGGAGCACTAATACCCATCAACGAAAGGGTATTTTTTAATACAATTTTTGTGGCTTGACAAAGTTCAATTCTTGCACTGGTCAAAGCATTATTATTTTTGTCGATCACTAAGCAATTTTCGTAAAAATTATGAAAAGCATCGGCGATTTCTAACGAATAAAAAGGTAATTTGTGGACTTGATAATTGGTGACGATTTCTTCGATTAGGTCAGGTAACTTAATTAGAGTTTTAATCAATTTTAATTCGGCTGGATGAGTGAGTAACGCTAAATTGACTAGTGGCCTATGACTTACAGCTTGTGACTTAACTAAAATGCTATGTATTCTAGCGTGGGCATATTGTACGTAGTAAACAGGGTTTTCCTTGGACTCCCTTTTAGCTAAATCCAGATCAAAATTCATATGAGAGTTATAAGAATGCATCAAAAAGAAAAAACGTGCAGCATCTACACTGACTTCTTTTAAAAGATCGTCCAAATAAACTGCGTTACCGGCTCTTTTAGACATTCTAAACTCTTGACCATCTTTAATAAGTTTAACTAGCTGAAAAATTATTACCTTAAATTGCCCAGACCAATTTAATTCCTTTTTCAAAATGTCATTGATAGCACTTTCGATTCTGGGTACATAACCAGCATGATCGGCTCCCCAAAAATTTATGCATAAATCATAGCCGCGACGAATTTTATCAGCGTGATAGCTGATATCAGAAGCAAAATAAGTAAACTCGCCATTTTGTTTTTTTAGCACTCGGTCTTTTTCGTCAACTGTTTTATCACTTTTAAACCAAACGGCACCATCATGCGTTAATACATATTTTTTATCTTCTAGCAATTTCAAAATTTTCTCTACTTCACGATTAGCGTATAAAGAATACTCCGAGAAATATTTATTTATTTTGATCCCCACTTTTTTAAGAGTTTTTTTAATAGAATTTTCCAAAATTTCTTTAGCTGCCCATTGCCCTACTTCACTAGCGGATAATTTATCATTTTTAACTAATTTATTTAATTTATCTATATATTCACCCTTATAAACGGCTTGATGATCTTTAAGCACAGAATGCCCAAGCGCATTTATTTGTACTCCTCTGTCGTTGATATAATATTCCCGTTCGACTTTACTACCTGATGCGGCAAAAATATTAGCTAGCGCGTCGCCACAAAAACCTCCTCGACCATTTCCGATGGTCAAAGGACCGGTAGGATTGGCTGAAATAAATTCAATATTTACCTTAAAATCCTTACTATAATTTAAACGTCCATATTGATCTTTTTTGGCTAAAATCTCTTCTAAAAGAGCTTTTAGAAAATTATTAGTGAGCTTTAAGTTTATAAAACCCGAAGCAGAGGCCACGGCTTTGATAAAATCTTTTTTCTCGTTAATTTTCTCAGCTAGCTTTTGGGCAATTTCTAAAGGTGATTTTTTCAATGATTTAGCCATAGATTGACATCCCACCGCATAATCACCTAGCTCGGGATTTTTGGGAATTTCAATCGCAAGTTTGTCTGGAGAAATTTCCTCAAACCCGGCTTCTGTTAACACAACTGAAAAGATTGTTCTAATTTTTTTAATTATCAATTTTTTATCCTAATTTTTACGAATTTTAATTTTCCTACTTGTATAATCATGCCATCATACAAGGTAATATCGGCCTTACTGTCTTCGATTTTTGCCTGATCAATCCTAACAGCACCTTGCGTCAGCATCCGACGCGCTTCGTTTTTCGAACTGACCAGATTTAAATCAAAGAGTAAGACTGATAAATCTTTATAATGATTTTTTTTGACAAATTTTTCTAGCATATCTAACGGAGGTTTTTTATCTCTAAAAATGCGATTAAAATTTTCTTCGGCTACCAAGCCTGCTTCTGCTCCATGATATAAAGTAACAATCTCACGCGCTAATTCTGCTTTCAAGCCACGACGGTTTTTGGGATTTTTAAGTTTATTTTTTATTGCTGTTAATTCTTTTCCGGCAGTTCTAGCTGCAAGTTCAAAATAATGAGCAATTAGATTATCAGGAATGGACATAATTTTTCCGTATTGTACATCCGGCTCCTCATCAAAAGTAATATAATTATTAAAAGATTTACTCATTTTCTTTTTACCATCTATTCCAATCAATAAAGGCATGGTCATGACCGCTTGAGGTTCTTGAGCATATTTTCTTTGGATGTCACGTCCCATCAACATATTGAATTTTTGATCAGTCCCCCCAAGTTCAACGTCAGACTTAACCATCACGGAATCATAACCCTGCATAAGAGGATACAATGCCTCTTGCATGGCTATGTCTTCTCCAGCCTTTAACCGCTTCTGAAAATCATTTCTTTCTAAAACCCTAGCAACAGTTTGCTTTAAAGTTAATTCCATTATTAAGTCCGCTTTTGCCTTGTCAAACCATTCACTGTTATAGCGAATCTCAACTTTTTTAATATCAAGAATATTTTCAGCTTGATCAAGATAATCTTTCATGTTTTTTTCTACTTCTTTCTTCGTTAAAAATTTCCTTGTGGACGACCTGCCCGTAGGATCACCAATCCTCGCCGTAAAATCACCAATAATCAAAACTACTTTATGCCCTAATTCTTGGAATTCTCTTAATTTATGTAAACAAACACCATGGCCCAAATGGAGATCTGACGCGGTAGGATCTATACCGAATTTAATTCTCATTTTTTTACCGGACTTAAGTTTTTTTTCTAAATCCTCACGGACAATTATCTCATCTACTCCCCTATTCAATAACTCTGGTGGAATGTTTGACATCATGCTCCTTTTTGTTTATAATAGATATCGCTCTAATTATCATTATAAAAGTTGTATGCTATAATGTAAAGGGAGAATTTATGATAAAAAACAAACATTTAATACCTTTTAAGAATCCTCTTGATTTAAGGAAGAAGTTTCTACGTAAAGATAAATTTAGCCTCAAAAAAGTCGGCAAGTATTTATTATATGTACTGGCCGGTCTTGTTTTGTTAACAGCGCTACTTTTCGCCTGGTATGCTAAAGATTTACCAACGCCCGGAAAGATTAAAGAGCTTAAACCCGTTCAATCAAGCCAGATACTGGACCGCGAAGGTAATACTCTATATTCGATTTATGGTGAACAAAGACGAACTATTATTGAACAAAAAGACATGCCTAATTATGCCCGTCAAGCAACCATTGCCATCGAAGATAAAGATTTTTACCATCATCACGGAGTAGATCTAAAAGGAATTTTGCGTGCAGTAATCTATAATATCACTAAAAAAGGGAGCGTTGTAGGTGGTTCAACCATCACACAACAGTATATTAAAAATGCCGTACTTTCGCCTAAAAAAACCTTTGACCGTAAGATAAAAGAATTAATTTTATCTTTAGAGCTAGAAATGATGTTTAAAAAAGATGAAATTTTAACTATGTATTTGAACGAAATTCCTTACGGCTCTAATGCTTACGGTATTGAAGAAGCGGCAAAAACATATTTTGGAAAATCCGCTAAAGATCTGGATTTAGCTGAATCAGCAACTTTAGCCGCGCTTCCACAAGCACCAACCTATTACTCTCCCTACGGCTCACACCCAGATCGACTTAAGGTTAGAGAGGATAAAGTCTTAGACAATATGGCTTCGCAAGGATTTATTACCAAAGATGAGGCTGAGAATGCTAAAAATGAAGAACTAGCTTTCAAACCCTTTAAAGACAATATTAAAGCCCCTCATTTCGTAATGTATGTTCGGGAAAAGTTAGTAGATATGTACGGGGAACGTATGGTAGAAGAAGGCGGTTTGAAAGTTACCACCACATTAGATCCCAAAAAACAAGAAATTGCTGAACAAGCCATAGAAGACGGCTACAAAAAAAATGTTAGAACAGCCGGAGCCAATAATGATGCACTGGTGGCTATTGATCCTAAAACTGGACAAGTTTTATCTATGGTAGGCTCCCATGATTATTTTGACGAAGAAAATGATGGCCAAGTTAATGTTGCCGATGCACTGCGTCAACCTGGTTCGGCTTTTAAACCGGTGGCTTACGCTACAGCTTTTAAAGGTAAATATGACCCCGCTTATACTCTCTACGATTTAACTACCGATTTTGGAAACTATACACCTAAAAACTACGATGGCACCACCCACGGCCCGGTTAGCATCCGCACCGCTTTGGCCAACTCTTTAAATATTCCAGCAGTAAAAATATTATATTTAGCGGGAATAGATAATGTTATTAAAACCGCTCACGACATGGGTATTACCTCACTTAACGATCCTGACAAATACGGCCTTTCCTTGGTTTTAGGTGGCGCAGAGATTAAATTAGTCGATCTTACTACCGCTTATGGCGTTTTCGCCGATCAAGGCGTTTTGCATGAAACTACTCCGCTTTTGAAGATTGAGGACTCTAGCGGAAAAATGCTTTACGAATATAAAGAAAACAAAAATAAAAAAGAGGTTTTAGATCCACAGATTGCTTATGAAATTTCTTCCATTCTGTCGGATGATGATGCTAGAAGCATGGTCTTTGGCACAAATTCAGCGCTCCATATTGAAGATCGAACTACTGCAGCTAAAACTGGTACTACTAACGAATATCGAGATGCTTGGACAATAGGTTATACTCCATCATTAGTAGCAGGCGTATGGGTAGGAAATAACGACAACACACCTATGACTGCGGGTTCCGCCGGAGCTATGGCTGCAGCGCCAATCTGGCACCAATTTATGGAAGAAGCCTTGGCCAGTTACCCCAATGAAGATTTTAATAAACCGGCAGGTATTCAAGAAGTAACGGTAGAAAAATATTCCAATAAGCTTCCTGGAGCAAATTCAAGAGATCTGATTAAAGATATTTTTGCTTCCTGGCAAGTACCTACTCAAAAAGATGATGTTCATGTTACGGTAAAAATTGATACAAGTACCAATAAAATTGCCACCGACTATTGTCCTAGTGAATACGTAGAAGAAAAATATTATTCCAATTTGCATTCCGAAGTCCCCAGTAACCCTAGTTGGGAAGCACCAGTGCGAGCTTGGGCAGAGGCAAATGGCATTGGCTTTGGCGATGCGCCAAAAGAAAAATGTGATGTCCACACAGGAGAATTACAACCAACAGTATCAATTACCGAACCAAAATCAAATCAAACTATCAGCGGAAATTTCACAATTTCTGCTAACGCTTCAGCCAGTTGGGGAATTAAATATGTAGAATTTGCGATTGATAACGTCAGTATCGCTACTGATAGTACCAGTCCTTATTCCACTACTTATAACGCCGGCAATCTCTCTAATGGTAACCATCAAATTTCCGCTACGGTCGTGGACCAAAAAGGCATGTCGAGCAAAAATACTGTTACCATCAATGTTGCTAAAGACACTACCTCACCGGGTAATGTCAGTTCGGCTAGTGCCTCAGCTGGATCCAAGAAAGTTACACTATCTTGGAAAAATCCCTCTGATAGTGATCTATGGAAAATTAGGATTTATAAATCCATAGTGTCTGGCGTTTTAGGAACCGCCCTTTCCGAAGAAATTGTAGCAACCCCCAACGCCTCCAGTAGTTATATTGTCACTGATTTAACGGCAGGCACCACCTATTATTTTACTATTAGACCAATTGACTCAAGTAATAATGAGAACGGTTCATCTACTCAGTACTCAGCAACTCCTACCAATTAAGTATTCGATCTAAAAAACTATTTTAAAGATATATAACGTCAGAAAAACCACCAAAGTAGCCAAGGCTACGCCGCCTGTTAATTGCCAAAAATTATGTCTACCAAGTACTAATCTTGACCAAAAAACCAAAGGAATTAATAAAATTGCTAACCACATTTTGTCTATTCCGTATAGCGCTATTAACATCGCGGCAAAAATGGTAGTCATGCCGGAATGTAGTGATATTTTCCAAAAATAGGTAATGATTAGAACGAACCCGACTGCTAATAACCCTCCCGTCAAAACCATAAGAAGCGGCTGATAAACATGGGTAGAAATAAGGGCTAAAATTTGTATAGCTATCAAAAACAAAATGACTACAAATATTTTAACACGGTTTTTGTGTATAGTTTTCTCCGTTACCGGCCCGTCAAAAACATATCCTTTATTAAGAAAGTAAGCGTAGAAAAACATAGGAATTATTCCGTCCATCGCAATAACAGATAATAACCAAATAATTTTAATAGTAGGATCCATTGGACTTTTCCAAACACCAATGCCAATAATCAATAACGCTAAAATTGCCGGGTTAAGTACCCAGGAAATTCCTTCTGCTAAATAATATTCAACCTTATTCTTCTTCATGATATTTATTTAAAAACTTCTGCGAGAGCACCCTTGAGTGTCTTTGCTCTTATTGTACTATTAAAACCTAATCTTTTTGACTCATTTTCTCTTTTTGATTTTTGTGAAACCGTTCTAATCTCGCCAGTTAGTCCCACCTCGCCGAAAACAGAAAAATTAGGATCAATTTTCTTATTGCTATAGGCTGAAGCTATAGCCAAACAAACTGCTAAATCCACGGCAGGTTCTTTAATCTTAAATCCTCCCACTACGTTGATGTAAATATCTTGGTCGGATAGATTCAAACCAGCCCTTTTTTGCAAAACTGCGATCAAAAGCTGCAATCTATTGAAATCCAATCCACTACAAGCTCTTCTGGGATAGCCAAAATTGGTTCTATTAGTTAAGGCCTGTATTTCTACTAAAAACGGTCTAGTCCCTTCTACAGTGGCTGTTACTACCGAACCAGGAACCGTCTCCAATCTCTCTTTCAAAAATATTTCGGAAGGGTTATCGACTTCTTTCAATCCTTTTTCGGCCATCTCAAAAATCCCTATTTCGTCAGTAGCGCCAAAACGATTTTTTACACCTCTAAGAATTCTCGTGCCATGATAACGTTCACCTTCCAAATATAAAACTACATCCACCAGGTGCTCTAGTGTTTTTGGACCGGCAATCTCTCCACCTTTAGTAACGTGACCAACTAAAATAATAGGGATGTTAGATGCCTTGGCTAATTGTTGAAATTTCAAGGCGCATTCTCTAACCTGCACAATACTACCCGGCGTAGATGGATAATTAGCGTCAAATATCGTTTGGATAGAATCTATGATACAGATTTGGGCCTTGGTTTTGGTTATTTCGGATATTATATTATCGACATCGGTTTCCGCCAAAAAATGCATTTTATCGGTTTTTAATCCTAATCGATCAGTACGCATTTTCACTTGTCCGGCTGATTCCTCACCACTAACATATAAAACATCGAGCGAATTGGAAAAATGAGCCGATAATTGTAAGAGCAAAGTACTTTTACCAATGCCCGGGTCACCGCTTAAAAGAATCAATGATCCCGGCACAATACCACTGCCCATTACCCGATCGACTTCCCCAATACCAGCCGAAATTCTTTTAAAGTTACCGTTTTCGATTAAATTAAGCTTTACGGCCTTTGCCGGTTCGCTATTTGCTCTTTTGTTATTACCCTTTACCGGCTGACTTTTTACTTCTTTTAGAGTATTCCACTCGGCGCAATAGGGACACTTTCCTTGCCAAAGTAAAGTTTCATTGCCACAATTTGAGCAAACATAAATCGTTTTTGTTTTAGTATTTTTCATATTGATTGTACCGTTTTTATTGTAGCAAAATATTTTATTAATGCCTAATTTAACTAATTAACGACAATCCAATAATTTTAGTTGCGCGGTTCTTTTACCATTGAAAATATTTTCTTCTAAAGTAAACACTGCGTCTATCTTTGAACCCGGCGATAATGTTTTTGCTATATCACTAAAGTTAAACCCAATCGCGTCAAATTCTTGCAAACAATTTTCGTCACTGATCTTCAGTTTTACATGATTTTGGTCTTTGCCAACCATTTTTTTGCTTTTAATAATCATATTTTTAACCAGGAAAATTGGCCGAGGGTTGCCAATACCGTGTGGCTCAAATTTTTTAAGGCTTTCTAAAAGTTTAAAATTAATATCTTTTGGCTTTATTTCGGCGTCAACCGATATTTTTGGCGTTAAATCGCTAAGTTTAATTTTTGCTTCGGCAATTTCCAAAAGTTCATCATAAAGCGTTGCCAAATGCTGATTTTCCAAACTAACTCCCGCGGCTTGCGCATGTCCACCGTGTGATAGTAAATATTTTTTGGATTTTTCTAAAGCTTCTAATATATGGAAGCTATCGATGCTGCGCGCCGAACCCTTACTAAGATTACCCTCTCTTTTAAAAACTATTACCGGGCGTGAATATTTATTCATTAATCTTCCGGCAACCAATCCAATAATCCCCATCGGCCAATCCTTACCACTAACTAAAATAATTTTATTTTTATGTAATTTTCTAGTTTGGATTTTTGCTTCTGCTTCTCGTAAAACTCGGTCCAGTTCTTGTTGGCGATCGTAATTTATTTTGTTTAATTTTTTGGCGACTTTTTGAGCCTCTTTTTTATCTTCTGTGGTCAATAGGTAAAAAGCGGCGGCGGCATGATCCATCCTGCCGGGGGCGTTAATACGCGGACCGATTTGAAAACCGATATTATAAGTATCTATCTTTTCAGGATCTATTCCTGCTTCCCTGTAGAGCGCTTGCAATCCAATATTTCGGCTTTTTCTTAGAACCATTAAACCATATTTTACTATTGTTCTATTTTCGCCTAATATTTCTACACAATCACACACTGTGCTAATCGCCGGAAGCTCCAAGAGCCATTTGAGTTCGTTCTTGCCTGGTTTATTTATTTTTTGCGAAAGAGCTTGAGCAAATTTAAACGCCACTCCCCCTCCCGCTAAATTTTTATTAGGATATTTCGGTGAAAGTTTTGGATGTAAAACCGTAAAAGCATTATTGGCAATTTTTTCTTTAGTAAATTCATGATGGTCGGTAACAATTACATCCATGCCCATTTTTTTTGCTATCTCAACTTCTTTTTTGTTTATTACGCCCAAATCTACTGTAATTAATAATTTACATCCACCCTTACTCAAATCTCTTACTCCGGACTCATTCAATCCATAACCTTCATCGCGAGTCGGAATATAAACCGAGGTTTTCAAATTTAATATTTTAAATACCTTCCAAAGCAGTGCCGCACCGGGAATACCGTCAGCGTCGTAATCGGCAAAAATTCCTACTTTCTCCTTATTCTTAATCGCTTTTTGAATCCTTTTAACCGCTTTATCCATTCCCGAAAACAAAAATGGATCATTGAGATCTTTATCAAAACTTGGATTAAAAAATTGCTCCTTATCTTTAATCCCACGATTTATAAGAAGCTGCGCAATAATATCATCTGATTTTTTAGGATAAATAATCCAATTTTTATTCATAATTAGAAATTAGACATTTATTTGTAGTATGCTCTTCCTTCCACTCTGAGATCGACGTACTCATGAATTTGGTCTTTATATTGGTCAATAACTTTTCGTAAACTTACTAATTGGTTATTAAGATTCCTAGTAGTATCAAGATACACCCTCCAGTTTTGATCCGTTGCTATCTCTACCTGAAAAGTTGTTTCGCTGATTCTGATTTCTGAAATGTTTACGCCAACTATTTTATTAAAATTATTATTTAGTTCTGTAATAAACCTAACAAATTCACTACCGACAATTTGGCTTCCTGTTATTACTGGGGCATTCTTCGTATCAACGATTTTGAAAATTTGCTTATTTTCATCTTCAGTAAATTTAGGTTCAGATAGTTCAAACACTATGCCGTTTTCATCAACATAATAATTTTTACCATTTGTAACCCACAACAGTTTAGGTTCTCGAACATTGACTTTAACCTTTAGAGTATCCGGTAAACCTTTAAAAATTTGCAAAGAGCTAATGCTAGTTTGTTTCTTGGCTAATTCCTGTTCTATCTTCCCCACCCGAAAAGTGAGCAAATTACGACCAATAAATTGGTTGATTTCGGAACTAACTTCATTATTTAGCGAACCGGAAACAATAATCTTTTTAATTTTAAAAAACGATGAGAAAAAAATAAACCAAATTAATATCAATAACAATAACGCTGAAATAATCCCAAAAATGATCTTGCGGTTATCAAGATGTTGTTTTTCCTGGTTGGTAGTCGCGTATATCTTTGGCTGTCGATAATAATCATTTCTGGTCATCTATTTTTCCCTCGCAAGAGTAATTAAACGATCAAGTAATTTAGAGAAGCTAATACCTGCCGCTTGAGCTGCTTTAGGAAATAAGCTCTCCGCCGTCATTCCCGGGATTGTATTTGTCTCTAATACATAAACTTTTGACTGTTGGCTAATAGCTGCCGACTGCTTAATAATCATGTCCGTACGAGAGAAACCGCGACATCCTAGCGCATTATGAGTTTTAATAGCTAATGTTTGAATTTTTTTAGTTAAAATTGGGGAAATTCTAGCTGGCACAATTTCTTTCGTCAAGCCGTTATATTTTACACTCCTGTCAAAAAATTTACCCTTAGGAGGAACGATTTCTATTATGGGTAGGGCCAATGGCCTTTCATTACCCAAAACTGAAGCTGTTATTTCGATTCCATCAATATATTCTTCAATCATTATCGTGTTTTCTAGCATAAAAGCATTTTTGAACGCTTTATTCAGCTGACTTTTTTCAAAAACAACTGAAGTTCCCACGGAGGAACCTTGAGAAATTGGCTTAATTACACAAGGCAAAGAAACTTCGTCCGGTAAATTCTTTTTAACGACAAGATAACGGGGAGTAGGAATTTGATAATATTGATAAATTTCTTTAGTTTTTATCTTATTTATAGCCAGCGCTGAAGCTAGGACGCCGGAACCGACATAAGGTAACTTTAAAAGTTCTAGCAAACCCTGAATAGTACCATCCTCGCCGCCTTTACCATGAAGCACAGGAAAAGCCACATCAATATTCTTTTTATCACGAGTTAATTTAACCAAATCTTTGGCGGGATCATAAATAGAAATCTCGTATTTCTTTTTATCTAAACCGTCGGCTACCGCCTGGCCGGAAATTAAAGAAATATCTCTTTCTGAGGAATCCCCACCCATTAATATCGCTACTCTTATTTTTGCCATAAAACCTCACTTTACATAAATTCTAAACTCTAAGCTCTAAACTCTAAAAAATTTTAGTCATTTGGATTTTGGTCATTGGGATTTGTTTAGAAATTAGGTTAATTATAAATTAGAAATTGTTCGTTTTCAGCGGATTACCATTGTCCAACGTATTCGATTTCTTCTTCCAAATTAATGTTTTCATGTTCGCGAACTTTTTCTCTTAATTCATCAATCAAGGCGCGGATTTCCTGGGCTTTGGCTTGATCACGATTAATAATAAAATTAGCATGTTTTTTGCTCACTTCGGCATCGCCAATTTTAATTTTTTTTGCGCCAATTTTTTCTAGCAAAAACCCAGCACTCTTCTCTTTGCCATCACCCGGATTCTTGAAAATACTACCGGCCGACGGTAAATTATATGGTTGGCGTTCTTCCTTTAATTTTTTATAGTAACTGATTCTTCTTAAAATATCTTCTTTTTTATTATGAGCGAGTTGGAATTTTAATGATAAAATTATTGCTGGTTCTTTGCCTTCTTTTTTCATTTTCTTTATTCGCGTTAGACGATAATTAGCCTCCAACCATTTAGCAGGATATTTCAAAATTTTACCGTTGGTCGAAAGTACGGTCACGCTTTTTAAAAATTCTATAATTTCCGTTCCGTTGGCGCCAACATTTCCGTAAACTGCACCACCAATAGTCCCTGGAATTCCATATAAACCCTCTAGCCCTGATAGTCCTCGATTAGCAGCCTCGGTAATTAACCTTACTAGACTGACACCAGAATCAACAATAATTTGCGCCTTATCGGAAAGCACTACCAAATTAGAAGTACGATTTAATATAATTAATCCCCCAAAACCAAAATCACTCACTAAGATGTTGCTTCCCCCGCCTAAAACCTGAAACGGGATATCTAATTTTTTTGCTGCTAGCACCGCTTGCACTAATTCCTCAATTGTTTTAGCAATATAAAAATAGTCAGCCACCCCGCCAACTTTCATAGTAGTATAGTCACGTAAAACAATGTGCTCTTGCACTTCTTCACCTAAAATAGATTTTAATTGTTTGAATTTATCCATATATTTTATAAATTCTAAGCTCTAAGTTCTAAACTCTAAACAAATCCAAACGTTTTAAACTTAAAATTTTAATTATTAAATATTGTTTAGGATTTCTGATTTAGGGTTTAGGATTTAAAAGTTGTTCCCCAACTTTATATATTTCCGTCGCGCCTATTGTGAGGATGAGGTCTCCTGCTTTGGCAGTTTTTCTTAATTCTTCTACTATTTTATCATAACTTGCAATATATTCCGCGCTTATTCCTTGTGTTTTGATCGCTTCTACTAAATCACGGGAAAAATCCGCCCTGGCTTCTTGGGGTTCGCGACCGGCAATTAAATAAACATCGCTGATGATTAATTTATCAACTCCACCAAAACTTTTGACAAAATCATTAAAGAGTAATTTTGTACGAGTATATTGATGAGGCTGAAAAACAACAATTAGTTTTGAGTTTTGAGTAAGAGGTTTGAGTTTACTCTTACTCTGAACTCTTACTCTGTACTCGTTCGCTGCTTGGACAGTCGCTTTAATTTCAGTAGGGTGATGTCCATAATCATCAATAACTGTAACCCCATTCTTTTCACCCTTTAGCTCAAAACGTCGGTCCGCGCCAGTAAAATTATTAAGCGTATTTTTAATAATTTCGTGACTGACTCCTAATTCATGACAAACTCTGGCCGCGGCAGTCGCATCAATAAGATTATGCTTACCCGGTACTTTTAAAGAGAGCCCTGGCCAAGGTTTTTTGATAGTGAACCTTTTGACCTTGCATTTGGCGGCTTTAGTAAGCGGCATAATATTTTTATCATCTTGATTAACTACTAATAAACCATTTTTCGGTAAAAGTTTAATAAATTTTTTAAAGGCCTGGCGAATATCTTTGATTCCTCCTGGATAAGTATCCAAATGTTCCGCTTCTAAATTTAAAATAACCGCGATTTTAGGCCTAAAATCCAACATTTGCCGTTCATATTCGCAGGCCTCAACTACGAAGTAGTTGTCCCGCGAAGCCTTGGCGAAGTGGGACGGCAACCTTACATTTCCACCCCATTTTTTAACAGTAGATCCTACTAAAACAGTAGGGTCATAGCCTGCTTTCTCCAAAATTTCACCAATCATAGTAGTTGTGGTTGTTTTCCCGTGCATACCGGTAATGGCGATACCGATTTTGTCATTCATTAATTGGCCAATGAGTTTTGAACGCGTTATGATTATTATTCCCAACTCTTTGGCTTTTTTTATTTCTTCATTAGCAGGAGAATTTTCGTGCATTGCGGCGGCGGTAACAATTACCGCATCCAAATCTTTTGTAATATGTTTTGTATCGTGTCCTTTATAAATGGCTAAATGGCTAAATTGTTTTATGGTTGATTTGGCTTTATAGCCATTCGGCAATTTGACAATTTGACAATCTTTCAGGTCGCATCCACTAACAATATGGCCTTGCGATATTAACAGTTTCGCCAAGCCACTCATACTCACTCCACCAATCCCAATTAAATGATAATTCATACCTAAATTTTAGCATTTTTCTCTATAAATTAAAAGACGAACCTATCACTGGTTCGTCTTTCATGTTTGGCTAACTAGATTATTTGGTCTCTTCAGATTCCTTCATCTTTTTAATTATAGATGGGATTTCTTCTTCCTTTATGACACCGAGCTTGCTTGCAAAAGTCAAATTAGAGTATCTGATTTCCCACGGTGTTAAATTTTTCTTTTCCTCATAAAATTTTCTATCATTATAGTGATCGGTAATGTAATCTGATTTAAGTAGTCGATCACGATTGGTATGTCCTCTTACAGCTGATCGCACCGTGCTAAATGTATCTTCGTTACAAATGCCCAAATCGTGGAAGGTCTCGTACATTTTGAATATCCTACCATTATACTCATTTGCCTGCTCTTTTGATCCTTTACTAACTAATTTAGGATCGCGTAAACTATTTTCAGTTTTTTCTGCTAAATCCATAATTTTACTATGCAAAAATCTATCAACACCTTGATATATTATATCTTTACCGCCAGTAATTTTGTCAGCAAAATATACATGATCAGGATTTTTATCTGCAGCTAATAATGGTTGAAATGAGGAACTTGTATCCAATAGAATGTCAGGATTGTTAATGAAGTCTAAAGACACTTGGAGTTGTTTGAATAGCTCCCTCCTGTTTAAGCCAACTGGTTGCTCTCGACCAAATGGATCATCCGGTTTATGAAAATTATATCCTAGTATATCCTCCGCTTTACCATCTTTAAGTCCTCTAATGTGAAAAGTTTTTTCCTCCGCCAACAAAAAATCTTTAATACGTTCTTTCACTCCCTCAAATGCTTTTTTGTATTCCGGGGTGATCTCTTTTTCTTTACTAGTTTCTTGCTCATTATTTTTACCACCCGTCTCTGGTGCTTTAAAATCTTCTGCTCCTTCTGGGATGTGACTAATTGTCTCTGACATAATTCCCTCCCTCAATAATAAATAAAAATAACCCGAAAATTGGGCTATTTAGCTAATTAATATAAATTTTTGATATTTTATTTTTGATTTTTGGTTTTGTCTCATTCCCCATCCTTTCTTATATTATACCTTAAAATGATGGGTCTGTCAAATCTGTAACCTTTCGGTAACCTTAAGTAACCTATCGCGATTTTTTAGTAACCTCTTTGATTATCTCTTCTGCTATTGCTTCTGCGGCGTCGGGTTGAGACAAAGATTTGGCTTGACGGCCGAGATTGGTTAATAATTCTTTATCCTCCATTAATCGCTCGATTATATCTTTTAAATTGTCTCCTGTCAATCCTTTCTCGCTCACTACTACTGCGGCATTTTTCTTCTCGTAAATTTCCGCGTTTTTGGCTTGATGATTATTGGCTGCTGACGATAGAGGAATTAAGATAGATGGCTTACCTAAATAAGAAATTTCTGCCAAGGTATTGGCTCCTGCTCTGGATATAATGAGAGAGGCTTTAGCCATAAACTCCGGCATTTTATCGGTAAAATCATAAAGTTGGTAGTTTGACCATTTATTTTTTTTGAGCCACTCATAATCATTTTTACCACTTACGTGAATTATTTTAAATTTTTTGGTTAAGTCCCCCATTACCGCGGCAACTGTTTGATTAATAAACCGTGCGCCTTGTGACCCACCGGTAATTAAAATTGTTCCAATCGTTCGATCGCTTCGCTTGTTCAAGCCGTTCGATCGCTTCGCTTGTTGAAATTGTTTACGGATAGGGTTTCCGGTATAGATCAGTTTACGAAAAGGTAAATCAGCATAAAATTGTACTGGAAAACCGACACAAATTTTAGTGGCATATTTTGCTTCCCAGCGATTGGCTAGTCCCATTATAATATCGGATTCATGTGAAATAATGGGTACTTTTAAAATTGCCGCCGCAAAAACCACTGGGACAGTAACATAACCACCTTTGGCGAAGATTACTTTAGGATGAAACGCTAAAACTGTAAAGAAAGCTTGAAAAAAACCAATGATTATTTTAACAGGATCAATAAAATTTTCCAAACTAAAATATCTACGAAGTTTACCCGATAAAATAGGCTTATACGCGACTTTGTATTTTTCTGCCAAAGTTTTTTCAACTTGCGCACCTGAACCTAAATACAAAAAATCAAATTTGTATTTATAGCTTAAGCCCTTTAGTTCTTCGTAAACAGCCCAAAGCGGCCAAACATGTCCGGCTGTTCCGCCTCCTGTTAAAATAATCCTAATTGTTTTACTACTAAATTGTTTCATTGTCAAATTGTTTGAAAATTAAAAATTAAAAATTGGAAATTACAAAGTAATCGCTAGCGATTACTTTGTTTGGATATATTCATCAAGATTCCTACCGCGGCAAAAAGTACAATTAATGAACTACCGCCGTAACTAATAAAGGGTAAAGGAACACCCGTTAAAGGAATTAGACCGGTCATCGCTGCTAAATTAATAAGCGCCTGCACCACAATCCAAGTAGTTACACCTGTAGCTAGAAGTCGGGAAAACATATCTGGGGCGTTTTTAGCTATTTTGTAGCCACGCCAAGCAATAAAAACATAAACTAAAATTACCAAAATTGCCCTAATAAAACCTAATTCTTCGCAAATAATGGCAAAAATTGAATCGGTTTGCGCCTGGGGCAAAAATAAATGTTTTTGTTCAGAAAGCCCAAATCCCAAACCCAATAATCCACCCGAACCAATTGCTAAAAGCGCTTGACTAATATGATAACCGGCTCCCAAGGAACTGTCTGTAGGGTTTAAAAAAGTTAAAAATCGCTGGAATCTATAAGCCGAACTTCTAATTAAAATCCAAAATACTGCTAGAGCCGAAACTCCCCCCAAAAGTATATGTACCAAAGAAGCACCGGCCACAAAAAACATAATCGCCGCGGTTGAAGCTATTACGCTCATAGTGCCCATATCCGGCTGTTTCATAATAAGCACTACCACTAGACCTATCAAAACCACAAAAGGCAAAAATCCCGATTGAAAATCTCGCACTCCTTCTCCTTTTTTGGCAAGCCAAGCGGCGAGATATACTATTAATGTTAATTTAATGATTTCTGACGGTTGGAACAAGGTAAAACCAACATCAATCCAACGGTGAGCTCCGCCTAATTCTACTCCAATACCAGGTAAAAAAACTGCGATCAGCAAAAAGAGAGTACAAATTAACATCCAAAAAGCGTATTTTTGCCAAATTCTATAATCAATGTTAGAAAAAATAATCCAAACAAAAACACCAATAATAAGAGAAATAATTTGTTTATTTAAGTAATAATTGTTGTAACCGTAAACCTTGTAAGAAACTACCACACTAGCCGAGTAAACCATAATCACGCCAAAAACGCTTAAAGCAAAAATTACTAAAGCTAGCAAATAATCCGGTTTTTTCTTATTGGTTCTAAATCTTTGTAAACCCATAGTATACACCTCAAATTCTAAACTCTAAGCACTAAACTCTAATTATTAAAATTTTAAGCATTTGGATTTTGAAAATTTGGATTTGTTTAGGATTTAGAGTTTTGAACTTAGGATTTCAAATCTGCAACGGCGGATTTAAACTGATTACCACGATCTTTGTAGTTTTTATAATGATCAAAACTGGCGGATGCAGGAGATAATAATACTACGTCTCCTGATACTGAATGATTCTTTGCCATAGCAACTGCTTCTTGCATTGTTGGACAGTTTTTGGTTATATTTATTTTTTTACTGACTAAATTGTCTGATTGTTGCATCTTTTTTATAATCCTCAAAGCAGTTTTGCCAATTGGAATGATAGTTTTTACGCTACTTTGAACAATTTTTTTAGCAAGTTTATTATAATCAGCATTTTTTTCCGAACCTCCCAAGAGTAAGATAATCGGCTCCTGGAATGAATTAATGGCTGCTATAGCAGTATCAGGCGTGGTAGAAAAAGAATCATTATAATATTTAACTTTTTTAATCTCGCTGACAAATTCCAATCTGTGCTCTAAACCTTTAAATTTACCAACCACACTACTAATAACTTTGGCTGTTGCGCCAGCAAGATAACTAGCAGTAACAGCAGCCGCAATATTTTCCAAATTATGCTTACCGCGTAAAATTATGTTTTTGGTATCAATGATTTCATAATCTTTATTGGCAGTACGTAAAATTACTTTACCCAAATTATTGTCCCATTTAATATAACAACCTAAATCAACTGATTTTCGACGCGAAAAATAATAATCATTTTTTGTTGGGCTCGTTACAGCGAATTTAAAAGAAGTAAGATAATCAAGGTTAATAACAGTAAAATCTTTTTTAGTTTGATGCTTTACAATATTGGCTTTGGCATCTTCGTACTCTTTCTGATTCTTATGATAATCGAGATGATCTGATTTTATATCCAAAACAACTGCAATATAAGGACTCTTGTCTAAATCTTGCAATTGAAAACTGGAAAGTTCTAAAACCACTAAATCTTTTTTATCTAATTGATCAAGAAACTCTATGGGCGCATTACCAATATTTCCACCAAAATAAACTTTTGTGTTTTCTTTTTTCAATATCTCAAATATTAAACTCGCTGTGGTTCCTTTTCCCTTAGTACCAGTTACACCAATTATTTTTGCCGGACATAGCTTGAAAAATAATTTAATTTGCGAGGATATTTTCACGCCTTTCTTTTTAGCTTTTTGAATTTCCGGATTTAAATAAGGTATCCCAGGAGTGCGAAAAATAATATCAAAATCCTCTAAGTTTTTAAGATAATCTTTACCTAATCTAAATTCTAAGTTTTGAATTTTAGATTTTAAACTTTGGATTTGTTTAGAATTTAGAACTTCGAGTTTAGAATTTTTATCGCAAATCGTGATGATATTAGCCCCATGTTTAATAAGCCAATTAAAAAGAAACTGGTTTTCTACGCCATAACCCAAAATGGCAATCTTTTTGTCTTTGAAATTGCTTTTTATCACAACTATATAATAACAAAAAAATCCCTTTTTTAGAAGGATTCTATAGCTTAGGCATTAGTAATTAGGTTGATTATGCTAATTTTTTGCTTATCCCCGACCAACCAGTGCAATAGTTAAACCAATCGCCGCGCAAGCGGTAGAAATTACCCATAAACGCATGGTAACCTTAGTTTCCGGCCATCCTAAGGCCTCTAGATGATGATGAAGTGGAGCAGAAAGAAAAACTTTCTTCTTAAATACTTTTCTGGAAAATATCTGTATTATTACTGAAAGTGCCTCTAACACTAAAATAAAGGCAATAATCGGCAATACTACCACTGAATTTGTCAAAAATGCTACTACGGCTAAAGTCATACCTAATGCCATCGCACCGGTATCACCCATAAAAAAACGCGCCGGGTAAATATTAAACCATAAAAAGGCCATTAATGCTCCCACAATAGTACCGCAGAATATGGCTAGTTCTGTTTTTCCTTGCGCTAAGGCAATTATAGTATAAGCGGCAAATGAAGTAGCCATTACTCCACCCAAAAGCCCATCTAGACCATCTGTTTCGTTAGCGGCAAAAGAAGTTCCTACCAACACTGAGATAAAAAGAGGTATATACCACCAACCAAGCTCGATATTATAAGGTAGATGCAAATAGTTTCCTCCAGGTATATGAATGGCGCTCCAACCCAGTTTTGAATAAAACCACCAAGCTCCTATGGCAGCGATAATTAAATACAGAATCAATTTGTAACGAAAGCGAATTCCTCCCCTGTTAGGACCGATACCTTTGACATTTAGAATATCATCAATCATACCGATAACACCTGCGCCGATGAGAGAAAATACCGGCAGCCAAGTTTCGGCTCTATTCCAGTTAAAAAATATGGTAATAACCGCCACGGTTACCCAAATTAATACTCCGCCCATAGTCGGGGTGTTTTCTTTTTGCTTATGTAGATTATAAAAAATTGGAGCTTTTTCCTTTTCATCATAACCAGTTTGACGTATTCTTTTACCTAGTTTGAATCTATAAAGGATTTTAGCAAGAAATGGCGTTACCAACATAGCAATAACAAAAGCTACGCTAGCGAAAGCAAAAATTCTGGTTAAAGCGTCTATTGAAAGTGAAATTTGTTCCATAAAATTATTTAATTATTTTGTAGTTTTTGAACAATTACTTCCATCTTCATTCCCCTCGAACCCTTAATTAATATTATATCTTCCTTATGTGCTTCTTTCAATAAAAATTCTGCGGCCTTTTCGGAATTATTAAAATGATGATCGGATTTAGTTTTAGCGAAATTTGGCCCGACAGTAATTAATAAATCAGCAACCGAACTAGCTTTTTGTGCTACATCTTGATGAGCTTTTTCGCTGTAACTACCCAATTCAAGCATATCTCCAAGCACAACTACCCGTCTTTTACCTTTCAATTGACGGCTAACGGCTGATAACTTTTTTAACGCGCGCCCCATTGATAGTGGATTAGCGTTATAAGTATCGTCGATGATTGTAAAATTATCTACCAAATTGATAACATTCAAACGATGCGGCAAATTTACAAATTTTTTAAGATTATCTTCTATTTCTTTTTTATTTAAGCCATAAATTTTACCGATAATTTTAGCGGGTTCTTTTTCTGATTCATCTTTTTCGCCACTAAAATAAATAACTTTGGCAACGGTACGTTTGTTCATATTTCTAACTTCTAAGTCATCTTTATTTAAAATCGCATAATCATTTCTTGTTAACACTTCTAACAAACGACCCTTTTCTTTAATAATGCTATCAAGCGACCCAAAATATTTGATATGTGCTGGACCAATAGCAGTAACTATAGCGATATGCGGCTTAACGAAAGAGGTTAAATAACTGATATCTCCCACTTTGTTCGCAGATAACTCCAAGATTAAAATTTTGGGATATTTGATAATTCTAAAATAGTAGGCAAAAAATTTAAAGAACAATATTATTAGAATGAATGGCCACATAAACCATCTGACAGGATTTTGAAAACCAAAAATCGAAAGAGGTACGCCAATTTCTTCATTCAGATTACCATAATTTTTGCTAACCCTACCCTCAAACCTTTTACTTTTACTCAAAACCGTGTAAATTGCTTCTTTTGTGCTGCTTTTTCCAACACTACCGGTAATGCCAATGATATCCGGTTTTAGCTTATTAAGTAATTTTTGGGCGAAAAATTTTAAGATTTTTTCTATTGTTTTTCGTAGGTTGTTTTTCATAACTATAATAGTTTAACAGAAATAATCACTTCTGTAAAGGATTAATAAGGTTTTTCATTGATTAGGAGCAATTTCATAATAATTTAATAACCACGCCGCAATCTCACCAAAAGTTGGAGCCGCCGAACTTTCAGCCCATTCTACGTTTTTAGGATTATCAAGTTTAACTATCATAGCAAATTTGGGATTATCGGCAGGAAAAAAACCGGCAAACGAACCGACGTGACGATCCTCATAATAACCACCTGAGGGATTGGGAACCTGGGCGGTACCAGTCTTACCCGCCACTTTAAATCCGCTCACTTGAGCTTTTTTACCATGGCCGTTATCGACTACTGATACCAACATCTCGGTCAATTTTGCCGCACTTTCTTGGGAAATTGCTTCCCTCACGGTTTGTGCTGGAGTTATGACTTCTTTTCCATCGGGCTTAATAATCTTTTCTACTAAATAAGGTTTGACCACTTTTCCTCCATTAGCGATTGCTGCGTAACCTGTAACCATTTGCAAAGGTGTAACCGACAATCCTTGACCAAATGAAAAATTCGCCCGGTTAACATTTCGCCATTTTTTAGCTTCTAAGAGGGATCCAATCACTTCTCCGTCAACATCAATACCTGTTTTTTCACCAAAACCAAATTTTTTAATGTAGTTATAATATGTTTCATCTCCTAATTGATCTGCTACCCAAATCATGGCCACATTATCAGAATTTTCTAAAACTTGCGTCATGGTTTCTTCACCAAAAGCTTTATCTTGAGCGGTATGAATTTCATATCCGTCAACCACGGCCATATTACTAAATGTCCCTTTAGTGTCCGGTTCAACTTTTTTCTCATTAAGAGCCGCGCCCATACAAATTGCTTTGTATATTGACCCCGGCTCCCACACGTAACTCACTGCCGGATTCATAAATATTTTTTGATTATCTTGCGGAACTTCATTGTATTTATTAGAATCATACGTCGGGTTAGATGCCATCGCCAAGATTGCACCGGTTTTGGGGTCCATTATTATAGCTGTGGCTTCGTCGGCCTGATATTTATCTTTTGATTCAGCCAACTTTTGCTCTACAAAATATTGCACATTATGATCAATACTAAGTATTAAATCTGAACCGTTCTGAGAATCCTGTCCGGTGTTCGGCGAAACTATTTCGCCTTCAGCGTCCTTATTGGCAATCATCATACCTTTTTGACCTACTAATTCACTATTGTAATAACCTTCTAACCCATAATTGCCTTTTCCTTCCGCGTTAACAAAACCTAAAACTTGCGAAGCTAAACTTCCTTCAGGATAAAACCGATATTCCTCGGCCGAAAGAGTAATACCGGTGATATTCAGATTAGTAATTTGATCGGCAGTTTCTTTTTCCAGTGCTTTTTTTAAGGGTGGGATATATAATTTTTGATTATTAATTTTTTCAAATATTTCTTTTTCCTCCATATTTAAAATTGGAGCTAATTTTGCTGCCACCTCCCCTGGATTTTTAATATTTTTTGGCACAACATTAACAGAATATTTTTGAATACTGGTGGCTAAAGGATAATTTTCGCCGCTAGTTTTATCTTGGGCAAAAATCTTACCTCTTAAAGCGGGAATTTCTTGTTGTACCTTCTGCTGATCTTCGGCCAAGGCCTTATATTTGTTATGCTCAAGCACACTTTTTTGAAAAATTCTTATCGACAACAATAACATCAATAAAAAAATAACGGACAATACAATATTTATCCGTTTACGCCAATTAAAGTTATCCTTTTTAGCCAACATTTTACCTCCTGGCTGTAGTAGTGGGAGTGGAAGAAATAAAACCAGATTCTTTAATTGGCTCTAAATTTAGCGACTGGGTGCCGTTTTTTATTTCATTTAAAGATTTTAATCTAATAACTTCAACTTCCAATCGCTCGCTTTCTTGTTGTAATTTATTTCTTTTATCTTCTAATTCTCTTAATTTGTAATTTCTGGTTGCCGACTGGGTAGATTGGGCAAGATAAAATAACGCCAAGACCGCTAGCAGAATAATTGTAATAAATTGCAAAGAAAGAGGACCGATTTTTACTTCTTGACCAATCGTTCTCTTTCTTAACCCTTGCTCAATTGTATTTTTGTTGGTGATTAACATATTTTTTCAGCTGCGCGTAATTTTGCACTTCTAGATCTGGGATTAATTATTATTTCTTCTCTCTCGGCAATAATCGGTTTTTTGGTTAATATTTTTAAACTACCTTCGTGTTTTTGTTCGCGAAAAAAGTTTTTGACTATCCTGTCTTCACCGCTATGGTAAGACACCACTACAATCCGACCGCCATTTTTTAATATTGAAACTGCCTGAGGCAAAGCTTTTTTTAAATTCTCCAATTCTTTGTTAACTTCTATCCTCAAGGCCTGGAATACTGGCGCCAAAAACTTGGGATTTTTACTACCAAGCAAATTAACTAATTCCTGGTTATAAATGATTTCTTTTTTTTCTCGAGCTTCTACAATTTTTCTGGCAATGCTCCGAGAGTTGCCTAAATCGGCATTTTGATAAAAAACGTCAGCAAGTTTTTTTTCTGGGTAATGATTAATGATGTCTTTGGCACTAAATCTTGCCTCAGGATCTAAACGCATATCTAAAACTTGTTTTTTGCCGGAAAAAGATAAACCGTAATGGGGATTGGTAATTTGGGTGCTTGCCAAACCTAAATCTAAAACTATACCACTAACAGAAACGTATTTTTCACTTCTGGCAATTTTCTCTATATCAGCAAAATTTCCTTCTCTTATTCTAAGTTGATTTTTAAACTGCTCTAATCTTTTTTGTCCCTCTAAAATGTTTTTCCTATCCCAATCAATACCTAAGACGCTCCCCTTTGAACCTAATCGAGCTAAAATTTTTTCGCTATAGCCGCCTAAACCAAAAGTAGCGTCAATAAATTTCTCGTTTTTTTTAGGATTAAGGTACTCAATTACTTTATCTACTAAAACAGGTATATGTTGTAATGTCATGGCTTTAATTAATGGGGTTCTGGTCCGTAGCCCCGCCACAAGCCAAAGCTTAGAGGCGGGGCGGACACAGATTTTTGTTTTTGCTTTCCGCTAGTTCCGTTAAAAAACGAATCTAGTAGAAAGGCCCCTCCTTCAAACCCGATAAACTTATCTCAAAAATAAAGTTTAATCGGGCCCAGGAAATGTGGAATATCTTTTTTTGTTTTTAAACACCTAAAGTTGCTAAATGGTCGGTAATATCTTTTTCGTTTTCTGCGGTTTTATCCTTAAATTCTTGCCATTTTTTATCATCCCAAACTTCTAATCGATTATATAAACCGACTATTACTGCTTCTTTTTTCAATCCGGCATAACTCCTTAAATAAGCCGGTAGCAATATTCTGCCCTGTTTATCAAATTCGACATCCATTGCTCCGGAAAGCATTAGGCGAACAAACGCACGGGCTTTGGTGTCGGTAAGAGGAAGATTAGCTAATTTTGTTGCCAAAGTATCCCATTCTGTCTTAGGATAAATAAACAAACAGGTATCAACTCCCCTGGTTACTACTGCCCCATCGGAAAGCTGACCCCTCATTTTAATCGGTACAGCCATTCTTCCTTTGGCATCAATTGTATGATTGTATTCTCCTATAAACATTATGCCTCACTAATAACTAATCTAAGCCTATAACTAATTATTATTCGTTATTAGATTAAAATTAGTTATTGGTGTGGGTGATTTCCACAGAAATCTATGGTTTTCCCCACTTTTATCCACAATCATTCACTTTCTACCACAATTATAACCATTCCCCCATTTTCTGTCAAATATCTTACATGTGGATAAGCCACGAACGGAAAATGAGTAAATAAAATACAGCGCTATAAACGCTGCATTTTACAATACCTAAGCTAGAATATCTCTAAATAACTTGAGTTTGAACTATTTTTCTTCTTTTTTTGATTAGAATAATTAGAACAATTAGAGTAATTAGAATAATTATTGAAACCAGTCCGATCCCCAAAGTTAGCTTGTTCCACCAACTATTTTGATTAACTTTGAATTTAACAATAGCTTCCTGATTGTTATCGCCTGTAACTTTGATCGTATGGGTACCAATCATAGAGTTTTTTGGCACATCTATTTTAATTCCGAAGTTTTTAGAGATAATCGGAGTTTGGCCATATTCTTTGTTATCTAGATAAATGGTAATCTGCTTTGATTGATCAAAACCACGACAATCTACCACTAAAGAAATAGGGGCTTTAATCGGAGAAGGTGTAGTAGAAGAAATGGAAATAGTCGGACCTACTATTACTTTGGTCTCGGCTGCCAGAACTGGAGAAATTTGAAAATTGAAAATTGAAAATTGAAAATTGTTATATGATTGTTGGTTATTGCCATTAAGAAATTGGATAACGTTATCAATAGTATTATTAATAAATTGGGAGGTAGTATTAACTACATTCTGGAAGGTTTGAGGAATGGTTTGGTTAAAGAAAGTACCAATGTTTTGCAGCAAACTAGATTGGTTACTTTGACCTTGAGGTTGATTGAGATCCTGCTCGTTATATTCTAGAAAATTTTCTTCACCCATATCCATACTGATGAATTGTTGGTCACCTTTCAAAAAATGTCCATTAAACTGAGCCAGTAAAGCTACGGGAAAAGTATTATTTTGATTATCATTTTGAGACTCTGTCTGGTTATTTAATTGCTGATTTGCCATTTGCATATCTTGGGAAAGATCATCTTGGCTTTCTTCGGGCACTAGCACGCTAAAGTTTTTGGCAATTTTATCAAGCTTGTTGCCATTTTCGTCCAGAACCTGCTCTATCTTCATACTATAGATATACGTTTGACGAGGTAAATTCCAGCCAAAAAGATCCTCGCTACCAACATTTTTAGTTAAATCTTGGTAAGTTTCAGAACTCGTGAACTGAAAATTTTCAGGTAAAACTACCATAATATTCGCCCCGAGATTACTGGTGGCATCAGGATTATCTAAAACAGCTTTGAATTGCAAGCTATCCCCAGGTTTTGCCTGAAAATCAGCCAAATCTTGGACCGAGGTGGTAGTGCCATCTCGTTTAAAAGATAAAAGTTCTAATTTGGCAAAGTTGGTCTCTCCAAAATGAATGGTTTGTTCTTGTCCAAGCTTAGTAAGATCAGCTTTGGCCAATTGAGAAGTAATTTTTAGTTCGCTGGCCACGTTATCCTTTGCTTCGATGGTAAAATCACGAGTGAAGGTCATATTAGGCGATACATTATTTACTGGCCAGGAAATAATGTTGTCTTTTCTTGTGCCGAGTCCTGGATCAATATTAAAGTTGCCATCTTTAAGATCCAAGCGCGCGGAAAGAGTAAAGTCATTAAGTATTTGGCTGGTAGTATTTTTCAGCGAAACAGTAACTTTTACCTTATCGCCCTGATAGGCTTGACTAAGATTGGCTCGGCAAGCGCTATCACCAGACTTGTTATCGTTCTGGTTGTTATTGTTGCCTGGATTAAATATGTTTGTGATAAAATCTTTAGCTTGCTCAATAAACCCTTTATTATTTTGAGATTGCGGAGAGGTGACTATTTCGGCTGGATATTGCAAGCTTGCCTTCACGCAAGAGCTAATATTAGGAACTAGATCGTTAATATTGATTTCTTGAGATCCGGTATTATTTTGCTTGGTAATATTTTGACCACTCTGACTTTCTTGGACATCCGGAGCAGTCATATATTCAAAAAGTCCTGAATCCAAAGCTTCGATGTAATTAGTGCTATCAATATTAATAATATCTGTATCTTGCTCATTTGTAATATTTACTTCAGAACCGGAAGGAGGAGGCGCAATATATTCATACTGATTCGCTTCATTTAAGGTATCATAGCTATAATTAAAAAATGGGTTGGAAAATTTTATTTCTGTATGATAAATACTTGTAGCAGTATCCTTATCAGTAGAAGAAACAAAAATATAAGAACCGGGAAAAACTGCTTTATTGTGACGATCCAATCTAGATTCAGTTAATCCTTTAAAAATTTTCCCTATCCATGAACTATCCATCCATTCAAAATATCTAACTTCTGAACCAAAAGCTGCACTATTAGCAGCTCTACCTATTTCCTCTCCTTGCTCATAACGCCAGTCGGGAGTAGCGTCTAGGCCAGTGCTGTCAACAAAAAATCCATATAAAAGGTAAAGCTGTTGAATTCTATTCAAACCAATCTGGTTTGCCCCGTCTTGATAGATACCTCTTCTGGCATAACTATCAAATAAATCTTTAATAGTATAAGGTTTATCTTGTTTTAAAATATTCATAAAATTATTTACGGCATCTGCAGGATTTGTTCTACTAATTTTTAAAGTAGCCTTCTGACTGAAACTATCTGGATTAATCCAAGGGGTAAGATCATAATCACTATTACTAATCTCGAAATCACTTTTATAACCGACGGTCAAAGCATTAAAAAGCGTAGCTGCTGCTTTTATTTCTGAGTCACGTAACAGGTCCGTATGTCCTTTATAAAGTCCGACCATAGCAGAATTAAGAGAATTAAGAGCATATTCAGCTACCCCGTCATTATGATAAATCCCATAATCCCAATTTCTTAAATCATTTTTTTCTATTTCATTATATGCATAAACCGCCAACCAATCAGCCAAACCCTCCACAAAAGAATCATCGGAATACTCGTTAATAAAACCACCCAATTTTTTAACAACATTAAGATCTAAACTGTCTGTATTTTTTAGTTTAACATATCGTAACTTGTAATCGTTTATTATCCAGTCCAGATAATGACCAAATTCATGAAGTTCACTGTGGGGTTTGTAATTCAACCATTCGGAATTATAATCTTCGTTGACATGAATTACTTTATCTTTATAATCAAAAAAATCCGTTGTTTCTTCACCCAATGGCTCGTATCTTACCTTTAAACCATCGTCAAGAAGGTTGCGTTGAAAATCAATACTCTTAGGATCAGTCGTGGGATATTTATTTTGGAATAAATTCCAAGCCGAAGCAAGATAATAATAACTCTTAGAAACATTGTAGGTTTGCAAATAAATATTATTATCTACACTAGGATAATCCCAAACCGGGCTAGAAGAACAACGGTTAATTAAAATGTTATTCTCTTCGTCTTTGCTGCCTATGATCTCAAAAGACTGAGTACGGAAATATAAAAGATTGTCATTTTGATCTAGATAACTCAATTGCGGCTGATTCCATAAAACATTTTTATAATAAACTTCGTATTTCACCTTTTTACTGTCTTGCAAATCTTTACGATTATAAATGAATTTAAACTCTCCTTTTTCGTTGGAAGTAATAATATTTGCGTAATCAAATAAGTTAGGATCATGAACATCTATACCAGAAATAATGTTATTATTTTCATTTTTTAAAGCAACTGAAACAAAAGCCAATTCTCTATCATAAGGACCGGAAATTTTACCCTCAATAGTACCATAAAGATCATAAAGCTGATTAGCGACCGTCTGAAGCTTGGTACCACTATCAAACTCAGTGTAAGCTTGAACCTTTATTTCTTTTATATCTAAGCTTACATTTTCATTGATTTTTACTTTAAAAATCTTGCTTGATTCCTTATTAAGGCCTAATGTCGCGTAATGCCAGGTAAGATCCTCGGGACCATCTATTATTTCTAAACCATCAGAAAGTTTTAGTTTTAAATAAAAATCTTTAAATATATTTTTATCAGCTAATAGATTATTATTTAAATCAACGGAAAATTCTAAAATGTCTCCTGGTAAAAACTTATCCGATGGCTGAGGGTTAATTTTAGTTTTTCCATCATGTGTGAAACTTCTTAATTCTAACTTAGGGGTTACAGTAGAAGATATATTTATCTTTACTTCAGCATTATAATTGCTAAAGTCAACTTTCAAATATCCTTGCCCTGTTTTATCTCGATAAATATTGGAAAAATCAAAACCTTCTTGAATTCCCAAGCTAGATATCGAAGATTGTAGATTAAAGGATTTTCCTTTAAGCACATTAATCTCAGATAATAAATCGCTATAAGCCGTGATGTCCTTTCCTGACTCAGCTTTAGCGTTTTTAATCTTCTCTAATTGATCACTAAGCCAGTTTAAATAATAGAACCAATCATTTTCAATATTCTTGGTATGATTTTGTAAATTTTGACGGCGTTTACTATCCTCAATCCGTAAATTATTAAAATTATTACGAATATCTTCTTCGCTTACCCAATCTTCTCGGTCAATAGATTTATTGAAGTTTGTAATAATTTTTTGAGTTTTATCATAACCTTCTGCTTCATCTTTGTTTATCGCTGTATATTCTTCTCGCAATTTTTTCAGAAATTCTGTCTGATCTCCCTTGAGTTGTTCTACTACCTGCAATTTATTTTCTGGACTGGTAAAATTCTGCTTTTCTGCAAAACTAATCCAGCCCTGAGTTAAATCATTAATATATTTATCAAATTCTTGCATCTCGCTATCTGATCTTTCTTTTATTTCTTGATCAATTTTCCCGTTATCTTTTTGATAAGAATCCAAAACCTCTTTAGCGTTCCCTTTTTCTAATTTTGGCACTAAAATTACTTCTAATCTTTTTTCGCCCGGTTTGCCTGCGTTAGCCGCAGGAACCGTAATATTCTTCCATGTTATTTTTTGATCCGACATTTTGCTAGTTAAATTGTCTAATACGCTTTCTTCTATTTGACCGCTGTCAGAAATTGATTCTACCCGATAAAAATCAGGAACAGTCATCTTAAGTGGTTCGTTACCAGTGTTCAATTCGTCACCAGATCCATTTTTCAAAACAGCATGGAACTTTAATTTGTCGCCAAAATAAAGATTAATTGGTTCTTTGAGTTCGCCATCCTGGATGTTTGCTTGAATTTCTTCGACATTATTTTCCCCAGATGTTTCTACATCTAAATCAATAGGTTTGATCACCGTTCGTTCAATTCCATAATTAAGACTAATGCCTAAAACCTTAATCGTTATGATCTTCTCTTCTTGTGCTCCACACTCATCCTCAACCCTGGCCTTAATCTCATATTTACCTGATTCATCAGCCTGGAAATCATAAGGTCTGCTGGAAACGACCTTGTAAGTTTTCGATCCTTGTTCTTCGTTAGTATTTAAAAGTTGCGCATTGCTTCCTAACTCACCTCCACTAATAGTAACGATAGTATTAACCATTGTCGGTTTATGCTTTTCTTTAGTCTGTGTATTAAAAGTAACCTTAGTAGAAGCTTTACCTTCTGAGTTAATAAATATGGTTTCTTTTTCGGGAGTAATTTGCAGATCTTGAAGCCCTAAATAGAGACCAACATATTCTTTGCCTCTCCACCCATCGCTAACCATCTGCCTTTGATTTTGTTGAAGAACAGTTGCACCAAGCTCTCCCGATACGAGATACCACTTAAGGATTGGAAAATCAGAACCCCAAAGATCTCCAGTTAGTGTATAATAACGATCAGTTGTTGGGCCTATATTTAATTTTAAATCAGCTGTCCAACTATTCCCGGACTCAAAATATGCCGGAGCTCCGCCACCGCCAGCTACAGCTGCTTGATAATCCTCCCATAAAATGGGACTTCTCCAGTATGGACCGTAACTACTTTGATAAGGTTTGGTTGGAGTTTTGAGTGGAACACTCCAATATGTTTTGCTATTAGCGTCAACATTGCCAGGACCGGAAGTATTTACAACAACAGCTTCAGACCATGCTGCTATCCCTGCACTGGCAGTTCCCTGAGCATCAGTTTGTTCGTTATTACTATAATCAGCTCTCTTTATCCAAGTATTCTCGAGACTATTCGTTAATTGCGTATGAATTATCGTATCTTCTAAATTATCTAAAGTAACAAATGTGGGCGTTGCTACTATATTACCGATTGTCTTTCCTTCGGCAGCGATATCACCCCCGTTATAATCAGCTGGTTTGGCAAAACAAGCTGAGAGTGATTCTTTTTGATTCCCCTGATCAACTTGTTCAATGTCGGCAAAAATGCCAATGCCTTTTTTGACGATTTCGGCGGCTTTTTCTCTAAAAGAAGGCACAGCATAAACTACACCGCCGCCCACTAAAAGAACGGCTAACAATAGCGGCAAAAGATGGGTGATAAACCAACGCTTATTCATTATCCTCCTGAACCTCATCATCAACACAAAGATCACATAAATTAGCTTTTTCAAATTCCTCTCTGGCAACGGTAGCCGTTACTTTAGCAGGTTCGGCTATGTTACCAGCACGATCAAAAGCGTAAATATAATAAGTATAAGTTTCGCCTAATTTGACATCGTCGTCTAAGAATTGTCCACCATTGGATAAATTATCAATTCCTAAAGGAAAAGGATTAAGAATAAGAATGTCTTCTTTTTCTCCTCGATATTCACGCTCTACTTTGTAACCATAGTCGTTTTCTTCTGCGGTGGTCCAATCAATAAAAACAGCTAAATCTTCTCCTTCGGTATAACCAACACTGCTGACAGTTACATCCATCTTAACCGCAAAATCACCTTTCTCGGCATCTTGTGATTTTACCAAGGAATTACCAAAAATAAATATTACAACAATAACTGTCATTGATATTATCAGTTTCCAAACAAGAGGAATATTTTGCTGTAATTGTTTAAATCTTTTCATTTCTTCCTTCCTCAAATTTTTCTATGACATTTTTAGCTTCTTGTGCTCGGTAGGCAACAAATTCATCGTCGCTATCAACAAAATGTTGGATCAATACTAGACAACTTTGATTACCTATTCTCAATAGGCCATTCAAAAAAACCAGTTGAGCCTGTCTATCCGTGAGCATTTTATCCTTCGCAGCAAACTGCTCTTGATAATTAGCTACAACCTTCTCGTCACCTCGCTCGACTAAACCGATTTTCACCAAATTTGACAATTCATTTGCCGACATTGAGCGTAATTCTAATGAATACTCGGGATTTTTCAATACATTTCTTAATGTTTCTGTGATTGTGCTAGCCAGTTCTGGCTGCTCGGCATAATCAAAAATATGCTTAATACAGATTTTCTTTAAAGATTCTTTTTTCTGGGGATTTTTTAAAATTACTAAAAATCTAGGAATAATTTTTTTAATTCTATCTTGTTGATCTTGCGTTGGTTCTTCTTTCGTCGCTCTGGGCAAATTAGCTCTTAATAATTTAGTACTTAATCCTCGTATGATTCCCTCTTCTATTTTTGAACTTGAATTTTTATCAAACTCTTCAAGCAAAAAATTAGTAGTTTTTTCTTCTAAAACTTCGTTATTTACTCCCAAACGACCGAGAAACAAAGCGATATTATTTTTCTCGTCATCAACGACTTTTTTATCAAAAAATCTATTCTGTAAAGTATCATTTAATTGTTCACCAAATTTTTCATCTTTGATTTTCCAAAAACCTTTATCGGCAAATTCTTCCTGGGCTTTAGCAGCTAACCCTTGCCAGGCTTTTATGAAATTATCTGACTTACCCTTACTTAAAGTTGAGTCAGCCTCATTAAAAGTTCTGGCAGTAATCAACTCTGGGGATTGTTCAAAAAAATTTTCATTCATAATAGTAAACTTTTTTTCTAAAATAACTAATATATTTTTGTTTCCATTACTCTAATATATTCATTAGTTAAATCATATTTTTTATTACCATAATTTATATCTCTTATTATGTTTTCCATAAGTTTTCTACTAAAACCATCAATACCAAGCAATTCATCCATCAGCTCGTATCGATTAGTAGCTTGCATAACCTTTATGGCATGCGCCGTCTGGTCTGGTTTTAAACCTTTTTTTATCAAAAGATTTCTCAATTCAAGAACCAATTTCATCTCGTTTGAATAACCATTATCAGCAATATAATTAACTAAAGAAAAGTTTTTCCTTACAAAAGAACCATAATTAAAGTCTGGTTCTTCAAAATATTTAAAACTCAATTTCTTATTAGAAAAAAATGTTTTTTGAAGAAATTGATATGTCTCCCACTCAGTAAAACCTTCTTCAAGTGGATTATATTTTTTATCATAAATAGCCCACATATACGCAGGATAGTTTTCTCTCATATAAGTATATTCCAAGGGTCTTATCGCATTCTTATTAGCATGTTTCAACTCATGAACCAAAACATGAATAACTCGTGCAGTATGGTTGCTTCTTATTAACGAAGATTTCACCTTTACAACCGTTGAATCGCCTTGGTAAATTGCCAAACCATCAACATCTTTATTTTTCAACATGTTTTTCGTAAAAGAAAAATATTTTATATTATTTCTCATAATCGTATCAACCTTTGAACCTGCCGGTATACTATCCTCTGTTACCGCATTCAAAATTTTTGCAACGTCTTCCATTATATCAGCCTGTTTAGAAAAAGAAATTTTAGATTCCCTAAAAATTCTTTTCAGGTCAATATCTATTTTATAACCTCCCACATCAACATTAATTAAACTGGATTTAGAAAATACACCTTTTAATTTCAAAACAGCTCCTCTTTGTGAACTCCTTGTAGAAAGTCCGGTTGCTGTTTTTGGTAAGATTTTTTCAGCTCGCTCTTCTATATAAGGCACTAGTTTGGTGGTTACATAATCACTTAAACTGCGAAAGGAATTTGCTATACCGGTTGTCATTTTACCCGCAACTTTTGACGATTGCGTAGCAAGATCTTTAGCGTAGGTTTTAACGGCAACTGCAAAAACAGAATCAGTAGCAAAACCAATACCAGTTGTTTTAAAAACGTTAGCAATTATAAAATCAGCTGCGGAAACTCCTACTTTTTTCCATAGATAACCGGTAATATGCCCGGCAATTTCTCCTGTAGCTAGAAAAATTGCTTCCTCTGTGGCGTATTTCACCCAAATTTCATAAACAGTTTTCTCAAATTCGGCGTCATTGACAATTTTATTCCAAGCGCCAATAACCGCCGCTTCTTGCTTTGTCCATTGTTTTTGGGCTTTAACTTTATTAAAAGTTGAATTCCAAAAATAGAATCTTTCCAAATCCTTTACTTCTACTTTATCTTTATGACTCCAACCGGGATTTTTCTTAAAAAATTGCTGCCACCAAGTATATTGATCAAAAAAGTTAATAACAAAACCGGTTTGTTGTAATTGAGAACTTAAAGCACTGTCCTTGAATTGTGTTGCCCCCCAAAAAGATTTGTAATTTTGACTTATTGTTGTTAAATTACATTTCATCGCATCAACACCCTGGCCACCCGGGTGATCACCACCTAATTCACGGCAATATGATTCTTTGTAAAGATTCTGCAGTTGCTGAGAAAAAGTAGAATTATCCTGAGCATGGACTTTTTGAATAAAATCAGTAGGTTGAGAAAAACCTTGGGAATTATTCTCTTTATTCAAAGCTAAACCGGCAACATCAAAGTTATACAAACCTGCCACCATATTCATCTCGGGCATAGCAATCAGGTTGTTTTGCAAATAAGCGACCTTCTCGCTCAAAGAATCCATAATATAATAATCATCAGCAGAAAGTTTGGCTAAAATTTCTGTTTGCTGCCATTCATCTATATTGGAATTAGCAGCCACTGCTTCAGAAATGATTTTTTCTTCTTGATAAGAAAAATAACCATATTTATAATACTTTGGATCAATATTGTCATAAGTTAAAGGAGTGTTAAGCTCTTCTTCTAGTTGTGCCATTTCTTCGTCGGAAAGAGAAACAACATCACCATATTGGTCAAAGTCAGCTTGTCCGCCATCTGTAAGATTATCCAAGGGGATTTCCTGCAGCACATCTTCGCTGTTGGGATCAGTGCTTTGGGCAGTGGTAGCATCTTCTGCCAAAGTTAAAGCCGGCCAAGCAATAAAAGCGGCGACTAAAAGGGTAACAATTGATTTTTGATAAAGTTTTATCATATTATCTCGTAAAAGTAATAAGACGACTATTATTTATTAGATAAATAGTTTTTCCGTCTTTAGTCGCAAACATTGCTTGCGGGTTATTGCTACTATCTTCTTCTAAACGATTGATTTTACCTTTTTGATTGGTTTGAGCATTTACCAGCCAAAGATTGTAAGCTGTGGTTTGGTTGTCTTGCTCCAAAACTATAAACTCATTGTTACTGCCTAGCCAATCATAGAGATTATTATGGGGTTTAATGCCGATGTCTTGAGCAGCGGATTTGTTAATTGGATCAACAATCAGTAGTTTTTCTTGGGCGAGGCTACTATATAACAAATATTTATCACTATTAGACCAAAGCGTTTGATGATTAACTGGATAAACTACACCCAAAGATTGTTCCTCACTACTACCAGTGTTTAAATCATAGAAAACCAATTTATTTTCTTTTTCAGATGGATAGATATAGGAAATTTTATTGTTATCATTAGAATAGGAAAGACCACTGCTTAAAGTATTGATATTTTCTTTTAATATTCTCTCGCTGGTGCCATCAGAATTAGCGATATTAAGATTGGCTATTCCTTGATCTTTATTCCAACTAATATAGGCGATCTTAGTGCCGTCTGGTGAAAAAGAAAACTCCTTGGCTGAAGAAGTAAGGTCGGTTTTGTTTTTATTATTAATATCATAAAGCCAGTTGGAAAATACTTGATCTTGAAAAGAAGATAAGATGAGTTTATTTTTGTCCGCTGACCAATAAATACGAGAAATGGATTTATCTTGAGGAATAAAATCCAAAGTAGCCATTACTTCGTCTTGTAGCTCCAACTCGCTTTCATTCAAATCAAGCGCTGTTTTGATTCTGTGAAGTTCCTCGGCTGTATCGTCAAAATAATAGACGAATTTACCATCATCTGATAGCGCTGGAAAAGAATTATTGAGATTAACGCCGTAACTAGCTGAAGAAATTCTTAATCCCCCCACATCTTGCATATGAGTCAGTTCAGCTTTAATTCTGGTAATTCTAAGGGGTTTAATTGTGACCATGTTCATATACGGCAGATAATCTTTCTTGTCTATTAATAAGGAGTATTCGGAGGGTTTTAAGCTGGTCTTAAATTTTTCTACATTGGTGCCTTCTTTGCCAAAAACATAAACATTAACTGGGCCAACTTCTGATTCAATAATCAGCCAACCCGGGGTGTAGTATTTATAATAAACAAAAAATCCTGCTACTAAAATAACTAGGCAGGAAATGATAATCGCCCATTTTTTGATTTTCTGCTTTCTATCGTTAACCTGAAGAATAAACTCGTCTATCCTTCCCTCCTTACAGCTTAATCCAATAATAACTTATCTTCACATGAACGTCAACCCAATTTTCCTTTAAGGTACCTGGATAATTCTTTAATTTTTATTCTTTCTTGCTTCATAGTGTCGCGATCACGAACTGTAACAGCATTATCTTCCAAAGTATCAAAATCAACAGTTACGCAGTATGGTGTACCGATTTCATCCTGGCGGCGATATCGTTTGCCGATAGAAGCGGTTTCGTCATACTGACACATCCAAGATTGATTTAATTGATGGAAAATATCTTCCGCGGGTTTAATTAATTCTTCTTTTCTGGAAAGTGGCAAAATAGCAATTTTGATCGGCGCTAATTCTTTCGGTAACTTCAAAGTTACTTCGGTTTCGTGCACAGCACCTTCTTTGCCAGATCTAGCCTCGGATTCTGAGTAAGCATCCACCAAGACCGCTAACATCATCCGGTCAAGTCCAAACGTTGGCTCAATTACATAAGGAACAAATTCTTTCCCCGTAGTGTTATCTTTATACTCTAAATTTGCACCGGATAATTTGATATGATTTTTTAGATCATAATCAGTTCTATTGGCAATGCCGGCTATTTCGTCCCAACCAAACGGAAATTTGTAATAGGTATCTATAGTCCTTTTAGAATAATGCGCCAGTTCCTTCTTGGGTAAATCTATGGTTTTGATATTTTCTTTTTTGATTCCTAGATCAGATGTAAAGAAATCTTGCTGGAACTTTAACCACTCATCAAAAGCTTTATCATCATCTCCAGGTGTAACAAAATATTCCAATTCGGCAATAGTAAATTCTTTTGTACGAAAAATATAGTTTCCGGTTGTCATTTCGTTACGAAACGAACGACCAATTTGTGCTATACCAAAAGGAAGCTTACGTCTGGTGGTTTCTAATACCAATTTAAAATCGGTGAACATTGTTTGAGCTGTCTCGCCGCGCAAATACGCCGTGGAAGTGTTATCTTCTATCGTACCTATAAATGTTTTAAATAATAAATTAAAATTTTTAGGTTCGGTCCATGTTACTTTTTGTTTAGGATGCATCTTCTCGTGCTTTTTAATATCGTTCACCTTATCAGGCCGTAAACGCATATGACAAATTTTGCATTCTACTAACGGATCAATAAAATTTTTAACATGCCCTGACGCTTCCCAAACCTTAGGATTCATTATAACCGATCCTCTTATTCCCACCATATCGATTCTTTGTTGAACAATTTTCTTCCACCACAAATTAGAAATATTTCTAAATAATTCCACACCGAGTGGACCATAATCATAAGTATTCGCCAGTCCGCCATAAATTTCCGATCCTGGCCAAATAAAACCTCGGCGCTTACAAAGGGAAATAATTTTTTCCATCAATTCTTCTTTCATAATAAGTCCTCTTTATAAGATAACATTAGAGAACTATTTTTTCAACTTCTTTATTTTCTATATTGATCAAATTAGTGATCTGCCTAGAAAAATCATCTAAATTTTTGTTGGTCAAAAATCGATATTTTGCTTTTTGAGCATCTTCTAAATCATCATTATTAGTCAAAACTCTTTTGACCTGTCTGGCAACTGCTTCATTCGAATCTAAAACCGCGATCTCCGGTCCCATAATCTTTTGCATTTTATCTTTTAAAAAAGGAAAATGGGTACAACCTAATGCGATAGCGTCAACTTTTTTTTCTTTAAACCTGTGCAAACATTTTTTTAAAATTTGATCGGAGTTTTTATAACTATCCGCTATTTCAACGATTTGTACTAATTCATCGGCTGCCCGATAAGTAACATTAAAGCCCTGGGATTTTGGGCAAAATTCATTAACTAATCCCTTGAGATATGCGCTTTCGGTAGTTAAAGTAGTTCCCAAAATACCAATCTTTTTATTTAAACTCATCATAGCGGCAGTCTTAACTACCGGCACTACTCCAACAATTGGTATAGAAAATTTTGATCTTAAAAAATACAAAGAACTAACCGAAGCAGTATTGCATGCAACCACAACTAATTTACAATTTTGGTTAACTAAATAGTCGGTGATCTTCTCAACACGTTTACAAATTTGCTCCTGAGTTTTACCGCCATAAGGAAAAAATTCCTTATCGGCAAAGTAAATAATATTTTCGTGGGGTAATATTTTCTTTACTGCATTAAATATACCTAATCCACCCACGCCTGAATCAAAAATACCAATATAGTTCATAATTACTCCATAATTATCAAACTCTAAATTCTAAACACTAAACTCAAAACAAATTATAAATTAGAAATTAGAACTTAGGGTTTAGGGTTTCTCGAATCTACTTGTAGATTCGAGGTATATGTTCCGGAATTCTGGTCGTTATTTCGTAATTAATGGTATTAAGTCTATTAGCCCAATCATCTGCCGTAATTTCCTTATTACCTTGCTCGCCTACTAACACCACTTCCTCTCCTGGCTTAACATTTAAGCGGCTAATGTCGATTACTGTCATATTCATACAAATTCTCCCAATTATCGGACATTCTTGACTAGAGATTAAAACTTTACCCGAGTTTGATAATCCGCGATCTATTCCTTCGTAATATCCTACCGGCAGAACTGCTATTTCCATTTTTTTAGGAGCTCTATATGTACATCCATAGCCAACAAGTTCACCTTTTTCGACTTCTTTAACTTGTACGATCTTGGTTTTATAACTCAATACTGGTTTTAATCGAAAATTAGAAATTAAAAATTGAAAATTGGTTTTTGTTTCCCGTGATGGCCATAGACCATAGATACTAATACCACATCGAACCATGTCAAAGTGTGATTCTGGTAAAATCATAGCAGAAGCAGAAGCGGCCATATGATAAATAGGTTTATGACTTTTAGTTTTCAGCTTATAGCGAGATTCAAATAATTTCTTAAACTTTTTAAATTTATCTATTTGTTTTTTTGCATAAGGCAAATCATGTTCTTCGACCGAGGCAAAATGCGAATATATCCCTTCGATAATTATATTTTTAGGTAGTTCCTTCAGTTTTTTAATCAGTTTGGGCCAGTTTTCTTCGACAAAACCCAATCTATTTATCCCCGTTTCTATTTTTAAATGTATCTTGATTTTTTTATTTTTTAGCAATTTAGCCATTTGACCATTTGACAATTGTCCAAGCTGTTCAAAATTAACAATGGCGATAGAAATATTATTATCGGCGGCGACAAAGAAATCTTTTGGATCGACATAACCCAATACTAATATTGGTGCTTTAATTTTGCTATCTCTTAAAGCTAATGCTTCCTTAATATCAACAACACCCAGCCAATCAGCGCCAGCGTTTATTGCACTTCTCGCGCAGCTAATCATACCGTGGCCATAGGCATTGGCTTTAACTACAGCCATAAACTTGGTCGGTGGTCTTAGTAATCCTTTTAATTTTTCAACATTATGAGCGAGATTTTTTAGATTTATCTCTACCTCTATTAAATTATTCATATTATACCTTTCAAGCATATTCTACCAATATTAACCGAAAGAAAAAACCCTTACTATTTTTTCTCGTAAACTGCAACCGTTTTTAATTTTTTGCCGGTGATATAAACGATATAATTAGTAACGATTTGTTTTGTTTCTTTTTCTGCCTCGGAAAAATTTTTTATTTTTTTTACGATTTGAGAATTGTCATAGGCTAAAAGCAAACGGATGATTTTAATTGCATCAGGAGAAATTTTTATAAAATCTAAATTATCTCGATAACAACCGAGACAAACAACCCCACCTAAAATGTTACTAAAATAGTTACCTTCTAATTTCAATGTTTTACCGCATTTAACACATTTATTTAACTCCGGTTTATGACCTAAATGTGTCAAAAGCTGAACTTCAAAATGCCTTAAAAGCAAAGAATTATTTATGGTTTTCAGATTTTCCAGTGTGTTTAGTAAAAGATTAAAAATTTCTTCTGAAGGCTCTGTATCAATTATTAAGTTATCCAACACTTCACAAATATAATAGGCATAAGCTGTTTTTAAACTATTTTCACGCAAAATTGCATAATCATCAATTAGCTCTGCGCCCGCTAAAGTATTAATGTTTTTACCTGAAATGATTGAGAGATCACTAAAATAAAACGGTTCAATGTGACCGGCCAATTTCGAAAGTATTTTTCTAGATCCTTTGGCTACTACCTTTATCTTTCCCTTCTTCTTGGTATATATGACTAAAAATCGGTCTGCCTCACCGCATTTTTTTCTTTTTATAATGATCCCTCTGGTTTGATATCGTAACATCAAATTTTGCTATTTTATATTTTCTAAAGCGTTTTTCAGTTCAACACTATCGGGATTAGCTTTGACGCCTGCTTTTAAAACTTCTGTTGCTGCACCTTTATTATTTTGCCCCACTAGCATTTGCGCCAGATTATTGTAGGAAATAATAAACTTATCGTTAGCACTAATGGCTTTGCGATAACAATCCTCTGCTTTGGAAAAATCTTTTTGATCACGATAGACATTACCTTCGCCATTATAAGCCATAGCATTTTTTGCGTCGAGCTCTAAAACCTTTTGGTAGTTAGCAATCGACTTATTATAGTTTTTAAGATTATACTCTGCCACCGCTAGTTGCATCCAATAGTTTACATTAGCAGAATCACTGCTAGCTAATTTTTCAAACACCTTTTTAGCGTTTTGATAATCACCCTGATTAATGTAATTGATGCCCTTTACATAATCATTACCAAGCATACTTTGGGATTTCAGACCAATCTTTTCCGGGAAAAAGAGCAGTAAAACAACAAATAGACCGAGAACGACAACTACGATTATTGCAATTAACCATTTCTTTTCTAGATGAACCATTTGCCCCTCCTATTCCGCCTAACTTTGTAAGCGAAAAAACAATATTTAATTTTTATTCGTATCTTAAAGCTTCTAAAGGATTGAGTTTTGCTGCTCTTTGTGCCGGATAAATTCCTGTTATAAGCCCCACCAGAAAAGCAAAAACAATAATTGCAACAATGAATTGCCAAGGAATATAGAATAACGTAACTGCTTCTCCCCCGGCCTGACTAGCTAAGGCATTAATGCCAAAATTGATCATTTGACCAGCTAACCAACCCAATACAACACCCACTACTCCTCCGCTAAAACCTATCATGGATGATTCAGTAATAAACATACGGCGAACGTCTCTTCTGTGAGCGCCAATGGCTTTCATTACCCCGATATCCCTGGTTCGCTCCAAAAGAGCAATGGTCATGGTATTAAACATACCGATGGAAGCTACTAGCAGTGCAATAATGCCAAAACCGGCCAAAATCATTTGAAAAATACGGAAAATACTTTTTATTTGGTCAATCATGTCAGCAATGGAGGATGCAGAAAAACCATATTCCCCTATTGTTTCTTTTACTTCGTTAATATTTGTAACATCATCTACCTTAACTTTTAAACCTGTATAGGTTTGAATACCTGCTTTTTTCAACTCTTCAACAGGTACATAAGCCACTGACGAAGTATCTTCCACAATACCCCCTACTTTAAACGTCCTGGTAATTTTTTGCGTATCAGCGGTTACTCCCGATTCTCCGGTAATAAAAATGTTGTAACTTACTTGATCATTAGAAAAATCCTGATTTTTTTCAAGACCAAATAATTTTAAAGCGCCGGTGGAAATAACGGTCGTAGGCATTTCATCTTGAGACGTGGACTGACTAAACAAAAACTTTTCGGGAGCAATTTTAATACCTAATAGATCAAAGTAGTTTTTGTCTACACCGTTGATTAAACAATCCGTGGTAGTATTTTTAAAAATAACTTGCCCTGGTAAAGAAATATTATCGGAAACAATGACAACGTGCGGAATTCTTTTTATCTTTTCTACTTGGGCATCATCAAGTTTTAAAATTTGAGATTTGCCTGCAGAAACATCGATGGTCGTTAAAGCGGCGCTTCTCACGATGCGATCAATTGTCAAACGCTGCAAACCAAAACCTAAACTCACTAAAAAGAGAATTGCCGCAATACCAACCCCCACTCCTAATACAGTCAGGGTGGTACGTAAACGATTTCCCTTAAGATTAGTAAAACTCAAAATAATTAAATCGATGAATTTCATGAGATAAAAATTATAATCCTTTCAATTCTTCGATATCTTTTAACCTAAATTCTCCTGCTCCCAGACGCTCTTTTTTGTTTTCTACTATTTTAGTCACTTGGCCATCTTTCATATAGATGACTCTGTGCGGATAATAGACATAATCAGGATTGTGAGTAACCAATATAATTGTTCGACGGGATTTTTTGTTCAATAATTTGATTAATTCCATCACCTCATCAGCGGCCTTAGAATCAAGATTTCCGGTTGGCTCGTCAATTAAAAGTATCCACGGATTATTGACAAGGGCTCGGGCTAAAGCTATTCTTTGTTGCTGTCCACCGGATAATTCAGTAGGGCGACGATTAGCAAATTTATCTAAGTCAAAAAGCTTAAGCAAATTACGGGCTCTATTCATTCTTCTTTCGCGGTCCAACCCCTTAAAAAGTTGCGGTAAGGCGATATTTTCCAAAACTGTCATTGTTTTTAAAAGATTAAATTGTTGAAAAACCATGCCGATTTTATCTCGACGATGAATAGCCAACTCATCCTCGTCTTTATTTTTAAGACTTTCTCCCCGTACCATCACGTCACCTGCTGTAATTTCTTCTAACCCCGCTATGCAGTTTAATAAGGTCGACTTGCCACAACCGGAGGGACCAAAAACAATTACATACTCGGACGGTTTTATATCTAAATTAATGTCTTTGAGAATGTCTATAGTATTAGTGCCGCTACCAAAGCGTTTAACTAAATTTTTTACTTTTATGACCGGCTGTTGTGTGGACATATGATTATTGTTATTTGATTAAACTTCTTTCTACCATCTCTTTCGAAGGCTTTTGTCCAATTAAATTTAAAAATGTGGGAGCAGCATTAGCCAACATTCCCCCTTCCGGCAACCTTTTATTAATTCTGATTTTATCATTGGGAACATAAATAATAAAAGGTATGGGGTTTGCAGTATGTTCCGTATCCGGTTGACCATTAAGAGGATTAATCATTTGTTCAGCGTTGCCATGATCGGCAGTCACCACTGCCAGCCCATCCTGTTTTTTAATTTCTTTTAGGATCGATCCTAGACACTTATCAACATATTCAGCCGCTTTCACGGTTGCCGAAAAATTACCGGTATGACCCACCATGTCAGTATTGGCAAAATTAATTACCATAAAATCATGGTGTTTTCGTTTGATTTTATTAAGTATAAGATTAGTAACTGGTTCAGCAGACATTTCTGGTTGTAAATCATAGGTCCTAACATGCGGCGAAGGAATAAAATTCCATTCTTCTTTAGGTAATTTTTTTTCGTGACCACCTCCAAAGTAATAAGTAACATGGGCGTATTTTTCTGTTTCCGCAATATGGATCTGCCGCAATTTATTATCTGCGATCACCTTACTAATTGTGTTAACTGATTTATCTGGCTGTACTACCGTAATAACTGATAAATTTTCTTCGTAAGGCACAAAAGTTACAAAACACAGGTTAGCTAATTTCTTCCCTCTTCTAAATTCTTTGAAATCATCTCCGACAAAAGCACGCGTTAATTGACGGGCTCGATCAGGACGAACATTGAAAAATATTACTGCATCATTATCTTTAACAATATGCTTAGTTTTATCTTTTTTATCTACAATAATCGTTGGCGGGATGAATTCGTCAGTTATATTTCTAGTATAAAATTTTCCTACTGCCTCTTCAGCTGAAACAGCTTTTTCCCCTTTGCCTTTTACAATAACATCGTAGGCCGCTTGAATTCTCTCCCATCTACTATCCCGATCCATAGCATAAAATCTTCCCGTAATCGAAGCAATAGTCCCCGTTTTTGTTGCTGACATTTTAGCTCTTAGTTTCTCCAAAAATTCCAAAGCGCTCTGTGGTTCCGAATCGCGACCATCAGTAAAAAGATGCAGATAAACTTCTTTTGTTTTGGTAGCAGAAAGTAGATCTAAAAGTGCAAAAAGATGATCTAAATGAGAGTGTACTCCACCCGTACCCAGAAGACCCATAAGGTGCAAACTCGATTTATTCTTTTTTACATGTCTGATGGCCTTAATTAAGCCAGGATTTTTATAAAATTCACCTGAATCTATCAAAGCAGAAATTAAAGATATATCTTGCCTGACAATTTTACCAGCACCTAAATTAAGATGTCCTGTTTCCGAATTACCATTGGATCTGGGTGGCAAACCTACTTGTTCACCACTAGCAACCAGCATGGTACGAGGACAAGTTTCCCAGAGATAGTCCATAACTGGCGTTTTGGCCGCTATAATAGCATTTCCACCCCAGGCCGGCGCAATTCCCCAACCGTCTAGTATAATAAAAAGTGAATTTTTCATTTGGAAAGAATCCCCTTTAGATTACCTAGCCAGCCAAAAGTGTCCTCAAGCGTTCCGACAATTACTTGGATTAAAGATAGTTCTATTGCTGGGGTCAAGACAGTGTAATCTTGGGAATAGTTGGTGTTGCCAACTTTATCGGTAGATTTAACTCTAAGATGATAAGTTGTAGAGGCTTTAAGATCAGAAAGAATAACCACATGACTTTGATTATAACTGTTATCTTCCTGAGTCTTTCGCTCATAAACCTTGTTACCGTCGGCTAAAGTCACACCTAAGCCGGTCCCATATTCCACAGCTGAAGTGGCTGGTTCATCAGTTGACCAAGAAACAATTACCTGTACTCTAGCAGTATCACCTGAACCGATAGTAGAAACTTCTGATTTAATATCATTAATAACCGGTCCCATAGTATCAGCTTGAGAACTAAAGGTAGCAATTCCACTGGTAGCTGAATTGCCATAGATATCTCGCGATCTCACACGATAATAATAAGTAGTCGAAGCATCTAAATTATTCAAAGTAACTTTATGATTAGTGGCTAATTCGTTAACACCTTGCTGCAGATCCAGGACATTGGTTTTGCCAAATTCGACAACAGCATCCGTAGCAACATTAGTATTCCAAGCTATGGTGACTCTTGACTCTGTAATATCACTAATAGAGACATCGCTTATAGAAGGAAAAGTAATAGTAGAAAATGCATAAGCATTGGATATTAACAAATCACCTGTTGAACTATCTCGGGATTTAACCCTAAAATAATAAGTAACACCTGAGGTCAAATTGTCTAATTTTACTGTGTGCGAAGTATTAGGAGAAGTATCCTCACTAGTAGATGAGGAAAAACTATCCGGATTAGTACCATATTCTACCTGCGAAGAAGCAGTTTTACTTGTTTTCCAAGAAATAACAGCAGAAGTTAGAGTTACATCAGTAATTGTTACTGCGGAAATAGATGGAGCGGCAAGAGCGGGAGTAACTACGGTAAAATCAGCAGAAACAAAAACATTACCGTCTTTATCTACCGAACGAACACGATAATGATAAGTAGTATTGGATTGTAAACCGATTAAAGTTACTGCGTGAGAAGTAACCATTTCTTCTTTGCCTGCAGATTGGTCATAATTGGTGGTTAAACCATAATCTACATATGAAGAAGCAAGACCCGCAGTAGCCCAGACAATGGTAATATCGGTTGTAACTATGTCTTTAGCCTGAGGGGAAGTAACAGTAGTAGCAGAAATGGCAATAGTCGGGGAAGCAGTGGAAGAAGTTGTAAAGTTGTAATCGTCACTAATAACTATATTACCGTAGCTATCGGTAGAGCGAACACGATAATGATAAGTGGTAGAAGCCAAAAGTCCGTTTAAGGTTACTGAATGAGAAGTTAAAGAATCCGATTTACCGCTAATGGAACCGTAGTTAGTACTTGTGCCATATTCTACGAAAGAATCAGTGCTAATATTTGTCGCCCAAGTAACTGTGGCGGCATTATTGGTAATACCCGATGAAGATATAGTATTTAAAACAGGATAAACCATGGTGGTAAAAGTATTATCAAGTGAAACTCCTTCGTTACCGGCAGCATCCTTTGAACGTACTCGATAATGATAGGTTTTACCTCCGATAAGATCAGCAAGAATAACGCGATGATTAATGTTTTTATTTTCGTCTAAAGTAGTTAAACTACCATAGGATGTATCTAGACCATATTCAACTTGCGAAGTAGAATTTTTTGAAGTTGTCCACGTAATAAGAACTGAATTATAGGTCACTGAAGAAGAATTTATTGAAGAACAAACCGGAGCAGTGGCATCTAAAGTGATAGCATCTGTATAAGGAGCAGATTCATTACCGGCTGTATCTTTAAATTTAATATAAACCACCTTTAGACCATCCCCAGATGAAAGAGTCCAATCCCTAGTAACTGCATATGTTTCCCAACCATTCCAACTAATACCGTCATTGGAAATATTCATATAAAGCGCATCTATTGCGCCAATGGTTAGAGTAACTAAAGTTGAGGTAGTATAGACAGCCCCTCCATTGATGGATATTGAACCGTCAGTGGGAGCAGTAGTTTTGACGGTAACACCGCCCGAAGAAGTATTATAACTACCGGAATTATTAGCGTTATCTTTAGCTTTTAAGGATAAGTAATAAGTACCATCGGATAACGCCGTGATGGAGGTATAAGAAGTATTATTGCCAATCCAAGTCTCGGCTAAAATATCCGATCCTCCAAGAGTAGTACCTATTTTTACATAATATCCGGCTACACCTGAAATATCATCGGTGGAAGCAGTCCAAGTCCAGGTAGGTTTGGTTTCGTTGGTAGGTGTAGTAGCACTCGGAGTATTGGCTACAGGACCGGTAATATCATAGATAATGGAGCTGCTAATCTCACTGGTAGTTTCATTGCCATAATTATCTTTGAGCTTAAGGTAAACTTTTTTATTTCCTTCAGAAGAAGTGCCGCCATAAGTAGCATTAGTAACATCCCAAACCTTGGTGCCGGAATAAGTTTCGTAATCACTCCAACTGCTACCGTTATTAGAGAATTTCATCTGACTAACTGAAGCACTTTCACCAGTAGTAGAAGCAGAAATAGCTAAATTAGTAGTAGCTGAATTGGTATAAAGGTCACTGTTATTAATAGAAATTGAACCGGTAGGCGGTGTGGTAATATCAGCGGTAACAAAACTATGATCGGTATCAGAAACAATGTTGCCATTGGCATCTATTGCACGGATTTTAAAATGATAAGTTGTTCCTTTGGTCAATCCGTTAATAGTCACGGAATGAGAAGTAGTGGAAGCATTAGGATTACCTACTCCCGCACCATAACTGGTGGTAGTACCATAGGTTAGAGTATCGTTAGTGTTAGTATTACTAGACCAAGTAATGGTAGCTGAAACAACTCCGGGAGTACCTGAAGAAATAGAATCGGCGGTAGGAAGAACAGCAGTAGTAAAGGATGCTTCTGAAGTTGGAAAATCACTAGGATGGAACTTAGCGTTAGTAGCTTTATCTACCGAACGAAGAATGTAATAATATTTTGTGCCATTAAGTAGTGAAGATAAATCCCTTCTGTGATTATTATCAAAATTAGTAACGTCTTTGGAAGAATAAGCATAATCGGTGTAAACTCCACCAAGATGGGAAACAATATCATAATACATTTCGCTAGTAGCAATCTCATTAGTCGTCCAGGTCACAGATGCTGTTGTTCCTGTTATACCTAACATTTCCATAACGGAAGAAATGACTGGCGCAATTGAATCATAAACAGTTGTTGCTACAACTGAAGAAGAAATATTATTATAAGAATTCTTAAAACGGGCATAAACAGTTTTTTCGCCTTGTGTATCAGTGCCGCCATAACCGGAAATTAAATTCCAATTACTAAAGCTGGTAGCATAACTTATCCAAGCGGACCAATCAACCCCGTTATTGGAAAAACTCATTTGGGTCGCGCCACTAGAAGAAAGGGTCAGATTAACCAAGGAAGAATTAGTATATCCTCCATTATCGACGACAATGATAGCATTACTAATTGGAGCTGCTGAGTTAACCGCAATAGTTGCCGACGAAGTATAGGAGCTGATATTACTGGCATTATCTTTAGCTTTGATCTGGGCATAATAAGTACCATCGGAGAGCGATGAAATAGTAGTATATTTAAGCACATCACCAATAAATGTTTCGGCTAATACTTCTGAACCACCTGAGGTGGTACCAATCTTGATGTAGTAACCATTAACCCCGGAAGTAGAATCAGTAGCTGCGCTCCATGTAATAGTTGGAGTAGCACTATTAGTGGCCAAATCACTAGGAACGCTAACAGTGGGAGCGACATTATCATAAGTTATTGAACCGGAAATTGTGGCAGTTGATTCGTTATTAAAATTGTCTTTTAATTTTACATAAGTAGTTTTTGCGCCATTTTCACTAGTGCCGCCATAAGTAGCGTTAGTAATATCCCAAACCTTCGTACCGGAATAAGTTTCGTAATCACTCCAAAGGCTACCATTGTTGGAGAATTTCATTTGACTGACATATCCACCAGAATTAGGATCGGAAGCAGCAATGGCCAGATTAACCGTTGCTGAATTAGTATAAGCGGATGAATTATTAAGAGCAATCGTTCCCGTAGGAGGCTCTGACGGAGCTGGAGCGGTCAAAAAGGTATAACACCCACCGGAGTTGTCATCAATTTGTTCGTATAGACCCCCGTCACGAGATCTAACTTTGTAGGAATAGGTCGCATTATAAGTCAAACCAGTCAAATTAACCGAATGTGATACTACTGATTCATCAAGATTACCTGCCTTTAAAAAGCTCCCCGAACAATTACCAGATTTGTATTCCACCAAAGAACTGGCCTTAGTGATGGTTGTCCAAGTGATGGTAGCATTATCACTACCTGGAGTGCCAGAAGAAATGGCAGAAATAGAAGGTCCAAGTGGTCTGGTAGCAGTAACAGGATCAGAGATGACGTAATTACCACCCCAATCTTCAGTTTTGATCTTATAATAATAGGTGTCGGTAGAAGTAAGATTAAGATCTACCAAATAAGTGGTGTTAATATCAGTAATGTCAGAACCAATTTGGCTGTAATCAGTACCATTAGTAGAACGTAGCACCTGATACCTACGGAAGTAAGGATCAGATCCTAAATTCCAATCGACAATATCACGGTATAAACCGGATTCGGTAATAGAAATATTACGTTCGTTAATAGAAGTTGGCCCAACTGGCGGCGTTTTATCGTAAATAATGGAATGATCGGCAGAAGCGGTATTGTTTTTAGTATCTTTATATTGAACATAGACCGTTTTAGACCCATCAGCTGACGTTCCACCATAAGCTGAATCGGTGATGTCCCACGACTTACTCGTGCCGTAATCTTCCCAAGCAGACCAGGCGGAATCATTATTAGAAAATCTCATACTCATAGGAAGATCATCGCTGGCAGAAAGAGCTAAAGCATTAACGGCGGCATTAGTATAGGTAGCGCCACCGGCAATATTAATAGAAGGCGAAACGGGATCTTTGGTACTCAAAACTATACTGGAAGCATTGGCGCCGACATAACCCTTACCATAAGTATCATTAACAGTAATACGGACAACGCCCGCGGTATCATAGTAACCATTGTAATCGGTCTTGACCGTCCAACTTAAAGAACCATCTTGAAAAACTGGCGTAGCTTGTTTCACTGTGTCACCAGTTAGAGTAGTGGCCTTAAAATATATGGCTGAGGAATCTACATGGGCGCTGGCAGTAGAGAAATTTGCTCCTCTCGTACAACCGGTTAAGTCATTGCCGGATTTACCCGCATACGTAATTTCTTCATCGTCAACCAGGATGGTCCCGGTACTGGGAAAACGAGAAGCATCGGTAATAGTTACCGTGGTAGCCCCGGGAGAAAGTGAACCACCCATATTTAAAGCCCACCCACTGGCACTATTACGATAAAAAAGTCCAATATGCAAAAGGTCGCTATCTTCATCTTTGTATTGATAAGAAGTGGAAACTATGCCGTCAGTACCCTGCGAGGCAGAAACATTTTGTACTTCCGGCGGTGTATTAGTGAAGAATTTACGAGCACTAGTCCAATTACTCCATCCTGAAGTACTGGTAACATCATTACCTAAACTAAAATCTCCGGTATTAAGAGAAGCGTCCCTTGTTCTCCAACAGTAATATTTTTTTCCTACCAATGTGGGAGTATAAGTGGAAGTTTTACTACCCGTGCTAACATCATACAAACCATTAGTTACTCCTCCGCCTGACCAACCACTTTCCGTTGCCCCTCCAACAGTTCTAGAAGTGCTCGTGACAACGCCGCTAGCCCAGGTTTCGCTCGAACAACTTGGATTAGTATCATATTGCTTATATTGTAACTGCGCTACAATATCTGCTCTGTCGCTGGCATCGTCAAGCGTGGTTTGTAAATCAGGAATATAAGCCACGCCGGTAGCTCCGTCCGTAGGAGCTACTAAAGATGCTGTGGGCATGGCACCGTATTTGACAGTACCTGCTCCTGCTCTGACACTACCATCTATTCCCGTTCCGCCCATAGCAAGTATCTCGCCATCAAAAGAGCTAGCAGTCGTATAAAGAACAACAATTCTACCTCCTGCTCCTCCGCCACAACCAGTGTCCCCATTACCACCAACAGCTTCGAAGAATCCCAAACCAGCAATATTAGCAGCAGTAACATAGATAGATCCTGCTGCTCCACCGCCCGTGCCAACATCATTTTGGCCATTGACTCTGACTCTACCATTTAAAGTCAAAGTTCCACTAAGAGATAATCTAATTGCGCCGCCACCTGCTCCACCAAGATCGGTGCCACCTGCTCCGCCTCCTGCACTACCTAAATCAACGGGAGCTGTAGCGCTGCCATAACTCGCGCCACCAGAATAACTAACGCCGTTTCCTCCGGCACCGCCATACCCTGCGCCGCCAGCACCACTCCCGCCACCAAGTCCTCCGCCAGGACCATTGCCATCCGCTGAGGTTGATGTATATCCTTCACCCTCGGCAGTAATTTTAGAATTAGGATCTATGACAATATTGACGGCATTAATAGTTGAACCAACACCCACCCACTCTCCACCCACTTGAGCGGTATTATTTTTGCTCTGGATAGCAATGTTAGAACCGGCAGTGACACCATCAGTAATAGTTAAATTGCCATTAACATTAATGGTTGAACCTCCAGCAATGGTTAATCTGGCCTCGTTGTTAACCGTGAGGTTATCCATATTATAAGTACCTTCTGCCCAACTAGTGTCGGCAGAAATTGTTTTATCGCCCAAATTATAGGTAACAGAAATACTATTTAAAATTGGAGTAGTAGTAACATTAGTGGTAACAAAATAAGCTTTATATTGGATCCACTGATTACCATTATGAATAGCGTTAATAGCTGATCCGGAGGTAGTATAATAATCTGTTGTTCCGGTTGGACCATACCAGGTAGCGCTAGTGAGGCCCGCCTCGGTATCTGCAGTTCTTAGTTGAAATTTTAGTTCTGTGCTAGCCGGAACCGTACCGTCCCAAGAAATGGTTCCGGTGTCAAAATCACAAAATTGAGTGGTATTATAGGCACTGGAAGTTAAATCTCCAAAGGTTAGATAAATAACCGTGGAATTGTTTGTTTCACTAGCGCCGGCTGAAAATATGGGCGGATTTTGAGTAGTTTTATGAGCAAAAACCCAATCCACTTTTTCGGTAACAGTAGCACTAGGTACAACATGCATAAAACCTAAAGTTATTTTTCTAGTAGAAAGTGACTGGCTAACCGCATATTCTGTCAAATTATTATTTATTATATAGGCCGTAGAACCGTTATCATTGTAAATATACTGTACTTTTTGCCAAGTGCTTGTTTGTGGGTTATTGCCACTAGGGGCATTATCATAATTACTATTTCTGGGACCTTCACCAGAATCTCTGGTTTGTATTAGTTGCCCTCGATCTCTTTGCATGCCGTAGATATAATTAGTTTTATCTTTACCCACACCCAATATCATACTGTTGTAAAAAGCAGCATAATCTCCAGAATAACTTTGTGAAAACCAAATATTGGCGTCAATAGCAAAATTACTTTCTAGAATCCCTGTTTTACTAGTAACTGATTTTCCCCACCAACTGGAAACCACCCCCTCTTCTGTAGCGCTAGCAGCGGCAGACCTTGTACCGTCCAACAATAAATTTCCTCCACTTACCGAAGGAGTATTATAACCCACTGCCGCATCATAGGCAAAAGGACCATTCTTTTCCCAGACAAAATTACCTGTATCCCATTGGCTTAAATCGCCGCTAAAATCATCGAAGAAAA